>Ga0182743_1001866_pt1 | contig 19522 bp, 15 predicted proteins | sample eDN3rd30CKraftOP_FD_128522 | JGI IMG/M metagenome (GOLD analysis project Ga0182743, IMG submission 128522) | Enriched Organic Plus compost microbial communities from Emeryville, California, USA - eDNA 3rd pass 30_C Kraft OP (version 2) (version 2) ... | reverse complement strand
GAAGCGAGCGCAGCAACGGCTGACGTAACGATCGCAATTCCGACCTTGTTTCAGCGGGCCCTTCTGTACGATGAGCCAACGGCGCGCGCGATGTTCGATAGCCTATCTGGGGAATTGCATCCCAGCGTGGCCTCTACCCTGATCGACGACAGTCGCTACACGCGCGACGCGATCACGAGTCGATTGCGTACGGCATTTCGGCAAGGAGCGATGCGGCCCAGTCTGGTGACTCAGAATGGCAACGTGAAGCTTAATGCCGCGAGCACTGCATTCACCGCCATGCCCGAGACCTCGACATGGGGGCAGGTATATGGTGCATGGGGCCACATGTCGTCCTCAGGCAGCACGGCCCAGTTGGATCGTTCTACCAGTGGCTTTTTTGTCGGTGCGGATACGTCAGTCGGCGATTCGTGGCGAGCCGGCTTGATGGGGGGCGTTGGCGCCAGTACGCTCCGTGTGAGCGACAGGCAGTCGTCGGCATCGGTCGACAGCTACACGCTGGCCGCCTATACCGGCGCACAATACGGTGCGACGTCATTGCGTTTTGGCGCCGCGCATACCTGGCATGACGTGGATGCGAAACGCAGCGTACCGTTCTTGGCACAGCGCGCCGATAGCGACTATCACGCCCGTACCGCACAGTTGTTCGGCGAGGCAGCTTATCAATTTGATCTATATGGGGCGCAGTTCGAACCCTTTGCGCAGGTGGCCTATGTGCATCTGCATACTGACAGTTTTGACGAGGGCGGTGCGCTGGGCTTGAACGCACGCAGCGCCAATCACGATGCGACATTCAGCACGCTGGGATTGCGTGCGGAAACGGTGCTGGGCAGGACGGAGAAAAGCGCGCTGACGGCGCACGCGATGATGGGTTGGCAACACGCATTTGGCGCGTTGTCGCCGAAATCGACGTTCTCATTGTCCGGTGGGTCGCCGTTTACGATCGAGGGCGTGCCGTTGTCACGAGATGCGTTGGTGTTGGACGCCGGGCTGAATATTGCCGCAGGGGACACGCTGAATATCAGCTTCTCCTATACCGGGCAACTGGCACAGAACTCAACGAATCAAACCGTCAGAGGCGATCTGGTCTGGCGGTTTTGAGTCACTGTATGTTTGTGGCGACGGTTACCCGTCAGTGCTTCCCCAACCCAAGATACACATCAATCACCCGCTTGTCCTGCGCAATATCCGTAGCCGGGCCTTCGATCGTGATGGCGCCGGTTTCCAGGACGTAGGCATAGTCGGCGACTTGCAGGGCAGCACGGGCGTTTTGTTCTATCAGCAGGATGGACACACCGCGGCGGCGCAGTTCAGCCACGATATGGAACACCTCGCGCACGATGCGCGGCGCCAGGCCCAGGCTGGGTTCGTCCAGCATCAGCAGCTTGGGTTTCGCCATCAATGCCCGGCCCACGGCTAGCATTTGCCGCTCCCCGCCAGACAGCGTGCCGGACAATTGTGTGCGGCGTTCACGCAATCTGGGAAACAACTCATAGACCTCTTGCAAACTGGCATGATAGTCGCGCTGGCCCATGCGATAGCGGTGAAAGGCGCCCAGCATCAGGTTGTCTTCTACGCTCATTTCGGCGAATAGTTCGCGCTTTTCAGGGACGAGGTTCATGCCCGCTGCGACCATTTCCTCGATCTCGGCATGTACGTGAGGAAACCCATCAAAGACGATCTCACCACGCGAGGGCAACACACCCATGATGGCGGCCAATAGCGTGGTTTTACCGGCGCCGTTGGGGCCAATCACGGTCACGATCTGCCCTTCGCCCACACGTAGATTGATGCCAGAGATCGCTTCGATCTTGTCATAGGCGACATGCAGGTTCGTGACTCGCAGGAGGTCGCGCGGGGCGGATGGATGCGCGAGCGCGTCCGCGCTTGTGCGGTTCATGGGGCTGTCCGGGGGCGTGTGTGAGTTGAGCATCAGTCGTCTATGCCTCCGAGATAAGCCTCCAGCACGGCGGGATGCGATTGAATCTCCGCTGGCAGGCCCTCTGCGATTTTCTGGCCGAAGTCCATAACCACGACGCGATCCACGAGGCCCATGACAAAATCCATATCGTGTTCCACGAGCAGTATGCCCATTCCCTCGGCACGCAAGCGCCGCAGGAGTTCGCCCAGTTCCTGTTTTTCCTGATAACGCAATCCGGCGGCAGGCTCGTCCAATAGCAGCAAGCAGGGATCGGATGCGAGAGCGCGAGCGATCTCCAGAATGCGTTGGTGTCCCAGCGCCAGCGATCCCGCCTCGTCATGCAGATGCTTGCCGAGCCCCACACGTTCGATCTGACGTGCTGCCTCGGCCAGCAGGCGTTGTTCTTCCTGGCGATCTAGTCGCCATGCAGCTTGTATTACGCCACGATGTCCACGTAGATGGGCGCCGATCGCGACGTTCTCCAAGACCGTCATGCGGCTCAGCAGCTTGACGTGTTGAAACGTGCGCGACAGGCCCAGGCCAGCAATGTGCCGGGCACCGGTTCCAGCAACAGATTCGCCGCGCAGCAGCACTTGCCCAGAGGTCGGCGTATCAACACCACTGATCTGGTTGAACATGGTGCTTTTCCCCGCGCCATTCGGGCCTATCAGGGCCAGGATCTCCCCGGCATGAACGGTGAGGCTCATCGCGTTGTTGGCGACCAGGCCGCCGAACTTGCGCGTCACGTCGCGCGCTTCCAGCAAGACAGTCCCGGGCGCAGGCATGTCGCGGCGGGGCAGGGCTTGGGCTTGCCGATCGACCTGCAACAGAGCCTTCTTGACCGGAACGAGTTTCGCCAAAACAGGCCATATGCCGCCCCGCGCACGGTGCAGCAAGAGCACCATGCCAAACCCGAATACGATGATTTCGAAATTGCCCGTTTGCCCCAGCAATCGCGGCATCCAGTCTTGCAGCCATTGCTTCAGCACAGTGAAAATCCCCGCACCGGCAATCGCACCCCATACGTGGCCCGCGCCGCCGATCACTGTCATGAACATGTACTCGATGCCCATTTGCAGGCCGAACGGATGGGGGTTCACAAAGCGCTGCATATGGGCATACAACCAGCCCGAGGCGCACGCCTGCAATGCGGCGATGAGAAAGATCACCATCCGTGCACGCGTGGTGTTCACCCCCATGGACTCAGCCATGATGCGCCCGCCCTTCAAGGCGCGTATAGCGCGGCCCTCGCGGGAGTCCAGCAAATTGCGCGTGCACCAGACAGCCAGCATCAGGAACGCCCAGATCAGGTAGTAAATGCTTGGACCGGTATTCAATACCAGGCTGCCGAGCGAAATCGGCGGAATGTCGGGCAGGCCTGTATGGCCGCCCAGCCCCTCGACAGAGCCGAACGCGAGGTAAAGGCTCAGCCCCCACGCGATCGTGCCCAACGGCAGAAAATGCCCGGACAGGCTCAAGGTGATCGCGCCCAGCAGCCAGGCAACCACGAGGGTCAATATCAGGCCGGCGACCAGTGTGATCCACGGCGATGTCCCCATCCAAGCCAGCCATGCAGGCAAGCTGTCGGCTTGCGTGGTCAGCACAGCGGTGGTGTATGCGCCCAGCCCTACGAACGCCGCCTGCCCGAAACTCGTCAGGCCTCCCACACCGGTCAACAGCACCAGGCCCAGCGACACCATCGCATACAGACCGATGTAGTTCAGCAGCGTGACGTAGAACGGCGGCAATACCAGCGGCGCCAGCAACAAGAGCGCCAGGAAAATCAGGACAATGTGGCGCGGCTTCACTCGTCGTCCTCCTCTTCGACATGATGGCTTTTCAGTGAACGCCAGACGAGTACGGGGATGATGAGCGTGAACACGATGATGTCTTTATAGGCACTGGCCCAGAATGCGGAGAAAGCCTCGATCAATCCCACGAGCACAGCCCCTGCGGCGGCGATCGGATAGCTCACCAATCCGCCGATGATCGAACCGACAAAGCCTTTCAGGCTGATGAGAAAACCCGAGTCGAAATAGATGGTGGTAATCGGAGCGATGAGGATGCCCGAGACCGTGCCGATCAACGCGGCCAAAAAAAATGTAGCCTTGCCGGCCAGCGTCGGCGAAATCCCCATGAGTCTCGCGCCAAGGCGGTTGAATGCCGCGGCTCGCAGGGCTTTGCCATACATGGTGCGTTCAAAGAACGTATACAGCACCACGATGAGGATCAAGGACACGAGGACGACCCAGATCGCCTGACTGTTGATGTTGATCGGTCCCAGCGGAAAACTGACATCACTGAACGGATCGGTACGCGCGCCCTCGGGGCCGAAGATCAATAAACCCAGACCCACCAGGGCCAGGTGTACGGCGATGGACACGATCAACAACACCAAGGTGGATGCTGATGCGATGGGTTGAAAAAACAAACGGTAGAGCTGCGGACCCATGGGGACGAGAATCGCCAATGCGAACAGCGCGCGCAGCACCATGGGTAATGAGGCCAACGGCAAGGCATAGAGCAGGGCGGCCAGCGCGAATGGATAGATCAGCTTGATGATCATCCAGGGACCTATGCGCAGGTTCCCTGTGCGCCGGCGTGCGGCGATGACATCGGCCAGAAATTCCGCCACCGCGAAGCCTGCGAGCAACCACACCATGCGTGTCGGCGTGCCCGCTTGCAGCGCCGCCATGGTCAGCGCACCAAAAGCGACGAACTCCCCCTGCGGAATGAACAGCACCCGGGTGACGGTGAAAACCAGCAGGATGGACAGTGCCAACAGCGCGTAGACCGCGCCGTTGGTAATGCCATCCTGCCCCAGGATCAAGGCGATCTGCGCATTCATGCGAAGGCTCTCCGTTGTCGCATCGCTTGCGTAGCCATTACTTCACGAGCGCCCACTGGCCATTTTTGACTGTGATCAACTCGCGGCCACGGTCGTCGAACCCGCTATGGTCTGCTGCGCTCATGTTGTAGACGCCTTGGGTACCCACCAGTTCTTTGGTTTGCTCCAGCGCGTCGCGCAGCGCGCTGCGGAATTCTTTAGTGCCTGGTTTGCCGGCTTTTTGTGCGATCGGCACGGCTTTCTCCAGCAGCAGTCCGGCGTCGTAGACGTTCGCGCCGAACGTTGCCGGTTTCGACCCATTCAGCTTTTCGTAGGCGGCGATATAGTCGCTGGCGACTTTCTTGGACGGGTTGCTGTCTGGAATCTCCGGCAGTACCAGCATCAGGCTGGCCGCGAGGATTGTGCCTTCGACTTTTTTTCCACCCAGCTTCAGGAAATCAGGCAGTGCTGCGCCGTGGGTCTGATAAAACTTGCCCTTGTATCCCTGATCGAACAGCGTGGCTTCCGGCAATACGCTCGCTGCGCCCGGAGCGGCGATCAACACGGCATCCGGCCGTGCCGACAGTAGTTTCAGCGACTGGCCTGTGACCGAGCTGTCGGTGCGCATATAGCGTTCGTTGGCGATGATTTTGATGCCTTTTTCCGTCGCCAGTCCGGAAAAAACTTTGTACCAGTTTTCGCCATACGGATCGTTCAGGCCGATGAAGCCGACCGTCTTGATACCCGTCTTGGCCATGTGATCGACCAGCGCGCGCGCGATGATGTCATCGTTCTGCGTGGTCTTGAACACCCATTTTTTCTGGTCCGTCATTGGCAGCACGACCGCGGCAGTGCCAACAGGAGCCAACATGGGCACGCCAGCCTCGGCGACAAACTGAATTACGCCCATCGCATTCGGCGACCCGGAGGGGCCGATGATCGCGTCGACGTTTTCCTCGGAAATCAGCTTCTTGAAGGCCGTGACGGACGCCGTGGGATCGCTGGCATCATCCAGGGAAATGTACTGCACGTCGATATCGCCGATCTTTTTCGGCAACAGCGGTACCGTATTCTTTTGCGGGATTCCCACCAGCGCCGTGGGGCCGGTCGAGGACGTCACAACGCCCACCTTCATTTGCGCCCAGGCGGGCAGGGAACACAAGGTGGCCAGGACGGCCGCGGCCGCCAGCGAGACAGTCTTTGAATGCATGGCAAATCCTCCGAGAGGGAGAGAAACAAATGCTGCAATGAGGGGATAAGACGACGACAGAACTGCTCTGCGGTACGAGCGCGATGCGATGTCAGATCGTGATGGAACTCACACTGGCGCCGCCGCAGACATACAAGGTTTGACCCGTCACGAAACTATTGGCGGGATCTGCAAAAAACATCACCGCGCGGGCCACATCATCCGGCAGGCCTACGCGTTGCACCGGGATGCCGCGCGCGAGCTGCTGTTCGCGCTCGCTGCCGGCGGGAATGACATCGTGGAACATATCTGTTTTGATGGGGCCCGGAGCGACGACGTTGACCGTGATGCCATGCGGCGCCAGCTCCAGCGACCACGTGCGGGCCATGCCTATCATGCCGGCCTTGGTGGCGGAGTATGCCGTGCGCGTAGGCAGCCCCAGCGCGCCGCGCGAAGACATCAACACAATACGGCCGAACTTGCGCTCCTGCATGCCGGGCAGGGCCGCCTGTACCAGGCTGATGGCGGCGCCCAGATGCAATTGGGTCAGTCCATGCAATTGTTCTTGCGTGACGTCAGGCAGCAGGTTAGGCCAGATGACGCCTGCGTTATGCACAATATGGCTGACGGGATAGTCCTGGGCGATTTGCGCGGCAGTCTTTGCAGTAGCGTTCGCATCCAGTAAATCCGCCTGCACACTGATCAGGCGTTCGTGCGTGAAATCGGGATCGCGCCGCGCCAACGACACGACGCGCCAGCCGGCATCGAGCATGCTGCGGCAGATTTCGGCGCCTATCCCGGCGCTGCCGCCGGTGACCAGCGCGACGTAGTTCTTGTTTTCCATGAATTCCCCTGTGATCTGTATATCGTCTCGTGCGAATTGCCGCAGGTCAATGCGTGGCATCCCGCGTAGCCTGCGCGGACGCGGATGGAGTAAGGGCCAATACCCGCAACGGGCTGCCAGACCCTTTGCGGATTTTCAGCGGTGCCGAAAAAATGACTGCACCGGTGGCCGGTAACTGGTCCAGGTTCGTCAGACACTGCAGCCCATAGCGGTTATTGCCGTGCATGTAGTAATGGCAGGGATAGGGCGGATCCAGATGCTGGGCCTGTCCGGCATCCGTGCCTACGGACTCGGTGCCGAAGCCATGCACGTCGCGTTCGCGTATCAGCCACGGTACGACGTCGGCGTCGGGCCCAGGCGAGTGCGCGCCGTCTTCGCGCATATTCAGATAGTCCACGGGTTTGGCCCGTTTGGACCAATCTGTACGCATCAAGACCCAACTGCGCGCGGGAATGCGGCCATGAGTGGCCTCCCATTCGCGCACATAATCTATCGTCAGCAGAAAATCGGGATTGTCGCGAGCGGGCTCCGAGCAATCAATGACGCAGGCCGACGCAATGAATGATTCGATCGGAATGGTGTCGACGGTATTGTCGGGTTGATCTTTACCGGACACCCAATGCGCGGGCGCATCGAAGTGAGTGCCGGTATGCTCGGAGCACGAGAAATTATTCCAATACCAAGCCGGACCCCGTTCGTCATAGCGGGAAATTTCCTCCAGACGGAATGGCCAGGCCTGGCCGAACTCCGGCGGCAGCACGATGGTCGGAAACTCCGGCGTCAGGGTTTCGGTCAGGTCCACGATGCGAATGCGGCCACTCATCAATTCGCTCATGAACTGGGTCAATACATTGGTATCCATTACCAAGGCTCCAATCAATCGATAGGGGAATGCGGCGCGTGCGTCGTAATGACCGCCTCAGGTGCCCAGTTCGCGCTCGAGCGCTTTGGGGTTTTCTGTCAGACGTTCGCAGAATTCCTGCGCGACGTCGCCCACGTACACGTCCTCGGTTCCTTGTTTCAAACTGCGGACGACCGCTTGCGCCAGCGCTTGCGGCGTGACGCGTGGCGGTGGCGTGCGTTGTTCCCATTCGTGATCCAGCGGCCCAGGAAATACATTGATGACGCGAATCCCCGATGGCCGCATCTCGGCGCGCAAGCATTGCGACAATGACAAGGCAGCAGCCTTGGACGCTGACCACATGCCGCGCGAGGGCAGGTTCATCTGGGCATAGATCGACAGGATATTGACCCAGGCCACCGCATTGCGCGTTCCGTCGGCAGCGCGTCCGCATAGCGCCGGCCCGAAATGTTGTGCCAAGCGCATCAGGCCCAGCACATTGATATCCAGCGCATCCCGCGCGACGTTGACGTCGCGGGAGGCCATGACGCCGCCTTCGCGCTCCATGTCGGCGGTATTGATCAGAATCTCGACCTTGCCCCCTAGAGACGCGGCCGCACGCTGTACCGAATCGGTGTCGGTGATGTCCAGCGTGACGGCCTGGACGCGCTCGTCTTGCAGCAGGGCGTTATAGGCCTCGACAGGACGCCAGGGCTGCGGATCGCCGAGGAATATCGTCGATGCGCCCGCATCCAGCAACGCGGTGGCCAGGGCCCGGCCAGCAGTCGATTTACCGTCGGTGATCAATACGCGGCGGTACTTGGGATCGCAAGAGGTCTCGCGCAGAACGGGATCGTCAGCCATATGCGGCGTGTCCTTTTCGGGTAAAGCGATCATGACGGCCTGTCCGGAGCGATCCAGGCGCAACGTCAGGCGTATGCGTGCGCCATCGGCGCAGTCTTGATGCACATGCGCTACTACGGAAGGGCCCGCATCCATGCGCACAGTGCCGACTCTCCACGGCAGGCGTTCACGGAAATACAGGTCGTTGCTATGGTGCAAAGTGGTGCTCGCGAGCAATACGCCTGCGGGGTTGACGGATCTCCAGCTCAACTCATGCGACAGGCATGCGCCGCAGACTTCGCGCGGCGGATATTGCACCGTTTCGCAGGCCGAGCATACCTGCAGTTCGAATCGACCCAACGCGGCGGCGCGCGTCAGTCCGAGCGCACAACGGCTGCGTGGGTTGGGCGGCAGCGTGGGCTGTCGTGTCCGGGCGATAGGGTTTTTCTTGGCCGGAGGATTCAGCGGTTGCGTCATGCGTCGCTCCTGGCCAAGACCGCAGCGGCAGTGCATAGTCCGCGGTCGTAGTTGATCATGCCGAAACCGCTGACCAGTCCTGTATGTGCCTGTGCGACCTGCGTGCCGCCTGCGGTGTCCGTCAGTTGCCGCAGCGCTTCGACCAGTCCCAGATAGCCGCCCGCCGCGCCAGCCTGACCGACAGAGAGTTGGCCGCCGTTGGTATTAAAGGGAAAGGTCCCATCTACCGTGAACGTGTTGTCGCGCACAAACTGCGGCGCATTGCCCTTGGCGCAAAACCCGAGATCTTCGATCTGCATCAGGTTGATGACGGGATAGTCGTCGTAGGCTTGCATAAAATCCATGTCCTGCGGCCCACGGCCTGCCAACGCGTAGAGCTCGTCCACGTCCATGGTCCATCCGCCGCGCTGCTGGATCGGATCGTCGCTCCAGGCGTTGTGCCGCTCAATGGTCGACAGGATACGTACACCGGTCAGACCCAGCGCCTTTGCGCGATCGGTACTCATTACCAGGAACGCATCCGCGCCCGCGCAAGGCATGACGCAATCAAACAGATGGATCGGGTCGGTGATCAGACGTGCATCCATGTATTGTTGCAGGCTCAGCGGCTTTTTCATCAGCGCGTGGGGATAGCGCAGCGCATTGTCGCGCTGAGCCACACACAGCTTGCCGAAATCCTCGCGTGTGGCGCCAGTTTGCGCCATGTAGTGCGCCGTCAGCAGCGCAAAGCTCGCATTGGGCCCCCCGGCGCCATACGGGTACACGGCGTCCTGGGCAAAACGCGAAAACTGGCTGACCGTGTTGCGAAACGAGTCCACATGATTGGTATCGCCCGCCAGGCAGGCGACGACGTCGGCATCACCGGCTTGCACGGCACGAGCAGCCCTGCGCAGGGCCACGACGCCGCTCGCTCCGCCCATGGGAATGTGGTCGAGCCAACGCGGTGCCATGCCTAAATGTTGAGTCAAACCGACCGCAGTATCCGGCGCCAGCGTAAAGCTCGAGACGCACATGCCATCGACATCCGTCTTTTGCAGACCCGACGCTTGCAGCAACTCATACAATGCGCGACCCAGCCACCAGTGGGCGCTATGCGTGCTGTAGCGCGCATAGGGTATCGTCACGGGGCAAACCGCGGCCACGCCCTCGTATCCACGGCGCAGGGCGGTCATGCAGGGACCTCCTGGCGCTTTTTCATGGCACAGGTATCGACGCAGCGTGTGGTACCCGGCAATGTCGGCGCGAGGGCTTTCATCTCGCCGCGCTGGATCTTGTTGGTGGTGGTCAGCGGCAGGGCCTCGACAAAAGCCACGAACCCCGGCGCCTTGTAATAGGCCAGTTGCGTCAGGCACCAGCGGACGATGTCATGGGCCGCCTCCCTCATCGCGTCGGCATCAGCGGGCATGGTGACGGGCACGACGCAGGCCAGGACTTCATCGCCACGCACCGCATCCGGGACTGCGGCCACGGCGACGCTTTTAATCAGGGGGTGTTGCGCCAGCACGCTCTCGACTTCGACCGCAGAGATGTTCTCGCCACTGCGGCGGATGACGTTTTTCTTGCGATCGACGAAATGCATATTGCCATCGGCGTCGCGACGCACCAGGTCGCCGGTATGGAACCAGCCGTCCTGCCATGCGGCCGCCGTGGCGGCCTCATCCTTGAGGTAACCGGCAAAGAAACCGTAACGGGGATCATCGCCTGCATGGCACACGAGCAGTTCGCCTGGCGTGCCATCGGCTACGTCCAAGCCCGCGTCATCGACAATGCGAACCCGCACATCGTCCTCGGCCGCCCCAAAACAATTGGTGCCCGTGTGACGCGGCTCGTGATTCGCGATGATGACGGCGCCCGCGCCAGTCTCTGTCATCGCCCAGGCTTCCAGCAGCGGAAAACCAAAGCGCGCCTCAAAGGGGTCGTGCAATGCCCGGTCGACTCCCGCGCCGAAGCCGAATCGAATCTGGTGATCGCGATCTTGCGGCCCTGGGGCTGCCTTCATCAAGATGGCGGGCATCACGCCCAGATAGTGCAACACCGTCGCGCGCGAATCGCGTACGTTGGCCCACCACGTCTGCGGGTGAAAACGGTCCAGAGTAATCAGGCATCCGCCTGTCAACAACATCGCCATCGCCGAGTAAGCCATGGCGTTCATGTGGACCAGAGGCAGAGGGGTCAACATGCGGTCACTTCCCTCATGCAGCGTCGCGAGCCCGCCAATGTTGGCGTACCAGTTGCCTGCATGCAGGAAATAGCGGTTGGGCAGAATGCAGCCTTTGGGACGCCCGGTGGTGCCGGACGTATAGAGCAGGGCGCATTCGGTCATGATGCCGGGGGCCGTCCCGGCTAAAGGGGCGGGAAATAGCGCAGGCGGTGGCGCGGTATCAGCAGCGATGACTTGCAACGGACGATTTGCGCGCTCTGCCGCAGCGCGCAGTTCTTGATGACGAGAAGGCAGCGCGATGGCGATAGCGATCTCGCTATGGCCGATGAGATATTCCAGTTCTGCTGCGCGCAGATCCCCGTTGATAGGAACGACTGAAACTCCCAATCCGTTCAGCGCATACCAATGCAAAAAGAAATCCGGCCGATTCTCCAGCAGCAAACCGGCGCGATGGCCATGTCCATAACCCGCCTGCTGATAGGCCTCGCGCAACGCGTTAATACGCGCTGCCGCATCCTGATAGCTGATTTCTCCGGCTGGAATGTCGTAAATCTCGGCCGTTTCCTCCAGCACACACAGCATCGCGTTGGATGGCCATTTCTGTGTTGCGTCTACAAACGCGTGGTAAACCGTGGCGCTCACGTGGCCCCCTTACATGAATAGCTGGATGTTGCCAAAGGCGGCGTCACAATTGACCAGGTCCACCCGTTTCAGCCGGATGCGCAGTGCGCCCTCGTGTTCGACCAGATGCAGCGTGGACCAGCCCGCGTAGAGCTGCTGCGCATCCTGCCGTGTCTCGACATAGTGAAACGCCACGCGCACGACATAGCGTCCTTGGTCTGGCACATGTTCGGGATGATCGCGCTCGATCGTGGGCCGTTGCAGCAGATGGTGGCAACGGCTTTTGGGTTGCTGCGAAAACGTGCGTTGTCCGGCCAGGCGTTCGATGCGCACTTGCAGCAGCAGTTTGTCCTCGTACATCAACGAGGCGTGCAGGCGAGGATCCTGCTGGTCATGTGCGAGCGGCATCCAGTAGTACGCATCGTCGGTATAGAGCGCCAGCCATTGCTCGAATTTCAGCTCATCCAGCAGCCTCGCCTCGGCATAGACAAAGTCGAGCAGGTCCTGTTCGCTCACGGCGGTCGTTGACGAGTTCATGCCGCGTCCTCCATGCCCTGGGTCATATAGCGTGCCCAGGCTCGATACTGATTACGCATCTGCCATTCGTTGGTGCCGTTGGTGACGGCATTCTTCTGACTGTGTTCGGCAGGGTCGTAGAGGCGGCCTACATTGACCCAGCTGCGCGCGCGCGTGCGCAGGCCGTCTTGCGCGCGCTCGTACATCTCCAGATCATCATGGCCCACGACTGAAGTGGGGGCATTGATCAGGCGGTTATACATCAGCGTACGCTCCAGCAACAGATCCGGGGCGCCGACCAGACGGAACGTCCATGATTCGACCAGCGTACGATCCGCGGCCAGCGGTTTGAAAATACGCAGCGTTTGAATCGGGCCCTTTACCATGATGTTGGGGAAATACACGGTGTTGTGACGCACATCGTCCAGGATGGCCTTCGCGCGATCCTCACCGTAGGCTGCCACCATCGCGTCCCAATAGCCGGGGATCGCCGAGTACGAGGCGTGAATCGAATCAGAGACGCCAGTGTGCCCATGCCCGTTTTCCCATACACGGATGCCCATCCCCTCGAAAAACTCATACGATGAAATGAACGGCGCGTACAGCTCGACCGCCATAGGCTTGGGCGTGCCTTCTGGGGCCTTTTCCCAGACACGTACGGCAGTGCCGGCGGAGGACTCGTGCGCCACCATGGGGTGGCAGGTGTCGGTCTGGTTGTCGACCAGCATTTTCCAGTTGCAGCGATGCATATAACGGAATACACCGCCAGCCACCTCGAGCCGGCCCTCGGGCGATCGATCCACCATATTGTCCAGCGTGGACAGAGACTCGCCAAAAAAGGTTTCGAAGTCCTCGCCCTCGTCGCTCAGGCGGCAGAACACAAATCCCCGGTGATTGCGGACATTGGCGACTGCGGCCATGCCTTTGCTGGCCTCGCAGCGTTCCAGGCCGGTGTTCTCATAACCCTTTTTTAGCGGAATGGACAACGGGCTGCCGTCGGTTTTGAATGTCCATGCATGATAGGGGCAGCGGAAAAATTTACCCGTATTGCCGCATGCGTCGCCCGCGACCATGGTGCCCTTGTGCGGACAGCGATTGATCAAGACGCGGACGCTGCGATCCGTATGGCGCACCATGACCACCGGCTCGTCGCCGACTGTCGTGGTGATGTAGTCACCGGGATTCGGAACCTGGCTGTCATGGCCCACATAGACCCAGGTACGGGTATACAGCTGTTCCATTTCCAGTTCGAACAGTTCTTGATCGACGAACAGGTCTTTGTGCACCTCGGTGTCGCGCACCAGGGCACGGATGGCGTCGGGGTTGTTGCGATAATGGCCCATGATGTTTCCCCTGTTTGTGCGTCTTGTGCGTCACAGGTCCAGCACCAGGCGTGCGGATTTCGCGCGCGAGATGCAGATCTGGATCAGTTTTCCCGCAGCTTTTTCTGCGTCCGACAGGTAATAGTCTCGGTGATCGGGCGTGCCCTCGAGGACAGTAGCCTGACAGACGCCGCATTCACCCCGCTTGCAGTCATACATGGGATCGCAGCCAGCTTCCTCCATGACCTCGACGATGGTTTTGTCAGCGGGAATGGTCAGCACCATGCCGCTTTGCTTGAGTTCGACCTCAAAGGACTGATCGCCAGCCAACGGGGCTGCCGTGGTGAACAGCTCGAAATGTATGTGCGTGTCAGGCCATTGCCGTTGGCGTGCCCCGGCAATGACGGCATCGATCATGCCTTGTGGCCCGCAGACATACAGATGTTGATGCGGTGCGTAGGTATCCAGTAATGCGTCGAGATTCAACGCGGACAGCGGATCGTCGTCCACATGTACATTGAGACCTTCGCCGGCCAAGGTATGCAGTTCTTCGACCAAGGCCAGTTGATCGCGACTGCGGCCGCAATAATGCAAGACGAACTCGCGGTCCGCGTGTTTCAGTGCTGCAGCCATCGATGCGATAGGGGTGATGCCGATGCCGCCTGCAATGAGCACGGTCCGATGGCGCTCAGTCGATTCCTGTGACGAGCAGGCGTGCAGCGGGAAGTCGTTCTTCGGCCCTTGCACCGTCAGCGTGTCGCCGATGGCTAACCTGTGCATGTAGCGCGATCCGCCGCCGCCGGCTTCGTCCAGACGAACGCCCAGGCGATATTGACGAGGAGCGGCAAAGGCCGAGGTATCAGCGCACGTTGCGATCAGCGAATAGCAACGAGGTTCGGCCAGGCCCGGGATCTGGACTTTCAAATGCGCGCCGGGCTCGAATGCAGGCAGCGCGTCGCCGTCCGTATTTTCCAGCACAAAGGTGCGCACCAGCGGCGTGGCCTGCTGGATGTCGCGAATGATGAGGTTCAAAGTCTGCACGATGTCTCCGTAGCGATCGCAGCAGTTCATGCGGCGATGGCTTGTTTGGCTTGGTTTTCCAGTGGGCCGCAGGCGACTTGCGACAGGGCGGTTTCACGCAAACCGCGCAGCGTTTGCGCGGCGTCGGGGCGGCCCGCCAACTGACGGGCAGTGTCGAGCAAGGTGCCGTACTTGCTGGTGCCGCGTGAATGCGTGTCGCTGTAGCCTTTGACGAGCCTGCGGCAGTTCACGACCTCGACGGCGAGTGCGTAATCGCGAGGGGCGAGCTCGGTGATCAAATCCAGCCATTCCTGCAAGGCTTGCATTTCGATCTGATGGCGCAAGGTCCGGCGGCGGATGCGCCGCATGCCTGAGAGGCCATAGAGCATCAGAAAACCCGTCAACGAGGCGCTGTTCAGGCGGCGTCCTTTGCCCAGGCGGCGGCTGACGAATCCCGACAGGCTCGGCGAGCGTTCGATCCAGCGTCCCAGGCCTGCAGGCAGCGTGCCGCAGATCTCTTCGACGCGGGGATGCATATAGTCCGTGGTGTACACCAGCTGATCGGCTTTGGCGCCGACCTCGGTGCGCACGCGATCGAATCGGCTGCCGCGCGTTTTGAGATCGGCCACTCGAATGACGTCGTCGTACGCCATCGCCACTGCCAGGTAGCGCGCCGCCGCACAAGTCAGCGACCAATCGTGATTGGCGCCACCGTACTGTTCGTCCAATGCGACTATCGCCGCCATGCGATCCAGATATTCGCGGGCATACGCCATGTCTTGAAATTCGGCCGTGCGCTGTGTCCCGGCGGCCAGCAGCGGCTGCGCCACGCTCGGAAAATCACGCTTGATGCGATCCAGCAGCGCCTGCGCGCCCGGTGTGGCGGCCCGCGTCGGCACTGCAGGCATTTCGCGTACGCGATCAATCGCGGCAGGAACGGCCGGAGCCGTCGCGGCAGCCTCATAGCCCAGGGCAAATGCGCGCAAGCTCGCTTTGACGCCGAGGCCACCGCGCTCAATCGTGGCCTCGAAATCCTGGCGGCTAAAGGGCAGGGCGCCACTGCCCGCCACGGCGCCAAACAGGCTGGCGCTGATGACACTGCCGGCCTGATCCGCCAACGCTTGCAAATCAAAGCACAGAAAACGCTGTGCGGCGACACGTCCAGCATCGAGCACCTTGTTCGGATCGGCAATCCCGTTACCGGGCGCGGATTTTTCGCTGACCGCAAAACTGCGATGCGACGAAGAGATCAACGTCGTGCGTTCAGGCGTGACGAGACCACGTTGAATGGCGCGGCCGCCTTCCATCAATTCGGCCGCCACGACCAGATCGACATCGCCGGGCGTAGGCATGAGGGCCAGCGCCGGTTGCCGGCCAGCCTGTTGCACAGCGGATTCGGGCAAGAGCTCCAGATAGTAAATCGTGGCTCCGGTACGCTGCGCGACGCCCGGCACCGAGGTGGTTTGCGCCCACCAGCCCGCGTGTTCGGCCATATCCACGATCCAATCAGCCAACACCCCTCCGCCTTGGCCGCCCATGGCGAGAACGGCGATTTTGATCGGAGATGCGGCGGTTACAGCGTTCGTGTGCATGCGAGTCTCGAGATGGAAAAGCCATACAAGTCGTCATTCGGTGCGGCGGGCATCAACAGGCCCAGCGCCAGTACTGCGGTGTTACCAGGCTGTCTGTGCCAGACGCCTGGCGCGTCGTTTTTGTAGGAACCCAATCACAGCACCACGCATGCGCGCCGCGGCGAGATCCCATTTCGTGGGGTTGTGCACGATGTCGGCGCGATAAAACGATGGGCACAGTACAGCGGCGTGAGCGACCTCACCGCAATTGCCGCAGCCGACGCAGCTGCTTTCCACATGGGCCACCGGATCCTCTTTCAACGGATCGCCGCTGTCTTTCACGCTGAGCGAGGGGCAACCCGACAGGCGGATGCACGCGTGATCGCCCGTGCAGACATCGGGATCGACGCCAAAACGTTCCTTCACCACGCGTTTGCCGTCTTTGACGGCCTGGTTGAACTGCGGCTTGATGCGCCGTTGCTTGTTCAGCATGCACTCGGACTGCGCGATGATGACCTTCGGGCCTTTTTCATCGGTGGTCAGGGCTTCTTCGATCGTGGCGCGGACCTTGGCGACGTCGTAGGTGCGATCCAGCGTGCGCACCCACTTGACGCCCACGCCGCGCACGGCCGCATCGATAGGGTTGTTAGTGCTGCGATCCGGGTTCTGCGCGCGCGAGGACAAAATGTCCTGGCCGCCCGTCGCCGAGGCATAAAAGTTGTCGACGATGACGATGACGCCGTCGTACTTGTTGAATACCGCATTGCCGATGCCTGACGCCAGCCCGTTATGCCAGAAACCGCCATCGCCCATGATCGAAATCGGCCGCTTTGCTGCCGGAACATTAAAAGCGGCTGCGCTGGATGCACCTAGACCATACCCCATCGTCGTCGCGCCGAGATTGAACGGCGGCAAAATCGAGAACAGATGGCAGCCGATGTCACAGGAAATATGGTGTTGTCCCAGCGTTTCCTGCGCCAGCGTCAGCGCGGAAAAAATAGGCCGTTCCGGACAGCCCGTACAAAAGCCCGCCGGGCGGGGCGGTACGACCTGAGCTAGATCCGCGACGTGTTTGTGGAAAGTGATGGGTTGTTCTTTAGGTAGCGCTTTGGCACCCGTACTGTTGGGCGTCTGCGTTGCGGTGTGGGCCTGAGCGGCTCCTGTTCCCGATGCCTGTGGGCTGATTGATGCTTGTTTCACTGCCGCAGGTTGCGGCGAATCCAGTAAGGTTTCCTGCACCAGATTCCGCAGCGATTGCTGACGAACCTCAGTGTGTGCGTGATTCTCCGGTGTTGCCGACAGCGGTCCCGCATCTGCTGCGACTGCCGGATGCGTTTGCAGCACCTCGGGTTGATACTTGGCCAGGAACCCGCGTATCCCGTCGCGCAGCACCTGCGTCGTGTACTCGCCCGCCATCGGCAGAAAATCTTTACCATGCAACGCAGTGGCGACACCGGCCTTGCGCAGGATGGCGTGCAGATTTTGTTCCAGATAATCGGGCTGGCCTTCTTCCAGCATCAACACGGCGCGCTTGCCCGTACAGAAACGCTGCACCTCGTCCTCGATCACAGGATAGGTGACATTCATGACGTACAGGGGAATGCGGCTATTGCCGAAGTGATCTGCCAATCCCAACAACTGCAATCCGCGGATGACGCCGTTATACAGGCCGCCTTGCAGGATCAAACCGATATCCTGCAGATCGCCGCCATCCATGAACTCGTTGAGCTGATGTTCCTGGATATAGCGCACCGCGGCGGGCCAGCGGTTTTTGATCTTTTCCTGCTCGTGCAAAAACGAGGCGGGGGGCAACACGATGCGATTGGTGTCGCGTGATGGATTCTCCAGCGCTTGGGCCAGCGTGAATGCGGGGCGTTTGTTGTCTTTGGCAATAAATCTTCCGTGCACATGACAGCCGCGGATGCGCAATTGCAGCATCACAGGGGTGTTGCTGGCCTCGGACAGTTCGAATCCGTCTTCGACCGCCTTGACCATGCTTTCCAGATTGGGGCGCGGGTCCAGCAGCCAGATCTGCGATTTCATCGCAAAAGCATGCGAGCGCTCTTGCATGATGGAGGAGCCCTCGCCGTAGTCTTCCCCCACAATGATCAGCGCGCCGCCCGTGACGCCGCCCGAAGCCAGATTGGCCAGCGCATCAGAGGCCACGTTCGTGCCGACGGTGGATTTCCAGGTGACGGCGCCGCGAATCGGATACATGACTGACGCGGCGAGCGTCGCGGCGGCGGTAGCTTCGGAGGCGCTCGCCTCGAAGTGCACACCCAGCTCTTGCAGGATCTCGTTTGCGTCGGCCAAGACATCCATCAAATGCGAAATCGGCGAACCCTGATAGCCGCCCACGTAGCCAACGCCGGCCTGCAGCAGGCCTTTGGTCACAGCCAGAATGCCTTCGCCGCGAAATTCCGTGCCGGCGCCTATGCGCAACTGCTGGACTTCTTTCTTGAAAGATCTTTCAGCCATGCCGTTTTCCCTGAATCCGGAGCTGTCGAGAGCCCGTGTTTTTTGCCGCGATCGCGTCACGAATAAATACTTTAGGAGTCAACTATATAACTGTCAACAAAAAATATGATTTTTCATGGAAAAGACAAAATATCACTTAGAAACAAGGGTGTATATGGCTTTGTAAGATGATTTATATCCAGGTTTACCCTGTATCGAATTGGTGCATGGCGTGCTAAAACAGGGCATCGCGGCATGGTGCGGCACAGCATCCGACAATCAGTTGGTGCAGGTGCGAACCGTGCCTGGTTTCGAAGTAAAGATGAGGCCGAATGAATCCGCCATCGACGCGTTTTGTAGACGAATACCTGGCTTATCTATTGGCGCAGGCCAGCCATCGCATCTCGGCGGACTTCCACTTGCAGGTCAATGCGGCAGGGCTTTCGGTGACGGAGTGGCGCGTGTTGGCTAGCTTGATGGGCGGCACGGGCGAAACCATCGGATCCTTGGCGCGCTTGGCCATCACCAAGCAGCCTACGTTGAGCAAAGTGGTGCAGCGTATGGAGATCGACGGTTGGGTAGAACGCGTCGGCGTGCGAGCGGATCGCCGGCAAACTCAGGTGCGGATTACCGCGGCGGGACGGCGATTGATCGGTGGTCTGTGCGATCAAGCCATGGCCCACCAACGTGAAATACTGGCGTCGTTTGATCCAGAACGCGCGGCGTCTTTTGTCGAAATGCTCAAGACGCTGATGCACTGGCACGAGCCTGTAGGGGACCAGAGTGACAGCGTTGTGGACAGTGCTGGTTGAGTATTTTTCACGGTAGGGATGTTCGGCTCCGGCAGCCGGCGGTAAAAATAGCGTGGCGTGCCGCCGCTCAACTTAAGTATCATTATTCGCGGTCAGTCCG
>Ga0182743_1001865_pt1 | contig 19531 bp, 20 predicted proteins | sample eDN3rd30CKraftOP_FD_128522 | JGI IMG/M metagenome (GOLD analysis project Ga0182743, IMG submission 128522) | Enriched Organic Plus compost microbial communities from Emeryville, California, USA - eDNA 3rd pass 30_C Kraft OP (version 2) (version 2) ... | reverse complement strand
TCCTTGATTCCGGGCATTGCGCTTTCCTGTTGTAACGGCTTGGCGGGATGCGGCCGGGGCTCGTCCCCGCCCTACCGTAGGGCGGGGACGAGCCCCGCCGCTACGCCAGACATTGCCTTAAAAAGCACCGTGCTTCTTGAAATCCTGGATGGCGGCAGCCAATTCGGCTTCGTCGTCCTTGGACAGTTCCTTGGTGTCTTCGACACGCTGAATCAGGCCGGCATGCTTGGCCTTGAGTTGATCCTTGAGCGCTTTTTCGAAGGGCAGAACCTGTGCCACGTCGACGTCATCCAGGTAACCGTTGTTGACGGTGTACAGCGTCACGGCCAATTCCCACACTTGCAGCGGCTGGTATTGCGGCTGCTTGAGCAGTTCGACCACGCGCTTGCCGCGTTCGAGCTGACGGCGGGTCGCGTCGTCCAGGTCGGAAGCGAACTGCGCGAAGGCGGCCAGTTCACGATACTGCGCCAAGTCGGTACGGATACCGCCGGACAGTTTCTTGACGACCTTGGTCTGAGCAGCACCACCCACACGCGACACCGAGATACCGGCGTTGATAGCGGGGCGGACACCAGCGTTGAACAGGTCGGTTTCCAGGAAGATCTGACCGTCGGTAATCGAGATCACGTTGGTCGGCACGAAAGCCGACACGTCGCCTGCCTGGGTTTCGATGATCGGCAGCGCGGTGAGCGAGCCGGTCTTGCCCTTGACGGCGCCGTTGGTGAATTTCTCGACGTACTCTTCGTTGACGCGAGCAGCACGCTCGAGCAAACGCGAGTGCAGGTAAAACACGTCACCCGGGTAGGCTTCACGGCCGGGAGGACGACGCAGCAGCAGCGAGACTTGGCGGTAGGCCCAGGCTTGCTTGGTCAGGTCGTCATAAATGATCAGGGCGTCTTCGCCGCGATCACGGAAGTATTCGCCCATCGTGCAGCCGGCGTAGGCAGCCAGGTACTGCATGGCAGCCGAGTCGGAGGCCGAAGCGGCCACGACGATGGTGTATTCCATGGCGCCGTGCTCTTCGAGCTTGCGCACCACGTTGTTGATGGTCGATGCCTTTTGGCCAATGGCGACGTACACGCAGGTGACGCCCTTGCCCTTTTGGCTGATGATGGTATCGACGGCAACAGCGGTCTTGCCGGTTTGACGGTCACCGATGATCAGTTCGCGCTGGCCGCGGCCGATAGGAACCATCGAGTCGATAGCCTTGATACCGGTTTGCAGCGGTTGCGACACCGAGCGGCGGGCGATCACGCCGGGAGCCACTTTTTCGATGATGTCGGTTTCTTTGGTGTTGACCGGGCCTTTGCCGTCGATCGCGACGCCCAGCGTGTTGACCACACGGCCTTTCAGCTCGGGGCCCACGGGGACTTCGAGAATGCGGCCGGTCGTCTTGACCTGGTCGCCTTCGGACACACCGGTGTAGTCGCCCAGAATCACGGCGCCGACGGAGTCGCGCTCGAGGTTGAGCGCCACGCCGAAGACGTTGTTGGGGAACTCGAGCATTTCGCCCTGCATCACGTCGGACAGACCATGAATGCGGGTAATACCGTCGGTCACGGACACGACGGTGCCCTGGGTGCGAATGTCAGCCGAAGCGCCCAGGCCCTCGATGCGGCTCTTGAGCAGTTCGCTGATCTCGGAGGGATTGAGTTGCATATTGACTCCTGGAATCCTGTTTATCTGGCCGTGCGCGCGTCAAGCGGCCAGCGTATCCCGCAAGCGGGCCAATTGGGCTTGTACGGAAGTATCGAGCACCTGGTCACCGACTGCCACCCGCACGCCGCCGATGAGCGACTTGTCGACGGTGACGCTGGGACTGAGCTTGAGACCGAATTTGGTTTCGAGCGCATCGACCAGTTCTTTGACCTGGGCATCGCTGAGTTCGAACGCGCTGGTGATTTCCGCCTGCGCCGTGCCTTCGTGGCGATTTTTCAACGCGACGAATTGCTTGGCGATGATGGGCAGCAACAGCAGACGATCGTTCGCTACCAGCAGTTCGACAAAATTGCGAACCGCCTGAGGCAGCTGGGTTTTGATCAAGCCGGTAAACAGCTCGACGCGCTGCGCGTCTTCCAATCGAGGATCGGACATTGCTTCGCGCACGTCGGCGTTCTCGGCCACTTGGGCCAGCTCGCCGATCAGATCGGCCCAGGCCGGCAAGCCAGCCTTGTCGTCGCGTGCTGCGCTGAATAGCGCTTCGGCGTACGGCCTGGCGACAGTGGAAAGTTCAGCCATGGCGTTCCCGGATTAAAGCTGCGCCTTGAGCTGGGTCAGCAGCTCGGCGTGAGCGCGGGCGTCAACCTCGCGCTTGAGGATCTGTTCAGCACCTTTGACAGCCAGCGCGGCAACATCGTCGCGCAATGCATCACGAGCACGCTGGACTTCCTGCGCGGCATCCTGCGCCGCTTGGGCGATGATGCGGGCGCGCTCAGCCTCGGCTTCGCGGCGAGCCTGTTCGATCAGCGCAGCAGCCTGCTTTTCAGCCTCGATGATGCGGGCATGGTTTTCGGACTTGGCAGAGGCCTCGATCAGACTGACGCGCGCTTGGGCTTGGGCCAGATCGGCCTTGCCCTTCTCGGCGGCGGCCAAGCCGTCGGCGATTTTTTGGCGGCGCTCGTCCATCGCCTTCGTCAGGGGGGGCCACACGAATTTCATCGTGAACCAACCCAGAACGAAGAACACGAGCATCTGGAAAAAGATCGTCGCGTTCAGATTCACGGTCGTTCCCTTTAACACCTTACGGCCCCGGGCGCACTAGTGGCGTCGCGGAGCACTCGATACTTTGCCGACCTGCAGCGGAGGATTCCGCGCACCGCCGGCGTCATGCCCGTCACCGCAGCGACGGGCGTTGCCATGAGCCGTTGGGCTTAGCCTACGAACGGGTTGGCGAAAGCGAACAGCATGGCGATACCCACACCGATCAGGAACGCCGCGTCGATCAGGCCTGCCAACAGGAACATCTTGGTTTGCAGGGCGTTCATCAGTTCAGGCTGACGAGCCGAAGCTTCCAGGTATTTGCCGCCCATCAATGCGATGCCGATGCAAGCGCCGATAGCACCCAAACCGATGATAAGACCGCAAGCGAGAGCAACGAAAGCGACGTTGGTCATGACAACTCCTTGGTTAGAAATCTGAAGTCAAATTGTAAGAAAACGGATACTGCTTGGAATGCAAGAAAACCTTGCGCCCCGGCACGGACAAGGTTGTCCGTGCCGGGAAAAAGGGGTCAATGCCCTTCGTGAGCCTGGCCGAGGTAAACCAGCGTCAGCATCATGAAGATGAAAGCCTGCAACAGCACGATCATGATGTGGAAGATGGCCCACACCGAACCGGCCAGCACATGGCCAATACCGAAACCAACGCTGGCAGCGTTCAGGCCCGTCCAGGCACCGCCCAAGAGAGCGATGAGCATGAACACGAGTTCGCCGGCGAACATGTTGCCGAACAACCGCATCCCCAACGACACCGATTTCGCGGCGTATTCGATCAGGTTGAGCAGGAGGTTGGCAGGCGCCAGCAGCAGCGCACCGATGCCATGAGCATGGAACGGCGCGGTGAAGAGTTCTTTGACGAAACCGCCCGGGTGCTTGATCTTGATGCCGTAGTAGAACATCAGCAGCAGCACGCCCAGCGCCATGCCCATAGGCACGTTCAAGTCGGCGGTCGGGAGAATACGGTGATAGTAAATGGGATCGCCGTGATGCGCGCCCAGACCCGTCCAGCGCATGATGGAGGGCAGCAGGTCAACCGGGATCAAGTCGAGCGCGTTCATCAGGACGATCCAGATGAAGACGGTCAGCGCCAACGGGGCGATGAACAAGCGGCTCTTGGCGTTATGGACGATGCCCTTGGCCTGTTCGTCAACCATGTCGACGATCATTTCGACAAAAGCCTGGAAGCGGCCTGGCACGCCAGAGGTCGCACGGCGGGCAGCCATCCAGAGGAATAGAACGGCACACAGCCCCATCAGCACAGACCAGAATATCGAGTCGTAGTTGATGACGTCGAACTGGGCGATAACGGATTGTTTTTCGCCAATATTGTTCAGATGCACCAGATGGTGCTGTATATACGCGGACTGAGGCGATACGTCGCTGGCGGCTGCCATTTGAACCCTACCCTGTTTGCTGTGTGGCCGGCTCTCGCGAACCGACCGTTTGCATGATTTCTAAGCAACTACGACAACTTGCGGAACATCAACAGCAGAAGATAGCCCTTGAGCGTGAAAGCCAGACCCAGCAGCACCGCCGGCCAAACCAGCCAGTCGTGCGCAACTCGAGCCAGCAGCCACAACAGCAATGCCGTCATGAGCAGCTTGAGCATCTCACCGAGGAAAAAGGTAACAGGACTAGCCCGGCCCGATTTGAGCACGTTCACGAGTAACCGCAACGCAAACAATGCGTTGGGTACAAAATACGCCCCTGCTCCCGCCAGCGCTGACCAACCAGCCGCCGTCCCCGCAATGATCCCCGCAATTGCCGCTGCTGCGAGCCCCATGGCTCCCTGCGCCGCCAATACCCTCAAGAGCCCTCGGCAAGCCTGAGCATCAAGTGCCGCGCGATCGGCATCAGTAAGCACCGGATTTTGTTCTACCAGGCTTTGTTGCATCAGGATTCCCCGCTCTTGCGCTAAAGACGTGCGCGGTGGTTCACCACACGTGTTATCCCGCAAGCGTCAAACCCGTAAAGTATAGCGGGTTTTTCCCTAGTCGAGCAAATCAAAAGATCGCCGGCGGCCAGGGATTTGGTGTCGGACGCAACGATACAACACCGCTGCGTCCAGAACGCTCAATCGCGCTCTACAGGCGGAGGCGCCCACTGGCCGTCCAAGGCCAGAGCTTCAGGCCAATACAGACGCATACTGAGGCTGAAATGCCCCTGCGCCGGCGTCGGCAGCCAGTTCGCCGTCTTGCCCGACCCCGGGTCATCTGGCGAAATGTAGATATCCAGGGACCCATCCGCGTTGTATTTCAACGGGTCCGTACTGCGTACCGTATATCGGCCCGCGCGATTGGGTGCCAGGTTATTACTCTCGTTATATAAGGTCAGCGACCACGAAGCATTGACCGGCGGCAATTGTCCCTTGTCAAAGTGGAGAATGTAATCATCGTCGCTGCGCAGCCGCCGGCCGTCGTCATCGACGGCTGTGACCGGATACAGCGCCTCGCTCGGCGTAGTTGCGCCCAAGCCGGCATAGGCAATGGCCGCACGGCGGACATAGTCGGTGCCATACGTGCCGATACCCGACAACACGGTATTCCAGCCATTCAGAGGCGTGCCCAGTCGGGTCACCGTATCGGCGATACGGCGCCCTGCTACGGTGCGGGCTTCCTCCAGCGCCTGCTTCACGGCGGGATCGAGCCGGTCGTAAGAAAAGGGCTGCGGCCCCACCAGGCCGATGCGTTGCATGCGGGTCAGAATGGCGTTGTCGTTATCGTGCGGCGGATTCGTGCGCAACAACTCGGCAAACAGGGTAAAGAACGTGGCGGGAGACATGGACGCGACTTGCTGCCCGGCAGACCCCTGGGGCTCCCATGTCACATAGGACGTGGATGTCATGGAGGGCGACGCGGAACCCGTCAAGGTATGCCCCGTGCCAGGGATTTGCTGCTGCGGCCAAGTCGCCGGCTTGGCTGCACCGCGCCTGGGCGGCGTCACCAGGTTCGGCGCAGGCGTGGCTGCCGCAGCCGCCACAGGCGTCGCCGTCAGACTCGCCTGAAACTGATTCACTGCCCCATACTCAGCCGGACCACCGGTCTGGATGCGTGCAATTAGCCAGCCAGTGCCGGTAGGACTGCGCACGACGTCGGTGCCAAATGGCGCGTGCCCCTGCCAGTTCGGGCCCACGATCATGAAAGCCTGTTCACCATTGCCGGTCACGCGAGTGCCTCGTGACGCATACTCGTCCGACCACATGTCCAGCAGTGATAGCGCGTAGTAACGGCCACCCGAGGCGGGTACTCGAATGAGCAGAGGCTGATAGCTGACGTCGTACCACAGGTTGGAATACAACATATCGGCGCTCGGCCAACCGACATCGGTGGCACCAGGCTCCGGGAATGCGGTTCGATGGCCGAACCGGTTCATCGGTGCCCTGCCCGCCAGCGGATTCTGCACTTGCGTCGAGGCACGCCGCGTTGCCTCCATCAACACCATCGGATAGGCGTAGAGGTAGGCGTCAACGGCGATTTCATGCAGCTCTTGGGCCGACACGACGGGACTGACAACCGGTGTTTGGGACACCATCCGCATCGACGGCTGCGGCGACTGCGCCCAGGCGGCACTGGCAAAACCGGCGCTCAGAGCAACGGCGAGTATGGCTTTGGACCGGTGTGTAGACCGGGAGGCACGGCAGTAAGGCATGGAGGGCTCCTTGTTCGTTATTGGAAAACGAGCCGGCCATCCCGTCTCCAGGATGGCCTCTTCGGCATCACGCGCTAACAGAATAGGCCCGGATATGATCATCCGGGGTAACACAAAGGTTACAGGCCGCAACTCCCGTGAGACACAATCAGCGATGCTTGAAGACGGGCGGACGCTTTTCCACGAAGGCGGCCATGCCTTCTTTTTGGTCTTCGGTACCAAACAGCGAATGGAACACGCGACGCTCAAACAAAAGGCCCTCGTTCAGCGAGGATTCGAACGCACGATTGACGCATTCCTTGGCCATCATGACCGAAGGCAATGACATCGAGGCGATCACCGTCGCTGCCTCGATCGCTTCGTCCAGCAGTTTGTCCGCCGGCACGATGCGAGATACCAGCCCCGCGCGCTCGGCTTCTTCGGCGCCCATCATGCGGGCCGTCAGTGCCAGATCCATGGCCTTGGCCTTGCCCACGGCGCGCGGCAGGCGCTGCGTCCCGCCGGCTCCGGGAATGACGCCCAGTTTGATTTCCGGCTGGCCGAATTTGGCCGTGTCAGCGGCAATGAGGATGTCGCACATCATGGCCAGCTCGCAGCCACCGCCCAGGGCGTAGCCCGAGACTGCGGCGATGACGGGTTTGCGGATACGCTTGAGGGTTTCCCAATTGCGGGTAATGTATTCGCTGCCGTAGACATCCATGTACGACCAGTCTTTCATGGCGCCGATATCCGCGCCGGCGGCAAACGCCTTTTCGCTGCCTGTGATGACGATCGCGCCTATGCCCTCGTCGGCCTCGAACGCCAGCAAGGCGGCGCCCAGCTCATTCATCAATTGGTCGTTGAGTGCGTTGAGCGCCTTGGGGCGGTTCAACGTCAACAAACCCACCCGGCCACGGGTCTCTACCAACACAAACGACTCGCTCATCAACTGTCTCCTGAATAAGTGCAAGTAAGATAATGCAATGGACACACCCGTAATTTACCGCCTCGAGCCCCACGATCCCGCCGGCCATCGCTACCGGATTACCCTGACGATACCGGAGCCCGATCCGGCCGGCCAGCGCCTGGCCCTGCCGGCTTGGATCCCGGGCAGCTATCTGATCCGCGATTTTTCACGCCAGATCGAAACCCTGCGCGCCCGCGCCGGCAGCCGGCCGATCGCTGTGACCAAATCGGACAACCATACTTGGCAAGTCTCCCCGTGTACGGGGCCTCTGCAAGTGGACTACATTGTCTATGCCTGGGACTTGTCCGTGCGCGGTGCGCATCTGGACGAAACCCATGGTTTTTTCAATGGGACGAGCGTTTTCCTGCGCGTAGAGGGCCAGGATCACAAACCGTGCCTGCTGGAACTGGCGCCGCCCCGCGGCATCGACGGCTGGAAGGTCTATACCAGCCTGCCCGAGGCGCGAGGCTATCGCGGCGCGGCACGTCGGCACGGATTCGGCCTGTACCGCGCGCCGGACTACGATGCCCTGATTGACCATCCGGTGGAAATGGGCACCCCCCAGGTTGCCCGCTTTACCGCCCACGGCGCCGAACACGAATTGGTCTTTACGGGCGTGATCCCGAAACTGGACCTGGCACGCATCACCGAAGACGCTCGCCGCATCTGCGAAACGCAAATCGCGTTTTTCGAGCCTCGCACCAAGCGCGCGCCATTCCTGGACAGCAGCGATCGCTATGTGTTCATGACCATGGTCGTCGGCGATGGCTACGGCGGCCTGGAACATCGCGCCAGCACGGCGTTGATGGCATCGCGCAAGGATCTGCCCGTCATCGGCCAGCAGGGCCAAGGCGAGGGCTATCGTACGTTTCTAGGCTTGGTCAGCCACGAGTATTTCCACACCTGGAATGTCAAACGGATCAAACCGGCCGCCTTTGTGCCATATGGTCTGCAGCAACCGGACCTGACCAGGCTGTTGTGGGTGTTCGAAGGGTTCACCTCGTATTACGACGACCTGATGCTGTTGCGCTCGGGAACGATAGGCTTGCCCGATTATCTGCGTCTGCTGGGCAAGACCATCACCGGCGTGGCGCGCTCGCCAGGGCGGCACAAACAATCCGTGGCGGAGAGCTCGTTCGACGCCTGGACCCGCTATTACAAGCAGGACGAGAACTCGCCGAACGCGCTGGTCAGCTATTACACCAAGGGCTCATTGGTCGCACTGGGCCTGGATCTGCTGATCCGCCGCGACAGTGCCGGGATGCACTCGCTGGATGATGTCATGCGACTGCTGTGGCAACGTTATGGCCGAGCCTTTTATCAAGGGCAGGCTCAAGGTCTGGGCGAGGATGACTTGCCTGCCCTGATCCGCGAAGCCACGGGCGTCGATACGCGCCGCTTTATCGCGCGCTATGCCTACGGCACCGCCGACGTGCCGCTGGCCGAACTGCTCGAACCTCATGGCATTGCCATGAATTGGAAAGCCGCGCTCAACATTCCGTCGCTGGACGTGCGTACGCGCAAGCAAGGCGACACCTTGACGCTGGCAACGGTGCTGGAGGGCGGGGCGGCGCATAAAGGCGGCTTGTCCGCGGGCGATGTGCTGGTGGCGGTGGACGGCCTGCGGGTCGATGCACCCGCGGGGCTGGATCAGTTGCTTGCTCAATACCGGCCGGGAGAACGCGTAACGATTCACGTGTTCCGACGCGACGAATTGCGCGCATTCCAGGTCAGGCTGGCAGCCCCCGAACCGCTGGATTGCGTCTTGACGACGGCGCAGTAAACCTCGCTGCAGGGCGAGAGAAACAGCGCCATCCGGACTTAGTCGCGGCTTGGCACGGGGCGCTGTTCTTGCCCGATCTCCACTGCGGCACGTAGAAAGGGGGCCAGCGCTCGCCGCCCGCCTTGTCTATGGGTCACAGCATAAACCATGCCGTTGACCACATTAGCGGGCAAGGCACACGCCGCAATACGATCGCCGAACTGCTGGCAGGCCGAACGCGGCACCAGGGCCACGCCCAGGCCCGCTTCGACCAGCGCCAATTGCGCCGGCACCTCGGCAACCGTCTGGGCCACCCGACGCGCCACCCCTGCCTGTGCGCAAGCCTGGACCAGAGCACGGGCGAATCCCGAGGTCTCCTGCCGCAACATCACAAACGTCTCATCCGCCAGATCCGCAAGCTTCAGGCGCCTACGGTTTGACAATGCATGGCCGCGGGGCAATGCCGCCATCACCGGATCTGACCACAAAGGCATGGACTGCAGCACCTCATCATCGACTTTGGTTCGAGAGATGCTGACATCAAGACGATGGCCCCGCAAGGCCTCAAGCTGGGCGGCCGGATTCATCTCGTTCAGCAGCACCGAAACCTGAGGATGCCTCTGCGTGTAACGCGCGATCAATGCCGGTACCGGCCCCATGAAGTGAGAACCGGACAGGCCGATCTCGATGCGGCCCGCCCGCCCATGATCCACATCGCGCGCCCGCAGCGTCGCATCGGCAAGACGGCCCAGCGTGAGACGCACATCATTCAGGAACGCCGCGCCAGCCTCGGTCAAAGCCACCCGCCGGTTATTCCGATCAAACAGACGCACATCCAGCTCTCGTTCCAGCTGCGCAATCTGCAGGCTCAACGGCGGCTGCGAAATATGCAACCGCTCGGCGGCACGGGTGAAGTTCAGCTCTTCTGCCAATACGGCGAAGTAACGGAGTTGGCGTAGTTCCATGAGATGAGCCGTCAAAGAGGTGATATCGAACAAGATCGCCGCGGAACGTCCCACGCGATCACGCCGAATAATTTGCCAAAGATATCAAATAAGACAAAAACGATATTGGAAACTATTGTTCTACAGGTTCAAAATGGACCCGAATCCTCCCTGCAAGACGCAGAAAAACACTACGAGACACCGATGCAAAAGCTATTTGCGGCCACCATCCTCGTTGCGATGACCCTCACAGCCCAGGCGGCGGACGATTTCCCTGCCCGCACGGTGACACTGGTCGTTCCCAACCCTCCCGGCGGGCTCGTCGATACCTCGGCACGCATCGTCGCCGAACCGCTGGGCGCCGCGTTGGGTAAACCCGTGGTTGTGGAAAACAAGGACGGCGGCAGCGGCAATATCGCCTATCAAGCCGTAGCCAGATCCCAGCCCGACGGCTATACGCTGCTGGTCTCGTATTCCGCCTACCACGTGGGCAACCCCAATCTGAGCAACAATCTCCCCTGGGCGCCAAAAGATTTTGTGCCGGTGGGTCTCATTACGATTTCCAGCAACGTGATCGCGATCAATCCGTCCAAAATCAAGGCCACCACGCTGACGGACTTTATCAATGAGGTGAAACAGTCACCGGGCGCGATCAACTACGCCTCGCAGGGCGTAGGCTCGGTGTCTCACCTGGGAACCGAGGTGTTCAAGCAACAGACCGGGGCGAACATGACGCACGTTCCTTATCGCGGCTCTGGCGCTGCGATCAAGGACGTATTGGCGGGCAATGTCCAGGTTTTCATCACGACGCCTCCCTCCGTCATGGGTCACGTGCAAACCGGCAAACTGCGAGCGCTGGCCGTCACCAGCGACAAGCGCCATCCCATGTTGCCCGACGTACCGACAACGGCCGAAGCCGGCTTGCCCGGCTATCAGTTGGAGTCGTGGGTCGCACTGTTCGCGCCGGCCGGCACACCGCAGCCGGTCATCGACAAGCTGGCAGCCAGCGTCGAGGCCGCACTCAAACAAGCATCTACTCAGCAAAACGCACAAGCGGCCGGTATCGAGGCCCGTTTCGAAGGGCCAGCGACACTGCAAAAACGCGTCGATACCGAACTGGCTTATTGGAAACGTACCGTGGCAGAGGCAGGCATTACCGCTGAATAACGCACTGGCGACCAGCCCCTTTCCACTGTTTTGACATCACGACTTCTATGTCCCGCCCTGCTGGGCGGCAGGGCGCCTTGCGCCTTTTTTCTGGAGATTTCATATGACCTCATCGCCCCGTACCATTCGGATCGGCCAAATCGTTCCCAGTTCCAATACCACCATGGAAACGGAAATCCCGGCAATGCTGCGCCGACGCGAAGCCTTTGCCCCCGAACGCTATACCTTTCATTCCAGCCGTATGCGGATGAAGCAGGTCACGGCCGCCGAACTGGCCTCGATGGATAAGGAATCCGATCGCTGCGCACAAGAACTGTCGGATGCACGTGTCGACGTTCTGGGCTATGCCTGCCTCGTCGCCATCATGAGCCAAGGCCTGGGCTATCACCGAGTTTCCCAGGAACGTTTGCACCAGGCGACCGTGGACAATGGCGGGCCTGCTCCGGTCATCTCCAGCGCAGGTGCACTGGTCGAAGGCCTGCATGCCCTCGGCGCGCGCAAGGTTGCAATTTTGACCCCCTACATGAAGCCCCTGACCAAACTGGTCGTGGACTACATCGAAAATGAAGGCATCGAAGTGCACGATAGCGTGTCGCTGGAAATCCCCGACAATCTGCAGGTCGGCGCACAAAACCCGCTGGCGCCAGCCGAGCACGTCAACCGTCTGAACACGCGTGGCGTGGACGCTGTGGTCCTTTCAGCGTGCGTACAGATGCCCTCGCTGGCCTCGATTCAGCCGGTGCAGGACCGGCTGGGCCTGCCCGTGATCACGGCCGCCGCCGCCACGGTCTATCGCATGTTGCAAGTGCTGCAGCTGGAAACGCGTGTCCCGGACGCGGGTGAATTGCTGACGGGCAAATACTGAAACACGGAGCTGGTCTCCCACGGACCAAGCACATTGTCGTCGCGATGAACGGGTAGATGGCCTCATCTACCCGCCTCATTGCTGCGTACCGCGCTCCCAGCGGCGTTGAATCGCCTTGGCGGCGACCACGCCGTCGGCCATCGAGGTCACGACGCAGGGATGCATGCGGTTGGCGACTTCTCCGATGGCGTAGGCGTCGGGCACGGTGGTCTCGGCCGTAGCGTTATGGGTCTGGATATAACCGCGCTCACCGTATTGCAGACCCAGCCCTTCGGCGAACGCCGCCTGCGGCTCCCAGCCGTAAAAGACGAGGATGAGGTCATAGGCGCGCCCGTCAACGGTGCGCGCCACAGGGTCGACTTGATAGGGGCCGACGCGCACGCCTTCTTTGCCTGCGCGGGCCACCCACTGCTGCTGCGCGCGCACACTGCGCGCATACAGGTGGACGTCGCGCGCGCCCCGGTTACGCACATAGACAAAGTTCTCGTAGGCGTTGTCGCCCCCGCCCAGCACAGCGACGGACAGGCCCGTGTAGTCTTGCGCCACGATGGATGAGCCCGGGCCGATAAATACGCCGGGCCAGCGGGCGCCGGCCGGATGTCCGGGCAAGCCACGCGCACGCACGCCGGAAGCAATCACCAAAGACCGGCCGGACACGGTTTCCGTGCCACCGCCTGCCATACCAATGTCCACCTCGAAACCGCTCTCGACGCGGCGAGCTTGCTGCGCGCGAGCCGTCAACCGCACAGGCACCTGGGCTGCCCGCACGCTTTCGGCGATATTGGCCGCCGTCTGTTGGCCGGTCACCCCCGGCAATACCGCGATCCAATCGTCGGCAAAGGGGTTATCGTTACCCAATCCTCCCAGGCGTGAACTCGCCTCGATCAGCAAAGGGGACAAACCCAGGCGAGCCAGCCAAATCGCGCACGAGGCGCCGGCCGGACCGCCGCCCACGATGATCGCGTCATATTGCTGCATGGTTGTCGTATTCCGTGTGTCGATATCCCGCGCCCACCCGGCCAAACCGAGGGGCATATGGGCGGAATTGTAGCGATAGGCGCCGGTCGCCTTACAATTCCGATTCTCTCTACCAGGTAGACATCATGCCTACACGCCGCATTTTTCTCTCCGGGCTGGCCCTGGATGCCCGAATTGGCATTCTGGAACACGAACGCCGGGCCACACAGCCGCTGCACATCGATGCGGAATTCGACGTCGATATCACCCGCGATGTCGACGACCATGACATCCACAGCGTGCTGGATTACCGCCGCCTGCGCGAGGCCATCGTCGAAGAATGCACCCAGGCTCATGTGAACCTGATCGAAACCCTGTCCGAACAAGTCGCCCGCCGGCTGCTGCGCGACTTTGCTGAAGTACGCGCCGTGAAACTGCGTATCAGCAAACCCATGGCGTTTTCGGACTGCGCCGCCGTTGGCGTAGAAATCCAGATCAATCGTTAAGCCGCCTGTGACGGCGTAACCCTCATGCAAGCTATCAGCGATACTCCGGCGGCCTTCCGCACACGTGCAGAAGAAAAAATCCGCCACGAAGGCAACAAGCTCACCAAGCGCCTGGCGCGCGAAACGACGCGCGCGCTCAGCGACTACAACATGATTGAAGCGGGCGACCGCGTCATGGTGTGCCTATCCGGCGGCAAAGACTCCTACGCACTGCTCGACATTCTGATCAGCCTGCGTAAACGCGCGCCGTTTCAGTTCGATATCGTCGCGGTCAATCTGGATCAGAAACAGCCGGGCTTTCCGCCCGACGTGCTGCCCACCTATTTGACCTCGCTCGGCGTGCCCTTTCATATCGAAACACAGGATACGTATTCGATCGTGACCCGGGTCATTCCCGAGGGCAAGACCATGTGTTCGCTGTGCTCGCGCCTGCGGCGCGGCATTCTGTATCGCGTGGCCGACGAACTGGGCGCAACCAAAATCGCGCTGGGCCACCATCGCGACGATATTCTCGCCACGTTCTTCCTGAATCTGTTCTACGGCGGCAAGACCAAAGCCATGCCGCCGAAACTCGTCTCGGACGACGGCCGCCATACCGTCATCCGGCCGTTGGCCTATGTGCCCGAAAGCGATTTGATCGCGTACGCGAAACTCAAGCAGTTCCCCATCATTCCCTGCAATCTCTGCGGCTCGCAGGAAAACCTGAAACGCCAGGAAGTCTCGCGCATGATCCGCGATTGGGATCGCCAGCATCCGGGACGTTCATGGAACGTGTTCAGCGCGCTGTCCAGCGTCGTGCCCTCGCACTTGATGGATCGTGACTTGTTTGATTTCGTGGGACTGAAACCCACAGGCGTGCCGGACGTGAATGGCGACACCGCATTTGACACGGTAGACCCCGCGAATGATGCCGCATCAAACGCGGATCAGGGTTGTCATGACGATGGTGACGATCGCAACACGACGCACAGCCACCGCTCCGCAGACGAGCCGATGGCCGAGCAAAAAATCGTGTTTACGCGCAGGTAAAAATGCTGGCAGGACAGGCTGGGCACGGGCGTCACGCTTGCACGTGCTCATGCTCGGCGATTAATAAGACATCGACGGCATCCGGCGCGGCAGCGCGAGCCTCAGAACGTGGCGCCGCCGGGCCTCGCCTTGGTCGGTCCCGCCGGATCCAACGACTGACCGATATCGAGCGCCAGCCTCGTCTCACTCAAGCGTTCAACACGCGTACCGGCTTGCCTGCCAACCACGCCTGCACCGACTCGACCGCACTGCGATAGAACGCAGTGAAGTTTTCGGGGCTGACATATCCGAGGTGCGGGGTGAGGATGACGTTGTCCAACGCACGCAAGGCATCGGTGGGCGGCAGCGGTTCTTCTTCGAAGACATCCAGCCCGGCCCCTGCAATACGCCCCTTGCGCAACGCATCCAGCAAAGCCTCCTGATCCACGAGCCCGGCACGCGAGGTATTGACCAGGAATGCGGAGGGCTTCATTGCGGACAATGCGGCCGCGTCCACAACGTGGCGCGTACGGTCGCTCAGGATCAAATGCAAACTGATCACGTCCGCTTCGGCAAACAGCGTTTGCTTGGACACATACTCGACGCCTGCCTGCTCCGCCCGCTCGGGCGTGAGATTCGGACTCCAGGCTTGCACGCTCATGCCGAACGCTTTGCCCACCTGAGCCACTGCGGTACCGAGTTTGCCGAGGCCGACCACGCCGAGCCGCTTGCCCGCGATAGGCCGCGGCATCCCGGTTTGCCACAGGCCGCGGCGCATATTGGCGTCCTCGATGGTCAGGTTCTTGAACAAGGCGAGAATATGCGTCCACGCCAGTTCCGAAGTCGCGGTGTTGGCATCCGGACTGCCCGGTGCACCGCACACGACGATGCCGCGACGCGTGCAGGCGTCCAGATCGATCGCCAGATTACGCATGCCGGTGGTGACCAAGAGGCGCAGCTTGGGCAAGGATTCGATCAACGCTGCCGGAAACGGCGTGCGCTCACGCATCGCAACGATCACATCAAACGACTGCAAAGCCGCGATTCGCTCCCCCTCGGGCAAATAATCGCGAAACGTCTGAACCCGCACATTCGGCCCCAACGTCGTCCAGTCGGCGTAGCGCTCGGCCACGCCATGATAATCATCGAGTAACGCAATGCTGATCGTATCCGTACTCACGGTAAGTCTCCGGTTATTTGCCCAAATGGCTCCGAATCATCTCTAACGGCGCGGCGCCATTAAGCCGGCTGCCGTCCTGGAAAAATATCGCGGGCGTACCACGTACCATCAGTTTTTGGCCCAAAGCCAGAACCTGCTGAATCGGGGCATCGCACTCGGCGGTCGGCGGTTTTTTGCCGTCGAGCATCCAATCCTGCCACGTTTTGGCCTGATCTTTAGCGCACCACACATCACGCGATTTGATGGTCGAATCCGGCGCCAGAATGGGATACAGGAACGTATAAATCGTGATGTTGTCTTCGTCTTTCAGCGTCTTGTGCAGTTGCTTGCAGTAGCCGCAGTTAGGGTCCTCGAAAATCGCCATTTTGCGGGTCCCATTGCCGCGCACCTGCTTGACGGCCAAGTCCAGCGGCAATTGATCGAACGAGACAGAGCCCAGCTTTTCCAGGCTCTCGCGCGTCACGTCACGACGCGTAGCAGCGTCGATGAGCGGGCCTTCCATGACCCACGTGACCTTTTCGTCGGTGTAGATCAGGTCGCTACCGATCTGCACCTCGTAAATCCCGTACGGCGTACGGCGCGCCGCAGTGACCTCCAAGTCGGTAAACAACTCACCAAAACGTTTGGCGACTGCCTGGGCGGCGGGGTCCGACGCGGACGTGTCGCTCTTGGCCGATTGTTCGGAAGCCGCGTTTGCCGGCGCCGATGAAGCAGCCTGTGCCCATGCGCCCACTGACCATACCAACCCCGCGGCGCACAGGACTTTAGCCAAGCAAGACGAAAAACGGAAACTCATTCATGCTCCTTCGGGCGCCTCAGTTACGCGAGGCGCCATCGATCAAATAACGTTTCACCAGCGGCGCCGCGTCCACCCAACGCATCCCCGCGTTGCGCAGCCATGCCAGCGGCGCATTGCGTGCGCCAAACAAACGATGCAGGCCATCGGTGGCCACACGCATCGCCAATACCGATTCCGCACGGGCACGCTGATAACGGCGCAACACGCGCTCATCACCTGCCTGGCGATACGGCTCGCGCTCGGCCACGACACGAGCCAATGCCTCGACGTCGCCCAAGCCCAGATTCAGGCCTTGCCCCGCCAACGGGTGCACACGATGCGCCGCGTCGCCCGCCAAGGCAATTCCGGGCGCCGTCATGCGCCCTTGATCCAACGTCAGCGGGAACCCGTGCAGTTTGCTACGCACCTGCAACCGGCCCAGACGGCCATGGGTCGCATGCAAGAGCATTTGCTCCAACTGCGCTGCCTGCGCATCGGGGCCCAAGGCGAGCAGGGTTTCTGCCTGCGCGTCACGCATGGACCACACCATCGATACCTGAGGCCCATCGGCCGTATCGGGCAAGGGCAACAACGCCAACACACCGTCGTCGCGAAACCATTGAAATGCCGTGCCGAGATGCGGCCGCTCGGCATTCAGATGCACCACCAGGCCCGTGTCGTTATACGGCACCGATGTGTGCGGCATACCTGCAGCGGTACGCAGCGGCGACGAGGCGCCATCGGCACCCACGAACAATTCGGCTTTGATCCAATCGCCGGCGCTGGTTTGCACAGCACCCTGGCGGTAATCAACGCAACGCTCGGTCAACCAGGGGATCCCGAACATGCGCACAGCCTGCAGCAACACCCGCTCGATTTCACCGGACTCGACAATCCATGCCAACTGCGGCTGTGCCGCCTGCCAGGCGTTCAGTTCCACTCGCCCGTCTGCATCACCATGGATTTCCATCGCCTCTACCGGCGTGATGCGCGAGGCAGGCATGGCGTCCCACACGCCAAGCTCGGCCAAAAAGCGCTGGCTGGCCGGAGAGATCGCATAGACCCGCGGATGATAGACATCGGGGCTGGCGGCCGGCACCGTTGCAGGCGGCGCCAACAACGTCACGCGCTGACCACGCCGTGCCAGCGCCAAGGCGCTGGCCAGACCCACAATCCCTGCACCGCAAATCACAATCGGGCTAGTCATCGTGCTGAGGGCTCCCCAGCCTGCTTCGGCCACAATACCCACATCTGGCCGCGCTGTTTCATGCGGCCGGCCTGGGCGCCGGCCTCATCGCCGAATCCCCAGTAGAAGTCGGCACGCGCTGCGCCCTTGATCGCAGCCCCCGTGTCCTGGGCAAAGACCAGCCTTTGCAACGGACGATCGGACGCCGGCCAAGTGGTCGCCAAATACACCGGCGTACCCAGTGGCACGAAACTGGTATCCACTGCAATGGAACGATGCGCCGCGAGCGCGATGCCATAGGCTCCCTTGGGCCCGAGTTCGGGATCGACCACGGCCTCTTCGCGGAAAAACACTACGGCGGGATTGGCGTTCAGCATTTCCTGGACACGTGCGGGATTACGCTGCGCCCAGGCGCGGATATTCTGCATCGATGCCTCGTTGGCGCGCAGCTCGCCTTTGTCGATCAGCCAACGGCCAATCGACGCATACGGTTGACCGTTGTGATCCGCATACGCGACACGTATCGTCGTACCCGCGTCCGGGCCGTCTTTGAGCAGAACGCGGCCGGAGCCCTGCACCTGCAAGAAGAAGTTATCGACCGGATCGTCCACCCAGACAATCACCGGCGGACGGTTGGCCGAGGACTCGATCGCCGCGCGCGTGTCATAAGGCACCACGCGCTTGCCCACCAGCTTGCCGCGCACCCGTTTGCCAGCCAGATCGGGATACACCGCCCCCAGATCAATCGTCAGCAAGTCGTCCGGCACCGCGTACAACGGCCATTGATACGGACCGCCTTGCGTGCGCGAGCCAGTCACCAGGGGCTCGTAATACCCAGTCACTGTATTGGACGCAGGCCGGTTATCGGCGCCATTCAAGCGCCAGGGCTGCAACTGGGTCTGCAAAAACTGGCGCACCGTCACCGCATCCGGGACCGTGTTGCCGAGATTGACGGCCGCCGCGCACACCGGCTGCCATGCACGCGGCGTCGCACGCGCCGGGGCCGCCAGATTGCCGGTCGTCTGCCGCATCAGCCCTTGGCAATTGCGCAAAAAGAGCGGCCAGAAACGCGACAGATCATCATTGCTCCATCCCGGCAGTTCGGCCCAGGCGGCGCGTTGAAAGCGGCCGGCCAACGTCCGCGCGGGCGTATCGCGCAAGGCGGTCAATGGCGGCACCACCAAGGGCCCCATATCAGACACATTAACCGAGCCGGATTGGCCAGGCTCACCTCCTCCGGAAGGCGATGGCGTGGTGCAGGACGCCAATGCCGCCAACAGGGGCGGCAGGCACAACAATTTCAGAAAACGATTCATGGGCAATCTAGTGGGACGGTCAATCCGTCAATGCAGGGTACGCGGCATGGCCAGCAGGAATTCGGCAATCGGCACCTCAAACGGGATGCCGTTTTCGCCCACGCAATGGTAAGTCCCTCGCATGGTACCGACAGGCGTAGGCAGCGGACAGCCGCTCGTGTATTCAAACGTTTCGCCAGGGGCCAGCAAGGGCTGTTGGCCCACCACGCCCAGCCCACGGACTTCTTCGACGTGCTGGTTGCCGTCGGTGATGATCCAGTGACGGCTGATGACCTGCGCGGGATGCTCGCCGGTATTGGTGATGCGGATGGTATAGGCGAACACATACTGCTGTTCGGCGGGATCGGATTGCTCGGGCACAAATCGCGGAGCAACGGAGACGGTCAGGTCGTACGGTTTCACGGGCCTTTTCCGAGGAGCACAAAGGCGGTTAGACAACGCGCCGAGCGACAAATTGCCCTGTCAGGCGACCGTCACGCGCGGCAAATTACAATAATGGCACATTATGCCCGTGGAAACCTGATCATCATGCCCGCCTCATCCTCGGCCCT
>Ga0182743_1001864_pt1 | contig 19541 bp, 23 predicted proteins | sample eDN3rd30CKraftOP_FD_128522 | JGI IMG/M metagenome (GOLD analysis project Ga0182743, IMG submission 128522) | Enriched Organic Plus compost microbial communities from Emeryville, California, USA - eDNA 3rd pass 30_C Kraft OP (version 2) (version 2) ... | reverse complement strand
GCCTGTCGAGCTGGGCCGAGTCCGACGCGATGCACTCCGCCGACGCGATCATCGCCGTCAGCGAGGGCATGCGCCGCGACATCCTCCGGAGCTACCCGCGCGTCGACGAGGCGCGCGTCACCGTCATCCACAACGGCATCGACCTCGAGCGGTGGCGTCGGCGCGAAGACCCCGACGCGCTGCGCGGTCTCGGCATCGACCCCGATCGGCCGACGGCGGTCTTCGTCGGGCGCATCACGCGGCAGAAGGGGCTCCCGTACCTCCTGCGCGCCGCGCGCCTCCTCCCGGCGGACGTCCAGCTCGTCCTGTGCGCGAGCGCGCCGGACACGCCCGAGATCCATGCCGAGGTCACCGCCGGGATCGCCGCCCTCCAGTCGGAGCGGACCGGGGTCGTGTGGATCGACCGCCACCTGCCGCTCGCCGAGCTCACCGCCGTGCTCTCCGGTGCGACCGCATTCGTGTGCCCCTCCGTCTACGAGCCGCTCGGGATCGTCAACCTCGAGGCGATGGCGTGCGAGACCGCGGTCGTCGCCACGGCGACCGGCGGGATCCCCGAAGTCGTCCTCGACGGCGTCACCGGCCGGCTCGTCCCGATCGAGCAGGCGCAGGACGGCACGGGGACGCCCCTCGACCCGGAGCGCTTCGTCGCCGAGCTCGCCGAGGCGATCGCCGAGACCGTCGCCGACCCGGAGCACGCCGCCCGAATGGGGCGCGCCGGTCGCGAGCGCGCCGAGTCGCACTTCTCCTGGGCGGCGATCGCCGCGGCGACGCGCGCCCTCTACCAGTCGCTCGTGTGACCGTCGCGACGATCCTCGCGACTAGGCTTTTCGCATCATGGCGAACGTGCTCGAGTACCACGACGTGACGGTCGTCCGAGGCGACCGGACGATCCTCGGCCCATTCGACTGGAGCGTCGACTCGAGCGAGCGGTGGGCGATCATCGGCCCGAACGGCGCCGGCAAGACGACGATCCTCCAGCTCGCCGCGACGCTCATCCATCCGACGAGCGGGACCGTCACAGTCCTCGGCGAGCAGCTCGGGGCGGTCGACGTCTTCGAGCTCCGCCCGCGCGTCGGCCTCGCGTCGACCGCGATGACGCGGCTCGTGCCCGAGCGCGAAACCGTCCTCGACGTCGTCATGACCGCCGCATACGCCGTCGTCGGACGGTGGACCGAGGAGTACGAGCCCGTGGACGTCCGCCGGGCCCGCCGCGTGCTCAAGGAGTGGCGCCTCGACCACCTCGAGGACCGCGCATTCGGCACGCTCTCCGACGGTGAGCAGAAGCGCGTCCAGATCGCGCGCGCGACGATGACGGATCCCGAGATCCTGCTGCTCGACGAGCCCGCCGCGAGTCTCGACCTCGGGGCGCGCGAGGAGCTCATCGAGCTGCTCTCCGGCTACGCGAGCTCGCCGACCGCGCCCGCGATCGTCATGGTCACGCACCACGTCGAGGAGATCCCGCCGGGGTTCGGCCACGTCCTCCTGCTCCGGGAGGGCCGCGCCGTCGCGGCCGGCCCGATCGACGAGGTGCTCACGAGCGAGCGGCTCTCCGCCGCCTTCGACCGGCCCCTCGACGTCAGCCGACTCGGCTCGCGCTTCTCCGCGCGCGGCGCCTGAGTCGTGCCGGACCGGCGGCTCGCTCTGATAGACTCGTTCGTCGGCCCGCGCGCCCACGAGCTTTCGATTCCAGGAGTCATCCCATGAAGTCCGGCATCCACCCCGATTACGCCCCGGTCGTCTTCCGCGACCTCGCCTCCGGCAAGACGTTCCTCACGCGTTCGACGGTCAAGAGCGAGAAGACGATCGAGTGGGAGGACGGCAACACCTACCCGGTCGTGGACGTCGAGATCTCGAGCGAATCGCACCCGTTCTACACGGGCAAGCAGCGCATCCTGGACTCCGCTGGTCGCGTCGAGAAGTTCAACCAGCGCTTCAAGAACTTCGGCCAGAAGTAACTCCCGGACGTCGAGCGGCGGGGCTCAGCCGCCCGGCCAGGAGCCCCGGTCGCTCACCCAGTTCGGGTTGACCTTCGAGCGCATGTAGCGGGCGAAGTCGTCCTGCTGGATCGCCGCCCAGCGCACTTGCGCGTCGTGGAGCTCGATCGCCGAGAGCGCGAGGAGCTCGTCCGGGTAGCGTCGCGCGATCGCCTGCGCGATCCGGCCCGCGGCGATCGCGTCGGCCGCCGCGTCGTGGGCGTCGAGCAGCTCGACGCCGTAGTGCGCCGCCGTCAGATCGAGCGTGCGCTTGCCCTTCCGGTACCGGTCGACCTGCTTGTCGAGGATGATCGGGTCGATCACCGGCTCGGGGGAGACGATCGGCGGGACGCCGTGCCGTCGCGCCTCGAACGACAGGAGCGTCAGATCGTACGGGGCGTTGTACACCGTGAGCCCGATGCCCGCGTCGAGCACGTCGCGCACCGCCGCGACGATCTCCGGGACGGCTCGAGCGGCGGGCACGCCCTCCGCCCGGGCGCGCTCGGTCGTGATGCCGTGGACGCGCGCCGCCTGCTCGGGGATCTCGACCCCGGGATCGACGAGCCAGTCGCGCCGGCGGACGATCGCACCGTCCGCGTCGAGCTCGACGAGGCACGCCGAGACGATGCGCGAGCGCGTGACGTCGACGCCGGTCGTCTCGAGATCGAATGCCGCCAGTGTCTCGTGCCACGCCATACGGGGAGCGTAACGGCGACCTACGACAAGCGGAGCCAGTAGAAGCCCTGCGCGCCGAGCGTCAGCTCGATCACGCCGTCGTCGCCGATGCGCGGGAACTGCGCGCCGCCGAAGAGATCCGTCGTCGACGCGCCCTCGAGCCCCTCGGCGCGGATGCGCACAGAGACCGGGAAATGCGCGAACGAGAACACGCACAGCATCCGCTCCGGCGTGTCCCCGAACGGCGTGTGCGAGCCCTGGTACTCGCGGACGAACGCGAGGACCGAGTCGTGGTCCGTCTCGAGCACGCGCATCGAGCCGAGCGCGAACACCGGGTGGGCCTTGCGGACGTGGATCGCATTGCGGATCCACCGGAGGAGGGACCGCGACTGCGCGAGCTGCGACTCGACGTTGACGTGCTGGTAGTTGTACACGAGCGACTGGACGACCGGGAGGTAGAGCTTGCCGGGGTCCGCCGTCGAGAAGCCCGCGTTCCGGTCGGGCGTCCACTGCATCGGCGTGCGCGAGGAATCGCGGTCGTTGAGCCAGATGTTGTCGCCCATTCCGATCTCGTCGCCGTAGTACAGGAACGGGCTGCCGGCGAGCGAGAGGAGCAGCGCGTTCGCGAGCTCGAGCTCGGACCGCGAGTTGTCGAGCAGGGGCGCGAGACGACGGCGGACGCCGAGATTGACGCGCATCCGCGGGTCGTACGCGTACCACCCGTACATCGCGTGCCGGTACTCCTCGCTGACCATCTCGAGCGTCAACTCGTCGTGGTTCCGGAGGAACACGCCCCACGCGGCCCACGAGGGCACTTGCGTGTGCTGCGCGAGGACGGCGGCGAGCTCGCTCGCGTCCTGCGAACGCAGCGCGTAGAAGATGCGCGGCATGACGGGGAAGTCGAACGCCATGTGGCACTCCGGCTCCTCGTCGGTGCCGAAGAAGCGGGCGACCTCGTTCGGCCACTGGTTCGCCTCGGCGAGGATCATGCGGCCGGGGTACTCCCGGTCGACCATCCGCCGGATCTCCTTGAGGAACTCGTGCGTCGGCGGTTCGCCCTCGCCGTTGCCCTCCTCGGACTCGAAGAGGTACGGGACGGCGTCGAGCCGCATGCCGTCGACGCCCATGTCGAACCAGAACCGCATCGTGTCGAGGATCTCGGCGCGCACGGCGGGGTTCTCGTAGTTGAGGTCGGGCTGGTGGCTGAAGAACCGGTGGAAGTAGAACTGACGGCGCACGGGGTCGAACGTCCAGTTCGACTCCTCCGTGTCGACGAAGATGATGCGGATGTTCTGGTACTTCTGATCGGTATCGCTCCACACGTACCAGTCCCCGTAGGGCCCGTCCGGGTCGGAGCGGGACTGCTCGAACCACTCGTGCTGATCCGACGTGTGGTTGAGCGGGAAGTCCATGACGACGCGCATGCCGCGCGCGTGGGCGGCCGAGACGAGTTCGCGGAAGTCGTCGATCGTGCCGAACTCGGGGAGCACCGCGCGGAAGTCGGACACGTCGTACCCGCCGTCGCGCAGCGGCGACTCGTAGAACGGCGGGACCCAGAGCGCGTCGACGCCGAGCCACTGGAGGTAGTCGAGCTTGTTCGTCAGGCCCTTGATGTCGCCGGACCCGTCGCCATTCGCGTCGGAGAATGCGCGGACCATGACCTCGTAGAAGATCGCCTTCCGATACCACTGGGGATCGAGCGCGAGACCGGGCAGGGTGATCGGCGCGGTGAACGTCATGCCGCTGATCCTAGAATCGAGGCATGGCAGCGCCCTCACCGTTCGCCGAGCTTCTCGGGCGGATGCCGGTGAGCGAGTGGAGCGCGATCGTCGCGGGGGCCGAGACCCACTGGTGGGAGTACGGCGACCCGGCGTCGCCCGTCACGCTCGTGACCGTGCACGGCTTCCGCGGCGACCACCACGGCCTCGAGCCGGTCGTCGCGAGGCTCGAGGACCTTCGGATCGTGAGCCCGGATCTGCCGGGGTTCGGGCGCTCCGGGCCGCTCCCGGAGCGGCACACGGTCGAGTCGTATGCCGATTGGCTCATCGCGTTCGTCGGGCGCGTGCGCGAAGCGACCGCGACGCCGATCGCCGTCCTGGGGCATTCGTTCGGCTCGATCGTCGTCGCGGCGGCGCTCGAGCGCGGGCTCGCGCCGGATCGCGTCATCCTCGTCAACCCGATCGCCGCGCCCGCGCTCGAGGGCCCGAAGGGCGCGCTCAGCCGCATGACGCTCGGCTTCTACCGGCTCGCGGGCGCGCTCCCGGAGCCGCTCGGTCGGGCGCTGCTCGCGAGCCCGGCGATCGTGCGCTTCATGAGCGTCGCGATGACGAAGACCCGCGACCGCCGCCTGCGGCGATGGATCCACGAGGAGCACGATCGCTACTTCAGCGCGTTCGCGACGCGGGAGTCGGTCATCGAGGGCTTCGAGGCGTCGATCAGCGACAACGTGGCGGGGCATGTCGCCGCATTCACGATGCCGACGCTCCTGATCGGCGCCGCCCAGGACCAGATCACATCGGTCGCGGACCTCCGCGCGCTGCACGTCGCGATGCCGCAGTCCGAGCTCGTCATCTTCGACGGCGTCGGCCATCTCATCCACTACGAGCGGCCGGCGGAGGCCGCGCACGCGATCCGTGCGCACCTCGCGCCGCTCGCCGAGTGACCCGCCCCTCGAGCCGCGGCCGTTCGATGCCGCGCGGCGGCGTGTCGGCTCGAACGACCGCGACTCAAGGGCGGTAGAGGCGCTCGAGCCGGGCGACGTGGCGGCCGGGGTCGAATTCCCGAGCGCCCGCCTCGGCGGCGCGCGATGCCGCGACGACGCGGTCTGGGTCGCCGACGAGGTCCACGAGGAGCGCGGCGAGCGCCGCCGTCGACGCGTCCGCGGGCCGAAGTCCCGCCTCCTCGAGACCCTCGGTGAGCGCCGGGTCGACCACGATGACGCCGCGCCGGGCGTGGAGCGACTCGACGATGACGACCGGCTGGTTGTCGAACCCGTGCGACGTGACGGCGGAGAGGTGCGCCGCCCGGAGTCGCTCCTGGACGGCGGCGCGCGGCAGCCGGCCGGCGAACCGGACGGGCGCGGCGAGGCGCTCGGCGAGCCGGCGCGCCGCGGGCAGGAGCGGCCCCTCGCCGACGAGTTCGGCCTCGATCCGGTCGGGGCCGAGTCGCTCCGCGGCCATCGCGACGGCCCGGATGAACTCGAGCGGGCGCTTCTCGCGCGCGAACCGCCCGACCCACGCGACTCGCAGCGGCGTGCCGATCGACTCGAGCGGCGATCCGGCGGGGGAGTCGAACGCCGCGGCGTTCGGGAGCACCTCGACGCGCGGGAGTCCCGCGGCCCGCAAGTGCGCGGCCTGGTGCGCGGACGGGGAGACGACGACGTCGACGTGTTCGGCGAGCGAACGCGTGACGCCGCGGAGGGCGTCATCGACGGGTGCGGCGGCGAGCCCGCGCGGGCCGGAGCCGTAGCCGCGGAGCGCGCGGGCGAGCCCCGAGACGGCTCGAGCGCCGAGCGGTGCGAATGCGCGCGGGACGCGCGCGGTCCAGAAGAACGTGTGGACGGTCTGCACCGTCCGGATGCCGCGGTCGCGTGCCGCCGCCACGGCCGCCGCGGCGAGCCCGAACTCCGAGTGGACGTGGACCACGTCGGCCGCGTGCGCGCGGAAGGCGGCGTCGAGTCGAGTGCGGAGCGCGGCCGTGCTCCGCAGCACAGGCAGGTCGACGATCGGGAGCGTCGTCCGTGCCGGGATCTCGAGCGCGCGGACGCGGTCGGGAAGCCCCGCGCTCGTCCGCCGTCCGGCGGGCGCGATGATGAGCACGTCGTGCCCGTGGGCGTCGAGCGCGCGCGCCTCGTCGAGGAATGCGCTCTGCGCGCCGCCGAGGTAGTCGAGGGCGTAGTCGATGACGAGGACGACGCGCACCGTCACTCCGGGATCGGTTCGCCCCGGTAGATCGCCTCGAACACGTCGAGCGTGTGCTCGAGCGAATGCGGCCGGACGACCGCGAGCGACGCCCGCTGCATCGCGAGCCGAGCCTCCGGGTCGAGCCGGACGACGCGCTCGATGCGGTCGGCCGCCGCCTTGACGTCGCCGGGCGGGAAGAGGTAGCCGTTCTCGCCGTCGCGAACGAGGTGGGGGAGCGCCATGGCGTCGGCGGCGACGATGGGGAGCGCGGAGCTGAGCGCCTCGAGCGTCGCGATCGACTGGAGCTCGGCGATCGAGGCGATCGCGAAGAGGCCGGCGCGCGAGTACAGCTCGACGAGATCCTCGTCAGACACGGCGCCGTGGAACTCGACCCGGTCGGCGATCCCCGCCTCCGATGCGACGGCGTGGAGCGCGTGCCGCTGGTCGCCGTCGCCGACGATGTCGAGGCGCACGTCGAGGTCCGGGTCGGTGGCGGCGACGGCGCGGATGAGCACGTCGACCTGCTTCTCGCGCGTGAGCCGTCCGACGAACAGGACGCGTCGCGGCGCCTCGGCGTCGAGTCGAGGGCGATAGCGGGCGAGATCGACGCCGCACGAGATCGGGATGACGCCGCGGATCGACGTGTTCGTCTCGAGGAAGTCGGCGGCGCGGCGGGTCGGGGTCGTGACGACCTCGGCGCGGCGCAGGAGCCGATCGGCGTCGCCCCACGCCCATCGCGCGAAGAGGCGATTGAGCGAGTCGGGGAGCGTCGTGTGGTCGAGGATGTTCTCCGGCATGACGTGGTTGGTCGCGACGAGCCGGATGCCGAGGCGGTGCGCGGTCTTGATGAGGTAGCGGCCGCCGATGATGTGCGACTGGACGTGGACGACGTCGGGCCGCACCTCGCGGATGGTGCGCGGCGCGAGCACTTGCGCGACTTGCGGCCACGTGAACCGCACCCACTCGTGCGGCGCCCACCGCATGCTCGGCCAGCGATGGACGGTGAGCGGGCGCCCCTCGATGACCTCGGTGAATGTCCCGGACTTGCCGCTCGCGGTCGCGGGGGCGACGACGTGGACATCGTGTCCGCGGCCCACGAGGCCCGCCGCGAGGCGCTCCGTGAATCGCGCGGCCCCGTTCAAGTCGGGGTAGAAGGTGTCTGCGCCGAGCAGGATCGTCATGGGCGGCATGGCCGGTCCAGCCTAGCGGGCGGCGTCCCCACCCCCTCGGAGGCGTGCCGTAGCGTGGACGCGTGCCGCCGACCCGCCGACTGCTCGCCTACGTCGGGATCGGACTCGTCGCCGGATTCCTGTCCGGGCTCTTCGGCGTCGGGGGCGGCATTCTCATCGTGCCGGCGCTCGTGCTCCTCCTCGGGTTCCCGCAGAAGGTCGCGACGGGCACTTCGCTCCTCGCGATCGCCCCGATCTCGCTCGTCGGCGTCGCGAGCTACGCGGCGCACGGCGCCGTCGACTGGGTCATGGGCGCTGTCCTCGCGGTCGGGATGGTCGCGGGCGGCGTGCTCGGCTCCTGGCTCCTCGCTCGCCTCCCGCCGCTCGTCGTGACGTGGGTGTTCATCGCGGCGCTCGTCGCGGTCGCCATCCGGCTCATGCTCGTCGAGCCGGAGCGCGGACTGCCGCACCCGGTCGGCTGGCTCGAGGTCGTCCTCCTGCTCGCCCTCGGGGTCGTGACGGGCGTCCTCTCCGGGCTCGTCGGGGTCGGCGGCGGCGTCGTCATCGTGCCCGCGCTCGTGGTCCTCGGGGGCGTCAGCGACGTGCTCGCGAAGGGCGTCTCGCTCCTCGCGATGGTGCCGAACGCCGTCGTGACGTCGGTCCTCAACCTCCGGCGGCGCAACGCCGATCTCGCCGCCGGGCTCGCGATCGGCCTCTCGGGCTGCGCGACGACGGTCCTCGGCGCGTTCGCGGCGGTGTGGATCGACGCGAGGATCGGCGCGATCCTCTTCGGGGTCTTCCTCCTCGGCGTCGCCGTGCAGCTCGCGGTCCGCGCGGTCAGGCGCTCGCGAGGCTCGGGCTGAGCGCTTCCCGGAGGGCGACGAGCGTCTCCGTCGTGCCGGCGTCGATCTTCCACGTCGCGCGGCTGTCGCCCTTCGTCTCGCCGCGGTTGACGATGACGATCGGAATGCGACGCCGACGCGCGATCTCGACGACGCGGATCCCGGAGTTCACGACGAGCGAGGAGCCGGCGATGAGGAGCGCGCCGGCGCGTCGCACGATCGCCGCGGCCTCGGTGTACTTCTCGCTCGGCACGAACTCGCCGAAGAACACGACGTCCGGCTTGAGGACGCCGCCGCACACGGTGCAGTCGGGGACGATCATGTGCTCGAATTCGGCGATGTCGACGTCGCCGTCCGGCGAGAGCTCGAGAACGCGGTCCGACTCGAGCCACGGGTTCGCGGCGGACAGTCGAGCCGCGACGTCGTCGCGGGCGAACGCCTGACCGCACGTCAGGCAGTGGACCGAGTGCATGGATCCGTGGAGTTCGACGACGCGCCGGTTGCCGGCCTTCAGGTGGAGCCCGTCGACGTTCTGCGTGACGACCCCCGAGACGACGCCGGCGGCCTCGAGCTCGGCGAGCGCGAGGTGGCCGGCGTTGACCCTCGCGCCGCTGAAGCGACGCCACCCGAGGTGCGATCCGGCCCAGTAGCGCTTCCGGAATCGCTCGCTCGAGAGGAACTGCTGATACGACATCGGGGTGCGCACGGGCGTGCCCTTCCCGCGGTAGTCGGGAATGCCCGAGTCGGTGCTGATGCCGGCTCCCGTGAGCACCGCGAGACGGCGGCCGCGGAGGATCTCGGCCGCTCGCTCGATCGCCACGGTCTCGGTCACGGGTTCACGCTACGCGTCGCACTTTTCCGCCATGTTTCGCCCGCGTGTGATTTCGGTGTCGCCGGATGCGCGATGCTGGAGACGTGGAGGTCGTCGATGTCGGATCGCTCGAGGACCCGCGCCTCGCCGACTACGCGAACCTGACGGATGTCGCGCTGCGCCGCCGCCTCGAGCCCTCGGGCGGGCTCTACCTCGCGGAGTCGCTCAAGGTGCTCGAACGTGCGCTCGCGGCGGGGCACCGCCCCCGGTCGGTGCTCGCGCTCCCGAAGGACGTCGAAGCGGTCCGCGCGCTCCTCGACCGAGCCGGGGCGGACGCGACGACCCTCGTGTTCGTCGGCGAGTCCGCGACGCTCGAGCGCGTGACCGGCTTCGACGTGCACCGCGGCGTCATCGCGGCGATGCACCGCCCCGAGCTGCCGGATCCGGACGCGCTCCTCGAGGACGCGAGCACCGTCGTCGTCATCGAGGACGTCGTCGAGCACACGAACGTCGGGGCGATCTTCCGCTCGGTCGCCGCGCTCGGCGCGGACGCGGTGCTCGTCACGCCGCGGTGCGCCGACCCCCTCTACCGCCGCTCGGTGCGCGTGAGCATGGGGACCGTGTTCCAGGTGCCGTGGACGCGCATTCCGTGGCCGGACGGCTACGCGATGCTCCGCGAGCGGGGGTTCCACCTCGCCGCGCTCGCACTCGAGCCGGCGTCGATCGAGCTCGACGAGTTCGCGGCGTCGCGGCCGGAGCGGGTGGCGCTCCTGCTCGGGACCGAGGGCGACGGCCTGACGCGGCGGGCGATCGCGGCCGCCGACTCGACGGTCCGCATCGCGATGGCGGGAGGCGTCGACTCGCTCAACGTCGCGGCGGCGGCCGCGGTCGCGCTCCACGCGCTGCGTCGCCGCTAGTCGCGACGGAATGGCGCGAGCTCTGGCCGCTTCGGCTCGACGCCGTCGCCCGAGGAGCGGCCGCGCAGCCGCCGCACGACCCACGGCACGAAGTGCTCGCGCGCCCACACGATGTCGTCGACGCGCGCCTGCCGCCAGGAGGTCTGGGGGAGGGGCGGGACCGTCATCGGCTCGAGGTCGTTCGGGACGCCGAGCGCCTTGAGCACCCACCGCGCGATCGTGTGGTGACCGAGCGGCGAGAAGTGCAGGCGATCCTCCGCCCACATCCTCGGGTCGCTCAGCTCGCGCAGCGCCCACAGGTCGGCGACGATCGCGTCGTGCTTGAGCGCGAGCGCGTGGACGTTCTCGTTGAAGATCGCGACCTTCCCGCGGATCGTACGCAACACGGGCGTCATGCCGATGTCCGGGCCGGTGAACACGACGACCGTCGCGCCGTCGCGCGAGAGCTCGGCGACGAGCCGGTCGAGCCGGCCGGCGACCTCGTCCGGGTCGGTCCCGGGCCGCAGGATGTCGTTCCCGCCCGCCGAGACCGTGACGAGGTCGGGCCGGAGCGCGAGCGCGGGAGCGACCTGCTCGTCCCAGATCCCCTGGAGGAGACGACCGCGGATCGCGAGATTCGCGTAGGCGAAGTCATCAGTCTGCGCCGCGAGCACCTCGGCGACGCGGTCCGCCCACCCCCGGTGCCCGCCGGGCGACGCGGGCTCCGGATCGCCGATCCCTTCCGTGAACGAGTCGCCGATCGCGACGAAGCGGGTCCACGGGTGCGATTGCGCCATACCTCTAGTATTGGCCGTACCGGAGCCCGAAATCCGGCAGCCCGCAGTCTTGGAGGCCGTCCTTGGACCTCAATTGGATTGGTTGGATTGTCGTCGGCCTCGCGGCGGGAGCGATCGCGAAGGCGATCCTTCCCGGCCGTCAGGGCGGCGGCTGGATCACCACGCTCGTACTCGGCGTCCTCGGCGCGCTCCTCGGCGGCTGGGTCGGGACGTTCATCGACGTCGAGGGGAGCGGCGTCTTCAGCCTCTGGACGTGGGCGCTCGCCGTCGCCGGCTCGCTCATCGTCCTCCTCGTGTGGGGACTCGTGACGCACCGCCGCCGCGGCCGCTGAGCGGCCGTCAGAGCGCTTCGAGCTTGCGCGCGAGGTGTGCCTTCGCCTGCAGCGCGCCGACGACGAGTCCGACGCCGTGGAAGAGCATCATGACACCGGGCGCCGGCAGCCACCGCAGCGCCTGCTCCACCGGCATGACGAGGATGATGACGACGAGCATGATCCCGGCGAGCGTGCTGAACACGCCGCCGAGGAAGCCCCACGAGCGCTCGCGCCGCGCCATGATCCCCGCGATGACGGCGACGGAGAGCCCCGAGATGAGCCAGTCCGCGGCGTAGATCCAGAGCAGCGCGAGCGCGGCGTCCTCGCCGAGCAGGTAGACGAGCGCGAGCGTCGCGATGCCTGACGGGATGAAGACGAGCGAGTTGATGAAGACCGCGACCCACGGCTTGCGGCCGGCGCGGCGTGCGGACAGGCCGTGGAGGAGCGACCACACGCCCTCGACGACGAGGAGCACCCCGATCGCGCCGAACAGCACGACGTGGTGGCCGACGGGGACGACGACCGCGAGGAGCCCGAGGACGATCGCGATGATCCCGTGGAAGAGCGACCACCACCAGATGGGTCGTTCGATCGCCGACGTCATCGTGCCCCCGCGCCGCCCACCGCTCCAGCGTAGAACCTTCAAGCTGGCCTCGAGAGCGGCACTCCGGGGGAGGAATGCGGGAGAGGATGGATGCGTGAGCGACGCCGAGTGCATCCATGGCCTCGATCCCGCGCTGTGCGACATCTGCGCGCCGCGCGAGACGCCCGTGCGGAAGCCGGCGGGGGCGGCTGGGCCGAGCCGCCGAGTCGATCCGTCTCGCCGACCGAGCACGACGCAGGGACCGAGCCGTCCCGGCAGCAGGGGCGCGGTGCGCGTCGAGCAGCGGGTGTTCCGTGTCGCGACGCGCGAGGAGCTCGCCGACTGGCTCGCCGACGGCGTCATCGCGGCGCCGGATGACGAGACGATCGCGTTCCACACCGAGCTCGCCGAGGTCGAGCGCTCGGCCGACGAGGTCGTCCTCGTCTCGACGATCGCCGCCCTCGGCCGCCCGGTCGCGGTCGACGGCGACGCGCTCCTCGTCGACGAGGTGCCGTTCGAGGCGATCGTTCTCATCGCGGTCGCGAACGAGCCCGCCCGTCATGCCGTGCGTGAGCTGCTCTCGCTCGCGCGCCGCGACGTGCGGGTCGTCCTCAACCCGCCGTGGTTCCGCCCGAGCGCCTAGTCGACCTTCGCGATCGTCCCGTTCGTGATGCGGACGAGTTCGTCGAACGTCGTCGGGAACACGGCACGCGCGTCACCGGCGGCCGCCCACAGCTCCGGGTACTCGGCGAGGTGCTCGTCGACGACCGTCTCGATCGGCGCGGGGTGACCGACGGGGGAGACGCCGCCGATGACCTGGCCCGTCGCCGCGCGCACCTCGTCCGGTGTCGCTCGCGCGATCGACGACTTGCCGAGGCGCGTCGCGAGCGCGTCGGTGTCGACGCGGTGCGCGCCGCTCGTCATGACGAGGATCGGCGCGCCGTCGGCGATGAAGACGAGCGAGTTCGCGATCGCGCCGACGGGCACGCCGAGCGATGCGGCCGCCTCGGCCGCCGTGCGGGCGGACGAGTCGAGCATGCTCGGCCGACCAGTCGCGCCGAGCGCCTCGAGCGCGTCCGCGACGGCGCGAGTGCGTTCGGGGAGGCCGAGGACCTCCTCGGTCATCAGTAGCCGACCGTCACGCGCTCGTTGCGGTGCGCGGCCTGCTCGATCTCGTCGACGAACGCGATCGCGTAGTCCTCGCCGGAGATGAACGACTGGCCGTCGTCCGTCGTCACGAGGACGTCGCCGCCGAGCCGATAGCGGCCGAGCCGCTCGCCGGGCGCGTACGAGCCGAAGAGCGCGGGCGGTGACATGACGAACCAGTCCGCGCCGTCGCTCGCTCGAAGGGCCTCGAGGAGGTCGACGGCGGCCTGCGCCTCCGGCTTCCACTCGTCGTTGAAGTCGGGGCCGTCGATGAGCCTCGGTCCGCCGGGCGCGACGAGCGAGCTGCCGGCGCCGCCGACGAAGCCGAGCCTCGTGGCGTGCGCCCGCGATGCGTCGAGGAGGGAGGGCAGGGCGTCGCCGAGCTTGCGGCCGTCGATCTCCCGGTGCGGGAGGGCGACGACGAGCACGTCGGCTTCGCTCGCGAGCGCGTCGACGAACGCGGCGTCGTGGATGTCGCCCGCGCGGTACTCGATGCCCGCGTTGGCGCGATCGGCGGCGCCGCGAGCGACCGCGATGACGCGGTGACCGCGCGACGCCGCCTCGCTCGCGATCGCGCCGCCCGCGTATCCCGTACCGCCGAAGATCGCGATCGTCGTCATGCGAGGAGGTCCTTTCTGTCGGGGTGCTCGTCGAACCACTGCTCGACATACCAGCACATCGGGACGATCCTGTCCCCGCGCGCGGCGATGTCGTCGACCGCGAACTCGACGATCTGCGCGGCCAGACCCTGCCCGCGGTGGGTGGGTCGGGTGAATGTGCGCACGAGCGAGACGGTGCCGGCGCCCTGCGCGTAGTCGACCGACGCGACGACGTCCCCGTCGATCCGCAGGACGTAGCGGAGCGCGTCCGGTTCGTGCAGGAACTCCTTCTGGCCGGACATGGGGTCAGTCTACGTCGGCGGGCTCGCCCGTCGGGCCGACGGGGGCGGCCTCCGGCTCGGTCGTGACGAGCTCGAACGTCTGGATGCCCTCGGCGTCCTCGACGGGCCAGCTGAGCAGCTGCCAGCCGTCCTCGGGGGAGCCCTCGAGCTCGACGATCCCCGTGTTCGGGAGGTGGTGGACGGCGGTGAACTCGGGGTCGATGTTGCTCGCGCGTGCGGCGACCCACACCCGGATCGCGGCACCGTGGCTCACGACGACCGGATGCTGCACCTCGGCGGCGATCCGGGCGATGTCGGCGTCGAAGCGGCCGAAGAACTCGTGGCCGTCGGGTCCGCCGGGCATGCGCGCGTCGAGATCCCCCCGACCCCAGTGGAACACCGTCGACATGTAGGCGTGGACGGCTTCCTCGTCGCCGCGCTTCTCGAGATCGCCTGCCTCGATCTCGTGGAGGCCGGGCAGCTCGATGGCCTCGAGGCCGCGCGCGTACGCGAGCGGCGCCGCGGTGTGGTGCGTGCGGACGAGTCGGCTGACGTACACGGCGTCGACGGGCCGACCCTCGAGCTTGCCCGGGATGTCCGACGCCTGGAGCTTCCCGAAGTCGGTCAAGCCGGGGCCGGGGGCCGCGGTGTCGAGCAGGTGCAGGACGTTCGATGGCGTCTGGCCGTGGCGGATGAGCGTGAGTCGCATGGGGCTCCAACCCTAGACGGCGGCGCCGAGCTGCTCCTCGATGATGCCGACGATCGCGGGGTCGTCGGGCGCGACCGACGGCCGGAACCGGCGACGCGTGCCATCGGGGAGGATGAGGAACTTCTCGAAGTTCCACACGATCGGCCCCGCGAGTCCGGCGTCGTCCTTGGTGCGCTTGAGCGCGCGGTACAGCGGGTGGGCGTGGCGGCCGTTGACGCGGGTCTTCTCGAACATCGGGAACGTCACGCCCCAGGTCGTCGAGCAGTACTCGGCGATCTCGGCGTTGGAGTCGAGCTCCTGGTTCATGAACTGGCCGCACGGGAAGCCGAGGACCGTGAAGCCGCGTTCGCCGAAGCGCCGCTGGAGCGCCTCGAGCGCCTCGTACTGCGGTGTCAGCCCGCACTTGCTCGCGACGTTGACGACGAGGAGGACCTTTCCGCGATGCTCGGCGAGCGTCGTCGCCGTCCCGTCGATCGTCCGCACGGGGATGTCGAAGAGGTCGCTCATGGCGCTCAGGGTACGTCGCACGCCTGTCACGAGTCCGCAACATCAGCCCGATACGGTACCGATCGTGATCAGGGTGCTGAGCTACAACCTCCTGCACAGTCGTGCGTCGGTCGAGCTCGCCGGGATCGTCGCGAGCGACCCGCACCTCGACGCGATGTGTCTCCAGGAGGTGCATACGACCCACGTCCCGCAGCGCATCGGCCACCTCATCCTCGGCTCGGTGACGCGGGCGAACCGGCTCGCGCTCGCGGTCTACTGGAACGAGGAGCGCTTCGAGCAGCTCGACGCCGGGACCTATGAGCTCAAGAAGTCGCTCCACGACACGGTGTTCGAGCGGACGCCGGAGCGGCTCGCAGGCGTGCACGTGCGGGACCGCGAGACGGACCGCGATCTCGTCATCGCGTCGTTCCACGCCGCGCCGCTGTCGGCGCGCAATTCGCTGCGGCGCAAGCAGATCTCGACCGCGCATTCGCTCCTCGAGGAGCTCGGCGACGGCGCCCCGATCCTCATGGCCGGGGACTACAACTACCCGCTCTTCCACAACCGCCTCGGCGAGCGCCTCAACCGGACGGGTTACGACCTCATCCTGAGCGACAAGCGCACGTACTCGGCCTTCAAGCTCGTGCGGGGGCACTTCGACTTCGTGACCGGGCGGGGCCTGCGGATCGAGTCGGTCGAGACCCTCAAGCGCGGCAAGAGCGACCACTTCCCGATCCTCATCACGGCCGAATACGAGGCGGGGGTCGCCGCGGAGGCGATCAGCCGGAGTGCGTGAATCCGTGCGACGCAAGACGGCCCCCGGCTCGGACTCGAACGTCCTGGCCGGGGGCCGTCTCCAGTGCGCGAGGGGGGACTTGAACCCCCACGCCCTAACGGGCACTAGCACCTCAAGCTAGCGCGTCTGCCATTCCGCCACCCGCGCGCTGCGCTGCTCGCTGGGAGCAACGGTCAGCAATCGTATCACCATTGGCGCGGGCGTGAGCGAGAGCGCGAGCGCGATCGCCGGGCCGCGGCGCGGCAGGTCCCGCCCGATCGGGACCCGCCCGTCCGATAGCTTGGTCGGCATGTCCGGGCCGACGCTGAGCGAGACCGCGCAGATCGCGCGCGACCTCATTCGCATCGACACGACGAACTGGGGCGCGGGGAAGTCGCGCGGCGAGACGGAGGCTGCCGAGTACCTCGGCGCGCGTCTCGAGGCGCTCGGCCTCTCGCCGATGTACTTCGACGCCGCGACTGGCCGCACGAGCGTCGTCGCGCGCGTTCCCGGCGCCGATCCGAGCCGACCGGCGCTCGTCGTCCACGGCCACACCGACGTCGTCCCCGCGGACCCGTCGACGTGGACCGTCGACCCGTTCGAAGGCGCGGTTCGCGACGGCATGCTGTGGGGCCGCGGCGCCGTCGACATGAAAGACATGGACGCGATGATCGTCACCGCGCTCGGCCGCATCCTCGGCTCCGGACGGCTCCCGGCTCGCGACCTCGTCGTCGCGTTCTTCGCGGACGAGGAGAACGGCGGCGTCTTCGGCTCGCACTGGGTCGTCGACAACCACCCGGAGCTCTTCGTCGGCGCGACCGAGGCGATCAGCGAAGTCGGCGGGTACTCGATCGACATCGGCGGCCAGCGCTCGTACCTCCTGCAGACGGGGGAGAAGGCGCTCGTGTGGGTGCGACTGACCGCCCGGGGGCGCGCGGCGCACGGTTCGCGGCTCATCCGCGACAACGCCGTCACGCGGCTCGCCGAGGCCGTCGCGCGGATCGGGCGGCTCGAATGGCCCGTTCGGCTCACAGCGACGACCGACGCGCTCCTCGACGAGCTCGCGCGGCTCCTCGGCCGCGACCGCGGCGTCGATCCGGACGAGCTCGTCCTCGCGACCGGGACGGCCTCCGGGTTCCTCCTCGGCGCCCTGCGCACGACGAGCAACCCGACCGTCCTCCACGCCGGCTACAAGCACAACGTCATCCCCGAGCACGCGGAGGCGCTCATCGACATCCGGACGATGCCGGGGGAGGAGGACGCGATCCTCGACGAGGTCCGGGCGCTGCTGCCGGCCGGCGTCGAGCTCGAGGTCGTCCACCGCGACGTCGGTCTCGAGAACGCGTTCGAGGGGCCGCTCGTCGACGCGATGACCGCCGCGCTCCACCGGCACGACCCGGGTGCGCCCGTGCTCCCGTACCTCCTGTCCGGGGGCACGGACAACAAGGCGCTCTCCGACCTCGGCATCCGCGGCTACGGCTTCGCACCGCTGCGGCTCCCGCCCGAGCTCGACTTCCCGGCGATGTTCCACGGGATCGACGAGCGCGTGCCGCTCGACGCGCTCGAGTTCGGTGCCGACGTCCTCACGGATCTCCTGCTCGACTGTTAGTAGGGTGCACGGGTGGGATTCATCGAGGCGGCCATCCTCGGCCTCATCCAGGGCCTCACCGAGTTCCTCCCGATCTCCTCGAGCGCGCACCTGCGCATCGTCGGGGAGCTCCTGCCGTCGGCGACGGACCCCGGGGCGACGTTCACCGCGATCACCCAGATCGGGACGGAACTCGCCGTCATCATCTACTTCTGGCGCGACATCGTCCGGATCATCGGGAAATGGTTCCGGCACTTCTTCCCGCAGTCCGGCATCTCCCGCAGGGACCCCGACGTCCGCATCGGCTGGCTCGTCATCCTCGGGACGATCCCGATCGTCATCGTCGGCTACGTCGCGCAGGAGCAGATCCGGTCGATCTTCCGATCCCTCTGGCTCGTCGCGATCGTCCTCATCGTCTTCGGCATACTGCTCGGGCTCGCCGATTGGCTCGGACGCCGGGTCCGCCGGATCGAGGACATGACGATGCCCCACGGGCTGCTCATCGGCATCGCCCAGATGCTCGCGCTCATCCCGGGCGTCTCGCGCTCCGGCGCGACGACCTCGGCGGCGCTCGCGCTCGGCTACACGCGGCCGGCCGCGGCGAGGTTCGCGTTCCTCCTCGCGATCCCCGCGGTCCTCGGCAGCGGCCTGTACGAGCTCGTGCACTCGTTCGGAGAGCCGCCCGGCTACTACGGGTACGCGGAGACCGCGGTCGCGACGATCATCGCGTTCTTCGTCGGCTACGCCGTCATCGCGTTCCTCATGCGGTACCTGGAGCGGGGATCGTTCCTCCCGTTCGTCATCTACCGCATCGCGCTCGGCGTGCTCATCATGGTCCTCCTCGCGCTCGGCGTCTTCTCCGCCTACTGACCCCCTATTTCCCCGCGAGGGGACACTCTCGCGGCCTTCCGCGGCGACGCGGGGCGCGAGAGTGTCCCCTCGCGGAAGGGGGAGGGGGGGTCAGGCCTTGCCGTCGCCGTCGCGGCGCCGCAGGTAGCGCTCGAACTCCTCCGCGATCGCGTCGCCGGAGGCCTCGGGGGAGTCGACGGTGTCGCGCGCGCGCTCGAGCGTCTCGATGTACGACGCCATCTCCTCGTCGTCGTCCGCGAGCGCGTCGATGCCGCTCTCCCACACGCTCGCCTCCTCGACGAGCTCGGCGCGCGGGACGTCGACGTCGACGAACTCCTGGAGCTTGTCGAGCAGCGCGAGCGTCGCCTTCGGGCTCGGCGCGTTGTGCACGTAGTGCGGGACCGAGGCCCAGATCGCCATCGTCGGAATGCCGGCCCGCTCGAACGCGTCCGCGAGCACCGTGAGGATGCCGACCGGGCCCTCGTAGCTCGAGCGCTCGAGCCCGAACGCCGCTCGGACGTCGGCGTTCTCGCTCGACACGAACGTCGCGATCGGGCGAGTGTGGGGGACGTCGGCGAGCATCGCGCCGAGGAGCACGACGAACTCGATCTCCCGGTCCTCGACGAGCTCGAGCACCTCGATCCCGAACGTCTTCCACGCGCGAGACGGCTCGGTGCCGAGGAGCAGGTAGATGTCGTCGTCCGGCGACGTCGGGCCGTACATCGTCACGCCGGGCCACAGGATCCGACGCGTGCCGTCGGCCGAGTTCGCGACGACGGGTCGGCTGAACTGGTAGTCGAAGTAGTCCTCCGGGTCGATCTCGGCGAGGGCGAGCGAACCGCGCGCGTCCCGGATGCGACGGACGGCGCCGCTCGCCGCCTCGCCCGCGTCGTTCCACCCCTCGAACGCGACGACGAGGGTGCGGCCGGCGGAGAAGGCGAACGAGGCCATCTGACTCCTTCCCGCCCGGGGCCCGGGCGGCTCGCGACCAGGATAGAACTAGCATGGTGCGTTGTGGCTGAGCACGCCGGCATTGCCGTCCTGTGGGATATGGACGGCACGCTCGTGAACACCGAGCCGCTGTGGATGGCGGCCGAGACGGAACTCGTCGCGGCGCACGGCGGCGAATGGACGCACGAGCAGGCG
>Ga0182743_1001862_pt1 | contig 19549 bp, 18 predicted proteins | sample eDN3rd30CKraftOP_FD_128522 | JGI IMG/M metagenome (GOLD analysis project Ga0182743, IMG submission 128522) | Enriched Organic Plus compost microbial communities from Emeryville, California, USA - eDNA 3rd pass 30_C Kraft OP (version 2) (version 2) ... | reverse complement strand
TATGAGAGCCAGGCGCGCTGACTCCCGTTTTCAGGGCCAATAGCCGCTACGAGTTTCATGGCCCGTCTACCTATACATTGCAAGGGGAATTGCTATGCATCGCATTCGTACGCTTCAGGGCGCGTTTGTCCTGTTCGCTGCCGTCATATTGCCCAACGTGTCTCACTCGCAGAAGGCGGGGTCTGCAGAGCCGGCGTCACCGGTTACCCCGGCCACGAGCAACAGCCCGACTGTGGACCAGATCCGTGCACGCGGCTATGTCATCTGCGGTTCGGGTCACGGCACCACGGGATTTTCGGCGCCCGATAAGGACGGCAATTGGAAAGGCCTGGACGCCGAAACCTGCCGTGCCATCGCGATTGCAGTCCTGGGCGATGGCAGCAAGGTACGGTTCGTGCCGCTGACTGGCCAGCAGCGCCTGACTGCACTGCAGACTGGCCAGATAGATGTGCTGCCGCGCACCACCTCGTGGACGCTGCGTCGCGATGCCAATGGGATCAATTTCACGTATCCCAACTACTACGAATATGATGCCTTCATGGTCCGCAAGGATCTGGGCATTACGCAAACCAAAGACATGCAGGGCGCTACGATCTGCGTGCAGACCGGTTCGACCAACGAGGTTACGGTTGCTGACCTTTCCCGTAAATTCAATTTGGGCTTGAAGACGGTGCTGTTCGACAACGTCGCTGCATCACGCCAGGCGTTTTTTACCGGACGTTGCGACGGGCTGATCACCGACGCGTCGGCTCTGGCCGCCGTGCGTGCCACGCAGGCCCAGAATCCCGATGACTACATCATTTTCCCCGCCAGCGGCAACAGCGAAGCCCTGACGCCGTCGGTGCGGCATGGTGACGACCGTTGGTTTGATATCGTCAAGTTCGTCGTCCAGGCACCCATCGCAGCGGAAGACATGGGTATTACTCAGGCCAACGTGGACACCATGCTGAAATCCGATGATCCGCGTATCGCCCGGTTCTTGGGCACAGAGCCAGGAAACGGCAAGGCTTTAGGCCTGGACGAACGCTGGGCGTACAACATCGTGAAGCAACTGGGCAACTATGGCGAGATGTTCGAGCGTAACGTCGGAAAGAACAGCCCCATGAAGCTCGATCGCGGGATGAACCGGCTGTATCGCGATGGCGGGCTGATGTACCCGTACGTTTTCAATTGAGCATCACGCCTAGCGAGACGACGTATGTTCAAGCGACTCTGGTACAACTCGCGGGCGCGGTCCGTCATGATGCAGGTGCTCATCGCCTGCCTCTTTTTCGGGACGCTGGCGTGGTTGGTGTGGAATGCCCATTACAACCTAACCCAACGCGGAATCGCCACCGGCTTCGGCTATCTCTCCGATGCAGCGCGATTCCCCATCTCGGAAAGCCTGTTGGCTTATCGGCCGACGGACAGCTACGCGAGAGCGTTTGCGGTCGGGCTCATGAACACTTTGTACATCTCGGTTCTCGTGATCGTCGCATCAACCGTCTTGGGCTTTCTGCTCGCCCTGGCGCGTCGTAGTCGCCATCCATTGGTGAATGGCATTGCGACCTTCTATCTGGAAATCACTCGCAATACGCCGCTGGTAGTGCAGTTGCTGTTCTGGTACAGCCTGGTCACGATCAATCTGCCTTCTCCGCGGCAGGCGCTGAATCCGCTGCCGGGAGTATTTCTGTCGATTCGGGGGCTGTTCTTTCCGAGCGTGCAGATAGAGGGCGATTGGCCTGCCGTGGTCTGGGTCATGCTGGCGGCGTTGTTGGTCTGGGTGGGGCTGCGCCCCTTGCGTCGGCGTCGACCGACGTTGCCATTGGGTCGCGTATTTTTTGTCGGAACGCTGCTTGCCTGCGTCCTGGCGTGGCAGTGGGGTGACGTGATGCTTACGAGCCATTCGCCGCAGTTGCGTGGGCTCAACTTCGTCGGCGGCACGGCGCTGACACCCGAATTCACCGCGCTATTGCTCGGCCTGACCTTGTATTCGGCCGCTTTTTCCGGCGAGATCATTCGAGGAGGTATCGAAGCCGTCGCACAAGGGCAATGGGAGGCTGCTCAATCCCTCGGGTTGCGTCCATGGACGACATTACGGTGTGTCGTTGTGCCTCAGTCCTTGCGCGTGATTGTGCCTCCCATGACAAGCCAATACTTGTCCATAGTGAAGAACACCACCTTGGCTTTGGCAGTGGGTTATCCGGACCTCTCTTTTGTGATTACCACGACCATCAATCAGACAGGGCAGGCCATCGAAGGCTTGGCGATCCTGATGGGCGTATATCTGTGCATCAGCCTGAGCGTTTCGCTGTTTATGAATCTCTACAACCGCCGTATTCTGCGGACTGAGCGAAGATGACTACGATCTCGATATCCCCGGATGTCCCTGCACGATCTGCCCCGATCGATCGCCGGGATAGCGCCATGCATCGCTTGTTCGGTACAGTGGTCAGCAGCGTCGCGACTGTCGTCGCATTAGGGTTGGGTCTATACGCGCTGAGTCGATTTGCAGACTGGTCTCTTATCAACGCGGTATGGCCGGGCGAGCCGGGTGCAATGTGCCGCCGAGCCACCGGGGCGTGTTGGGCGTTCTTGGGTGAGAAACTGAACCAGATATTGTTTGGAATCTATCCTCCGGCTCAACAATGGCGCCCCGCACTCGTGTGCGCTTTCATTCTGTTTATGGTCGTCTTGTCGCTCAGTCCTCGGCAATGGCGGCTGCGTACCGTGGTGCTTTGGCTGGTTGGGATGGCCGGATCGCTCGCGCTGATGCAGGGTGGATGGTTTGGACTGGAGCGTGTGCCTACTGCGTCGTGGGGCGGACTGCCTGTCACGTTGCTATTGGCGGTGTGTGCGTTAGGAATAGGCATGCCCCTCGGCGTCCTGCTGGCGTTGGCACGGCGAGGTTCGTTGCCCGTGGCGCGCTTCATTGCGACGTGCGTGATTGAATTGATCCGTGGTTTGCCGCTGATCAGTCTGCTGTTCATGGCCTCGATTGTGTTGCCCATCATGTTGCCGGCGGGGATGACCATAGATAGCCTCTTGCGGGCGGGAATTGCCTTGACGATTTTCTCGGCAGCTTATTTGGCTGAGGTGATCCGTGGCGGCCTGCAATCGTTGCCGGCAGGGCAGCTGGAGGCTTCGAGAGCACTCGGCCTGTCATGGTGGCAGATGACACGCTTGGTGGTGTTGCCGCAGGCCATGCGAAAAGTTATCGCACCCTTGACCAACACCGCCATTGTGATGATCAAGAACACCAGTCTGGTGTTGATTGTGGGGCTGTTTGATTTGCTGAGTTCCGGACGTGCGGCGTTGACTGATCCCGCCTGGCCGACGCCGTATGTAGAGACTTATTTCTTTATCGCCGGTATCTATTTTTGCATTTGCTTCGGTCTTTCGCGTTATTCAATGTGGCTGGAGCGGCGCTTCAAAAAAGGGGAACTCCGTTGAGTAGGAAAAATAGCGGCGCATCCGTGCCTTTGGCCGTGAATATCGCGGGAATGAGCAAGTGGTATGGCGAATTCCAGGTCTTGCGTGATATTGATCTGCAGGTCGCGTCCGGCGAACGGCTAGTGATCTGCGGACCGTCAGGCTCCGGAAAATCCACCATGATTCGTTGTATCAATCGGCTGGAACGTCATCAAGAGGGCAGCATCATCGTCAATGGGGTGGAGCTGGCTGACGATCTGCGGGCCATTGACGAAGTACGTGCCGATGCAGGGATGGTGTTTCAACACTTCAACCTATTTCCGCATCTCACCGTGCTGGAAAACTGCATTCTTGCGCCTATGCACGTCAAACGTATGCCGCGGGAACAGGCGACGGATCTGGCGATGCAGTATTTGGCGCGGGTACGAATCCCTGATCAAGCCAGCAAATTTCCTGCGCAATTGTCGGGCGGGCAACAACAACGCGTCGCCATCGCCCGGTCGTTGTGCATGCAGCCGCGTATCATGCTGTTCGACGAGCCTACCTCTGCACTCGACCCCGAGATGGTCAAAGAAGTGTTGGACACGATGACTTCCCTGGCCGAGGACGGCATGACCATGCTATGCGTAACCCACGAAATGGGCTTTGCGCGCAGTGTTGCGGATCGTGTCGTGTTCATGGACGGCGGACGCATTCTGGAGTCAGCCGATCCGGGCTCGTTTTTTGACCGCCCTCAACACGAGCGAACCCGTGCGTTTCTTGAGCGGATACTGCATTGAGGACCGCTTGTGCAGGGCTGTTCGATATAGTGGCGGCGGGCGCGCGCGTAGTGTTGCGTTGATCGTACGATAAGCAATGTAATGGAGCGCACTGGTCCGTTTTCGATTAACGTTGGCCAGTCCACACCATGCCGCGCCGATCATGACCGAAACCCCCGCGAACCGCCACAGCCCTTGGGATGTCTTTCTGACTTTTCTGCGATTGGGCTTGACCTCATTCGGCGGGCCCATTGCACACTTGGGCTATTTTCGTGACGAATTCGTGACACGGCGGCAATGGTTGAGCGAACGCAGCTACGCGGACTTGGTTGCCCTATGCCAGTTCTTGCCGGGGCCTGCCAGCAGTCAAGCAGGGCTCGCGATCGGACTGTCTCGCGCAGGATATATGGGTGCCCTGGCTGCGTGGGCGGGTTTTACGCTGCCATCGGCGATCATCTTGATTCTGTTTGCGCTGGGTATATCCAGCTACGGAGACGTGGTGCCATCTGGCGTGCTGCACGGTCTGAAGGTGGTTGCCGTGGCCGTCGTGGCGCAGGCCGTATGGGGCATGGCTCGTAATTTATGCCCTGATGCGCCACGCGTCACCCTCATGGCTGCAGCCAGTTGTTTTGTCCTGCTGGTTCCATCTATTTGGGGCCAGGTAGCAGTGATTGCCCTGGCAGCCGCCATCGGTCTGTTGTGCTTCAAGCCGCAACAGGCGTCTTCCTATGACCGGTTCCCTGTTCCGATCACACGGCGGGTCGGCGTGCTGTGGCTGACCGCGTTCTTTGCCTTGCTGATTGCGTTGCCGATGGCGGCGACGGTATTCCCGAGCCAGTCTCTGGCAATGGTTGACGCGTTTTATCGTGCGGGGGCGCTCGTTTTTGGCGGCGGGCATGTTGTTCTGCCGCTGTTGCAAGCCGAGGTGGTGCCCACTGGGTGGGTCAGCAATGAGTCGTTTCTGGCGGGCTATGGTGCTGCGCAGGCGGTTCCCGGTCCGTTGTTTACCTTTGCCGCGTTTCTAGGTGCGTCGATGAATGCGGCGCCTTCGGGTTGGCTGGGGGCTTGGATTTGCTTGCTCGCTATCTTTGCGCCCGCCTTTTTGCTGGTGGCGGGTGCATTGCCATTCTGGGAAGGTCTGCGCCGCAGCACGCGTATGCAAGCCGCTTTGTCCGGCATCAACGCGGGCGTGGTGGGTTTACTGTTGGCGGCGCTTTATCAACCCGTATGGACGAGTGCCATTCACGCGCCGCAGGACTTTGCACTAGTATTGGTGGCATTGATTGCCTTAATGTTCTGGAAGCTGCCTCCGTGGTTCGTCGTTCTGGGTAGTGCGCTGGGTGGTTGGTTGTTGAGTATCGTTCTATAGAGGCATAAAGCCAAAGAGGGGCTCGCCATGTTTTCACACATATTCATCGGCGTTACCGATTTCGAGCGGGCAATGCGTTTCTATGATCGCTTGTTTTCCGTCTTGGATATCAAGCGGCGGTTTTATCATCCGGAAGTGCCTCGGGTGGGCTGGAACCCCGCTTCAGGCGGGCGCCCATATTTCGTGATCAGCAAACCATTCAACGGCCCGCACGACGTCGGCAATGGCCAGATGACAGCCTTTCTGGCATCTTCCCGTGAACAAGTTCGTCAGGCATATACCATCGCGCTAGCCGAGGGCGGTACGGATGAAGGTGAGCCGGGTTTGAGGCCGCAGTATCACCCCGACTATTTCGGCGCCTATTTCCGCGATCCTGATGGCAACAAGCTTTGCGTGGTGTGCCATCAGCCTGAATAGGACATCCCATGCCCCTTTCTGAGGGGCATATTTTCTTCCGGTGGCTGCGCAGATGGCCTGGAAACACTTTATGCATTCCCACGAATTCGTCACCTCGGGACGAGCAGAGCTCTCTACACACATTGTCGGCCAAGGGCGCCCGGTTGTCTTTTTGCATGCCAGCGTCAGCGACCATCGGATGTGGTCGGATCAATTGGATAGCGTGGGCGAAAACGGCATGGCTGTCGCTTACGATCGGCGCGGCTACGGCGAAACGAGATCCGAGACAGAAAGCTATTCTCCCGTCGCCGACTTGATGGCAGTCTTTGAGCACGTGTCCGGCGATCAGTCCGCGATTCTGGTTGGCTGTTCACAAGGCGGAAAAATTGCAATCGATGCTGCCTTACAGCATCCCTCGCGTATCGCCGGCCTCGTACTGATCGCTCCCAGCATAAGCGGGTCAAAAGAGCCCGTTTATACGCCAGAGATTCACCACTTGATGAGCCTACAGAGGAACGCCGAAAAGGCCGGAGATTTCGGCCTGGCGCATGCCATCAAAGCGCGCCTCTGGTTGGACGGCCCTCTCGCTACTGAGGGGCGCGTTCGAGGGCAGGCTCGCGAGCTTTTTTTGGAAATGAACCGTGCGGCAGAGCAGGCTGGGGCGGTAGGCGAAAACCTCGATGTCGCTTCGGCATTTGATCGGCTCGCGGAAATTCACGCACCGACGCTTGTCATGTGGGGCGATCTGGACTTTCCGCATATCCAAGAACGATCGCGTTGGATCGCGCAGACGATTCCAAACGGCAAGGCCTGCGAGATCGCCGGTGCTGCGCATCTGCCCAGTCTTGAGCAGCCGCGCGCTGTCACGGCGCGGCTCGTGACTTTCTTGAAAGACGCTTTTCACTGAGCAGAACAACGGTGCTGGACAGCGGCTCAGGGCGCGCCCACCTGGGGGCGAGTCAGACTGCTCCCTTTATGTCTCCTTTCATTAGATAGAACGTGTTGCGTAGTATGCGACAGCGTTGTATTAAATGAAACGTCATCCCACAATACGACGGCCCTGCAAGACGTCAGTCGGCAGTGCACATAACGATCCTGGGAGACATGAATGAAAAGATCCATTGGCGCCTTCGCCCTGGCCGTCTTGGCCATCCCCACCTTGGCCGCAGCTGCCTATCCCGACCAGCCTATTACCCTGGTGGTGCCGTATGCGCCCGGCGGAACGGCTGACGCATTGGCTCGCGTTATCGCGCTGAATCTGGGGAAAAAGCTGAATCAGAGCGTCATCGTCGAGAACAAGTCCGGTGCGAGCGGCATGATAGGCGAGGCCTATGTCGCCCGGGCAAAGGCGGACGGCTACACCGTGCTCTACGACGCGACACCGTTGTCGATCAATCCGGCGTTGCACAAAATGAATTTCGACCCCGCAGCCGATCTGATGCCGCTGACGATGGTATCGGTCACGCCCAATATCCTGGTAGTGCCCAAGTCGTCCGCATTGAACAACTTGAACGATGTGGTGGAAACCGCAAAAGCGAAGCCCGGACAATTGACGTTCGCCTCGGGCGGCACGGGAACAGTGCAGTTCATGGCGGGCGAGTTGTTCCGGCAGGGCCGCGAGTTGAACATGTTGCACGTGCCTTATAAAAGCGGTGGCCCAGCCATCATGGCCACGGTTGGTGGACAGGTGGATATGATGTTTACGAACATTTCTTCGTCGCTGCCGTTGTTTCAGAGCGGGCAGGTCAAAGTCTTGGCGATTACCTCTCCTAAACGCAGTGCGCTGCTGCCAGACGTTCCGACCGTTGCCGAGTCAGGACTGACGGACTATCAGGTCTACGAGTGGAACGGCATGTTTGTGCCGAAGGGCACGCCCGCGGACATCGTCGACAAACTGCAGACAACGATTCGCGAAGTGTTGAAGGAGCCTAGCGTCAAAGAGAAATTCGACTCTCTGGGCGCGGATATCGTGGCCGCCGGCCCAGCGGATTTCAAGCAATTCCTCGACAAGGAGTTTGCCAAATGGGCGGGTGTTGTGAGCAGATCCAATCTCACAAAGCAATGACATCAATATCGGTTTGCGATGAACATGTCCCGTCCTGACATAGCGGTTCCTCACTCCCTCGGCGTGAATCTGCCTGCGCACGTGTTGCCGGCGGGAGCGTGTGACAGCCACATGCATATCTTCGATCCACGGTTTTCACCGTCGCCGCATTGGACGCGTACCCCTCCCGTGGCGGAGGTGAGCGCGTATCGGAAATTGCAGCAGAGGCTGGGCACATCGCGCACGGTTGTCGTCACGCCGTCGACGTACGGTACCGATAATGCCTGCACCGTAGATGCTCTGTCGCAGTTGGGTGACAGTGCCCGCGGTGTTGCTGTGGTCGATGCCAGCGTGCCGCCTGAGGCACTCGATCAACTGGCTGCGAGTGGTGTTTGTGGTCTGCGGGTCAACTTTGTGACACCTCAGTCATGGGGAGAGACAACGGTTGATATGCTGACCACACTGGCAGGCAAAATTGCGAGGCTCGGATGGCACATACAGATCTTTGTGCATCCTGAGCAACTTATTGCGTTGGCTCCGGTTTTGTCCGAATTGCCTGTGCCGTTGGTGATAGACCATATGGCGCGAATCCCGCCCGGCGAGGGCGCCCAGGCTGAGGCATACTCCGTCCTGCGCCGCTTGCTGGACCGGGGCAATACCTGGGTCAAATTATCGGGCGCATATATGCGATCAGTGGTGGGCGAGCCGGATTACGCGGACACGTTGCCGCTGGGGCGCGCGCTGGTCAGCGCCGCGCCAGAACGACTGGTCTGGGGCAGTGATTGGCCGCATACGACCCAGCCCTTGAATAGCGTCAATGACGCGAGTTTGATTGACGTGCTATACCAATGGTGTGGAGCGGAAGCCGTCGTGCGGCGGGTTCTGGTTGACAATCCCTGTCGACTATATGGGTTCACGTCTTGATCGCGACATGTAAATCGGCGCATCGTTTGATGCGCCGATTTACACCCCCTCATGCCGAATCGTAATGGCGAGGCGATTGACCGACACGAGCACAGAGGATCTCGCCGTTTTTCCTATCTGCGATTTCAAGCGCGCGGCAGAAATTTCTCCGGCATACCGAAGTTGACGTCGCTGGCGACCTGGAGCGGGGGGCGAACACGTTCTCTGCCAATGACCGCGAAACTGATCATTTTGGCTTGTTCGTCTGACCTAATTTCTTTTCCGGCTTCCACGGTGGCATCATTGTGCAGTGTCCACGAGCCGCCTTCATGCCGACTGTACATGTAATAGTGGCCTGCGCTGTCTGAGGCGCCGACGGCGCCTCCCTTGTGAATGATGATATCCCTGGGCTCCAGGGCGAGCAACCACTCGACGCCTGTTTTTTGGTCAATGACGGGGATGCTTACCTCTTTTGTGAGGTCTGTATTCAGGACGAAACGCGACAGGCCGGCGCTATAGTCCATGGCATTGATATGCAGGTTGAATCGGTCAACCTTGTGGACGTCTGGCGTAATCCACTGGTAAATGCGCTTAACCTTTGTGTCCTCACTGTCGTTGTCATTCCATCTGACGCTGATATCAGCCTCCATCGTAGTGAGCGTTTCTACGATTTTCTGCAGATCGAAGCTCGCTTGCTCAGGTCTCGTTAGGTTGACATTCTGGCAATACGCCGCGCCAGCGATTTTGGGTTCGCGTTTTTCTTCGTCATTGACAAGAGTCGACTGTATCTGCAAGACGTTGGTATTGAGATCGTCGAGATCAAAGCAATCGGAAAGTAGCAGCAGAAACTCCTGCGCATCATGCTGACGGCCTACGATTGTGAAGCTTGCGTGATTCGAATTGGCGCAAAAATTTTCTTGCTTCTGCAAGCTGCTAAAGAAATCCCGCAGTTCTCGATCCAAGGGCTTTTCGCTATTGCAGGCGGCTTTGATCAAATCAATGAATGCATTTGCACATTCCTGTTTGCTCTGGTCGGACGCGTTTTGCCCGATCTGTTCCAGATGCGCAATGAGTCGCTTTTCGCCAATGGAACCGATCAAAAATTTCAACGCCGTATTGGCATAGCAGGTGTGCCCCAGATTGTGAAAACCGCAAAGGCCGGGCCGGGCGATCTCAATGAGACGTTCGATAGTGCTGCTTTGCAGCGGGGTGGCACCGGTCAGATCCAGATCGCGAATTGCAATCTCTGCTTTCGCCGAACCGTAGTGTGTCGATAATGAATGAATGAATAAGCCTAGGACCTGAGCATTTTTCATCTCGAGATCCCGGGTGAACGTCACTACAGGTTCCCAGTATTTCAGAACGGGAACGTAGCTCAATGCATAAAGAATGCTGTCATTCAGCGTGAACTGCGCTGCTCGCAATGCAGGATCGCCGTCAATATCACAAATTTCGATTTGGTGACCCGCGTCGGCGAGGGCGCGGAAGCTGTCTAGGGGAATGGTGTGACGGTGGAAACTGGTGGGGGTCATGATGGTTTGCTTGTCGGAACAACGGCGATGCGGCTTGGTTTTGCGGAGGTGTACGCACATGGACATCCCACGTTGGTAACGCTGTCTCGCTTACAGTTCCACCATATCCCTGATGTAACGATATTATTTCAGCCAAAAAACGAACCCCCAGCGGTTGGAGGGATGTCCAACGTGCTGGGGGCTGCTGGCGGTTCGCTCAAATCAACGGGCCCGTGTTGCCGTCATCGCGGTGTACTCAATCGCGATGGCGCTTCCAGTGTTTGTCACCACGATGCCTGTCATGATCGCGGTAATTGGCGCGCCGATAAGAGTCACGGTGACCTCGATCCCGGTCCCAGTGATGGCGACGGCCGCCACGGTCATCGTCGGTGATCACATGTCCCAATACACCCCCGGCAGCTGCGCCACCCAGCGTATACAAAGGGTCACCCTCTGACAGCAATGCGCCCGCCACGCCGCCCAGACCCGCACCGATGATTGCGTTACGGGTTTGTTTGTCAGCCAGTGCTGTCGTGCTGACGCCGAATGCCAGCACGCCGGCGAGCATGGCTTGAATCAGTCGTTTAGTCATGGTCATATCTTGTTCTCCTATGTTGGCTGTCCCTGCGATGCAGCCAACATGTCGTATCGAGTAGGACGATAAGTCACTCGTGTAGAGTCAAGTTAGCATCTGAGGCTTGTATCAGTCGCGCAGGCCGGGCTACGGTGTGTATAAGCTGTTTCAGTCGCTTTCTCGGCGAAAAAGCGGGCAGTGTCGTTCGTCAGTAATAGAATCTGTAAATCCCAACCAGCAACGGAGCTGTCCTCTCATGCGTCGACAATTAATGCTCTTGGCCCTTCCCCTGCTGGCCTTTCACGGCATGGCATGTGCGCAATCCGATCCCTGCGCCGATGCAGCCACCCAAGCGGATATCAACGAATGTGTAGGAAAAGCTTACAAAAAGGCCGATGCTGATCTGAACGCTGCCTACAAGGAGGCGGCTGCGCGCGTGAAGGGCGATGATGGCCAGCACAAAAAGCTGGTCGCTGCTCAACGAGAGTGGATCAAGTTTCGCGACGCCGAGTGCGATTTCGTCACGGCTGATGCCGGCGGAGGCTCTGCTTATTCAATGGCTTTGTCGGCTTGCTTAACTACATTGACACAAGATCGTACAAAACAACTGAGGGGCTATTTAGTGTGTCCGGAAGGCGACGTTTCATGTCCCATTACCAAACCGTAATCTAAAAAGATTTACGCAGTTTGCTTTGAGCTCATCGGCTGCCGATTTCGTGGAGTTGGCGGCCCTCTACACTCTGTATGAGCGCAGATATCGAGGCTGCATCCGCCACAAAAACGCCACCGTAAAACTCGAAAAAACACGGCGAAATTTTCTCTCTTAACCCTTCATTAGAAGGGCTTTTTACTTACGTCGTCCTGAATCATTTAAGCAGCCCTAACAGGGCTGTGGACTTCGTATATGCTTCGCGCTTTGGTTTGTAAAATCAATAGCTTCTTATTCTCATTCTGCTCTTGGACGGTTGTTAATGTTAGTGCCATTTCTGATCATGCTTCGGGAAGGGATCGAGGCCGCGCTGATTGTTGGCATTGTCGCCAGCTACCTTAAACGCAGCGGTTCTTCGTCGATGATGCCCGGCGTCGTGATCGGCGTGCTGTTGGCAGTTGCCCTTTCTTTTTTTGTCGGCGCAGGGCTGCAAGTCGCGATGGCCGAGTTCCCTCAGAAAGAGCAAGAGTTCTTCGAGGGTGTGGTCGGTTTGATTGCCGTCGTGATGCTGACGTCCATGGTGTTCTGGATGCGCAAAGCGGGACCTTCCGTGCAGGGTGATTTGCAAGAGTCTGTGCGTTCGGCGCTCGCAGGCGGCAAGCGTCGCGAATGGGCGTTGATCGGCGTGGTGTTTCTTGCCGTGGCTCGCGAGGGGCTCGAGTCAGTATTTTTTCTGTTGGCGATTTTTCAGCAGAGCAGTGGTTGGCATGCGCCATTAGGAGCGGTGTTGGGATTGCTCTGCGCAGTTGTGATCGGCTATGGCATTTACAGCGGCGGCTTGCGTTTGAACTTGCGCCGGTTTTTCCGCATCACGGGTGTGTTCATTCTGCTGGTCTCCGCGGGCCTATTGGCCGGCGTGCTGCGCAAGCTCCACGAGGCAGGCGTGTGGAATCATTTCCAGAATGTCGTGTTTGACATCGACCATGTCCTGCCGATGGACAGTCCTGTCGGCGCAGTGCTCTCGGGCATGTTCGGCTATCAATCTGCGCCGGTGACAGGCGAGATCGTTGTGTATCTCGTTTTCCTGGCGGTGAGTCTTTATTTCTTTCTGCGGCCTAGACCTCAAGTCTTTTCTCAGCCGAAAACTTCTTCTTGATTCTGGGCTAGCACCTTATTCACGATGTCATCTTCACCACAAAAAAAACGCTCCCCTCTGATATGGGTCGCCGTTCTGGCGTCTGCTGTGCTGGCGGTGGCCGGGCTGGCCACGTTCTGGTGGGCCTCGACGGCAAAACGCCCCGCGACGCAGGTTGATGCAAACGCCATCAAAGTCACTATCCATGATGATGTTTGTGAGCCCAACGATATTACGGTACCGGCCGGCCGGACCACGTTCGTGATCACGAACGCTTCGAAACGGATCCTGGAATGGGAAATCCTCGACGGCGTCATGGTGGTCGAGGAGCGCGAGAACATCGCGCCCGGTTTCTCGCAAACGATGAAGGTCAAGCTGCAGCCGGGAAAATTCGAGATTACCTGCGGTCTGCTGAGCAATCCGCGCGGCACGTTGACGGTGACGCCGTCCGCCGCCTCTGACGCCGAGGCTGCCAAGCCATCCTTGGTGGCCTATATCGGCCCGCTGGCTGAATACCGTGTGACTCTGTTGACCCAGGCCGCCGGCTTGCAAAAGGCGTTGAAAACACTGGACGTAGCGGTCAAGGCAGGCGATCTGGAACAGGCTCGCCAAGCGTACTTGCAGGCTCATCAAGCCTACGCGAGGCTGGAGCCTATGTCGGATCTGTTCTCCGATCTGGATGCGCGTTTGAACGTGCGTCCGGAATATCTGGAAAAGCGCGAAGACGATAATGCTTTTATCGGATTGTTCCGTTTGGAGCGGGAACTGTATCGCGCAAACAAGCTCGACCGAGCGCAGCCTATCGTGGATGGCTTGATCGCAGATGCAGACACGTTGCGTGAACGTGTTCGCGCGCTGAATATCGAGCCGCCGCGTCTGGCGACCGGCGCATCGCGTTTGATGCAGCGTTCGGCCGACCGATTTGCCAATGATGCGCAATCCTTGCCTGTAGAGGTCGCCACTAACTACCTGCAAGGCAGTATCGCGGGCGCCAAGGGGATTGCACAGTTGCTTTCACCGCTGGTGACCAAAGCGGATGCGGCGCTGCAGGAACAGGTCGATAGCGCATTCACGGCAGTCGAGTCGCAGCTGAGCGCTTATCAGAAAATGCAGGACGACAGTACTAGAGAGGCACTGACTCAAGCGCTGAAGCACGCCGCAGCGACGCTGGAGCAGATCAATGCCAAGCTCGGACTGGACTAATTTTATTTGTACAGGTTTTCATCATGTCAGGCAGTCATTCAGATTCCCGCGAGCCGTCGGGCTCGCTGTCGCGCCGTCATTGGCTAAAGGGCGCAGCGTCCCTGGCAGGCCTTGGCGCATTGCCCGTCCACGCGCAAAAGCCGCCCGCCGACAGCCAGGTGACCGATGCACCGCACAGCTTGCGCACCGATGAGCGCGTCAGTTGCTGGGGTGAACATCAGGCGGGCATCGTGACGCCGAGACCCTCTGCCGGGATGGTGGCGTCCTTTGATGTCATTGCCACGGATCGCAAGGAACTGGAACGCCTGTTGCGTGGGCTGTCTGAACGCATTGTGTTTTTGACGCAAGGCGGTGAGGTGCCCAAACTGGATCCTCGCTTGCCGCCCGCGGACTCCGGCATCATGGGTCCCCGCGTGCAGCCGGACGGTTTGACGATTACCGTGTCTGTAGGTAATTCGTTATTCGATGATCGTTTTGGTTTGCAGGATCGCAAGCCGCGGCATCTGCAGCGCATGAGCGCGCATCCTAACGATGCACTGGATGCCGCACTGTGCCATGGCGATCTATCGATTCAGTTCTGCTCGAATACGCCCGATACCAACATTCACGCACTGCGAGACATCATCAAGCAGTTTCCGGATTTGTTGATTCTGCTCTGGAAGCAAGAAGGCACCGTGCCACCGGTGCCAGAAAAACCCGGTGTTCCGCCCGAAAGCGCCAGAAATTTCCTGGGTTTTCGTGATGGCTCAGCCAACCCTAATGCCAACGACAGTACGGCAATGAGCCAGATCGTGTGGGTAGGGCCGGATGACGAGGGCGAACCGGCTTGGGCTCATGGTGGCAGTTATCAGGCGGTACGAATCATTCGGAACTTCGTCGAGCGTTGGGACCGTACACCGCTACAGGAACAAGAGGCCATCTTCGGCCGGCAGCGCGACAGCGGTGCGCCATTGGACGGTGGCAAGACCGAGCACGACGTACCCGACTTCACCAAAGACCCGGAAGGCAAGAAAACCCCGCTGGATTCACATATCCGCTTGGCCAATCCGCGTACTAAAGGATCTGAGAAAAATTTGATTCTGCGTCGTCCTTTCAACTACTCGAATGGCGTGACCAAGTCCGGCCAGCTCGAGATGGGGCTGCTTTTCATCTGTTATCAGTCCAACCTGGAAAAAGGCTTTATCACCGTTCAGAAACGACTGGATGGGGAGCCGCTAGAGGAATACATCAAGCCAATTGGCGGTGGGTTTTTCTACGCGCTTCCAGGGATGCGCGACAAGCAGGATTGGCTCGGGCGTACGCTTCTGAGCGCTGCCTAGCAAGTCGTTGCCCATTGTTTACATCACACAAGGAGATCTCATGCCGTTTTCCCGCAACCGTCTGCTCGCCGCAGCGATTTTTGCCGGCGCGATGACGATGCAAGCCCATGCTGCCGTGGCGCCGCTGGAATTGGTCGGGCCGGTAGCCGAGTACAAGCTTTACGTGAATGAGAACATCGACAAGTTTGTCGAAGACGTTCGCAAGTTCACCGATGCCGTCAAAGCCGGCAAGATCGATGAGGCCCGTGCGCTGTTCGCGCCTACGCGGATGAGCTACGAGCGTATCGAACCGGTGGCCGAGTTGTTCAGTGATCTGGATGCATCGATCGACTCGCGTGCCGATGATCATGAGAAAGCCGAGAAGGACCCAGGCTTCATTGGCTTTCACCGCATTGAATATGCACTGTGGGAAGAAAAGAGCACCGACAAGGTCGGCGACGTGGCGGATAAGCTGATGGCCGATGTCCTGGAGCTGCAAAAACGCTTGGCCCAGTTGACCTTTCCGCCGGAGAAAGTCGTGGGTGGTGCTGCCGTGCTGATGGAAGAAGTCGCGGCGACCAAGATCTCCGGCGAAGAGGACCGTTACAGCCACACCGACCTGTGGGACTTTCAGGCCAACTTCGAAGGCTCGTATCACATCTTTGAGTTGCTGCGCCCGTTGGTAGAGCGCGAAGACAAGGCTTTTGTCGAAAAGACGGATGGCAATTTCAAGACTGTGTTCGACACGCTGGCCAAGTACAAAACGGCCGAGGGTGGGTTTCAGTCATATGAGAAACTGACCGATCGCGATCGAAAGATCCTGGCCGGCCGCGTCAATACGCTGGCCGAAGATCTTTCGCAGATGCGTGGAATGCTGGGCCTGGACTGAGTGAATAGCCGATAGCGCGCGTAAGAGGTGGTGCTGCCCCGACAGATTGATGCCGAGGCAACACCACTTTATTTCCTTTCGGCGACAGCTTTTTCGACGCGGCTGACCAGCAGGTCAATGTCTTTCAGATCAGCCGCAGTCAACACGGGACCCGGTGAACGCATCGTGGCAGAGCGTATTGCACCGCGGCGCTTGAGCACTTCCTTGCGCACAGCCACGCCCCATTGCGATTGGTTTTCAAAGTTCAGCAAGGGCAGGTAGGTGTCAAAGAGATCGTGCGCTTCTTGCACCTTTCCTGCGCTGTACAGCTTGTACACGCCAGAGAGCATTTCTGGATAAGAGAACCCGGCCATCGGCCCTTCAATGCCGTGAGCGAGTTCTTGCAGCAGGAATACGCCGTTGTTGCCGGTCAGGATCGGTACATGGCGGGGCAGGGCGGCCCGCATGCGAGTGATCTTGGCTGCGCTCGGGATGTCTTCTTCCTTGATCGCCTGGATTTGCGGATGGCGTTCAACGAGGCGGGCAATGGTCGGCACAGACAGCCAGACTCCCGTGGAAAAAGGAAAGTCCTGCAACACCGTCGGCACATCGCCGATACGCGAGAACACCGCGTTGAAATAGTTGAAGATGTCTTCTTCCGTCTTCAGCCCCGTTGCTGGCGCGATCATCACACCATAGGCGCCAGCCTCTACGACGTCTTTGGTCAGTGCTGCCAATTGTGCAACGCTGGGATTGCTCACGCCTGCGATCACGGGCTTGCCTTGCGCGCGCGCCACGTAGCGGCGGACGGTCGCGAGCGATTCTTCCATCGAGAGTTTGGCCGCCTCCCCAGCAACCCCCAGTACGGTGAGTCCGGCAGCACCATGCTTGATATAGAAATCGCAAAGCGTATCGACGCTTTCGAGATCCAGAGCGCCGTCATCGGTGAATGGAGTCTGCGCGACCACAAATAGGCCGCTGAAGGTCTGGGACATCGTTCGTTCCTGTATTTCTGCTTGGTTGGTGTTTATGTTAGCGCTAATATTAGCGCTAACATTTGTGGGCGTGATGCTAGGGTTATCCCTTGATAGTTCACCGTAACTCATTCTGCAACCGTGCTATCTTCCCCGCCATGAGTCAGCCACCGACATTCTCCGATCCGGATATTCTGCCGCCGCCGCGACGCTCCCGACGTGGCGCCGGGCGTGCGACTTTGGCTGACGTGGCTCGCGTTGCGGGAGTGTCTGCACAGACCGTCTCGCGGGTGCTTAACAGTCCCGAAACGGTGCCGCCTGCAACACTAAAGCATGTACGCGCTGCCATTGCCCAGGTGCGATATGTGCCGAATCGGCTCGCAGGCAGCTTGGCCTCCGGACGCAGCAAATTGGTCGCTGCGCTGGTGCCCACCATTGCGTCACCCGTGTTCCAGGAAACGATACATGCGTTGACGCAAGCGCTGGCCGCCCGGGGCTATCAGTTGATGCTGGGCGAGAGCGGCTTTGATGATGCCGATGAAATCGAACTGCTGGAGAACCTGATCAGCCGAGGCCCTGACGGCATTGTGCTGACGCGTATCGTGCAATCTGAATTGGCTAAACAACGGCTTGCCTTGTCGGGGATTCCAGTAGTCGAGACCTGGGATCTGACAGATACGCCGGTCGATATGCTGATTGGGTTTTCGCATGAGGATGTTGGTGCGGCGGTGGCCGATTTGCTGATCGATAGGGGCAGCAAAGCGCCCGCGTTGATTTCGGGTAATGATCCTAGAGCGCGCCGGCGCCGAGCCGGATTCGTGAATCGCTTGATCGCACGCGGGGCTATTCGCGGGGAAGCTGACCTGCACGTGGTAGAAATCAGCGCCCCTGCGCATTTTGGCGATGGCCGCCGAGCGTTCGTTGATCTATTGGCGCGAGATGTGCACGTTGACGGACTGTGGTGCAGTACAGACGCCCTGGCATTAGGTGCGTTGATCGAGGCCAAAGAGAGAAACATTGCCGTACCCGATCAATTGGCGGTAGTAGGGTTCGGCGATCAAGTCACCTCGCCCTATACCAGTCCGGCGCTCACAACGGTGCGTATTGACGGCCGAAAAATAGGGCAGCTCGCTGCGCAATTCATCTTGGAGCGCGCGCGAGGGGAACGGGTCTTGGAACGGATTCAGGACATTGGATTCGAGGTGATCAAGCGCGCCAGTGCTTGAGCGCGGTCGTCGGCGTCGCATGTTCTCGAATAAGGAACAACTCGGATGATTTATTCTTAAATAAGGAATAAAATAAAAACCTGTTCTTGATTTGAGAATAAAAGAGAGCCAGACATGGAACTCGCGGTGACACCTTCTCGCCATTCCCAACTCCGCTCTGCGATCGAAGCCGCCTTGATTTTGGCCGTCGGGATGGGATTTGGACGCTTCGCATTTACCGCCATCTATCCACACATGGTCGAGGAGGGCGTGATCAGCATGCAAGGCGGCAGTTGGGCGGCGTCGGCCAACTACGCGGGATATCTGCTTGGCGCGGTGCTTGCCGTGCGGATGCGGGTTCACGATGCGCATCGTCTGTGCATTTGGTCCGCCGTCGGTACCGCGATTTGCCTGGCGTTATTGGCCTTTCTCGATTCCACCAGCGCCATCGTCGTGACGCGAGGTGTTGCGGGCATATTCAGCGCGCTTTCCATGGTCGCCGCGTCATTATGGCTGTTAGAGCATAGGGGGCATGGCAGGGGCGCGCCCTTGTTGTATGCAGGCGTAGGCATTGGCATTGCCTTGTCCTCGGAAATACTGGTATTGGGAGCGCATGCGGGGCTCCTGAGTCAGGGTATGTGGCTATTGTTGGGGGGGGTGACATTGGTGCTTGGTTTGATGGCAGCGCCAGGAATACGTTCGGCCGCTCCTGTCTCAACCGCCGACGTCGTTCGAGGGGCCGACCATGCTGCGCCCGTTGCGGCATGGCCGTTGATCTGTATGTACGGGTTGGCGGGGCTGGGGTATATCGTGACGGCGACGTATCTCCCTTTACTGGTCAAAACGGCGTTGCCAAATCTGGATGCTGCACATGTGTGGGCCGTATTCGGCCTTGGGGCGGCACCTTCCTGTTTCCTTTGGCACAAACTGCATCAGCGCATCGGTACGCGAAATGCGTTGCTTGCCAATCTGGCGCTGCAGGCCGTGGGAGTTGCCTTGCCGGCTGTGTCGCAGTCTGCCGCCAGTTATCTGCTGAGCGCGCTGCTGGTGGGTGGCACCTTTATGGGAACCGTAACCATAGCCATGCCGGCCGCACAACGTGTCGCCCGGGCAACGGGCAGGAACCTGCTCGCGGCAATGACGCTGGTCTACGGTGTAGGCCAGATACTCGGGCCGGCGCTGGCTGAACGCTTGTATGCGTCCAGCCAGAGCTTTTCCAGCTCGCTTTTGGCGGCAGCGGCCGCCTTGCTC
>Ga0182743_1001860_pt1 | contig 19555 bp, 15 predicted proteins | sample eDN3rd30CKraftOP_FD_128522 | JGI IMG/M metagenome (GOLD analysis project Ga0182743, IMG submission 128522) | Enriched Organic Plus compost microbial communities from Emeryville, California, USA - eDNA 3rd pass 30_C Kraft OP (version 2) (version 2) ... | reverse complement strand
TCGGCCGGCACGTAGTAGTCGCGCTTGTAGTTGAAGGTATGGATGATTGCCACCACGATCAGGGCCGCAAACGACAGGATCGCCAACGGCCACATGTGCCAGATCAGGGCAAATCCCATCACCACGCTGATGCCCGCCAGCACAATGCCGGCCCAGGTGTTTTTGGGCATATGGATGGGGATAAAGCCTTGTTGCGGCCGCTGATAGCCATATTGCTTCATTTGCGCCCAGGCATCTATATCGTGCACACGAGGCGTAAAGGCAAAGTTGTAGCTTGGCGGCGGCGATGAGGTGGACCATTCCAGCGTACGGCCGTCCCAGGGGTCGCCCGTGAAATCGCGCAACGAGTCCCGGCGGCGATAGCTCACGACGAGTTGAATCAAGAAACTGGCGATCCCCAGAGCGATCAGGAACGCCCCGAATGCCGCAACCTGGAACCATATCTGCAACGACGCATCTTCGAAGTGGTTCACGCGACGTGTGACGCCCATCAAGCCCAATGCGTAGAGCGGCATGAAAGCGATATAGAAACCGACCAGCCAGAACCAGAACGAACACTTGCCCCAGAACGGATCCAGTTTGTAGCCAAAGGCCTTGGGGAACCAGTAGGTGATACCGGCCATCAGACCGAACAGCACCCCGCCGATGATGACGTTATGAAAGTGCGCAATCAGGAACAGACTGTTGTGCAGCACGAAATCCGCAGGCGGCACCGCCAGCAGCACACCCGTCATGCCCCCGATGACGAACGTGACCATGAAGCCCAGTGTCCATAACATGGGGACTTCGAATCGAATGCGCCCACGATACATCGTGAACAACCAATTGAAAATCTTGGCGCCGGTCGGGATCGAGATGATCATCGTCGTGATCCCGAAAAACGAGTTGACGCTGGCGCCTGACCCCATAGTGAAGAAATGGTGCAGCCAGACCAGATAAGACAACACCGTAATCACGACTGTGGCATACACCATGGACGCATAACCGAACAAGCGTTTGCGGCAGAACGTCGACACCACCTCGGAAAAAATACCAAAAGCGGGCAAGATCAGGATGTAGACCTCCGGGTGCCCCCAGATCCAGACCAGGTTCACGTACATCATCGCGTTGCCGCCGAAGTCTGCCGTGAAGAAATTGGTGCCCACGTAGCGATCCATCGTCAGCAGCGCCAACACGGCCGTCAAGACGGGAAAGGCCGCAACGATCAGGACATTGGTGCAAAGCGCAGTCCACGTGAAAATCGGCATGCGCATCATCGTCATGCCCGGCGCACGCATCTTGACGATGGTGACCAGCAAGTTCACGCCGGACAGCAGTGTGCCTACCCCCGCTATCTGTAAGGCCCAGATGTAGTAATCCACTCCCACATCCGGACTATGGGCGATTCCTGACAAGGGTGGATACGCCAGCCATCCCGTCTTGGCGAATTCACCGACAAACAGCGACAGCATGACCAATATCACGCCACCCGTGGTCATCCAGAAACTGAAGTTGTTCAGAAACGGAAATGCGACATCGCGCGCGCCGATCTGCAGGGGCACGATGTAGTTCATCAGGCCTGTGACCAAGGGCATGGCCACAAAGAAAATCATGATCACGCCGTGCGCGGTGAAGATCTGATCATAGTGATGAGGCGGTAGATACCCGGCGGAGTCGCCGAATGCAACGGCCTGTTGCGCCCGCATCATGATGGCATCGGAAAACCCGCGCAGCAGCATGATGATGCCCAGGATCATGTACATGATCCCGATTTTCTTGTGGTCGATGCTGGTGAACCACTCGCGCCAGAGATAACCCCATTTGCCAAAATACGTGATACCGCCCAGCACCGCGATGCCGCCGAGGGCGACGACGATAAAGGTCACGACCAGGATAGGCTCGTGATACGGAATGGATTCCCAGGTCAGTCGACCGAAGATCAGGCGGGTAAGGTCTGTTTGATCTGTCATCTCGATCTCAGGCTAAAGACCATCAATTCACGACACTGTCAGCCCATGGTCGACAGTGCGCCCCATCAGAGCAGTAATTGCGCTGGCGACGTACACATGGAGCCCACGTATTGCCGCGGGGGCGTCTGCGTCAGGCCGAGGCGCTCGCGTACGGCAGGATCCAGGCTTGTCACGTTGTACACACCGGGGATGCCCAGGCCGCCTTGAGCGTCAATGGCCATTACGTCTCTCATGCACATGCGGTTTGGCTCTACGCAGCGGTTGACGATGGCGTCAAACAGGCCCGGCGCGACGCTCGCGTAGCGCGTCACGGGATTGCGCTCGCTGGGCTGCTCCAATTGCAAATAGGTTTCGCGACTGAGCGTGCTGCCTGCAGCTCGTGCGTCTGCCACCCATTTATCGAATCCGGCTTGATCAAGGCCATGGAACGCAAATCGCATGCCGGAGAATCCCGCACCGCTGTAGTTCGCAGATAGGCCTTCGTAGGTGCCGGGGTGGTTGATCACCGCATGCAGAGTGGTCTGCATGCCCGGCATGGCATAGATCTGCCCCGCTAACGCCGGCACAAAGAACGAATTCATGACCGATGACGAGGTGATCTTGAACTGGATAGGGCGGTCAACGGGCGCAGCCATTTCGTTGACCGTGGCAATGCCTTGCTCTGGATAGAGAAACAGCCATTTCCAGTCCAGTGCGACGACCTCCACCACCAGGGGTTTGGTATCCGGCGGAATGGTGCGGCCCTCGGACAATCTGGCCAACGGGCGATAAGGGTCAAGCTGGTGCGTACTGACCCAGGTTACTGCGCCCAGCGCAATGATGATGAGCAGCGGCGCAGCCCAGATGAGCAGCTCGAGCACGGTGGAATGATTCCACTCGGGATCGTAATGTGCAGCCTTGTTGGTTTCTCGATAGCGCCACGCAAATAAAAATGTCAGCGCGATGACCGGTACGATGATCAGCAGCATCAGTACGGTCGAGATGATGATCAGATTACGTTGCTGCAGGGCAATATCGCCGGACGGCGATAGCAGTACCGCGTTGCACCCGCCCAGCAAGGGCACGAGGGCAAACAGAATAAATCCGCGGAGCCTTGGGAAAGACGGCATGGCCAAACCCCGAAACGTAACCGTGGGAAGTAGGCACAACACTACGCTGGATATCGAGAAAAATCTAGCGTTAGGCGCGTTTCCGTCTGTGAATCGACGTGTATGACACACAGAGTCATGCCGAGACGCTTGCAGCCTTCCCGGACATGAGCGTACCCTACTAACGTATGTTGCAAGATCGTAGACAAGGTGTACCCAGCCCTTCTTTTTGCGAGCTAGCTCATGTCGACCACAACGCAATATCCTGGTCATATTCCCCCTGCGCCTGGCGCGCCCTTGCCCAGCGGACACGGGAGCCATGCCAAGGTCGCGCCCGGCGAAATCGCAGTGGGCGTGGTGGTGGGCAGGGCATCTGAGTATTTCGACTTCTTCGTCTTCGGCATTGCCTGCGTGCTGGTTTTCCCCAGGGTATTTTTCCCTTTTGAGGGGCCGCTTCAGGGCACGATTTGGTCGTTTGTGATCTTTTCGTTCGCCTTCATCATGCGCCCCATCGGCACCGTCGTATCGATGGCGATTCAGCGGCAATGGGGGCGCGCCACCAAGCTGACGGTGGCGCTGTTCGTGCTGGGTACGGCAACCGTAGGCATGGCGTTTTTGCCCAGCTATGAGGTGATCGGGCCTTATGCCATCGTATTGCTGGCCATTTTTCGCTGTATGCAGGGCTTGGCATTCGGCGGATCATGGGACGGGCTGCCGTCGCTGCTGGCGCTCAATGCACCCTCCAATCGCCGCGGCTGGTATGCAATGTTGGGGCAGCTGGGTGCGCCTGTGGGCTTCATGGTCGCCAGCGGCCTGTTTCTCTTTTTGCATGTCACGCTGACCGAGGCCGACTTTTTAGCCTGGGGCTGGCGTTATCCGTTCTTTGTGGCGTTCGCGATCAACGTCGTGGCGCTCTTTGCGCGTTTGCGCCTCGTGGTCACAGAGGAATATACGCAACTGCTCGAAGAAGGCGAGCTCGAGCCCATCCCTGTTGGCGAGATGGTGCGGGATCAAGGCTACAACATGTTCATCGGGGCTTTTGCCGCGCTGGCGAGCTATGCGCTGTTCCATTTGGTGACGGTGTTCCCGTTGTCGTGGATCGCGATTCGCCAGTCGCAGGAAATTCCCCAGGTGTTGATCGTACAAATCGTCGGGGCGGTGTTGTGCATCCTGGGCGTTATCGCCTCGGGCATGGTGGCTGATCGTATCGGACGCCGTACTACGCTGGGCTTGTTGGCGGTACTGATCAGCATCTATGCGTTGTTCACGCCGTGGCTATTGGGTGGTGGACCCAGCGCACAGAACGCGTTCATTCTGATTGGTTTTGTGCTGTTGGGTTTGTCTTATGGCCAGGCCTCGGGCACCGTGACGGCCAACTTCATCCGGCGTTATCGCTACACGGGCGCGGCCCTGACCACGGACATGGCGTGGCTCATCGGCGCGGCCTTTGCGCCGCTGGTCGCATTGGGCTTGTCGGCACGGTTCGGGTTGGTGGCCGTGAGTGTTTATCTGCTGTCAGGTACGGTGTGTACTTTGCTGGCATTGCGTATTAACAAAGTCCTCGAAACACGCGACTGATCGCGAAATTATCGGTCTGTCTGTTTCATTCGTTCGATCATTGTCATGCGTCAGTCATACGGCGATCGCCATATGACTTTCTTTGCCTGCGCGCGTGCGCTGCCGATCTGCCGGCCAGCCACGCGTTTTTCTTTGCGCGCACCATGATCGTGGCGATTGATGAAGCTGTCTAAAAGCTGAATCAATGACCCAAATACTTCGATGGGCCTATCAGCATTTATCGACTCGCTGTAACGGTCCCGTTTCTCTGCCTTCCTAGAATTTCTCAGTCTCTTGGCCAGCAAGAGGCGACACATAGTCATCGCTGCGTGACGAGGGTTCTCGCTGTGCTGTGCGTGCCAACGCAACACCATGGTGCTGCAGTGTGCAGCCTCCCAGGTTCGGCGTGTCGACTGTGTTTCCAATCATCCTCTCGAGTTTTCCATTTTTTATGAAACCAGAATCGACTGAATGGGCGTGCGCCAGATACGTGCGCCATGCCCGGGTGTTGCTTGCCATCGTTGGGTTTACGTGCGTGCTTGCTGGTTGCGGCAGCGGCAGCGATGACGACTCGAATGACAACACCGGCACGCCTCCTGATACCTCCACGCCCGATACCTCGACGCCACCGCAGTTGCGCTGTGCGCCTTGAGCCCTCGATAACATGTTGCAGATCCTGATATGACGATCAATCATTCGAAGCGAAATTTTCTGCGCACGAGCTTCGGCGCTACTTTTTCCACTGCTGCCTTGAGCATGTTTCCGCCCAGCATCCGCCGCGCGTTGGCGATCGAGGCGAACAATGCTACGGGCACGATCATGGACGTCGAGCACGTCGTGATCCTGATGCAAGAGAACCGTTCGTTCGATAACTATTTTGGCACGCTGTCGGGCGTGCGCGGATTCGGGGACCGGTTTCCTATTCCGCTTAGTGCAGGTTTGAATGTATGGCAACAGAAAGATGCCAACGGGGCATTGGTATTGCCTTATCATCTGGACCAATCAGAAGGCAATGCGCAACGCGTCAGCGGTACGCCGCACTCATGGGTGGATGCCCGCAACGCCTGGGATTGCGGCCGGATGAATCAATGGCCCACGTACAAAGAGCAGCAATCAATGGGCTATTTCACGGAACAAGAAGCGCCCTTCCAGTATGCCTTGGCCAATGCGTTTACGATCTGTGACGCGTACTTTTGTTCGCTGCATGGCGGCACCAATACGAACCGTCTCTTTCATATGACCGGTACCAACGGCGCGACGACGGCCGATGGCAAAGTCGTGGTCAACAACGTATGGGATGGGCTGGATTCGACCACCGACTTGAACACGACCGGCTACAACTGGACAACCTATCCCGAGCGCTTGGAAAAAGCGGGCGTGACGTGGATGGTCTATCAGAACATGCCGAGCAACTACACCGACAACCCGTTGATTGGCTTTAAACAATATCGCCAGGCGAATCTGGATTCGGGCAAACCGGTCTATCACGATGTGGATAACAATCCCGCCTACGATGCCTCGACCGACGACGCGATTGCACCCTTGTACAAGGGCATTGCAAACACCATGCCCGACGGGGGCTTTCTCACGACGTTCAAAGAGGACGTGCTCAACAACAAGCTGCGGCAGGTCACCTGGATCGTTGCCCCTTCGACGTATTCGGAACACCCCGGACCTTCAAGTCCTGCGCAAGGCGCGTGGTACACGCAGGAAGTGCTGGATGCGTTGACGGCGAATCCCGAGGTCTGGAGCAAGACCGTCCTGATCGTGAACTTTGACGAGAACGATGGCTTCTTTGATCACCTGCCGCCGCCATGCGCGCCGTCGATGGACGAGACCGGTGCCAAGGCCGGCAAGACCACGTTGAGCGACGATGAGCTGTCGTACGAGTATTACACGCATGCAGAGGTAGACAACTCGAACATGCCGGAGCCCGATGGCGATTGCTACGGGCCCGGGCCGCGTGTGCCGATGTATGTGATTTCACCGTGGAGCAAGGGGGGCTGGGTGAACTCGCAGCAGTTCGATCACACCTCGGTGCTGCGTTTCCTGGAGGCACGCTTTGGTGTCGCTGAAACCAACATCAGTCCCTATCGCCGCGCGGTGTTCGGTGACCTGACGAGCGCGTTCAATTTCGCTACGCCGAACGCAGAGTTTCCGGCGTTGGCGGGCCGCACGACCAAAGAGGCCGCCGATGCATTGATTTTGGCACAAGAGGCCCTGGGGGCAGTGCCGCTGCCTAATCCCCAGTCCTTGCCGGACCAGCAGCCGGGCGAACGTCCGTCACGTGCATTGCCTTATGAGCTGCACGTCAGCGCACGGGCGGATTCGTCTGCGGGCACTGTCCAACTGATTTTTTCCAATACGGGCAAACAGGCTGCGGTCTATCACGTCTATGACCGCCTGCACCTGGACCGCATTCCGCGGCGCTATATGGTTCAGCCCGATATGCAGTTGGATGACATCTGGGAAACCAGCGGCGATACCGGCGAATACGATCTGTGGGTCTTGGGGCCCAACGGTTTTCACCGCGCATTCAAGGGTGACTTGACCGCTCAGGCGGCGCAAACCGCTGTCGCACCCGAAGTCCGCGTGTGCTACGACATCGCCAATGGCAACGTCTATCTGACGGCGATGAACAATGGCAATGGCGATGCCAGCTTCACCATCAAGGCCAATGCGTACTTCAACGAAGGCCCATGGAAAGTCTCGGTGGCGGCAGGTGCCTCCGAGGATATTCATTGGGACCTCGCGAGCAGCACGCGCTGGTATGACTTCACCGTGACGTGCGCGGCCCTGCCTGGCTGGAGCCGTCGTTTTGCCGGTCGCGTGGAAACCGGCGCAGATGGCATCAGCGATCCTGCGATGGGATTTGAAGGGTTCTAAGCAATCCCCGCGGACCGAGAGTTACCCGGTTCGCTTCCCTGCAGTGTGTGAAACCTGTCCCCCGAGATGACTTGTCGTTTCGGAGGACAGTTGTTTTATGCGCCAACTCAAAAATGCGGGCACTAGTGACGTTATTTCGGTAAACCCCCGCCCAAAGCGTCGGACGAACGGCAATGTCAGCGTGAGGTTGGGTCCGCTGCGCTACCTCATCGTGACGCCCAACTTCCGCCACTGGCACCAACGCGGTTCGTTCGCAATTTTTGTTCTTGTGCTGACAGAGTGGGACGTTTCCGCGCTCCGACCCCATTAAAATCATGACAACGTGCGGTAAGCTTACGGTAACGCTCAGTAGGGGATAGCGCGGTAGGCGCTCGTACAACTTGATACATCGTCCCCCGGCAGTATCAGGGCCAGAATGTGCAATAACTTCGGTTTAGTTCTGGCAAGTTCGGAAAATCATGCAATTTCATGTCCGTGGGGCAACGTCGGTTGCCCTGGGGCATTAGAGGAAAATCGTCATCATGGCATCGGTCAATAAAGTCATTCTCGTCGGCAATCTGGGACGCGACCCCGAAGTTCGTTACAGCCCGGATGGCGCGGCGATTTGCAACGTTTCCATTGCGACGACCTCGCAATGGAAGGACAAGGCCAGCGGCGAGCGCCGCGAGGAAACCGAGTGGCACCGTGTGGTGATGTACAACCGCTTGGCCGAAATCGCGGGTGAATACCTGAAGAAAGGCCGCCCGGTTTACATCGAGGGCCGTCTGAAAACCCGTAAATGGCAAGACAAAGACACCGGCGCCGATCGTTACAGCACCGAAATCGTCGCCGACCAGATGCAAATGCTGGGCGGCCGCGAGGGCGGCGGCGAAGGCGGCTTTGGCGGTGGTGGCTACGACGAGGGCGCACCGCGTCAACAACGCGCCCCGGCCCAACGTCCGCCCGCGCAGCGCCCGGCGGCAGCTGCAGCAGCCCCCGCTGCGGGCGGCGCAGCCAACTTGGCGGATATGGACGACGATATTCCGTTCTAAATCAGAACATCCCTTGTTGGGGTACAAGACCCGCGTTTCTCACGAAGCGCGGGTTTTTCTTTGGCACGGGGGCAGGCCGTGATGGATCGGGTAGTCGTTGTTGATCCCGGCTGATCTCGTGCCTGCCGGCATATGGGTGTCAGGCTTTTTGAGGTGGCCTCGGCGTCCACACGACAGCTGTGACAATACCCGCCATCGCACCGGCGGCGACATACCAGGCGCCCGGCACCAGTTTGTAAGTGACGATGGCAGCCAGCAGGCTGACCAGCCACGGCACGGCGCGCCGCACGCCGCGCCACATGCCTCTGAGCATGACCAGAAACACCGCCGGAAAAGCCATGTCCAGGCCATAGACCTCGGGATGGCCGAGCAGGGGGCCCAGTATTGCGCCCAGCGTCGTACAGCCGATCCATGCCACATAGAACACTAACGAGGTACCCATGTAGTAGGCCAGGCTAAAGGCAGGCTCCATGCCCAGTTGCGCGCGCCGCCGCGTATCGGCCATGGATAAGGCCCAACTGGCATCGGTCATCAGGAACAGTGAGGGCAGGACCTTGCGCTTGGGCAAATGGCGCAAAAACGGCGTCATGGCCGCACCCATGACCAGCATGCGGCTATTGACCAGGAAGGTCACTGCCATGATCAGCAATAACGGCGGTGGTGCGGCCCACAGGCCCAGCGCGGCGAATTCCGAGCCGCCTGCGAAATTCAGGCCAGTCAGCAAGGGGACTTCGAATGGCGTCAGTCCTTTTTGCGCGGCTTGCGCGCCCAGGACCAGACCAAAGGGAATGATGCCGAACAGCACCGGCAGGCTGGCAAGGGCGCCTGCGCAACATTGCGCCCATGGCGTGGCATGATCGGACAACGGTTGTACGGCGGCGCCTTTTTTTTGGGCGGTGGGCATGGGATGGCCGGTAACTCGAACGTTGGGGTGGGCGTCAGGACATGAAGTGGCGCAGCAAGGCGGCGCTGACAACGCCGATCAGGACGGTGGGCAACAAAGCAAGCCGCGTTGCAGCAACGACGGTCAGCGCCAGCGCGATCAGATCGGAAGGTTTGTCAGATACAAAGGCCGGTGCGATGACCGCCAACAGCACACAGCCGGGGGCGGATTCCAGCACCGCTGTGGCGCGCGGGCCGAGGCTGCGGTTGCGCAGCAGGATATAGCCGCCGATACGTGTGAGATAGGTCACGGATGCCATCAGGACGATGGCCAATAAATTCGCCGGGTCGATCATGAGAGGGGCTCGGTGCGCTTGCGTTAGGGTTAGGCACGGAATAGCTCATGATAACGGGTATGAGGTTTGCGCGCAGACCGGAAAAGACGCGCAGTTGAATGACTTGCCTTTATTCTTTACGACACGTCGAAGGCTTCGAGAATGAATGCTTCGACGCGCCTGAGGCCTTCTTTGGTTCCCATGAGTTCCAAGGCACTCTTTCCTTTGAACTCGGTTCTGTTCTCATTTAACCAGATCAATATCTTGTCATTGTTTTTGACGCAACGGCGCAGCAGCGACAGGATCCGAGTCAGATGAATACCACGCACAAATGTTGAACTGCCGGCAGCGTTGCTCGATATGGATTTAGGAGCCGCGAATCTGGTTGGATAGCGTGCAGCGTAGTCTCCGGGACGAGAGCCTTGGCAATCCGTGTTCTTGTATTGGCTGCAGCCCCAGAACGGCTTCTTGGTATTGATCCACACCATCGCATGTCCGCAGATAGGGCAATTCGGTACTGCCTCTTTCGTATAGTCGCGCGCTCGAGGGGCTAGCGCGATGTATTCGACGAGTGCGGAGGGTATTTCACCTTCTACGTACCATACACGTTGTTCGGCATCATATTTCGCGCCATTGGCTTCGGCGTATTTCCTATGCGCAATAGGGATCCAAAGTATCGTCTGTGTAGACATTGTGAAGTCTCCTGATGTTGTTATGAGTCGGCCCCACAGTACGCGGCAATAGCGTGCTGTGCATGCATTCAGTTAAAGCAAAAAGACGAATTGCATCGTGCGAAACGGCACGTGAACTGAGTCAACGTGAGCAAAGGCTATTCCGCTCGACGGGATTTGCAAATGGGGGCTGCTGGAGTTTTCGCTATTACCGGACCGATCCGACCGCCGATCTGAGGGCGCTTCGGCACATCTGTTGCAGAAATTCTGGTAATGCGGGGTGCGGGTTGTCTGAACCTTGCTGTTTAGAGGCCTCAACTGACGTAGAGCGGCGTATCAGCGGCAGTCTAAAAAACTGCCGCGATACAAGACCAATCTGATTGCCGATCGTGCTTGTCGTACTAGACAATACCAGCCGGAAATTCTGGCGTTACGCATTACCGATATTTTCAAATGGCTGTTTCCTCAGCCCTTTATATACGAACGGTTGAGCTCCTGAATTCCCGGCGACCCACAACCGCGGAGTCTGCCTTTCCATGTGGGATAAAGAGATTGAACATATGACTACACGAGACATCATTGAGCATTTAGAGCAGACGCGGCGCGATGCCGCCGAAGATCGAGATATCGAAGAGCTTTCCTCAGCGGAACTTGACCAAATCTCTGGCGCCAGAGGTGGCGAGCCTGTAGGCCTCGAGTTTCGTAAGCGCTTCAACTGGTAGTCTTTAGAAATTGGCCATGACCTCAGCGGTTCATGGCCAATTTGATGAAGGGTACACGGAGGCCTCACATCCTCGCGTGCATGGATTAACCTTCACCGGCCCGATTGCATTGAAAATGAACGCTCCCAGAATTCTTATTATCCTATTGACTTGTGGTGCTCTCAGTGCGCCTTTCCAGGCAAGTGCGAGATCAGGAAGCTGTGCGGCGGGTTGGCCGGCCCACAGCGTGGCGTTCGAAAACGATATCCTGTACCCAGATGTGCAGAGCAAGGCCGATCCGACGATCCACGTTTTGATTAACGGCAAGGTGGCCAAGATGATGCTGGACACGGGTGCTCAAGCGCACTATTTATGGGATGCATCATTGCTTGACGAAGCACCTAGCCTTGATTCCGAAAAGACCTATGCGCATATCTCCTCGGCCGACGCTCGGAAAGTAAGAGCAACGTTGGCTGATGCTAAGGGGAATAGAAAACGCCAAGAGTTCCTACTAGTTTCTGATTCGATTCTCGCGGCATATGGTTACGCGGGTGTGTTGAGCCCTCAAACCCTCGCAGACGATAGCGCCTTCATTATCGATCTGGAAAAAAACTGTTTCTTCACCAGTGCGCCGTTCGAGATCCGTTCTGATAGTGATCTTGACGTACGAAAAGGCACCTCTATTGCGAATCCGTACAGACTCATGATGATTCCCATCGGACTCGATGATCGCGAATTTCCGATGCTCGTTGATACTGGGGCGTCGGATACCAGCATCTTTGCAGCACTCGTGGAATTCAAGCCAAAGGGACAGAACGCTCCCGGAGCGATAGACGCGTTTGGGGCTGAGGTCCCAAAGGGCGAACGTATGCGTATCGTAGACCTGAAAATCAATGGTGAAACGTTCAGGGCGCGACCCGTTATTCCCTGGCCAGTGAGAAAGGATAAGCAGGGTTTTGAAAACTATGGCTTCATCGGTATGGACATACTAAAAGACCGAGTGATTTATTACGATGGAGCACGACATGAATTCACTTTATTGACTCGACGGTATCCTTAAGACATATCGTTAGCACTATCCTGGATACGGACGATGGATAGCGGCTTAGGTGTGGTCCCCCAACCTTAGTTGTGGGCTCAGGTAGTTGGTGGAGACCTGGTTTTAATTGGCGGGTTTCTAGATCCCGAATGAAATTCTTTGAGGGGCGGTCGTGGGTTCAGCAGGACCGACGACGGTCTGTTTAGATTCAGTGATATTGCAATGAAACTCCTCCAATCCACTAGCTTTATGATCGTGGCCGCGTGTTGCATTCCTTTTCAAGGGAACGCGTCTACAGAAAGGTGTGCATCCGACTGGACAACCAATCCCGTGCAATTCGAAAGCGTCATTCAGTACGATGACATGCAGAGCAAGGCCAATCCGACCGTCCATGTTTTGGTCAATGGCAAGTCTGCAAAAATGATGTTGGATACTGGGGCCAACGTAAACGTCCTGTGGAATGCATCCTTGCTCGACGAGTCTCTCGGTCCTGATTCACATCGGCTCGATGCTCATGTTGCATCCGCCGATTCCAAGACGCTTACGGTGGCGTTGGCGGATGATCGTGGAAGCGCTCTTCGCCAGGAGTTTTACGTCGTTCCGGACTCGGTTCTCGCTGCCGACGGTTACTCGGGGATTGTCAGCCCGCAAGCGGTCGCGCACGGCAGCGCTGTTGTTATCGACTTTGAAAAGAACTGTTTTTTTACCAGTTCACCATTCGACATTCGTTCTGACAAAGATCTTGACGTGCATCGGGGAGCCACTATTCCGAATCCATACGGCGTCATGGGGATTCCTGTTGAACTCGACGGCAAGAAAATCCCGTTGGTCGTTGACACCGGTGCATCCGTTACCACCATCCTTGCCTCATTAGTAGACGCGAAGCCCCAAGGACAAAAGAGCGCTAGGGCGATAGATTTGCTGGGAGCCGAAATTGTGCAAGGGGAGAACATGCGTTTTGTCGATTTGGACATCAATGGAAAGGTGTTCGGGTCACATCCTGTCGTTCCTCAGCTAGCCATACATGACAAAGGCATCGTAGCTTTTGGCTTTATCGGTATGGATATCTTGAAAAACCACGTTATTTACCACGATGGCACTAACAAGGTTTTCATTCTCCTGACCCGAGAGAGGGCGGCCAAACATATCGTTGGAGAACGCCGAGGCTCAGCAGACGAAAGTACCCAGTAGAACTTCACTGCTGGCGAAGTCTGAAAGGCCTGCCTCTACTTATGCCGCAGTACGATTAGGGATCGGCATTCTCACCGTCTGAAAATCTGGCATTACGAGCAGACAATCTGTCTTCAGTACCACAAAACCCGCAAAAAACTCTGGCGTTGCGAAGCACTGCGCGAGCGAATAGTGTTTCCAGTCCTATAAAAAATATCCGTTAGTTTTTCTGGCTTCTCAGTGGCCCGCAGCTGCGAAGTCGGTATTTCTGTGCGGGATAAAGAGAGTGATCTATGACTAAGCGTGAGATTGTTCAGCATCTTGAGCAGGCCCAGTGTGACGCAATCGAGATTGAGGAAATTGAGGAAATTTCTAAATCTGAACTTGACCGGATCGCCACCGGAGGAGGGAGCTGGTTCGCAAATGCGACGTTTAATAAAGCGTTTGGTAAATAAGCGTTGATGCGTCATCCATGGGTCTAGGACTCATGGAAACTTGTCGCGGAGGGTACTTAGGATGCAGCACATCGAGATAATTTTAAAGGTCGCGGAAAGATGTAATCTAAACTGCACATACTGCTATTTCTTCAATAAAGAGAATAAAGATTTCGAGAACCATCCGGCGCTTATTTCAACTGAAACGGTTCGGAATCTCGTCAGATTTCTGCGAACCTCATCTCACGAAATCTCGAAAACGATTTTTCAAATAGATATCCACGGGGGGGAACCATTACTCCTGGGACCGAAACGTTTCTCAGAAATGGTTTCGATCATCGCAGACGGGCTGAGTGACGCAAAGGAAGTTAATTTCACAGTGCAAACCAATGCGGTTCTGATAAATCAAGCTTGGCTTGATGTGTTCGAACGCCATCAAATCTACGTTGGAATCAGTGTCGACGGCCCCAAACTACAAAACGATGCCAATCGTATCGACCGACGAGGTCGCGGGACATTTGACCGTATGGTGCCGAAAATTGCCGCAGTGAAGCAGGCGGTGATCGACGGTCGTTTACCCGGCTTAGGTTCAATCTGTGTGGTCAGTCCTGAGTCGGATGCTCTTCGTACCTATAGGTGTTTAACTCAGGAGCTCGGATTCTCGCGGTTGCAGTTTTTGTTTCCTGACGATACGCACGACTCCATAAACCCTGCCCATATCGGACGGTTTGTGAAATTTGCGGATGATCTGTTCGAGTGTTGGGAAACCGATGTCAGCCGTAATGTTCGAATTGCACACATCGATCAGACGTTGCAGGGCATCCTTCAAGAAAATCTGATTACACGGAATGATCGCGCAGCCAACGGTGTGGCATTTACAGTATCGAGCGGCGGCGACCTCGGTCATGACGACACTCTTCGCAATGTCGTGCCCGAAGAGTTCAACTCTGGCATGAGTGTTGCCGATGCAACGTTTTCCGACTTTATGTCTTGGTATACCGAGACCACCAAGAGACTTGCTCCGCAGTCTTCAGCAACATGCATCTCGTGCACTTGGAGCAATATCTGTGAGCATGCCACAAGTGGTGAAACGCTGTTGCATCGCATGAAAAATGGTATAGCAGATCAGCCGTCGATCTACTGCGAGGCTTGGAAAAAGACTTACTTGCACGGCGCCACTTATCTCGCCAAGCGAGGTGTCCCTATTCACCAAATTTCTAAAAACATGGTTACCACAGATTTGTCGTCATCGCTGTGAAAAATCCTAAGATCGTTGCACGTCTTATGATCCTCCGCGTTGCAGGCAAAGCCTTTGGCCTCGCATAAGGGACGTGTAGTGGCGCGCGAAACAATGCACGAAACGCAAGTCCTATTCTCTTCTTTTCGACATTGCCGCATACCGACTGTTCTCCAGACAGAGGCCGCCGAGTGTGGCCTAGCTTGTCTGGCCATGATTGCGGGGCATCATGGGTATCGTGTCGGACTACCGGAATTGCGCAGGCGTTTCTCGATTTCTCAGAAGGGATGCGACTTTAGGGGATTGATTCAGATCGCCAATCAGATGCAGCTCGATGCCCGTGCTGTCAAACTCGAACTAGCTGCACTTAGAAATCTGAGAATACCTTGCATTTTGCATTGGGAGTTCAATCACTTTGTGGTGCTCGAGCGCGTGAAAGCAGGGGTGGCCTATATCCACGATCCCGCTCACGGCTTTCGTAAAGTCTCACTGGCGGAGGTGTCGCGTAAGTTCACCGGGGCAGCGCTCGAATTTTGGCCGACCCAGGCGTTCGAAAAGGTAGACCGAAGCAAAGCCGTGCCATTGGCTCGTTTAATCGGCTCGTTGAGAGGCTTGCACGGTACGTTCTTCCAGCTGTTAGTGTTGTCAATTTCGCTCGAGATTTTTGTACTGGCCGCGCCATTTTATGTGCAGTGGATGGTAGATAATGCCGTGCCTTCGGCAGATTTCGATTTGATGACGTTGCTGGCTGTAGGCTTTCTGGTGCTCGTGGTTGGTCAGCACGCAATGGCCATCATGCGATCATCGCTGCTGATGCGGTTGAGTGCGATGTGGAATGTGCATTGGCGCGCCAATATCTTTTCACACCTCATCCGGCTGCCTGTCGACTTTTTCATGAGGCGCCATCTGGGCGATTTGTTGTCGAAGTTCGGCGCTGCCGATGAGATCCAACGGACCATTACCACGTCCTTTATCGAAGGCACGGTCGATGGCGTGATGACTTTTTTGACGCTAGCGCTGATGTTTCTCTATAGTCCGGCGCTTGCCTGCATCGTATTCCTGTCAGCCGTATGCTATGCGATGATTCGCGCGTTGTGGTTTAGACCGCTGCGCGCAGCTATGCAAGAGCACTTGATTCACGAGGCTAAGCAGCAGAGCTACTTTTTGGAGACACTCCGCGGCATGCGGGCGATCAAGCTGTTTTCACGTGAGAATACTCGACGCTCATCCTGGCTGACATTGCTGGCCGATCAGATTAATGCAGATATTCGCGTGCAGCGGCTGACGCTTTTCTATAAGCATTCGAACGGTTTGCTCTATGGCCTGGAGAACATTCTGGTTGTATGGTTGGGATCGAATTTTGTGAGCGATGGAAGATTAACAATCGGCGCCTTGATGGCGTTCATCGCGTACAAGACGCTGTTCCAGACCCGCATGAGTGCATTGACTGACAAGATAGCCGAATTCCGTATGCTTTCCGTGCCGGCAGCTCGGCTCGCGGATATTGTCTTGACGCAAGCAGAGGAGCTTGTCGAGTATGACTCATCGAGCTCTCACATAGCGAATGCGGATGTTAGTGGCGTTGGCGTGGAAGTCTCGCATCTTAGTTTTCGTTATGCTGATTTTGAGCCGCTGATCTTAGACGATGTGAGCTTTTCGATCGGCCCAGGGGAGTCCGTGGCGATTACAGGGGTTTCTGGTAGCGGCAAATCGACGCTGGCTCACATACTGCTGGGTATTCTTCCTCCGACCTCCGGTTCTGTCATCGTTGACGGGTCTTCGGCGATTCAACACAACGATGCAGGAGCACTGCGCCGTGCATTTGGTACCGTTATGCAGGACGATATATTGCTGGCCGGCTCGCTATTCGAGAACATCAGTTTTTTCGATCAGGAGGCGGACCAGGCATGGGTCAAGGCCTGTGCCAGAATGGCCCATATCGACGACGAAATTGAGGCCATGCCAATGCGCTATGAGACCCTGGTGGGGGACATGGGCAGTGTGTTGTCGGGCGGGCAGAAACAACGCGTGCTTCTGGCCCGAGCGCTCTACAAGAAGCCCGGCTGTCTGCTGCTCGATGAGGCTACCAGTCACCTGGACATCGACTGCGAGCGCCGGGTAAATGCTGCCGTACAGTCCCTCCGAATGACCCGCATCATCATTGCGCATCGGCCTGAAACTATCGCAAGTGCAGATCGCGTTCTGCGCCTCGAACGAGGCAGAATCGCCAACCCGCATTGAGCGGGGTGACGAATGTCAGCGCTATCCCGGCGTGCCGGTTCAAATCCCCAGCGACTCGCTCACGCCAACGCGCGGCAAACAGCCTGAGTCATCTCCGTGCAACTGGCCTTGCCGCCTAGATCTCGCGGTACATATTCCCCTTGTGCGAGCACTCTTTCCACGGCAGATTCGATGCGATGGGCCGTATCGCGCAGTGTGCCGTCATGATGCTTGTCCCCCAACCAGCGCAGCATCATTGCGCCTGAGAGTATTGTGGCCAATGGACTGGCTGCGTTTTGTCCCGCAATGTCGGGGGCTGAACCATGTGCGCCTTGGAACAAGCCATGCCGGTCACCCAGTTCGGCCGAAGGCGACAGTCCCATGCCGCCGATGGTGCCAGCGCCCAGATCCGAAATGATGTCGCCGAACATGTTCTCGGCGACGATCACATCAAAGGTGTCAGGACGCTTGAGCATGTGTACGGTGATGGCATCGGCGTAGGCGTAGTCGATTTCCACGTCGTCATAACTGCGTGCGACGTCATCGCATACGCTGCGAAAAAAGGCGTAGCTGCGCAGGATATTGGCTTTGTCGCAGACGGTGACCCGGCGCTTGCCGTCGCGCGGCGCACCGGCACGCGAGCGCGCCAAATCGAATGAGAAGCGCGCGACGCGCTCGATGCCCTTGCGGGTGACGACGATGGTGTCGGTGGCCAGTTCATCGCGCAACACGATGCCGCCGCCGCGGCTCGCATAAAGGCCCTCGGTGTTTTCACGCACGATCACATAGTTGATCTGGCCGGGCTGAAAATGTTTCAGAGGCGAGTCCACCCCCTGGTACAGCCGGATAGGGCGTACGTTGGCGTACAGATCCAGGCGAAATCGCAGGCGCAGGTGCAGGTCGTTGCCGACTTCGGTGCCGTCCGGATAGGTCACCCCGGGCATGCCGGCGGCGCCGTGCAGGATGGCGTCGGCCGCTTTGCAGGCGGCGTAGGTGTCATCAGGGAGAACGTGGCCAGATTTGACGTAATGATCGGCGCCGCCTTCGTGGCTACTGAAAGACAGCAAGTCGGACCCGCAGGCTTCTTTCAGCACGGTGATGGCGGATTGGCAGACTTCGGGGCCGATGCCATCGCCGTCGATCGTCACAATTTCATATTTGGCCATTTGCTGCTGTCTCCTCGTTATTGATTGGGGTGTGGTGTTTCTTGATTGCAACACTTGCACGGAGGGTCGGTTACGTCAAGTGTATGCGTGGATTGCCGCCTCTTTTACCGGTGTGGAAGGACAGGGGTTTGCGGCGCAGCGAGCCAATATTGCGCATATTGAGCTACATTGGCGCCCTTGTTTGCATAATCTCCTTAAAAAAAGGAAACCACGATCTTGGCCGAGACCACAAGTCACCACGCCGTTGATACCAGCAGCCAGGGAGACCCGGCACCGACCGGGCTGCGTCGTACGCTGGCTGCCCGCCACCTGTCCATGATTGCCGTCGGCGGCTCTATCGGTACGGGATTATTCGTCGCCTCTGGCAGCACGATTGCGCAGGCGGGGCCGGGAGGGGCGCTGCTGGGCTATGTATTCATTGGCCTGATGGTGTATTTCCTGATGACGAGTCTGGGCGAATTGGCCGCGGCCATGCCGGTGTCGGGCTCATTTGCCACGTATGGCGCGCGCTATGTCGAGCCGGGCTTCGGGTTCGCATTGGGTTGGAACTACTGGTACAACTGGGCGGTAACGGTAGCGGTGGATCTGGTTGCGGCGCAGCTTGTGATGTCTTATTGGCTGCCCGATGTGCCGGGGATTTACTGGAGCGCGCTGTTTCTGGCCGTGATTTTCGGCCTGAACGCCTTGTCGGCCCGAGGGTTTGGCGAGGCGGAGTTCTGGTTCGCCTTGATCAAGGTGATTGCTGTTATTGCCTTTATCGTGATGGGCGTGCTGATGCTGCTGGGCATCATCCGCGGCGGGGAAACGGGTGGCTGGCATAACTGGACCGTGGGAGACGCGCCGTTTGCTGGCGGGTTTGCGGCCCTGATAGGCGTTGCCATGGTGGTGGGATTTTCGTTCCAGGGGACGGAACTGATCGGCATTGCCGCCGGGGAGTCCAAGGATCCGGCGCGTACTCTGCCGCGCGCGGTGCGCAGTGTGTTCTGGCGCATTCTGCTTTTCTATGTATTGGCGATCGGGGTCATTGGCCTCTTGATTCCCTATACCGATCCGCAGTTGCTGCGTAACGATGTCACAGATATCAGTGTCAGCCCTTTTGCGTTGATTTTTGAACGAGCGGGCTTGCTCGCGGCTGCCTCGGTGATGAATGCGGTGGTGTTGACCTCGGTGTTGTCGGCGGGCAATTCGG
>Ga0182743_1001858_pt1 | contig 19579 bp, 15 predicted proteins | sample eDN3rd30CKraftOP_FD_128522 | JGI IMG/M metagenome (GOLD analysis project Ga0182743, IMG submission 128522) | Enriched Organic Plus compost microbial communities from Emeryville, California, USA - eDNA 3rd pass 30_C Kraft OP (version 2) (version 2) ... | reverse complement strand
TAAATGAAGAAGGAATAGAAAGTCTTTTCAATCGAACTATAAGAGATGGGTTTTTCTTTTGCCCTTCCGCCTAAATCCACAAATTCCATGAGTTTGTTGTCAGAATTTCGGGTTACTGCATCTCTGACCGAATCGAGGATGTACCTCTTTAATTCACGGGACTCCCCTTTAAAATAATTGGTCAATTCACGTTCTGAGAAGTTGAGATTATCCGCTTCCAGATTGTGTTCTTTTTGGTAGCGTTCCACTCGGTCAATGTATAGGGTGTTACCCAAATGGCGTTGAATCGATTTGTCAAAAGCTACCTGACGAAGGGTTGTTCCAGCTCTAAAATTTGTGAGTATTATTCTATCTTCATCTGGATTAATAAAAATCCTAACGGGCAATTCCGAAACTCCGAGAAGTACTTGGGCGGCTGCTTTGTGCTGACCGTCAAAGATCTTAACTTTTGATTCGCTGTTTTCTGAAATGTCAATCCAACCTAACTGGATATGCAATTGCGGATTTCCGTAATAGAATTCATCTATTAGTTTCGAAATATTACTTCCAATAGAACGTGGGTTGATTTTATCATCATGGAATACGAAATCAAGAGGAAGTACGGCAAAAAAGTATTCGAGACCGCTCAGCTTATCCTGGTAAACTGGAGCTTTTATGACCTCTGATTTTCCTGCTTGTGCTAAAGAATAAAGAATGTGTTCATTTTCTCTCCGGAATTTCAATGCATGCTTAGAACCACCTTTAGTTTTGATTACATCATCAAGATTAGGACTTCTGTCCTCAGCTTCTTGAATAGTGTCTTGTAGTTTTTTAAATCGATGAAGAATGCGAGCAAGTTTTAAGTCAGATGCTTGTTTGGATCGATTTGCTGATGCAAAAGTGAGCGCAAAATTGCTTGGGTCATCTTTGCCACCAAGCTTTGATGGTACTACATGGTCAATATCCAAAATGTCCTTATGTAGCTCTAAATCAATGGCCTCTTCTGAGATAAAACAAACGCCACTCTGAATATCCCAGAGTTGCTGAATTAAATCCTTGCGTTCTTCCGGCTTAAGCCTACCTAAATAGTTTGATGCCATTATGCTCCTGTTTTATAAAGTTCTTGTTCTAATTCTTTTACTGCTTCTAAGTATTTGGATTTGCTTCCAAATTGTTTGATGATTTCCAAAGGCGAACCATAATCGGTAAGTGGTTTCACTTTCAGAATATCCATGCTTTCAATGTTGGTTACTCCTTCGTCCGCATATTTATCGAGTAAGGTCTCCAACACCTTTCTGGCTTGTTCGCCATATTTGGTGAAGTAGTCACGCTTCTTCACATTGTTGGCTCTTTCTTTTCGAGTAAGAGGCGGTTGTTCAAATGCTACGTGACAGATTAAGTCGAATAAATCCACTTCACGGTTTACCGCATCTCTTAGCGCTTCAACCAACACACCTTGGTCTTCCAATTCTTTGATGATGACTTCTTTTTTATCTGTACTATTCCAACGGTTCAGAAAATCATCCAACGAAGCGTATTGTCCTTTTATTAGGTCTTTGGTGTGGTCTTTCAAACTTGTGGTAATAGGTTTGCCGTTGTTGTCGAAATACATTTCACGGCTTATCAATACGGAAACATCAACACCATTTACATAAACCTTTTCTCTAGGCTCATGAACCTTATCTGTTGGTGTCTGCGGTTCAGGATATCTGATTTCAGGTTCTATTTCAATTTCCTCTCCTGTTTCTTCGTCAATGATAGGCGTGTCAATGTTTTCTTCTTCATCCACAATGCCACCAAGGTCTGTTTCTTCCGAAACAGGCTTCACTCGGATTGGATCACCATCAAAGTCTTTATCCGCAAATAAGTCCGTGACGTTTCTAAAGTCGAGAATCGTGAAATACATTTTGCCAAACTCTTCATTGATTCGGGTCCCTCTACCCACAATCTGCTTGAACTTGGTCATTGATTTTATCTCTGCATCCAACACGATCACTTTGCAGGTTTGAGCATCTACACCAGTCGTCATCAACTCAGACGTAGTGGCAATGACAGGATAGGTTTCTTCAGGATTGATGAAGTTGTCCAGTTCTCGCTTTCCTTCATCATTATCGCCTGTAATCTGCATGATGTACTTGTAGTTTTGAGCTACTAAGTCGGCATTTAGATTTGAAAGGGCAGAACGCATTCGTTCTGCATGGTCAATGTCGGTGCAGAAAACAATGGTTTTGGCAAAACGGTCATAACCTTTTAAGAACTCAGTGAGTTTTCTCGCCACCGCCTGTGTTCGTTCTTCAATTACCAGATTTCGGTCAAAGTCCTTTCGGTTGTATATGCGGTCCTCAACTTCATTTCCTTCTTTGTCCGTTTTGCCTTGTTCTGGTCGCCAACCTTCTGCATCAACATTTAGGTTTACACGAACAACTCGGTAGGGAGCAAGGAAACCATCATCAATTCCTTGTTTCAGGGAGTAAGTGTAAAGTGGGTCGCCAAAATATTCGCTGTTTGAAACTTCATTAGTTTCTTTTGGCGTAGCGGTCAGACCAATATGTGTTGCTTTTTTGAAGTAGGTCAGGATTTCTCTCCAAGCACTGTCTTCTTTTGCACTTCCTCTGTGGCACTCGTCAATGACAATTAAGTCAAAGAATTCAGGCGAAAACTGTTTGTACGCATTTGCCTGTTCGTCAGCCCCAGCCAATCCTTGATATAAAGCCAAATAAACCTCATAGCTTTTGTCAATCATGCGGTGTTTTACAACCGTCATTTTATCCTTGAAGTGTTTAAAGTCTCCTCTTCGTGTTTGGTCTATCAATGCGTTTCGGTCAGCCAAAAACAGGATTCTTTTTTTCTTTCCGCTCTTCCAAAGTCGGTGAATGATTTGAAAAGCCGTGTAGGTTTTTCCTGTTCCAGTTGCCATCACCAACAGAATTCTGTCTTGTCCTTTGGCAATAGCTTCAACGGTTCTGTTTACTGCAATTTGTTGGTAGTATCTTGGGCTTCTTCCGCTTCCGTCAAAGTAATAATCTTGTGCAATAACCTTTTCAGCTTCTGGCGTTTCAATGCCTTTGTATTTCTTGTATTTCTGCCACAGTTCTTCAGGAGTTGGGAAGCTGTCAATGTCTAGTTCAGTTTCAACGTTACCGTCAGTTGCGGTTCGGTCATGGAAAATAAATCCGTCACCGTTGCTGCTGAACACACAAGGAATGTCCAATATTTTAGCATAGTCCAAAGCTTGTTGAATACCTGCTCTAACCGAATGCTTGTTGTCTTTCGCTTCAACAATGGCAATCGGAATATTTGGTTTGTAATAGAGAATATAGTCGGCACGTTTTCTCGCACCTCTTGCAGTCATCTTTCCTCTCACATAGATTTTTCCATCTGTGAATGATACTTCCTCTAAAAGCTGTGTCAATTTATCCCAGCCTGATTTTTCAATCGCAGGAGTAATGAACTTGGTGCATATATCTCTTTCTGATAGTGTTTTCTTATTCATGCTCAGATTGAATTAATTCTTTGGGATCAACATCAAGGATTTTGGCAATTTCAAAAAGCACTTCCAATCTTGGTTGTTGTCTGTTCTGCACGTAGGAGTTTACCATGTTGTAACTCTTACCCAGTTTTTCAGCCAGCCAAGTCTGTTTAATCCCTTTGTCTGCAAGCACTTCCTTAATTCGATTCATTGCTGTCAAATTATTCTGGTCTAAATTACAAATATATCTCAAATAATAAGATATAAACTGATAGTTATTGTGGTTAGAGCGTGGGAGATTTGGCTCTTTTGTAAAGCTTGGGTTGTGGGTTGGCTTGCGGGGCTTTGCAAATGTGCCAAATGCGGGTTGGCAGAGAAATTTTAAAAAATGCGAAGCGGGGGAAATAGAAATTCTGTCACTCTCAGTCGAATGATTAAAGCACGGTTCAGTCGGTTTGTCTGTCCAGTTGCTACATATGTTTCTTATTTCAGTTTCACTTCTTGTCAATGTTCAGGTGTCCTTTTTTTGCATGACGCACAACGTGCCGCGTATTGGCGATGGGCGGGGTTTTTAGCACTGACCTTTAATCGAAGAATGAAAGTTGAATTTTGCACTTCCGTTAATACGAAGCCCTTCAGCCCGCCTATTGCCAATACGATGTTGGCAGTAGTTTTTGTTTCTAAGGTGTTAGCCATTCTCTGTCTGGTTTTGCTAAAAGTCTTGCGTTATTAAATGCTTGGTCAAGTGTCAATACAGTATGAGCGACATAACTATTTTCATCTCTATTTACAACTAAAGCTAAGTCAGCATCTATTTTACTTGTAATGCACAATGGTAGTAAAAACTGTATTTTGTTGTCGTAAAAATGTGGGATAGCTGTTTTGTAATTGCGTCTTGCTCGTTTGGTAGCTAATTCTAATGCTCTATTTATTTCGTCAAAGAAAGAATTGTCGTCAAGTTTTGCAATTTTTTCAGGAAATCTGTGTTTCCTTTTTTTTATGTGTTCTTTCTTGATAGTTACTTTTATAGATGTATCAAAAATTAACTGTGTTGTTTCTGTATCTTCAAAAAAGGTAGCCATTTCAGGAAGTTCTGAAAAGTATTTTGTGTATTTGGATTGATCTGTATTAAATTCAAGAAATTCCCATTCAGGAATAGTTAAGCCCCACAAAGTTTGTGGCTGATACCTTTCGTTCTTCTTGAAGTAAGCAAAAATCTCATCTTGTTCTTTAGTAACCAATCCTGTATTGAAATATGCGAATTGTTCTTTACCGTCTCTTGATGTTGCAAATAGTATTTTATCTTGTAGTTTTATGCGTGAAAAGGTTTGGTTTAAATAACTAAACAGAACAGGGACACCATTTGTAGGGCGCTGAATATAATCCCAGTATTCGTTTTTTGTTTCTGCTAAATGTGGTGCAGTTGCCAAATTTTTCAAACTTGCTGACAAATCATCAAATTCAGCAAATAGTTCTATTGGATACCTGTCGTCAATTAAAACCACATCTATTGCTTCGTTTCTTCCTTCATTTACGTTTGGTGTAAAAATTACAGGTTCGCCTATTTCAATTCTAACATACTTTTCTGTCGAACCTTTTACTTTAGTAAAATGAAGATGATATAGTTCTTTAGTTTTAAAGTCTTCTATTTTTCCCCATTTACCATCTTCGTATTCTTTTACGTAGCCAACACTTCTTTTTGTCAAATTCAATTTGACATTAATTGCTTGGTCGCCTTGTCTTGTTGTCCCTAACTCAAATATCACAGGTTCGCCTTCTAAATGTCTTGCTTCTGCAAGTTCACTAATTTCATTGTCTTGAATAAGATTTGAGATGTGAAGATGCAAGTCTGTTTGGTCGCTGTCTTTAGTAATTTTACCAAACCCTCTGTTGTAATTGAAAAACTTGATAATTCCTGTGTATTCCATTATTTTATTCTTGTTGTGTTAGTCAATATTCCAGTAAGCATCTGGTTCGCCACCAAAAGCATCGTCAATATCTTGGTCGCTCCATCCTTCAACGTCTTGTGCGTATGAACCATTGTAATTTTCGTAAGTGTGTCTTTCTTGATAATGGTCATAATCATCTGCTTGTTGAGCATTTTCCCAAGCATCGTATTTTTCAGACAATTTATTTTGTCCTTCTTCCGATAGTACAAAACTTGGGTTTATAGCTTTTATTTCATTGATGACTTCTTCGTCAATGTAAAAGTGGTCTAAATTTATAGCACACCAGTCAAGGTATGACGGTTGTATTTCAATAACCTGTCTAATCGTTTGGTTTGCATACCTACCAAAAGTAAATTCCGTGTCAAGATTGTAAAATTTCATACCGCTACGTTGTTTAAAATTACTGCCAACTCCTAAATATGCGCAATTGGTGATATTTAAAGTTATCTGTCACATACTTTATATTAGGCTTTAAATCAGCCGTTTGAGTTTGTGCTTCCATATAGTGTATCCCGCATTATTTTCCAAGGCGCTGCCTATTTGGTTATCCAAAATGCGCATTGCGTATTTAGGATAGCTTTTCGCATATCAGCCTTCCAAAGCAAAGCTAACTTAGCTCTATCATAAGCCAATACGGTTTCCCATAAAGCTTATTTTTCAAATTGTATTGCGCTTGCGTTTCATTGTTGCCGTTTCTTTTATAAATGGTTTGTCCCCTTATTCATTCTTCTTTTTTATTCAATGATACGTATGCTCATCGTTATCGCCTGTTCGCTTTTCAGCACATTGGATAACATTAGAACGCCGTGTTCGGTAAAGGCAAACGGCAAGTATTTGGAATAGGTGCCATGCCCTAAGGTCGCATTTTGCGATCTTAGGATCAGGTCATATTCCTCACGGGTCAACTCAAACATGAAATGCTCCGGAAAGCGAATCATATTTCGTCGTACCTGCTCTTTTAACCGGCGCGTCTCTACTCCATACAATTCTGCCAAATCACTGTCGAGCATTACTTTTTGTTCTCTGATGAGATGAGTTTTGTTAATGACCACTTCATCAGCAATCATCAAGGTTTTAACAGTATTGGTTTGGGTTTCCGGCATACGCTGGTCTTTTAGTTTGATATAACAAATTGTGATATCAAGTTTTACGTTTATTTCATTTTTTCGATCGTTCTTTTAGCCTTCCCGATTAAGTCTAAGCATGGTCCTGCGTTGGCTACGCTAAAAGTAAAAACAATCGCCGGTACTTCCAAATCTTTGGAACCCCGAACGCCAACCACCTCCCAGCCGGCTGCGGTACCACTTTCATAGGGATACCACGCCCTGGTCTTGTTTGGTGTGACCGGGGCATTTTTTATTTAGTGACCCACAAAATAATCCGCTGTCTCCTTCGTTCTAGTACCAGGTTTAGGTTGATAGCCCCTAATCCCATTGGGGCGGAGACCCGTTACTTTTAGCGTGACGGGTTTCTCTTTTTTAGCCGCTTTTGATCATCGGCTTGTCTATTTAACATCTCTTAACAAATCCGCTGTAACAAAACGGCATCTTCATGCGTTATATAGGCAGTTAGTAAAGTTTGTCTTTTCATAATTTAGGTTTATAATTGGTTAGTTAGAAAGCCCCGATTCTCCCCGTTTCGGGGCTTTCCTTTTGTGCTCCTTTATGGAAATAACAGAACCCCAATGGTTTTTGTGACGAACGACTCTTTTTTGTGACGAACCTGCTGTTTCTCGGTGACAAACCGCCCAATTTGCTATCCATTTTGTGATTAACGACTGTATTTCCTTTTGATTGCGAAAAGGTCAACCCAGCCATCGGCGAAAGTCTCGTCGTGATCATCGATGGTTCTTCTTTCGAAATAAAGCCTGATAACGGTTTCCCGTAATTCCCTTCCATTTCTTTCGCTTATCTTCGTGTTGATTTTTGGCTATCATTTGCAAAATTAAAAGTCATGTTGTAATTTGCATGGCATAACGGACCTAGAAGCCAACTGGCCTAATTAAACACAACGGAATACGGAAAGAAACGGCTATCACCATTAAACCCATTGTCATGCGCAAGCATATCCTTTACCTTTTGCTCTTGTTCGGGCTCCTGCTACCTTCGGGTTCAGCTGCAGAGGGCCACTCGTTAACCTATACGGCCACACAACAAAAAGAGACCACCGTATACATCACCAAGACGGGGAAGAAGTACCATCGGGCAGGATGCCGATATCTTAAGCAAAGTCAGATTAAGACAACGAAGAAAGAAGCTGTTAAGAATGGGTTTGGTGCGTGTAAGGTGTGTAAACCGTAATCAAGCACAAGCAATGAGTTCGAGTCTCTCCCAGGGTAAAGTAAGACAAACCAAATATAAGGACATAAGTAACCGAATGAACATCCTCCACACCGCTGACTGGCACTTGGGCCAGCTATTCCACGAGTACGATCGCACCTACGAGCACCAGCAGTTCCTGGACTGGCTGGTGCAGACGTTGCAGCAGGAAGCGGTGGATGCGCTGCTCATCAGTGGCGATGTGTTTGACCTGTCCAATCCATCTGCCACGACCATCCGGCAATTCTACACGTTTCTCAATAAGACCAGCAAAGCGTGCCCCAATATCCAGATCATCGTCACTGCCGGCAACCACGATTCAGCCTCGCGGCTGGAGGCGCCTAAGCCATTGCTCGAATCGTCCAATATCCATATCATCGGCACGGTACCGAAAGATGAGCAGGGTAAGACCGATTTCGACAAGCTTATCATCCCGCTCACTAAAGACGGGGAGGTCAAAGCCTGGTGTCTGGCGGTTCCGTTCCTGCGCATGGGCGACTATCCCGCCATTGCCGATTGTGACAATCCCTATGCGGAAGGCGTGGCCGCCTTGTATCGCGACCTGTACGAAGTCGCTCAAAGTAGACAGCAACCGGGGCAAGCCATTATCGCCATGGGGCATCTGCACGCCCGGGGTGTGGAGACATCTGATATGGACAAGACCGAGCGGCTCATCATGGGGGGCGTGGAATGCATTGCCGCATCCGCGTTTCCCGAAGATATTGCCTATGTCGCTTTAGGCCACATCCACAAGGCGCAGCGGATTGGAGGCAAGGAGCACATCCGTTATTGCGGCAGTCCGTTGCCGATGTCATTCTCGGAAATCAACTATAAACACCAGGTCATCAGGTTTACCCTCGAAGAAGGGGAGGTCACACCACCACGTGGCATCGAAATACCGGTTACCGTGCCGTTGCTTAAAGTACCAAGTGTGCACAGCCGCGTAGAAGAAGCGTTACTCGCGCTGCAGCAATTACCTGTAGCCGCCGGCAAAGATCGTACGGCAGCCCCATACCTACAGGTGTCTGTCTTACTGGAGGCCCCCGAACCGGGCCTCCGCCATAAGGTCGAGCAAGCGATAGCAGACAAGCACGTGCGCCTCGCGCGCATCGACACGCGGTATCCCGTACAAAAAGACCCCACTCTCCACGATCAGGCCATTTCGCCCGATGCGCTCCAGTCGTTGAAACCGATAGATGTGTTCACCAAGGTATACGAATCAAAATATGCGAGCAGCGTGCCGGCGGAGCTGATGGCGCTGTTCAACGAAGTCGCTCAGCAGGTCTACGAAAAAGAAGGAGGCGAGGCATGAAGATATTAGCCATCCGTATCAAAAACCTCGCTTCGCTTGAAGGCACCACGGAAATCGACTTCACGCAGGAACCGTTGTGCTCTGCAGGTATCTTCGCCATCACTGGGCCCACCGGCGCGGGCAAGTCCACTATCCTCGATGCGCTTTGCCTGGCGCTCTATGCCAAAACCCCGCGTTATGTACAAGCGCGCGAAATCGGTATCGAAATAACCGATGTACAAGGCAGCACCATCAATCAAAGTGATGTGCGCGCCATCCTGCGCGATGGCACGGCCGAGGGCCACGCCGGGGTCGATTTCGTCGGTATCGATGGCCAGCACTACCGCGCTACGTGGAGCGTACGCCGTGCGCGGAACAGAGCTGAAGGTAACCTCCAGCAGGCCAATACCACACTGAAGAACCTCACCACGGGTAGCGATATTGGCGGCAAGAAGACTGAGCTGTTGCCGGAAATTGCCCGACTAATCGGCCTTAACTACGAGCAGTTCATCCGTTCAGTACTCCTGGCGCAGGGCGATTTCACGGCATTCCTCAAAGCAGACAAAGACCAAAAGGCATCGCTGCTCGAAAAGCTCACCGGCACACACATTTATTCCGAGCTATCCAGGAAAATATATGAGCGCTGCCGCGAAGAAGAGCAACAGCTCAAACTGCTACAGCAGCGGCAGGAGGGCATCGCTATCCTTACCACCGAAGAACTGGCCGAGATCCAAACACGAGAAACCGAATTGGCAACCGTACTTGAGCAGCTGCAAGCCAAGATCGACACCACCACCAGAGAAATCAAATGGCATGACGATTTACGCCACTACCAGGCTCAGGTTCACGAAGCCCAACAAGCCCTGGAGGAACGTCTTGCCGAAAAGGCGCAATCGGCCGAACGCGGCACGTACCTTAGGCAGGTCGAACAGGTACAACCCACCCGTACATGGGTGGACGCGCTAGCGGAAGCATCCGGTCTGCTCCACCAACGGAAGGAACGACTCGAAGAAGTTAGCCTCCAGCAGCAGCTCCTGGTGCAACAGCTCAACGATGCCGCAGTAGCCGAAGCCGAAGCCACCCAACACCTCAAAGTACAAACCCGCACCCAGGAAGAGGCAAGGCCCCAATTGGCCGAAGCCAACAAGCTGGACATCCAGTTACAAACCCAGCAAGCCGACCTGGACAAAGCACAGCAACAGTTACAAGCCCTGCAAATCAAATGGGAGGGGAGCAAGCAGCGCCTCGCGGGCAAAAAGCAGGAGGCCGACACGTTGCAGCAGCAGATTCAAGGTCACCGTCAATGGATTGAGAAGCATACCAACCGACAGCCTGTCGCAGAGCATCACACGCTCATTGTCACCAAGCTTGAGGAGGCCCGCAAGCAGTTGGAAGCCATCGATCGCGCGGCTAACGATATAACTAAATACGAGGCGCAGATCCAAGCCAAATCCAACGAACATGCAGAGGCCACCAAACGTTCGGAGAGCCTTGGCCAAGAGGTCACCAATGCCCAGGTAGAGATTAACACGCTACGCAAAGAACTGGCTACCTTACCCATTGGCCAACTCCGCAAAGACAGCAAGGCCTTAGCTGCCCAGCTCGAAACACTCTTTACGGCCACTAACCATTGGCGGCAACTCTACCGGGCCCAACAAGATATCCAGCAATTGCAGCAAAAGATCGAAGACCACACCCTTGAGTTAAAAGAAAAAGAAACTCAACTTCAGAACACCGCCACCGAACTAAAAACCGTCACGGAGCAGCGCAAAGCATCGGCTGCCATGTTGGAGAAGGCCATGGTGGCAGCTTCGGCTGATGTAGAAACCCTTCGCAGTAAACTGACGGATGGCCAACCGTGCCCCGTATGTGGCAGCGAGTCCCATCCCTACGTCCACGAAAATCCCCAACTCAACCACGTGCTGGATGAACTGCGGAAGGCGCACGATGCCATCGAGCATACCTACAGCGAGCATGTTGCCAGTCATGGCCAATTGTCGCAATCCGTACCCCTATTGCGGCAAACCATCGAACAGCTCGATGGGGAGTTTGCCGCCAAGCAACGTGAGCTAAACGAGTATATCCGTCAATGGGAGCAATATCCCATCAGTCAGGCATGCGTGGATATCGAGTCGGCACATAAAGACACGTGGCTGGCCGATCATGCGCGAGAGCTAACGACGGCTCAAGAAAAAGTTAGCGGGCAATTGGACCAATATCAACATGCGCAGGATGCATTAGATCAACTCCAGCAGGCCTTCCAGCAATTACAAGCCGAGCATGCGACCTCGGCCAATGAGACGAAAGACTTAGGTCACCACGTGCAGACCCTGGCAGAGAAACTCACCCTCGCTAAGGAAGCACATGCATCCAACAAAGCCAACCTGGAAGCGATATTGACCACCATACAGCCCCATTTTCCGGATGACCAGTGGGTGGCCGGTTGGACGGGTCAGCATGAAGCTTTTCTGCAAAGCCTCAACAAATTCGCTGCCGAGTGGAAGCAAACAACTGAAGCATTGGATGCTGACCGCAATCACCTCAAGGTTTTGCAAGCTACGCTCGCCGGCATCCAAAAAGAAGAACAAGACCTGGCCGCGGAGGTGACCGTATTGGCCGGTGAGAGTTCCGATAAGCAAACAGCCCTTGATACGCTCCGGGCAAGTCGCCTGGCGTTGTTCAATGGCGAAGCCGTCGAAATCATCGAAGCACGGTTTAAGCAGCAAATCACCGAGGCACAGGAACACCTGGCTACCCGGAAACAACTCCAAGAGCATCTGCAAACCGAGAAAGCCCAATTGGAGGCAACGGCCAAGGAAACGGAACGTGAAATCACCCGGCTGGAAATGCGCACCGCCGAGCTATCCGGTAAAATTGAACAATGGTTGGCCGATTACAACACCAAACAACAACTTATATTAGCTAAAGATGCACTTCAAAAACTGCTTGATCATCCGGCGGAATGGATCGCCGAAGAGCAGCAGGCTTTATCAACCATCGAGCGCGCACTTACCCAAGCCACGTCGGTATTGGATGAGCGTACCCGGCAGCTCATCCAACACGAGCAGAGGCGACCGTCTGACGAATCGTTGGATAATTTGAAGCAGCGTCTACAAGAGCAGAAAGACAGCAGGTCCGAGTCCCTTCGGGAATACAACGAAATCGGCTTCCGACTGAAGCAAGATGAAGATAATAAGCGACAACTGGGTGATTTGCTTGCTACCATACAAGCCGAACAACTCTTGGTGGATAACTGGTCTAAACTCAACGATATCATTGGTTCGGCCGACGGAAAGAAATTCCGGCAGGTGGCGCAGGAGTACACGTTGGATGTATTGCTTAGCTATGCCAACGTGCATTTGGAGGTGTTATCCCAGCGCTATCGCTTGCAACGAATACCAAATACGTTGGGTTTGCAGGTACTGGATCAGGATATGGGCGATGAGGTGCGCACCGTGTATTCCCTGTCTGGTGGAGAATCATTTCTGGTGTCGCTAGCCCTGGCATTGGGGCTGGCCTCCTTATCCGCCAGCCGGATGAACGTCGAGTCTCTGTTTATCGACGAAGGTTTCGGTTCGTTGGATCCGAATACGCTCAACATTGCGATGGATGCATTGGAGCGGTTGCATAACCAAGGGCGCAAGGTGGGGGTAATTTCGCATGTGCAGGAAATGACTGAGCGGATACCGGTGCAGATTAAGGTGAGCAAGCAGCAGAGTGGGAAGAGTAAAGTTGAGGTTGACATTTAAATCATAGCAGATGTTCGGTGTGTGTATTAACAATTAACAGATATGAAGATAACAAAGATTGAAGTTGATAACTTTCGTTTGCTGAAGAAATTTTCAATGGATTTGGAAGAAGAACTTTCCTTAATTATTGGAAAAAACAACACAGGAAAAACCTCAATTCTTTCTGTCCTTGACAAGTTCTTGAACGAGAAAAATAACAATAAATTCTCCTATGATGACCTAAATATAGATTTTAAGAACGAATTGGAAGGTCTTATACAATCAGAAGATATTCCTGAAGAATTTGCCCCTAAAGGTATTAAGCTGAAAATATTTATTGAATATAACGAGCAAGATGATTTGTCAAATGTCAGCAGAGTATTAATGGATTTAGACCCTGAAAACAATAAAATTGTATTAGGGTTTGAATATACATTAAGCTATACTGATTTTATAAGATTAAGGTCTGATTATTCAGCATTCGCCATAAATGAAAACACCAAAGTAGATGGCGGTAAGAAAAACAAACCCAGAGAACTGAAAGAGTTTTTAAAACAGGAGTTTGGCGATTATTTCAATATTCATAAAATGTCTTTTGAGTATAATAGAACGACCCATAAGGTTAATGAAACGAATTTTATCGACTTAAAAGATGAAACTATTGGTATTAAAGATATTATCAGTTTCAAATACATCAGTGCAAGGCGAGATGTAACCAATAAAGAAAAGGAAAACACATTATCTAAACAAACATCCAGTCTTTATAAAAAGAAAGAAGATAATAGTGAGAAAACTCAAGCAACGGAAGATTTTAAAGACCAACTTTCAGTAACTGATAGTACATTAAGCGATATATACAAAGCCCTGTTCAGTGATGTAATCAAAAAAGTACAAGATTTTGGAGGAGTAAAACTGAATGATACAGATATAGCAATAATTTCAACACTACAACATAGGGAACTACTTGAAGGAAATACAACCGTAGTCTATACTCACGATGATCATAAGCTACCAGAACATTATAATGGCTTAGGATATATGAACCTTATAAGTATGATTTTTGAAATTGAAATTCTCGTACAGGATTTCAAAAGAGATAAAGACAAGAAACCTGCGGATATAAATCTACTCATCATAGAAGAACCCGAAGCACATACCCACCCTCAAATGCAATATGTCTTTATTAAAAACATAAAAAAATTACTTGCCGAAGGTGTAAAAGGAAATGACGGAATAAATAGACCGCTTCAATACATAATTACAACACATTCATCGCATATTGTTGCTGATAGTGATTTTGATGATATTAAATATTTGAAAGCAGAAAACAAGAATAATGTTGTTGCCAAAAACCTTTCAGATTTAAGGAGACAATACGATGCCGACCCTAAACAATATCAGTTCCTAAAGCAGTATTTAACTATCAGCAGGGCTGAAATTTTCTTTGCCGACAAGGCGGTGCTAATCGAGGGAGATACGGAAAGAATTTTGATACCAACTTTTATGCGGAAAGTTGATTTGGAAGAAGAAGCTCGCCTAAAAGCAGAAGATAAAAAAGATACTTTTCTTCCACTATTATCCCAAAATATATCAGTTATAGAAGTAGGGGCTTATTCGCAAATTTTCGAGAAATTCATAGAATTTTTGGGTATAAAATCTTTGATTTTAACGGATATTGATGCTGTTAATGATACTGAAACAGCTTGCCCTGTAAATGAAGGAACAAAAACAAGTAATTCTGCAATCAACCATTTTCTAAATGGAATTCCTTGGGATGACTTGAAAGTACTGTCAGTTGAGAATAGAACAATTCTTGTGGAAAGCTCTAAGGTTTGTATATGTTATCAGCAAGAAGAAGCAAACCAAACAGATGAAAAGTATCACGCAAGAAGTTTTGAAGATGCCTTTATCCATTTGAATAGAGAATTTGTAAAAGCAAACAGAGCTACTTTTCAGGGACTAAAGAATGCTTCACATTTTGATGATGATACAAAAAGTCCTTATGAATTAGCAAGTTCTTGCATCAAAAAGAAGACTCATTTTGCGTTAGATATTTTATATCACAGCGACAAGGACTTTAGTAATTGGAATATTCCTGCATATATCAAAAATGGTTTACTATGGTTGAAGGAAGATTAAGTTTAGAACCCGAAGTACAAGAAATCTTCCAATCAATTGATGACGGAAGAAATTTTCTTTTAAGTGGAGGTGCAGGAAGTGGTAAAACCTATTCATTGGTTAGTGTTATTCGTCAAGTAATTACCGAAAATCCAACCGCCAAAGTAGCCTGTATGACATACACCAATTCGGCAGTAAAGGAAATAGAGGAAAGAGTAAATCACAAGAACTTGAATGTGTCTACAATTCACGACTTCCTGTGGGATAACATTAAGCACTTTCAAAAGGAGCTTAAAGAAGCGATTATTTCATTAGCAAATAATGAAGAAGTAAGCAGAATTTCAATTGATGATATTAATCCTGTTCCTGATAATTTTTATGATGATTTGTCTGACGACATTCAGTACAAAGAGTTTGTTAGACTACGAGATGGTATTATATCTCACGATGAATTACTTATAGTTGCAAGTTATCTTTTTGAAAAATATCCAAAACTAAGCAGTATAGTAAAAGATAAATACAAGTACATTTTTATTGATGAGTATCAAGACACAAGTAAAGCTGTTGTTGAAATCTTTCTCACTCATTTTAAGAAAAGCGAAAGGAAAAATATCATCGGTTTCTTTGGCGATGCAATGCAATCTATTTACGATGATGGGATTGGAAATTTAGATGAGTACAAAGGAGATGACGTAGAAACTGTCAACGAGATACCAAAGAAACAAAATAGAAGAAATCCTCACCTTGTTATTGATTTAGCAAACAAACTTCGGACTGATGGTATAACACAAGAACCTTCTACTGACCCCAATGCACCCAATATGGTTGAAGGTGTAGTAAAGCAAGGTACAGTATTGTTTCTACATTCTACTGATGGCGATATTAGTAAGGTTGAGAAATTCTTGGAAGAAAATTATAATTGGAATTTCAGTAATTCAAAAGAAACAAAGGAACTGAACCTCACTCATAATTTGATAGCGGATAAAGCAGGATTTAGATCCTTAATGAATATTTATGACAAAGACCAAATTTTAAAATTTAGAGATAGAATTAAGAAGTACATTAAGGATAATGGTGTTACAACTGATTTTTCAGAAAATACATTTGGCGAAGTTGTTCAAATACTACAAGAAGGAAAGAATGGGAGAGACTTGACAGCTGTTAGCCCCACTAATGCAATGCAGACATTTATTGATGAAAATGCCGAATTGTATAATTATGCCAAGTCATTAAACTATTCTGAATTTTCTAAAATGTATATAGATAAAGACCAGTTGCTTGATGATAAAAAACAAGATGAAGGCGATGAAAATAAGAAGGGTTCAAAAAGAGATAATTTAATAAAGCATCTTTTCAAAATTCAAACTAATATTTTCCTGTATAAAAGTAAAAGGTATAACGAGTTTTTAAGGGCAACAGACTATCGTTTTAGAATAACAAGTATAGCAAGTAAAAGAACGCTAAAAGAAAATATTGATAATCTTGTAAATGTTGGCGATAAAACAATAGAGGAAGTAATTACTGATGCCAACGAAAAGGGTATTTGTATGATTGATGATAAACTCATTGATTTTAAAGCGAAAAAAGAATATTTATATAATCGTGTGAAGGATGTCAAGTTTAGTGAATTCCAAAAGCTATATGAATATTTGGAAGGGCAAACACCGTTCTCAACACAACATAAAACCAAAGGAACTGAATTTGACAGTGTTTTGGTTATTCTGGATAATGGAGGTTGGAACAATTACAATTTCGGCAATCTTTTCTTAGAAGCAGGCTCGCCAAGTGTATTGACTAGAACTCAGAAAATATTCTACGTCTGTTGTACGCGAGCTAAAGACAACTTAGCAGTTTTCTTTCATAATCCAGACGCACAAGTAATTGCCAAAGCTAAAGTATGGTTTGGAGAGGATAATGTAATTGAGTTAACCTAGGTAGGTATCAAAGTTGTGATCAATCAACAAATGAATTATACATGTTCTTGGTTGAAGTGTTGTTATTCCTAATTCGGTTAACTGAAATATCGGAATCAATGTCTTCTCTTTTCTATAAGGCTCAATATACCCTAATTTAATCATCTCGATTATCGTTAAATCAATCTTTATTGCTGGAACATTCCAAACAAAATATTCAGGAATTTTTTGATTTAATACTATTTCAAACAACTCTTTTAAGTTTAAGGATTCTCGAAACATAAAGGCATCTAAAACAGATGACATTAAATAATGTTCAACCTAATCCTAAACAACCCTTACAGATTGGTGTACTTTGCCCCGGAATCGGTGGTGCATATTGGAGCGGAATAGTGGTGTACTTTGGCGCGGAATATCCAAATCTATCTTTTATAAAGCTAACTAGACATGTTTCGGTTTAATATTTAGTGATAATGCAATTTTTTTAGCCCCCGTCCTATTGAAATAAACTCTTGTTTCAATTCTTTTAACAGTCTAGGGAAGTGTTTGAAATTGCAAACTAACGTCTCGCGAAATAAATCATTTCCAATCCCTTTTTGCAGTTCTAGCATAAAAAGTTTAGGGGTTGAGATTATTTTTCTATTTTTTTTTAAATCCATCAAGTCATACTTCCTGAGTTTCTGGAAATACTCAAACCTATTTTGTGTATCTAAGTCTAGAATATCTTTGAAAGTATTTCGACAATGCTCTTCGAAAGAAGGATATACATCCGAATACATTCTGAGAAAAGGGACTTCTTTAGAGATATCATCCAAGGATTTGGATTTGGTTAACATATCTATTGAGAAATTAGGATTCAGCAATCTTAAATCGGCTGTAGTCACTAATATTGGGCAAATTATATATGGATGATTATCTGCTAGGTTTCCAACTAAAGAACTAAATATATTACTTTTTAGTAGGGGAGGAATACAATAAACCAATTGGTTTATTCCATGAGTTATGCCAATGTCATGAACCTCCCCATTCTGAGTATTAATTTCTATGCCTTTTAAACATGTTTCTGACAAAGGCATAACAGAAGAATGGCGGGTTGAGTTGTATTCTGAAAATTCATCAATGACTTTTATTACGCCTTTTATTGAAAAATTAGAGTAATCCGGTTTGTTTAGATCTTTAACAAATAGCCATGATACATTTGGGTTTCTATATTTGCACTCAATTAATATGTCAATATCTAATTTAATCGATGATGTTCGCGAGAAGGGATACGAGCCGATAGCTCTTATATCAATGGAAAATTCCTTTTCGAGGTCGGAGTCAAATCTTTTATAGGAATAATCAAAGCTAACAGGAAAATTGTATTTGCTTAGTATTTTTGCGATTTCGTATTCAAGCGGAATGCTTGACGAAAGTAACCTATCTTTCCATTTCATAGTTTCCAATCATATTTTAAGAAAGGCTTGATAAATCTCCTTACAAAGAAAATCGGTTGACGTATTCTTTATATCGTATACACTCAACAAATTAACTATGTTTTGTTCCTAAATTAGTTATTTGCTTTATTAAAGTACATTACATTATTTCGTCTAATTTGATATTCATTTTCAACCGTTTTAACCCAATCCAGCTTTTTAAGGATGATTGAGAGATTGAAGAAATTGTTTGCCATTACTTCTTTTTTCAACTCTTTTACTACGCTTTCCTGTTCTGATTCTGATAGAATTGAGAAGGAGGGATCATTATTCATTTGTTTGGTTTTGTAGTAATCTAAAAAAAACTTACTCATTCTGTCGTAGATATCTTCTCCGGAAAAGACTACTTTAATTGTATACAGTTTCAAATAAAGACTTTTAATCACTTCGTTGTAATTTTTGAAGACAACGTTTAGTAAAAAGCTTTTTTCCTCCCAAGCCAAGGAGTCTTTTCCGATGATTAAAAGGTACAATTCGATATCCTCTACAAATTCCATTAAAAACCTTTTTATTTTATTGATATTGCGATATAAATTTTCATCACTTTCCATATTTTCTTTTAAATATGAGTAGGGTTCATACTTCGGTGCAAAAAACTGTTTTGTGTATTCCATTTGCTTGTAAATATTGTCAAGTGCTCTATTGTATTCTGTATTCTTATTGCTGTCTAGCAATTGTTTGTTTGATGTTTGGTAAGTAGCATACACGAATATTACAGTGACGATATTAAAACCTAAAGATAATAACGCTATAACAGCATTTATGCTGTTATAGCCTTGTTCGTCATTTATTCCTATACTTTTCCAGTGTGAATAGATTGCGTAACCTATAAAAAAGGAAAATACTAAGATGCTCAATACAATTCCAGTATAGAGATAAAAAGTCCTGTTTTTCATGTTTATGAATCTACTGTTTCTGTATTCTATGGTTTGCTCCGGTTTTCGATTTCAAGAAGTTTCAAAATGGCAAATCGTCACTTGCTTTGTCATACTCCCAAAAAGGATTGGCCGTAACTTCCGCGAGTGTGTTATTGTCGGGTGATTCTTTGCTCAATTGCGGGCTCATTGAAAGAATTGTATTGGGGTGAACACCATACACGAATACACTATGTTCGAAAAGATCAAATAGCAGGTTTACAGTGTGTCTATTTTCAAGACTGTCTTTGATTCGACTAGTATGTTTGTTGGCTTTTCCTGAGATCATTAGACTTGGTGCTAGATGTAGAGGCGGCTCTGTATGTTGGTTAAATGACAGTGCAGGAGCCTTAAGTTCATTATAAAGACCAATGAAATTGAAAAGTAATTCAGGGAAAGGATTGAAATTTTTCACTTCACAAAAC
>Ga0182743_1001854_pt1 | contig 19604 bp, 12 predicted proteins | sample eDN3rd30CKraftOP_FD_128522 | JGI IMG/M metagenome (GOLD analysis project Ga0182743, IMG submission 128522) | Enriched Organic Plus compost microbial communities from Emeryville, California, USA - eDNA 3rd pass 30_C Kraft OP (version 2) (version 2) ... | reverse complement strand
GTATCGCTACGAGCCATGGCATGTTCGATACGTTGGTAAGGATCTGTCCATCGAGATGAACCGTCAGGGCATTTTGACACTTGAAGAGTTTTTCGGACTCCCCGCAGCGCCCGACTACCAGTAGATAACGGAGGACACTTATGCGTAGTAGATACGAAGACACCCCGAAAGCCCCTCGCAAGTGGTTGCGTCTTACGACTACGTTGGTGATCGTGGCGATCGTCGGATTGGTCATTGGGCTTTGGCTTGGCAATAACCGTGCGGATGCGCCTAGTGGGCCTAGTGGCGAAGAGCAGACGACGATCGAGAAAGATGACGTATCGCCTGTGCGTGACGCTGCACTTGAGAAGCTCGTTACTGATTGGGCGTCAGGTCAATCAGCCAACTATGGCATCGTTGTCGAAGAGCTGACGGGCAGTAGGCGTACGGCGGCCTACCAAGCTGATCATTCGATGGTGACGGCGAGTACCTATAAGGTCTTCCTTGTCTACAGCTATCTGAATGCTGTGCAGCAAGGCGCTGCCACGCTCGATCAACAGCTCTCGATCGGCTATTCGGCTGAGGCATGCATTGACCGGCTACTGCTTCGTTCTGAGAACGACTGCGCATGGGCACTGGGCGATGTGCTTGGCTGGGGGCAGATTGATGCATTTTTGGAGCACGAAGGATTCACTGCCACCAAGATCAATAATTATGACGATCTCGGCAACGCTGTGCGCGGAGACAAAGTTTCGACTGCTGATGACGAAGCGCGGCTTATGAAGCGGCTCCAGCAGGGCGATCTGCTCGACGAGAAACACACCGCGATGATTGTCGATCGACTGAAGCGCCAGGTCTGGCGTGAACGAGTGCCTGCGGGCGTGCCAGAAGATGTCGTGGTCGCAGATAAACCCGGCTGGCTCGACAATGTTCAGAACGATGCAGCCATCGTCTACGGACCAAAAAGTACCTATGTGATTATCATTCTTTCCGACGGCTCCAGTACCGCTCCATTGGCTGATTTATCGGCACAGGTTTACGAATACCTTCAACGCTAAATAGAGCGTATATACACCACATATAGCGTGTAGTGTTCTATATAACACTACATATAGCGTGACGGCTATCACAAACACGCCCTCTTCACGTGTCGTAAGCTTGAGCATAACCACAACGAATTGTGGAACAAACACGTAAAGAAGATGCGGCTCACAGCTTTTGGCCCTTGCGCTGAAGCATAGTTTGCTGCGGCCAAAAGGAGGGGGAATACAATGCAAGTAGTCAAACGAGATGGAAGACGCGTCGTCTATCGGCGGAGTAAGATTGCCGATGCGCTTATCCGCGCCGGACACGCGACAGGCGAGCTCGACGAGAAACGCGCAGCCAAGCTCGCAGAAACTGTCGAGAAGCACCTGGGGCAGCTTGATGCGGTTGAGCTGAGCGTCGAGCAGATCCAAGATAGTGTCGAAGAGACGCTTCTGAGCTCGCGCTATAAGAAAACGGCCAAAGCATATATCCTCTACCGCGATCAGCATGCCCAGCAGCGTGAAATCGCCAGCAGCGCGCACGTCGATCTGATCGATCAGTATCTCCAGAAGCTTGATTGGCAGGTCAAAGAAAACAGCAATATGACCTATTCGCTGCAAGGGCTGAACAACTACGTCGCCTCTGAAGTGGCGAAGACTTACTGGCTGAACAAGATCTACCCGGGCGAGATCCGCGACGCACATCGCTCTGGTGATCTGCATGTGCATGATCTGAACCTGCTGTCGGTCTACTGCGTCGGCTGGGATCTGTTTGATTTGCTGCAGCAAGGTTTCACGGGGGTGCCTGGCAAGGTCGCCAGCAAGCCCGCCAAGCACTTCCGCTCGGCGCTTGGCCAGATCGTCAATTTCTTCTATACACTTCAGGGCGAGGCAGCTGGTGCGCAGGCATTTAGCAATTTCGATACGCTGCTGGCGCCGTTTATCCGTCACGACAAGCTCGGATACGATGAGGTCAAGCAGGCGCTGCAGGAGTTCGTCTTCAACGTCAACGTGCCGACGCGCGTGGGATTCCAGACGCCATTTACCAATATCACGCTCGACCTAACGGTGCCGAAAGAATACGCCGGGATGCCAGTCATCATCGGCGGCGAGCAGCAAGACACGGTGTATGGCGATTACACCGAGGAGATGGACGTGCTCAACCGCGCGTTCCTCGAGGTTATGACCGAAGGTGATGCGCAGGGGCGAGTCTTTACGTTCCCGATTCCGACGTACAACATCACGCCGGATTTCGACTGGGATAATCCGACGGTCGCGACGCTCTGGGAGACCGCGGCCAAGTATGGCATCCCGTACTTTTCGAACTTCATCAACTCTGACATGGATCCGAGTGACGCACGTTCGATGTGCTGTCGTTTGCGCATCGACAACCGCCAGCTGGATTATCGCGGCGGTGGACTCTTCGGCGCCAATCCGCTGACAGGCTCAATCGGCGTGGTCACGCTGAACCTGCCTCGTATTGGCCTCGTCACGGACAATGAGACGGATTTCCTGCTGCGCGTGCGCGAGCTGATGGACCTCGCGAAGGAAAGCCTCGAGATCAAGCGCAAGAATCTCGAGCGCCTAACCGAAAGCAATCTCTATCCTTATACCAAGCACTACTTGCGTGACGTTCGTGCGAGCAGTGGCCAGTACTGGAAGAATCACTTCTCGACTATCGGTATCGTCGGCATGAATGAGGCGATCGTGAATCTACTCGGCGTAGATATCGCATCCGAGAAAGGTAGGAAGTTTGCGGGGCAGATCCTCGACTATATGCGCGGAGCCCTCAGCGACTACCAGGAAGAGACGGGCAACAACTACAATCTCGAGGCCACGCCGGCCGAGGGCACGACCTACCGGCTCGCGCTGCTTGACCAGGCGAAGTTCGACGAGCCAGTGTTTGCTAATGGCATCGGCCATGAGGTGAAAGCACCGTTCTATACCAATTCGTCGCACTTGCCAGTCAATTACACCGATGATCTGTTCGAGCTGCTCGATCTGCAGGACGACCTCCAGACGAAATACACGGGTGGCACGGTGATCCATTTCTTCCTCGGTGAGCGTGCGTCCGATCCTGAAGCGCTCAAGCGCATGGTGCGTACGATCTGCACAAACTATCGTCTGCCGTACTTTACCTTTACGCCGAGCTTCAGTATCTGCCCCAATCATGGCTATCTCAAAGGCGAACAGAAGTCATGCGAAAGCTGTGGCGCAGCCTGCGAGGTCTACTCGCGCGTGGTTGGCTACCTGCGCGCTGTCAGCCAGTGGAATGATGGCAAGCAAGCTGAGTTCGATATGCGCAGCCACTACAGCGTCAAATCAGGCAAGCAGCAAGTCAAGGTATAGTTATGGTTCCGATCGGTGGCATTCAGAAACTTTCGCTCGTGGACTACCCGGGCAAGACCTCGGCGGCATTCTTCACTATCGGCTGCAACATGCGCTGCGGGTATTGCCACAACGCCGAGCTGGTACTGCCTGAGCGCTACGCCGAGGCACTCGACGAGGCATATATCTGGAAGTTTCTGGAGCAGCGCCGCGGTCTGCTGGATGGCATCGTAGTGAGTGGTGGTGAGCCGACGATGCATGATGCGCTGCCGACATTTATCGCACGGCTGAAGCAGCTTGGCTACCTGGTCAAGCTCGATAGCAACGGCACGAGGCCAGACATGCTCCAGCAGCTGATAGATGACGGGCTCGTCGACTACATTGCCATGGATATCAAAGCGCCACTTGCGAAATATTCGGAGGTAGCGGCTCGTCCTATCGATACAGCAGCTATCCAGCGTTCTATCGATCTGATCCAGTCGAGTGGTCTGGAGCACGAGTTTCGCACCACCGTGGTCAAATACCAGCTCAGTCCACGCGATATCGAGTCGATCGGGCAGCTAGTCGCGGGTAGCCCACGTTTCGCACTGCAGAAGTTTGTCGCAGGCAAAACACTCAGCCCACGCTTCCGCAGGCTTACGACCTACACCGACGAAGAATTCGAAATACTAAGAGAAGTTATGCTGCGCTACGTCGATACGTGCGTGGTGCACTGAGGAGAAGCTATGCAGCGATATCGAGTCGAGAAAGTGAAGCATGAGACGCATGACGTGCGGACGATATATTTTGCGCATGCTGATGGTGCGCTCCCAGATTATGAGGCAGGACAGTACATCACGGTGCTTTTCCCCGAGCTAGGCGTGCCGGAGGGCAAAGCATACAGCCTTTGCACGAGCCCTGGCGAGCAGCTCCTTGGCGTCACCGTCAAGGCGATCGGGCCGTATTCTGATCGGCTCTGCGGGCTCGAGCCCGGCGATATATTTCTCGGCAGCCAGCCATATGGTGACCTCTATGCAGATGATGGCGCGCCCCTCGTATGTATCGCTGCCGGGGTGGGCATCAGCCCGCTCTGGAGTGTGATCAAATCTGTGCTGGGTACTGATCCACAGCGTGCCATCACGCTGCTCTATAGCAACAAGACATTGAACGATATCGTCTTCGCCGAAGAGCTGAATGGGTTGGGGGCACGACACGCAGGGCTGCGCGTGATTCATCATCTGACGAGAGAGCGGTCATCAGCTTCTGAGTGTACCTATGGACGCATAGATCGAGGGGCGATCGCCGCTGTCCATGATCCCGCGGCCCAATATCTGCTCTGCGGCAGCGTGGCGTTCGTGCGCGCGATGTATAGGCTGCTTCGCCAGCTGGATATCGATGACGCGCAGATCGGCAGCGAAATATTCTTTGAGACGACAGTAGGTGCGGGTCATGGAAGCCACGCTTGAGCTCAGATTTCAGGCTTTGCAGGAGAAGACCGAGCGTGATGTGCGCAGCGTCTCACCCGAGCAGTGGCGTGATATCCAGGCCACGCTACGAAGTAGAGGTGCTGGATGTGCTGTAGGCGCGATGGCATGCGGCGGCTGCCCATTTGTGCGTCAATGCCAGTCAGCGCCCGAGACGCTCGAACCAGAGCCCATAGTAGAGGTCTCCACCTCAACCACAAGAGTCGCACTCACCGCGGCACGTAGTATCGGTGCCTACGCGTGGAGCGCCCACGAGACTCTGCACATGGGCAGCTCCAATTGCTACCATGGCACCCTTCGCCGCGACTGCTCCAAATGCTCCCCTGCTCGTAGGAGGGGTATGATATGAAACCGATCTCAATAATAGTACCGGAGTTGCATTTTCGCCCCTGTTTTTTATATACTTACGGAGTGCCGTTGGGATGTCGCCAAGTGGTAAGGCACCGGGTTTTGGTCCCGGCATTCGGGGGTTCGAATCCCTCCATCCCAGCCAAAGAAATGAGATCAGCATCCGCTGGTCTTTTTTCATGTCCGCGTTTATTTCTGCAATGTACGATATCTGTCCAGGCTAGTGCGAAGATTAGTCGGTTCAGTTATTGGCTGTAGTTTTGCGGGTGAATATGATATTCAGTTGAAAATACTCTTCTGTAGCGCAGTGCTATACTCCACACATGGATGATGTATCTAAGGAAATAAAACAGTATCTGCTAGAACGGGATTGGTATGGTCTCGAGCCAGGGGATATGGCGAAGTCCATCATGATAGAGGGTGCTGAACTTCTCGAGCTCTTTCAGTGGAAAAATCACTCTGTCGACGAGATAAACGCTGACCCAGCGCTCAAGCAGAATTTGCAGAATGAGCTAGCTGACGTCATGATCTACGCAATAGAATTGGCCGTCCATCTGGATATTGATATAGAGGAAGCCATCAAAAGCAAACTAGAACACAATCGGAAGAAATATCCGGCCGACAAAGTCGCGGACAAGAAAACCGGTGAGGATTTTTATATTTCACAAAAGAAAAGGTACCGAGCTCGAGAAGACTAGCCCTCTTCTGGGCTTTTGCGACCTGGTACAATGTAGCCACTAAGATATGAGGAGTCGGCTATGGCTGGAGGCGTGAAGCGAGTGGCGAGTGTGGTCACTCGGCGTGTTGGTAACTTCTATCATCTAAACTTCCTGGGATTGGCGTTTGGTCTCTATGGTTATTTCTTGGCATTGACGCCGACGCTCATGCCGCGCAATGCGTTCTATCTCGGCCTGATCGCAGGTCTGGGCTTCGCGATCGGCTACGGTATAGGTGTGCTCGTGAGCTATATCTGGCGATGGCTGCGTGTACCTGAGCCAACGCCGGCTATCAAATCTCAGACTTGGCGCACGGCGTTGCCACTCTTTGCGATGCTCATCATCACGTTTGGCTTCGAGGCCGCGAGTTGGCAAAATGAAGTGCGTTTGCTCGTCGGCGAAGAGCCGCTCGATGGCGCATCGATTGGGAATGTCGTCTGGGTTTCCTTCGTCACGCTTACGGTCGTGCTGCTTGTATCTCGCCTCATCCGTGGGCTGACGCATATCATCAAGCGGCAGGTGGCAAAAGTACGTATATTGCCACGCAAGCTCGTCACATTGCTGAGCGTTGGTATCGTCTCGGCGCTACTTGTCATGGTATTTAACGGTGTATTTGTGGATTCGTTCAAAGACTTTGCGAACAAAACCTATAGTACCGCCAATGACCGCGACAAACCTGGAGTCGAGCCAGTGACGTCGTCGCTTCGCTCGGGCGGGCCTGATTCTGCAGTGAGCTGGCATAGCCTGGGCCGTGAAGGCCGAAGCTTCGTGGCGACAGGCCCAAGCCAAGCTGATATAGCCGAGTTTACTGGCCGTGAAGCAGCAGAGCCAATCCGTGTCTATGCGGGATATCTCTCGGCAGAGACTCTACAGGAACGTGCGGCGCTCGCCGTGGAAGAGCTGGAGCGTACAGGTGCGTTTGATAGGCAAATCCTCGTGGTCATGACGGCCACGGGATCTGGCTGGATCGAGCCGCAGACAGCAGATGCACTCGAGTACATGTGGGGCGGTGATAGCGCACTCGTGACGATTCAGTATTCGTATCTGCCGAGCTGGATGTCGCTGATATTCAACCAAAAGGATGCCACTGATGCAGGTAGGCTGCTCTTTGAGGCGGTCTATGAGCGTTGGAGCCAACTGCCAGAGGATGAGCGGCCGAAGCTGATCGCCTACGGGCTGAGTCTTGGCTCGTTCGGTAGCCAGGCGGCATTCAGTAGCGCGAGTGACTATCTGCAGCGCACTGACGGTGCGTTGTATGCGGGGACGCCGAGCTTCGCTGAGCCATGGAAGCGTTTCACGACGGATCGTGACAGTGGTAGTCCGCAGATCTTGCCCGTGTACCAGGATGGTCAAACACTACGTTTTGCAGCGACCATCGACGATATCATGAGTACAGAGCCAGGACCATGGGGTCAGCCGAGAGTGCTTTATCTGCAACATCCATCAGATCCTGTTGTTTGGTGGAACCCCGACTTGATCCTTCAGAAGCCTGACTGGCTTAGCGAGACGCGTGGCTATGATGTGTCGCCGCGTATGCAGTGGTACCCATTCATAACCTTCATCCAGGTGACGATCGATCAATTCTTCGGTGTGGACGTGCCGAACGGCCACGGCCACAACTACCCGCCAACGATCGTAAATGCATGGCGCGCGGTAACGCAGCCAGACAACTGGACTGATGCAGAGAACGCAAAGCTGCAAGAACTGATCAATCAATACGAACGATCCTAGGTGTTTTTACCGTACACTTATCTCTGATGCCTCGCGCTCGGCTTATCAAGCGCTACGCAAACGCACACATAGATCGTAGCCTCAGCTCGTCTTGTACCCGCAACGACCTCATCATCTGGTGGATTGGCTCTTGTCCGGGTGAAGCAAAAGCGTTATGATTACAGTAGTTACAGAGGGGTATGATTGCGACCTATGTCGTCTGGTGATTTGCATCCGGAGGGTAAGGAGCCTTATATGAGGCCAATTTCGGGGCGGACGAGCAAGACGAAGCGTGCGCTGGACCATACGCGACGTGTTGGCCGTGGTGCGCGGCGAGGCTACCTCGCCACAGATCGTGCGGTTATCGGGGCGGTACGCAAAATCGTGCCCTCAAAAGTGAGCCAGACGGCAGTAGCTGTCATGCCAGACAGGATGAAGTACGTTCGCCACGCCATATTGCCAGCAATTCTTCTGCTCGTGGTTTGGCTCGTATTCTTTAATGCTCATGCGGCCACGACGGGCTACGGCGGGACGAAGACGTTTGGTGCGGCAGGCGACCAGTCCTCGAGCGTAGTAGCTGCGGCAGGAGATGATCTCTATGTCGCCACTGCATTCGAAGGTTCTGTAGATTTTCGTGAGACATTTGGTGGAACTGACCTGCATACTGCAGCAATCTCTGGCGCGGCAATAACGAAAACAATTGAAGGCAGTTATGGCTGGACACGAAGTCTCAGCAGTAACGGCGCCGTTACGATTACGGACATGGTCGCTACGAACGAGCACGTATACGTTGTTGGTTACTTCTCTGGTGTCATGGGGTTTTCGGCTGGCTGGTCGGGCGCTCCAGGAAACTTGACCGCAGAGGGCGTGAGCGACGGCTTTGTCCTCAAGCTAAATACCGATGGATCATTCGCATGGATTGAGACATACGGAACGGCTGGCGAGGGAGAAGAGGACCCGGCATTAGTGCAATTCAACAGCATCACAATGACCGATGAACACATTGCCATCGGCGGCATGTTCTCCGGTGCAGTTCAGTTTGATTCTGAAAACGAAGCGTCGGTAATAACTTCAGTAGCACCAGCCGGTTTTGTGTTTGCGCTTAGCGATGGTGTCGCTGCCGAATACACCTGGAGCTATACTCTGGTCTCAGATGATTCGGCGGCAGTAAACATAGTTGAAGCGAGTGGAGACTCATTTATCATTGCGGCAGATGTCACGGGTGAGGCTGATGTCGATGCGGATCCGATTACGACGGACGAGAACGCCACTGGTGCACTCGTGGTTTGGTTGGATGCCGCAACAGGCACATATGATTCGTATTACGCTGTCGGCATCGGGGACAGTGCTTTAATCACAGCTCTCCAGCCAGGAAGCGACGACTCACTCTATATCGGTGGCCAGAGTGACGGGACGGATGGCTTCATCCTGAAGCTTGACGACCAACAAGAAGATGTATACGCCCGCCAGTTTGCTGGTAGTGGAGCCACCGCCTCTGTTGGTAGCATTCTTTTGGGTGAAACTTCAGTCTATGCTGTCGGCAGCTTCACCGGGACTATAAACTTTGCCAATAGCTTCTCGGGCAATGACTCGCTCACGAGCGAGGGTGATAGCGCAGGCTTCGTAAGTGTCATGACCGATGCGGCGTACGAAGACACTTACCTCACCGGAGCGACAAATACCGACGACCCTAAGGGTGCGGTTCGTATGCTCGCAGCGGCAAGTAGCGACCCGGACGACCTGATAACTATCGTGGGCGACTACACCGAAGGGATAAATTTTGCGGGGGCGTTTGGTAAGTCTGACCCGCCGCACCAGAGTAAGGGAGCGCGTGATGCTTTCGTAACTACGATTCTGACTCGACCGCCAACAACGTTGAGCGGTGGCGGCTTGCGGTATCAGGACGAACAAGGTGTAAACCTTTCGAATCCAGGTACTCAGGAGCTCGACTTACCCGTGACGGTCCGAGATGATGACGATACATATCTCGCACAGCTGCCGGTAAACATGACAGAGAGTCGAGAATGGTCGACTATTGCAGGTGATACTGACCGTGATGGCTATAGAAGCTTCTTGTCCAACATCCTTGATCAGCCAGGCGTCGAAGAAGCGACAGCCTACGCGCTCTACGTGCCACGCGGCGTAGGTGACAAAGCAGTTGCAATTTGTCCGGGCGTGTCATCTCTTGAAGCAATAACTGGAAGTTGCGCTGGTCGGCAGACATACACTGATGGCGAAGGGGCTGATGCGGTCACTATCGAAGGAGTTGAATACTGGCTGATCACAGGCCGCAGTGACGAAAAGATCGGCGGCATAAGTCTGGCTTATCCTGGTCTCGTGATCACAGAGCCTGCTGGTGGCTGGACGATAAGTGAAGGTGGCACGGCTTCAGTAGGCATAGCGCTGCGAACAGCCCCCACGAGCGACGTAACGATCACTACTGTATCCGATACGCCATCTCAGGCAACCGTCACGGCATCACGGACATTTACTCCGACAAACTGGAGCGAGCCACAACAGTTTGTGATAGACGCGATTGACGATAACCTCGTCGATGGGCCAATTGATGTATCGATATCAGTAGCTATCGCGTCAGAAGACGAGCTATATGACGAGGCCGTAGAGCCCGCTTGGGCTGTGCAGGTTTTGGACAACGACACGGCGGGGATTGTCTGGTCGCAGGAGGAGTACATGACTTCAGAGGGCCAGACGGTAGAGCTTTGCCTCAAACTTACTGCGCAACCTGCGTCGCCCGTGACACTTTCTCTCTCTACTTCTGATTCTTCAGAAGTCACCATAGGCTCCTTGTCTCCTATTAGCCCAGAGAGCTGGAACTCTGATACAAACTGTGTGCTGGCCAATGGTATTAATGACGACGAGACGGATGGTCCTTCTGAGGTAACGATCAGCATTGTATCTGTCGAGAGCGAAGACGCTGCCTTCAACGCGCTCAATAGTGATCTGGGCTCATTACCAGGGACGAAAGTCGTCAACCAGGACACGGACACAGCAGGCTTTATATTCGCAACGCCGCAGGGTACGAGGACGACAGAGGCTGGTGGTTCGGTAGAGATTTGCGTCACACTTCCTGCACGACCTATCTCGTCGGTGACGCTGCCACTGTCGGTAGATGATGAGTCCGAGGGGGAGCTGAGCGATGACGAGTTTGTGATTGTCCCTTCGGGCTGGAATCAAAATGATAACTGCGTGACGGTTACGGGCGTAGATGACAAGCTGATCGATCCTGAAACGATGTACAAGGTAATTACAGGCAGCCCTTCGTCAACCGATCCGGCATGGGATGGCATCGCAGCTGAAGAGATACAAGATATCTCGCTTACGAACGAAGATGATGACGTCGCGGGCCTATATATATCGTCGACAACCGTGTCAGCAGCCGAGGGTAGCTCGACTACATTTACTGTCAAACCGGATACGCAGCCAGCAAATGGGAACTCTATTACACTACAGCTTGTTTCGAGCGATGGTTCTCAGCTAGCAGCTTTGCCAACGAGCGTAACGTTTACTGAATCGGATTGGCAGACACCGCAAACTATTACTGTCACACCTGTTGACGATGACCTGCTCGAGGGCGAGCACAGTGCGCAGATTAGCGTGGTGGTCGATGATGAGCTCACGACAGAAACACCGTACCGCAGCCTCTCGGACGAGAATATAGCGGTAGCCATCACCGACAACGATTCAGCTTCGGTGAGCCTGCAGGCGAGCCAAAGTGCGGAAGAGGGTGGAGATAACGGCGCGTTTACCGTATCACTCAGCAAAGTTAATAACACGGGCGCGCCGATCGTGGTTGATTATGAGATTCTTGTCAGCAGCACAGCCGTCTCGGGCACTCACTACGCTGCGCTTCCCGGATCGGTCCCGATAGCCGCAGGCAGTGATGAGGCGACAATCATTGTTGACGTATCGGGCCACAACAATGCAGTTTTTGGTGGTAACCGCACGCTCGGACTGGAGCTCACTGGCACACATACATCAGACGTTAGCGTTGGGGTGCCCGGGCAGGCGACAGTCGTAATTGTTGACGATGAACATGCTGAAGTCACACTTAGTGCCACCGATGGCAAAGAGGGCGAAGACAACATATTGCTTACGGCCACGCTCGATGTTGCCAATAACACCGGAGCGCCACTGGAGTTCACGCTCATCGGAGTAGGCGGCACCGCCCAGTCAGGTGCGGACTATGAATCGTTCGTTGGCGCCACGATTAGTATCAGTGACGGCGCATCGGCCGGATCGTATGAGATTATCATCACAGACGACGACTTGCTAGAGGCAGATCGGGAGAGTATCGCTGCGATGTTGCAGCTCGAGGCCTTGCCGACTGGCGTGACGTCAGATGAGGAAAAGGCCACAGCCAGCGCCACTATCGAAGATGATGACACGGCCACCGTTACAATAACGGCGAGTGACGCAAGCGAGCCGACGACAGCCGGCTCATTCACCGTGTCGCTCAGCAAAGTCAATAACACCGGTGACCCTATCGCCGTAACATTTACGCCAGGAGGCAGCGCTACATCAGGTACGGACTACACGGCTCTCGCGGCAAGCGCAACTATCGCAAACGGAGCTTCTACGTCGACAGTCACTGTCACGCCAATCGATGACAAAGATATCGAAGGCGACGAATCAGTGGTAGCGACCCTCATGGGCACTGACTTTGGCAGGACAAGCATTGGCGATCCCGGGGAAGCAACCCTCATTATTGGGGATGACGAAGAAGCGCATGTCAATGTCACTACGCCTGACGACACTACCTCAGAGGATGGCGGCACGGCGCAAGTATGTTTTACGCTCGCTAGCAGGCCGTCGTCGGACGTCACGATTGCCCTCAGCTCGAGCGACGAGACGAAAGTATCTGTCCCGTCAAACATTCTCATAGAGCGCGATGACTGGAACGAACCACAATGCATCACTGCGACTGGTCATGACGATACGCCGCCTGCTGTGACAGGGCCGCAGTCTATCACTATCTATACTGGCGACATCACGACTGATGATCCGTTCTATGCTGCACTTACTGCAGAAGATATAGACGATGCAGTACTTACGCACCAAGACAATGATCAGCCTGGGATTACCGTCCATACAGTTGATAGTGTGACCAGCGAAGATGGCAGCAAGCAGGCGCATGTACGCTTCAGGCTCACCACTGAGCCATCTCACGCTGTCACGATACCGCTCAGTATTTCAGACGCCACAGAAGGCTCGTTGCAAGGAGTCGAAGCTGTCACGATTGACGTAGATGACTGGGATGACCTGGCGGCAAATGAGATTATCATCTATGGCGTCGATGACGATCTGACGGATGGCGATATCGTGTATCAGCTCGTCACTGGTAACGTGACGTCAGCTGATCCGGCGTATGAAGCACTCACGGCTAATGACGTCGAAGATACCACGCTCACCAATGAAGACGATGACGAGGCGGCTGTGACCGTAGAGACTATCCGTGAAGGCGCAGTCGAAGGCGGCACTACGGCAGCGCACGATGTCACGATCGGCTCGCAGCCTGCGGAGGATAAGCAGGTGGTGATGATCGCGACACCGGCTGATAACCAGATTGATCTTGGTAATGGAGCTGGTCAGCCGCAGCAACTGATATTCACGCACGAAAATTGGGATGAAGCACAGCGTATTACCATCACCGCAGTTGACGATACTGACCTCGAAGCGGATCATGCAAGCAGCGTGATCTATAGTCTCGCAGGTACGACCGATGAGCAGGCGTATAACGAGTACGAAGATGAGCTGCCGACAATCTCTGTGCCAATCGAAGACAACGACACCGCAGAGGCAACTCTCACGGCGGAGGATGGCAGCGAGACGGGGCCTGGTCATCTGGTATTTCGCGTAACGCTCGACAAAGAGAACAAGACAGGCGCGCCGATTACCTTCATGCTAAATGGCACGGGCGGGTCTGCGACCCCTGAGACAGACTATGCGACAATCGAAGATGCCGTGATCAGCATACCGAGCGGCATGGCCGCAGGTGAAGCGCAGATCGGTATCGTCGATGACGCGCTCCTGGAGGGCGACGAAACAGTCACCGCAGCCATCGGCAGCGCAAGTCTCCCGGCGGTAACGATAGCCGGAGCTACCGCGGCAGCTACTATTGTCGATGACGATAGCGCAGAACTCAGCATTATCGCAACGACACCGACGGCACAAGAGAGCCCTGCGTCAAGCGGAGAGTTTACCGTCCAACTATCCCGCGTAAACAACACAGGCGCACCGATCACCGTGCAATACTCGGTCGCTGGCAGCGCATCACCGGATGAAGATTATGAATCTCTCGGCGGTACGACCGCTATTGCCGTGGGCCAATCGAGCACTACGATTGCAGTAGACACCGATGGGTTCGACGATGAAGTAGTCGAGGGTAACGAGACGGTTGTTGTGACGCTGACCGAAAGTGATCACCCATTGGTATCTGTGGGTGGTAGCGATGTTGCCACGGTAACGATCATCGATGATGATAGCTTCGCATGGAGCGTTATCACAGAGGAAAATGGCGCAGAAGAAGGCACTGAGCCCGTTGTATTCCGCGTGCGCCTGTCCAAACTCAATACTACGGGCGCACCGATGACTATTACGCTCGCCGACCCAGAAACTGGTACGGCCACGAAGGGCGAAGACTACGACGCTTTCGACGGCGTAGTTACTATTCCAGCCGGTGAGCAAGAGGTCACCGTAGAGGTCACGGTCATTGATGATGAGAAGCTCGAACGTACTGAGACGATCGGAGCATTGCTCCAAAATCCAAGCCAAGGTGATATAGGCGCAGCGAACGCAACGGCTACTATCACTGACAATGACTCGGCTGGGCTATCCATCACCGCGACTGTCGATGAGACGGTAGAGGGCAGCGACGACCCCGCTCGCTTCACACTCTCGCTCGACAAGACCAATGACTCCACGACTGCGATACTTATCCAATACACCGTTAACGGCACGGCCGTGGGTGGTCAAGATTACGCGCTGCTCAGTGGTACGGCCAACATCGCACCAGGACAAGACCAGACATATGTCAACATCGCGACTGCCGAGTACGACAATGATGTCTATGCCGGGGATAAGACAGTACAGTTGACGCTGGCGAGCACCAATCATAGTGGGGTCACGATCAGTGATACACCTACCGCAACTGTAACGATCAAGGATGATGAGACGGCCCCTGTCGACCCTGACCCAGACCCTGATCCTGAGCCAACTGAGCCAGGTCAGCCAGGAACGCCACAAACGCCAGGTAGCAGCGGCGGAAGCGTAATCATTGTTCGTCCATCGGTACCGAGCGCCCCAGCTGCACAAACACCTAGCGCTATTGATAACGTGCCTGATCCGCTGCCGCAACCTGTCGATCAGACCAAGAAAGACCTCGATAGTGACGGCATAGACGACGCGGTCGAAGCTAAGGCTTTCAACAATGGCGATGGCAATGGCGATGGCATCCCTGACAACATGCAGAAGAACGTAGCGTCGCTTGTATCGAGCGTCACGAGTAAGCCAGTCACTCTGGCCGTAACGGGCGAATGCAGCACAATCAAACGCTTCAAGGTGGTTGGCGAGAACGAGCTCGACAAGGCAGACAGGGCGTATCGCTATCCGCACGGCCTCGTCGACTACGAAGTGTCTTGTCCTGGGGTCGGCAGAACAGCTGACGTCGCAGTGTACTATGATGAGTCATTCGGCGATTCGTATACCTGGCGCAAGCTTATGGCACCGAGCCTCTCGTTTGCTGCGCTAGAGGACGTTCAGCTCGTGCAACGTCCGGTAGGTAACGCAGTTGTGACGGCGGTAGCCTATAGCATCACAGACGGCGACGCCAATGATGATGACGGCAAACGCGACGGCAAGATCATCGATCCAGCTGGTCTCGCTACGCACGTACTGCGACCACTCGACATCCTCTGGCTCACGCCAGTATTCGTACTCGCAGCGGCACTCATCGCTCGCGGCATAGTGGTGCACAGGCGCCACCATCGTGCGGCTCAGCGCATATCTCGCTGGTAGCGCCAAACTAACGTGATTATTATCACATCCTCAGTTCGTTGACATCCCGCAACCTGGGCGGATAATAAGATTACACTAATCGGGAGGTATAGTGAGGTGGTCAAAAGAGAACAAGCAACAGCTTGGGTCGGCTGGGTGTACTTTGCGAGCGCAATGCTCATAGTCCTGGGCGGTCTACAGGCGATATCCGGATTGACGGGTATATTTAGCAACGACTTCTTTGTCGCGACAGAAGAGGGTCTTATCTTCTTCAATTACACGACATGGGGGTGGATTAACTTAGTACTGGGCGTCGGCCTCGTGCTTGTCGGTGCTTTTTTGGCTGCCGGCAAACTGTGGGCGCAGATAGCAGCAATAGTACTCGGAGTGTTGTCGGCGATTGCAAGCATCGCATTCCTGCCGGCGTATCCATGGTGGTCATTTATTAGTCTCGTTGTTACCGGTCTCGTGATCTACGCGATTACGCTACATGGTGATGAAGTAAAAGAGAATTAGGCAAGGAGAAGATTATGGCACGCAACGAACAACCGCAAGTAACCGGCTGGGTCGGCTGGGTATATTTCGCAGGATTTCTGATGCTCCTAAGCGGGATGTTCCAATCGATCATGGGCCTCACGGCGCTCATAAATGATAGGTTCTATACGCTAGTAGGAGGGAACTTGGTGGTATTTGACGTCACGACATGGGGCTGGCTACATCTGATATATGGTGTAATCGTACTCTGTGCCGGTGTGGCGCTCTTCAATGGTAGCTTGTGGGCTCTTATCGTCGCGATCCTGCTCGCACTCGTCGGCGTGGTGGGGCAGTTCGCCTTCTTGGCGGCGTATCCGATATGGTCGATTATCGCTATCGCGATAGGCATATGTATCATATATGCGCTGACGGTGCACGGCGGTGAAGTACGCGTCGAATAGACGGCCTGCGTTAGGTTACGCACGACAAATGGCGGCACACTTACAGGGGTGATGCCGCCTTTTATATGCGATAGTCATTGACATAGTCACAACATTCGTGCTATAATTGATAAGAATTGTTATAGAGAATGAATCCGGGTGTTTTGTGAGTACGTAATCCGATTTCATTGACGACAATCGAGATTATCAATTACAAAACGAAAAGGATTCTTTTTTTATGTCTCAAACTTCTTATTCTTCACGCTCACGTCGTGGTAGTTCACGCACGGGCGCTAGCTACGGTGGCTCTCGTGGTCGTTCATTCGGAGGCGGCAATCGTCGTCGCAGCAAGAAACGCCAGCCTGCGTATATTCATCCATCACGCTTCGTCCAGAGCGCAAAGCCTCGCGAGGAAGTCGTATACGAACCGCAGCACGTCTTTGCTGATTTTGCGGTCAACACGCTCATTCATGACAACCTAGCGAACAAAGGCTTCACACACCCGACTGCGATCCAGGATCAGGCGATTCCTCATGGCCTCGAAGGCAAAGATGTTGTCGGCATCGCCAACACTGGTACGGGCAAGACTATCGCTTTTGGTATCCCTGTACTACACCGTCTCATGGAAGACCGTGAGGCGCGTGCTATCATCATGGCGCCGACACGCGAGCTCGCACAGCAGATCGAAGACGAGCTACGCATGGTAGGCAAGGGCAGCGGTATCTATGGCGCACTCCTCATCGGTGGTACGCCAATGGGCCCACAACTTCGTGACCTGCGTGCAAATCCGCAGATCGTTATCGGTACGCCAGGTCGCATCAAAGATCATATTGAACGCGGCAGTCTCAACCCAAGCGCCTTCAACATCGTCGTACTCGATGAAGTTGACCGTATGCTGGACATGGGATTCATCGACGATATGCGCAGCATCTTGGAGCAGCTTGCCGAAGAGCGCCAGTCGCTATTCTTCTCGGCTACTATGGAGCCGAAGGTTGCAGCACTTATCGAAACATTTAGCGGCGAAACTGTCACTATCTCGGTCAAGACCGGCGAAACAAGCGACAACGTCGAGCAGGACATCCTGCCGTACAGCAACTTGTACGAAAAAATGGATCAGCTGCACAACCTTCTCGTCCGCGAGGACGTCGAAAAAGTCATCATTTTTGATGAGACGCAGCGTTCTGTCGAGCGTTTGGCGGATGACTTGCTCGAGCGTGGCTTCAAGGTAGACGCAATCCACGGTGGTAAGTCTCAGGGTCAGCGCCAACGTGCTCTGCGCAAATTCAAAGAGAACCACATCAGCATCATGGTTGCGACCGATGTCGCAGCTCGTGGTATCGACATTGCTGATATCACGCATGTCGTCAACTACGGCCAGCCGCAGACGTACGAAGACTACGTACACCGCATCGGCCGCGCAGGTCGCGCAGGTCGTATCGGCTACGCCTACACCTTCGTCGAAGCACGGATCTAGCACTGCCACTCAGCGCTATACTACATAGTATGGTGCATACCGAATGGTCGCTGCTTCTGCAGCTCGTCATCGTAGCAGCAATCCTTATCTATGGGATAGTGGTTGTTCGCTTTGTGCCGAATCGCTTGAGCTGGATACTCAATAGTATTGCAGGCGGCGCTACAATCGGCATTGGCTTAGGACTCGGCTTGTCGCTGGACGCCATGGGTCTTGCTCCTGCTACACTTGCTCGCGGCCTGGTGTTCGGTCTGGCGGTCGGCATAGGTATATGCGCCGTCGTTCTCGCAGTCAGCCGCGTGCAGTGGCTCAGGCCGCACTTCACTGACACGCCATTTGCGCGTATGTCCAGAAAGCGCCTTGGCAGCGAAGTCGCGGTGCGTATACCACTAGGTACGGCGCTATTTGAGGAAGTATTATTCAGAGGGCTGCTGCTCGGGCTGTTTATGCAGTTTCATACTACCTGGGCTGCGCTGCTACTTATGGCTGTCTGCTTCGGATTTTGGCATCTCTCTGGCGAAGTGCGCAAGATAGAAACCCAGCACGGCGTAGAGCAACTCTTTGGTCGAGCGACTGGGCGCCAGTGGGCCCGCGCTCTAGGCGTTGTTGTTGCTACCGCTCTTGCTGGGCTTGTGTTTGGTTTACTGCGCTTACTGCCAGGGAGCTTGCTCGCTCCGTGGCTTGTGCACTGGGCAATCAATGCTAGTGGCGCACTCGCTAGTAGGGGCGGCCTGGGTGCCCGCTCTAGAAGTGAATAAAGACGAGGCCTGTTACGGAGCGTTTTGCGATGCTGTAGCGACCATCCCATTTGGCATTGTACTGGCTGACAGTGACCGTTCCATCACCGTGTACAGCTTCTACGTACATGGCATGTCCATAGGTACCGCTATTGCTGATAGCGACGTCGCCGACGCGAGGGTTCCCGTCGACAGGGATGCCAGCCGCACGAGCATTGTCATCCCATTGCTTTGCGTTGCCGCGCCCGCCCCAGTATGGCATGTAGCGGCCACTCGCTGCGACACGCCAGGCAGTATAGGAGACACATTCTCGCTTGTACATGCCCCATGGGTCGGCCGAATAGCTTGGATATGATACGTTCGCCCACGGATAGCCACCGGTACCACCGTAGGTCGGAGTGCCGATGTTATAGCGGTTGTTTTCTATAGCTTGCAGACGCTGAAGCTCTGCAATTTTGCTATTGTTTGACGAGATACGCGCGTTATACGAGGCTTGTTCTTGCTGATTGAGCGCGAGTAGGCGATTGGCTTCTGCCTGTTTGGCGGCTGCACTATCACGCATGCTTGTCTGATCTGCGAGTAGACGCTCGATTGTCTGGCGGTCGGCGTCGAGTTTTGCCTTGAGTTCGTTGATACGCGTCATCGTATCGCGTACTTTTGATTGCACGGAGTTCAGGCTCTGCTCTTTGTCGATATAGTCGCTGAGAGACTTGCTGGTGGCGAGCATCTCGAGTGTAGACATCTCGTCATTGAGATAGAGCTGCTTGACGTTGTCACCGAGGATGCCGCGCTGCACGGCCAATTCGGCCTCAGCCTTCTGTATCTCAGCTTCTGTTTGGGCCTTCTTAGTTTCGCTTTGTTGGATTTGAACCTGGAGGCCCGCAACCTCACTCTGGAGGG
>Ga0182743_1001853_pt1 | contig 19606 bp, 15 predicted proteins | sample eDN3rd30CKraftOP_FD_128522 | JGI IMG/M metagenome (GOLD analysis project Ga0182743, IMG submission 128522) | Enriched Organic Plus compost microbial communities from Emeryville, California, USA - eDNA 3rd pass 30_C Kraft OP (version 2) (version 2) ... | reverse complement strand
GTCAGCCCAAGAACGAAATTTCCAACGCGCATGCCGGAGAGCCCCCCTTCTTGTGCCGCCCTTCCCGGCGGACTGTTTGAAGGGGATTAAACGACCGATGCGCCCGCGGGTCGCCCCGCAGACGGAAAAAAGCCGGTGCTGTGGCTAATCGGACCCAGGATCGCCCGCCAGGCCCGCGCTCTCCAGCGCATGCAGCGCAGCCGCCTCGTCGTTGTCGGAGGTGTCGCCGGAAATGCCGACCGCGCCGATCACATCGCTGCCGTCGCGGATCAGGACGCCGCCCGGCGCCGGAATGAGATGGCCGTCGGCCACGTGCGACACGGCAGCGATGAAATAGGCCTGCTCGCGCGCACGCCGCGCGATCGAGCGCGAGCCCATGCCGAGCGACAGCGCGCCATAGGCCTTGGCGAAGGCGACGCCGTGGCGGCGCAGGCTGGTGCCGTCCTGGGCGGCAGCGGCAATAAGGGCGCCGCGCGCATCGAGCACAGTGACGGCGACAGGCTGGAGATCATGGCCCTCGGCATAGGTCAGGGCGGCCTGAAGGATGGCCTGGGCCGTGGCAAGGTTAAGGCTACTCAAAAAGAAGTCCTCCCGTGGCGGGGAACGCCACGGTGGCGGACGCTACCCGCACCGATGCGCGATGGCCAGATGCAATTTTCGCCGAAATTTGCGGCGAACCGGCATCAACGGTTGCGAGACACCAAGGCACCGAGAACGAAGCCCACGCCGAGCGCCGCGACCACGGCGGCGACCGCATGGTCCTCCAGCCGCTCCTCGACCGCGCCATAGGCCTGGCTCGATTGCTTCCGGGCTCCGCGCGCAAGGGTGGCGGTGAGGCCCTGGACCACGCTCGTGAGGTCGTCGAGCTGGCCGCGCACCGTATCGGCGGCGCTGGAGCCGAAGGAGGCAAGGTCGGAAGCGGCGCTGCGCGAGCGCCGCAGCGCGTGATGGCCGGCCGACTCCGTCTGGTCCTCCAGATAGCCGCCGAGGGCGTTCAGCCTCGACTGCAGATCCTCGATGCGAGCCGAAATGTCGTTCGACGGGCTGCTGCGCCCCCAGAAGGTCATGTCATTCTCCCCAAAACGGTTGGGCGAGCCAGACGGCTCACGTCTGGTTCACAAACGGTCCTGGGCAGGGAATGTTTCCCTCGGAGGGCCTGGTTCAGGCCTTTTCGCCGCGGGCGATGCGCTCGCTTTCGCGGACCAGCATGACGCCGAGCTCGTGCGCGCCCTTCGGCGGGAAGCGGAAGGCCAGTTCGGTCTGCTCGCCGTGATCGAAGATCAGCGCCACGGTGGGCGCGCCGGGGGCATGCAGCCGGCCAACGCGCGCCGAGCGCGCCTCCAGCGCGACGACCTCGCCCCACTTGCCGCGCTCCTCCAGGGCCTGGCCCTTCGACGTCATCTCGACCAGAGCGGCGCGGCGGGTTTCGGCGGCAAGGCGGTTCATCGCGCTCATCGGCAGCTCGACCTCTATCTCGTTGCCGGCGCTGTCGCGGCCGAGAATCGAGAAGGTGCCGGCATTGGCCTGCACCTGGACGCCGCTGATGGTGGCAAGCTTGGTTTTCGGCATGACGCCTCTCTCCCGTGTTCGTTGCGCGCAGCGGTGCCGCAGCGGAACGGAAAAGGCAAGGCGCTGTTGCTTCTGGAGGGCTGCGAAGAGGATTTTCGCGATGGCTTACGAACTGCATTACTGGCCGACCATCCAGGGCCGCGGCGAATTCGTCCGCCTGGCGCTGGAGGAGGCTGGCGCCGAGTACCGCGATGTCGCGCGCGATCCCGAAGCCTCCGGCGGCGGCGAGGCGGCGCTGATGCGCGATCTTTCCCGGCTCAGCCCGGTCCACCCGCCCTTCGCGCCGCCCTTCCTGGTGGATGGCGACCTCGTCATCGGGCAGACCTCGGCCATCCTGCTGCATCTCGGCCGCCGCCACGGCCTCTCGCCCGCCGACGAGCCGGGCGAGTTGTGGACGCACCAGATCCAGCTAACCATCGCCGATGCCGTGGTGGAAGCGCACGACACCCACCACCCGATCAGCGTGAACCTCTATTACGAGGACCAGAAGGAAGCGGCCCTGAAGCGGGCCGAGGATTTCCGCACCAGTCGCATGCCGAAATTCCTCGACTGGCTGGAGCGCGTGCTGGAAGGCAACCCGCAGGGCAGCCACCATATCGTTGGCGGCGGCGTGACCTATGCCGACCTCTCCGCCTTCCAGCTGGTCGAGGGGCTGCGCTACGCCTTTCCCAAGGCAACTGAGCGCGCTCTGGAGAAAACGCCCCGCCTTGCGGCGCTGTGCGCGGCCGTTGCGGATCGGCCGCGCATCGCCGCCTATCTGAAGAGCCCGCGGCGGATCGCCTTCAACGAGGACGGCATTTTCCGCCGCTATGAGGAACTGGACGGCTGAGACTCAGCGCGCCAGCACTCGCGCCGCTTCCTTCGTCTTGGTGACGAGGCCAGCCACCTGCTCGATGGCCGCCGAGATTTCGGTGGCGCTGGACTTGATGACATCGACCGACTGTGCCGCCGCCTGGACGCGCTCCGAAACACCCGTGGTGACGCTGCTCTGCTCCTCGACCGCGCTCGCCGTGCCCGAGACGTGCTCGCGCACAACGTCGATCGAGGCGCCGATGCTGTTCAGCGCCGCGACCACGCTGTCGGAAATGCCCTGCATTCCCGCGATCTCGGCCGAAATCTGATCGGTGGCGTCGCTCGCCTGCTTGGCCAGCGTTTTGACCTCGCTGGCAACCACCGCGAAGCCACGCCCGGCCTCGCCGGCACGGGCGGACTCGATGGTGGCGTTCAGCGCCAGCAGGTTGATCTGGTTGGCGATGTTCTGGATCAGCCCAACGATGTTGGTCATAGCGCTGGTGGCGTTGGCCAGCCGCTGCGTCGCGTGGTCGGCCTCGCGGGTCTGCTCGAACGCCGTGTCGGCCGCCTCGCGCGACTTGAACATGGATTCGGAGATTTCACGGATCGACGCGGCCAGTTCCTCGGCACTGGAGGCGACGAGCTCCATCGTCTCGGCAGTCTCGCCCACCGCGTGGACCGACGAGGTGGCGTGCTGGCCCGACTTGCCGATGGCGGTGTCGATCTCGCCGAAATTCTCGTCGATCAGCCGCTTCAGATCGGCCAGGAGCGTGATCTGGGAGGTGATATCGGTGGCGTATTTAACGACCTTGAAGGGACGTCCGCTGGAATCGAGGATCGGGTTGTAGGTGGCCTCGATCCAGACCTCGCGGCCGTCCTTGCCGAAACGCTTGAACTGCCCGGCCTGGTATTCGCCGCGGCCGAGCTTGTCCCAAAACGCCTTGTATTCGGCACTTCCGTGCTCGGCGGGAGCGACGAACAGACGATGATGCTTGCCCTCGATCTCGTCGAGCGCATAGCCGAGCGCGGAGAGGAAATTGGCGTTGGCGGTGCGGATCGTGCCGTCGAGATCGAACTCGATCACGGCCTGCGCGGCGTTGATGGCGTCCACCTGCCCGCGCAGGTCGGCATAGTCCTGGCGCTGCGCGGTGATGTCGATGGCGAACTTGACCACCTTCTGCGGCCGGCCCCGGCTGTCGAGGATCGGATTGTAGGACGCCTGCAGCCAGATATCCTTGCCGTTCCTGTTCACGCGGCGGAACTGCCCGGCCTGGAATTTGCCGGCGCGCAGTTCGTCCCAGAAACGGCGATAGTCCTCGCTGTCGCGCTCCTCGGGAGGCATGAACATGGCATGGTGCTGGCCACGGATGTCGTCGATGCCGTAGCCGACCACGGAAAGGAAGTTGGCGTTGGCGTCGAGCACGCGGCCCGCCATGTCGAACTCGATGACCGCCATGGAGCGATCGATGGCTTCGCTGCGGCCAAGGAGATAGGCCCTGTCCCGCGTCCGCCGCTTCTGACCGGCTTGCTTCCCGGCCGCAGGCGCGGCTTCCTTGGAGGGTGATTCACCGTGCGATGCGAAAAGTCCCTGAAACATGCCCAGCCCACCCCGTACAACCATCACGGGTATACGGCTGCGGCGGTTTTGTTTTGGTTAACGTGGCGGTAATTGGCGCAAATAGTCTCCTCAAAATTCTAGTGCGGAAAACAAAAGGCGGGGCCTGACGCGGCCGTTTCTTCCAGCGCACAGCAAAGAAGCGTGCGAAAACCTCCGACACCAACCCTCCAGGATAGAAGTCGATGCCGGTGCCCGATCTTGCCACGCGTGTCTGGAACCACACCTGGAAGCTGGACCCGATCGTCCGCAGCCTGCTCGACACGGACTTCTACAAGCTCCTGATGCTGCAGATGATCTGGGACCTGCACCGGGACCGGCAGGTCACCTTCTCGCTGATTAACCGCACCGCCTCGGTGCGCATTGCCGAGGAGATCGAGGAAGAGGAACTGCGCGCCCAGCTCGACCACGCCCGCACGCTGCGCTTCACCCCGCGCGAGATGATCTGGCTCGGCGGCAACACCTTCTACGGGCGCACGCAGATCTTCCGGCCGGACTTCCTCGCCTGGCTCAAGGATTTCCGCCTGCCCGACTACGAATTGCACAAGGTCGACGGGCAGTTCGAGCTGCATTTCCACGGCGCCTGGGCCGAGACCACGATGTGGGAAATTCCGGCGCTCGCCATCGTCAGCGAATTGCGGGCGCGCAGCCGCATGCGCCGGTTCGGCCGCTTCGAGCTCGACGTGCTCTATGCCCGCGCCAAGGCACGGCTGTGGGAGAAGATCGAGCGCCTGCGCGAATTGCCCGACATCGTGCTGTCCGACTTCGGCACCCGCCGCCGGCACGGTTTCCTGTGGCAGCTCTGGTGCGTCGAGGCGCTGAAGGAGGGACTGGGCGCCAATTTCATCGGCACCAGCAATGTGCTGATGGCCATGGAGAACGACCTCGAAGCCATCGGCACCAACGCCCACGAACTGCCCATGGTCTATGCCGCGCTCGCCGAGGGTGACGATGAGCTGCGCGCCGCACCCTATCACGTGCTGGAGGACTGGCAGCGCTACTATGGCGGCAACCTGCTCGTCGTCCTGCCCGACAGCTTCGGCACCGCGGCCTTCCTGCGCGACGCGCCCGGCTGGGTGGCCGACTGGCGCGGCTTCCGCCCGGATTCGGCACCCCCGATCGCCGGCGGCGAGGAGATCATGGCCTGGTGGCGGGCGCATGGCCGCGACCCGCGCGAAAAGCTGCTGGTCTTTTCCGACGCGATGGACGTCGACAGCATCATCGAGACCTACCACCACTTCCACGGCCGGGTGCAGATGAGCTTCGGCTGGGGCACCAACCTGACCAATGATTTCCGCTTCTGCTCGCCCGAGCCGCTGCCGCCGCTCGACGCCATTTCGCTGGTCTGCAAGGTCACCACGGCCGATGGGCGGCCGGCGGTGAAACTGTCCGACAACCCGCAGAAGGCGCTCGGCGACCCGGGCGAGATCGCGCGCTACCGCGCGATCTTCGGCGAGGCCGGGTTCGTCGACCAGCCGGTGCGCATCTAGAGCCCTAGTGCGCCTCGTCCCAATTGTCGGCGGCGCGGGCATCCACCTGCAGCGGCACCGCAAGATCGACGCTCGGCAGCGGCGCGTCCTGCATGACCTGGCAGATCACCGGCAGCGAGGCCTCGACTTCCGAATCCGGCACCTCGAAGACCAGTTCGTCGTGGACCTGCAGCAGCATGCGGGCGTTGAGGCCGTTTTTGGCCAGAGCATCGTCCATGCGGATCATGGCGCGGCGGATGATGTCGGCGGCGGTGCCCTGGATCGGCGCATTGATGGCCGCCCGCTCGAGGAAGCCGCGTTCGGCGGGTGAGCGCGACTCGTTCAGCGGATAATGGCATTTGCGCCCGAACAGGGTGCGCACATAGCCCTTCTCCTTCGCCTCCGCCTTGGTGCGATCCATGTAGTCGCGGATGCCTGGGAAGCGCTCGAAATAGCGCTTGATATAGGCCCCCGCCTCCTCGCGCGGGATGGCGAGCTGGTTGGCCAGGCCGAAGGCCGAGATGCCGTAGATGATGCCGAAATTGATGGCCTTGGCGCGGCGGCGAACCATCGGGTCCATGCCCTCGACCGGCACGCCGAACATCTCCGACGCTGTCAGCGCGTGGATGTCGATGCCGTCCGCGAAGGCCTGCCGAAGCTGCGGGATGTCGGCCATATGGGCCAGCACGCGCAGCTCGATCTGCGAATAGTCGGCCGAGATAAGCTTGTGGCCGGGTTCGGCGACAAAGGCGCGGCGAATCTTGCGGCCTTCCTCGGTCCGCACCGGGATGTTCTGGATGTTGGGCTCGGACGAGGACAGGCGGCCCGTCGTCGTCGCCGCCAGCGAGAACGAGGTGTGCACCCGCCGCGTGTCGGGATGCACATAGGCCTGCAGAGCGTCGGTATAGGTGGACTTCAGCTTCGAAAGCTGACGCCAGTCGAGGATGCGGCGCGGCAGTTCGTGGGTCAGCGCCAGGTCTTCCAGCACATTGGCGTCGGTGGCCCAGGCGCCGGTCTTGGTCTTGCGGGCGCCGGGAAAGCCCATCTTGCCGAACAGGATGTCGCCGAGCTGCTTGGGCGAGCCGAGATTGAAGCGCTCGCCGGCCAACTGGAAAATCTCGTCTTCCAGCCGCGCCATGCTCTGCGAGAAATCGCCGGACAAACGCGAGAGCATCTGGCGGTCGATGGCGATGCCGTGGCGCTCCATGCGCTCCAGCACCGGTACCAAAGGCCGCTCCAGCGTCTCATAGACCGAGACCATGCTTTCGGCGGCGAGGCGCGCCTTGAGCACGCGCCACAGCCGCAACGTAATGTCGGCATCCTCGGCGGCGTATTCTGCGGCCTTCTCCACGCCAACCTGCGCGAAGGGGATCTTGCCGCGGCCGGTGCCGGTGAGCTGGGTGTAGGCGATGCAGGAATGGTTGAGCCAGCGCATCGCCAGCTCGTCCATGCCATGCGTCCCGCGCCCGGAATCAAGCGTGTAGGACAGCAGCATCGTGTCTTCGATCGGCACCACGTCGATGCCGTGGCGGGCGAAGATCGTGACATCGTACTTGATGTTCTGGCCGATCTTGAGGACGCCCGGATCCTCCAGCAGCGGCTTCAGCCAGGCCAGCACGTGGTCCAGCGGAAGCTGGTCGGCGACGAGCCCGCCGCCGAGAAGATCGTTCTCGCCGGAGACATGGCCCACCGGGATGTAGCAGGCAACACCCGGCTCGACCGCGAGCGACACGCCGATCAGCTCGGCGCGCATGGCGTCGAGATCGCTGGTCTCGGTGTCGACCGCGACATGGCCGGCCTCACGCGCGAGGCCGATCCAGTGGTCCAGCCGCTCGGGCGTGCGCACGGTCTCGTAGGCGTCCCGCGTGCAGGGCGTGTTGCGGGCCTCTTCCGCCACGCGGAGAGCCTGCGCCTGCGGCGTCGCCTCGCCGTTCACCGCGCCGCCGGCATTGTGGGCCGTGCGCAGCGCAAAGCGCACCGGCGCCTGGCCGTTTCCGTTTCCATTGCCGCTTTCGCTGCTGCCCTCGGCCGGCGCTTCCTCCGTGGCCAGGGTTTCCGCCACGGCGCCCTCGGTGTAGCGGCCGGAACCGGCGCGAAGCTGCGGATCGGCCTCGATCAGGGCGGCGTCCACGTCGGCCGCCTCGGCCACGCGTTTGGTCAGCGTGGTGAACTCCATCGCCTTGGTGAAGGCGATGACGCGGCGGGCGTCGAATTCGGGCATGGCCAGATGCGCAAGCCCGATCTCGCATTCCACGCAATCGTCCAGGGTGACCAGCTTCTTCGACAGGCGCGCCTGGTCGGCATAGGTGATCAGGCTCTCGCGGCGCTTGGGCTGCTTGATCTCGTCCGTGCGCGCGAGAAGGTCCTCCAGCGTGCCGAAATCCTGGATGAGCTGCGAGGCCGTCTTGATACCGATGCCGGGAACGCCCGGCACATTGTCGGAGGTGTCGCCGACCAGCGCCTGCACGTCGACGACCTGCTGTGGCGGCACGCCGAAATAGTCGATCACTCCCTGCACGTCGATGCGCCGCTCGGGGCGGTAGCCCGGGCGCCCCTTCGTACCCGACTCGAAATCGTAGAAATTGATGGTCGGGGTGACGACCTGCATGAGGTCCTTGTCGGCCGAAATGATCAGCACTTCGGCGCCGTTGGCGGCGGCCTGGCGGGCAAAGGTGGCGATGATGTCGTCGGCCTCAAATCCGGCCACTTCGACCGGTTGGAGGCCGAACGCGCGCACCGCCTCACGCATTAGTGAAAACTGCGGGATGAGGTCCGGCGGAGGCTCGCGGCGATTTGCCTTGTAGTCCGCGTAGATTTCCTTGCGGAACGTGACCTCGGATTTGTCAAAAATAATTCCGAGATGCGTCGGATTGATTCCGACGGCCCCGTCGCGGATGAACTGGAGAAGCTTCGTGCAGAACAAACGAACAGCCCCGGTCGGAAGCCCGTCCGAACGGTAGTTGTATTTGGCATCTTGGTTGATCGACTGAAAATAGGCGCGAAAGACGAAGGACGATCCATCGACCAGGAAAACGCGGTCGCCGGATTTTGGATTCTGTTCTTGCATTGCCGCTCATATGGGTTTGCCGCCCGCGAGGCACCAGGCGCGTCGTCCAAGTCATCGCACGACCGCTCCGCGAGCGAAACAGCCGCGCCGCATCCACCACAACCATGCCCGCATCGGCTTGATCGCACCGGAACAGGCAAATAAGGAAAGCGCGGTCCGTAAACCTACGGATGAAAAAAGCGCAATCCAGCCTTCGTTCCGCATAAGCGCGACTGGCCGGCGACACGCTCACAACCACAAAAGTCTAGGAGGAAGACGCGAATGTCTTCAGGTGAAATCTCCCGCCCGGTCGGCGGGCGCTGGCTGCAGCTGGTCATCGGTATCGTCTGCATGGCGATGGTGGCCAACCTTCAGTACGGCTGGACGCTGTTTGTTAAACCCATCCAGGAAACCCACGGCTGGTCGCTCTCGGCCATCCAGGTTGCCTTCACCATCTTCATCGTCACCGAAACCTGGCTCGTCCCGGTCGAGGGCTGGTTCGTCGACAAGTTCGGCCCGAAGGTCGTCGTTGTCGCCGGCGGCATCCTCTGCGGCCTTGCCTGGATGCTCAATTCGGTCGCGGATTCGCTCTTCCTGCTCTATGTCGGGGCTGCTCTCGGCGGCATCGGCGCGGGCGCCGTCTACGGCACCTGCGTGGGCAACGCCCTGAAGTGGTTCCCGGATCGCCGCGGCCTCGCCGCCGGCCTCACCGCCGCCGGCTTCGGCGCGGGCTCGGCCGTCACAATCATCCCGATCGCGAACATGATTCACACCTCGGGCTACGAGCACACCTTCATGTTCTTCGGTCTGCTCCAGGGCGGCGTCGTGCTTCTGCTCGGCTTCCTGCTGGTGAAGCCGATGATCGGCGCCGCTGCGGCTCCGGCCAACACCAAGGTCGTGCAGACCCGCCGTGAATACGGCCCGATAGAAATGGTGAAGAGCCCGGTGTTCTGGGTGATGTATGTGCTGTTCGTCCTCGTCGCCGCCGGCGGCCTGGTCGTCACCGCGCAGATCGCTCCGATCGCCAAGGACTGGCAGATCGCCGAAGTCCCGGTCTCGCTGCTCGGCATCACCATGCCGGCGCTGACCTTCGCGCTCGCCATCGACCGCGTGCTCAACGGCGTCACCCGCCCGTTCTTCGGCTGGGTCTCCGACCATATCGGTCGCGAGAACACGATGTTCATCTGCTTCGCGCTCGAAGCCGTCGGCATCGTGGCCCTGTGGGAGTTCGGCCATCACCCGCTGGCCTTCACGCTCCTGACCGGCGTGGTGTTCTTCGCCTGGGGCGAGATCTACTCGCTGTTCCCCTCGACCTGCGCCGACACCTTCGGTTCCAAGTTCGCCGCCACCAATGCCGGCCTGCTTTACACCGCCAAGGGCACGGCCAGCTTCGTGGTTCCGATCGCGAGCCTGATGCACGACGCCAGCGGCTCCTGGGAGTCGGTGTTCTACGCGGCCGCGGCCGTGAACGCCCTGGCTGCCGTGGTGGCGCTGTTGGTGCTGAAGCCGTTGCGCGCGCGCACGATCCGCAACGCGCAGCTGGAAAACGCCGCTCCGGCGGCCGTTCCGGCGGAATGATTTTTCTCTGATCGGAGAAATGAAAGCGGCGGGCTCCGGCCCGCCGCTTTTTTGTTTGTGCCGTGCCGCGCCCTCGGCGGGACGCCTGTGGACGGAGCCGCCGCGAGCGACTCCTGTCTTCCCCGCATGCTAGTAGAAAGAACTGCTTTCACTGGAGAGTCGGGGCGCACAGCAGGCACATGAAGGTCGAGGTCGAACTGGGAACCGCGGGCGGCGCGCCTGCTTTTGTCGATCTCGAGGAGCTTCTGGCCACCCGCCTGCTCGTCCAGGGCAATTCCGGCTCGGGCAAGTCGCACCTCCTGCGCCGCCTGCTCGAACAGAGCGCGCGCTGGGTGCAGCAGGCGGTGATCGACCCCGAGGGCGATTTCGTCACGTTGGCCGAGCGCTACGGCCATGTCGTCGTGGACGCCGAGCGCAGCGAGAACGAGCTGCACCACATTGCCCGCCGCCTGCGCCAGCACCGCGTCTCGAGCGTGCTCAACCTCGAAAACGTCGACATCGACGCGCAGATGCGCTGCGCAGCAGCCTTTCTCGGCGGGCTGTTCGATGCCGAGCGCGACCACTGGTTCCCGATGCTCGTCGTGGTCGACGAGGCCCAGCTCTTCGCCCCGGCCGCCGCCGGCGAGGTGTCCGATGAGGCACGCAAGCTCTCGCTCGGCGCCATGACCAATCTGATGTCGCGCGGGCGCAAGCGCGGCCTGGCTGGCGTGGTCGCCACCCAGCGCCTCGCCAAGCTTGCCAAGAACGTCGCGGCAGAAGCCTCGAACTTCCTGATGGGCCGCACCTTCCTCGACATCGACATGCTGCGTGCCGCCGACCTGCTCGGCGTCGAGCGCCGACAGGCCGAGGCCTTCCGCGATCTCGAGCGCGGCTCGTTCATGGCGCTTGGTCCGGCGCTGTCGCGGCGACCGCTGACCGTGCGCATCGGGCCGGTGGAAACCGCCGCGCGCAGCACCAGCCCGAAACTGATCCCCCTGCCCGACGCGCCGGAGGCCGAGGTCGAAGACCTGATCTTCGCGCCGGTGGAGCCGGCACGGCCGAGCTTCGCCCCGCGCGCGGTGGCGCCGGTGCGCGATGTCCTGCGCGAGGTCGAGGCTGTGGCCACGCGCGCCGCCGAACGCGAGGCGGAGGAGGCCGAGGCCGTCGATCCCGCCGAGCGCGAGCGCGCCATCGAGGCGATTCTGGCCTCGATGCTGGAGGAGCCGGACGCCGCCTATCATTCGGTGGCCGTGCTGTTTCAGGACTTCGTGGTGCGCTGCCGCATCCAGAAGATCGCCGGCGAGGCGATGAGCCTGCCGGAGTTCCGCCGCCGCCTCGCGGTGGCCCGCGCCGGGGTGCCGGTGCAGGCGCCGCAGGGCTCCGACTGGCAGGCGGCCGTGGCGCTGGCCGGGCATCTGACCGACGATTTGCAGGGCATGTTCCTGCTGCTCGCCCGCGCGGCGATGGACGGCGCGCCCTGCCCGGGCGACATGGCGCTGGCGCGCGCCTGCGGCAGCCGCTCGCCGGGCCGCGCGCGGCGCCTGCTGGCCTATATGGAGGAGCGCGGCTTCGTGGCGCTGCGCACCGACCGCCGCGGCAACCGCGCGATCAGCGTGCCCGATCTCAATTGCGAGACTGCCTTCGGCCGCCCGGATGCGCCCGACGACGCTCCCGAGGGAACGCCATCCGAGGCGCCGGACCTCTTCGCCAGCATCGGCTGAGCACAAAAAAAGCCGGGGCTCGCGCCCCGGCTCGTGGCTGATTTTCGCTTTCGCGATCAGACGAGGTTTTCAGCGGCAAGCGCCACGGCGTCGGTCTTTTCCGGCGCGCCACCCGCGATGAAGCGCGCGCGCAACGGCTTCAGCACGAAGATGGCGGTGAGCGCCGCGGCGGCGTTGAGGCCGACCGAGATGCCGAACACCGCATACCAGCCGTAATGCGCAGACACGAGGCTCGCGATCGGCACCAGCAGCGAGGCCGTGCCCTTGGCGGTGTAGAGCAGGCCGTTGTTCGTGGTGGCGAACTTCGAGCCGAACGTGTCGCCCGAGGTCGCCGGGAACAGCGAGTAGATCTCGCCGAACACGCCGAAGAACAGCGCCGAGAACAGCACGAAGACCAGCGCCGTATTGCCGTGGAAGGCGAGCACGCAGAGCGCGACCGCCGCCGTACCGAAGGCGATGAACATCGTGTATTCGCGGCCGATCGTATCGGAGACGAAGCCGAAGAAGGGCCGTCCGAAGCCGTCGAAGATACGGTCGAGCGAGATCGCGAAGGGCAGTGCCAGCATGGTGACGCCGAGGATCGTGACCGGGGTGCCGGCAACGCCGAAATCCTTGGCGATCGGGCCGAGCTGCGCCGCAGCCATCAGGCCACCCGCGGCGACCATGACGAACATGACATACATCAGCCAGAAGATCGGCTTCCGCAGCATCTGCCCGGGCGTGTAGTCGACCGCCGTGCGCGGCAGCTTGCTGACCTTCGCCGGAGCCGGGATCTTCATGGTCGGCGCCTTCAGGAAGAAGGAGATGATCAGGACGACGAGACCCTGGCCGAGGCCGAAATAGAGGAAGGCCTGCTCGTAGCCGCCATTCGCGATCATCTTGGCGATCGGGGAGACGGTGAGGGCCGCGCCCGCGCCGAAGCCGGCGGCGGTGAGGCCGGCGGCGAGGCCGCGACGATAGGGGAACCACTTCAGCGCATTGCCGACGCAGGTGCCGTAGATCGAGCCCGAGCCGATGCCGCCGAGAATGGCGCCGATGTAGAGCAGGGTCAGCGAGTCCGCCATCGAATTGATGGTCCAGGCCGCGGCGATCATGATGGCGCCGAAGGTCACGACGGTGCGCGGACCATAGCGGTCGACGAACCAGGCCTCGACCGGCACCAGCCAGGTCTCGGTCAGGACGAAGAAGGTGAAGGACACCTGGATGGCCGCGCGGCCCCAGTGATACTTCTGGTCGATCGGATCGACGAACAGCGTCCAGCCGTATTGCAGATTGGCGATCATCGCCATGCAGACGAGGCCCAGCACCAGCTGGGTCCACGGCTTCCACTTACCAAACGGTTCAGCCTGGGTTTCCATTCTCACAACGCCTCGGGATTGGCCGCGGAGAGGAAACCAAAGTGTGGAGGTCTCCGCCCGCGGCACCGCGAGCCACGTGCTCACGGCACTCAGTAGACGGCGGCCTTATACAGTCACCATAGAGAACAGATCAACCCGACTCGTTATATATTTCCGAAATACAAAATCACTATCGTCTATATATGCAGATATACTATTGAGTCTTACTATAAATTAACACTAGGCAATTGCCTGTTATGCATACACAAGAACTTCCATCACAAATTCGTGAAATCACGATCACTGAATAACTCCTGATATACGTCGAACATATATTCAGTCACGATTTTTTGACATGCCAGCCATGCGTCTAACGCAAAGATTTTGCGTGCCGGCGCGGCCCGGCCACATTTTCTTCTTTCCCGCATAGGCGGCCGCTGCCGACGCCGTTCTTGGCGCGGGCGACTTTTAGCTCGGCGCGCGCTGTGTTAGAGCAGCCGCCGAGGCGGCTGAAACGATTGTTCCCGCACGGCGAAAGCGATGAGAGGGCGAGCCCTGCATGGATGCGCGCAAACCGAGCTATGAGTACGAGGATCTGATTGCCTGTGGACGCGGCGACCTGTTCGGTCCCGGCAATGCGCAGCTTCCGCTTCCGCCCATGCTGATGTTCAACCGCATCACGGAGATCGCGGAAGAGGGCGGCGAATTCGGCAAGGGCCTGGTCCGCGCCGAACTCGATGTCACGCCCGACCTCTGGTTCTTCGACTGCCACTTCAAGGGTGACCCGGTCATGCCGGGCTGCCTCGGCCTCGACGCGCTCTGGCAGATGACCGGCTTCTTCCTCGGCTGGCTCGGCTCGCCCGGCCGCGGCCGGGCGCTCGGCATGGGCGAGGTCAAGTTCACCGGCCAGGTGCAGCCTTCGGTGAAGAAGGTGGTCTACGGGGTCGACCTCAAGCGCGTGATGCGCTCCAAGCTGGTGCTGGGCGTCGGCGACGGCTTTGTCCAGGCCGATGGAGAGACCATCTATCGTGCAACCGACCTGAAGGTCGGGCTTTTCCAGGCCGACACCGCCGCGGCGGGCGGCTGATCCTTTTCAAAGAACGTCACCGGACAGCCGGGAGCGGGAGGTTACCATGAGGCGCGTCGTCGTCACCGGAATGGGCATCGTCTCATCCATCGGCAACACGACCCAGGAAGTGCTGGCGAGCCTGCGCGAGGCGCGCTCGGGCATCAGCCGGGCCGAGGACTATGCGCGGCTCGGCTTCCGCTGCCAGGTCCACGGCGCTCCGACGCTCGATGCGTCCGAGGTCGTCGACCGCCGCGCCATGCGCTTCCACGGCGGCGGCACCGCCTGGAACCATGTCGCAATGGAACAGGCAATCCGCGATTCGGGGCTCGAGGAGAACGAGGTCTCCAACGAGCGCACCGGGATCATCATGGGCTCCGGCGGCCCTTCCACCCGCACCATCGTGGAAGCCGCCGACATTACCCGCGAGAAGGGCGGGCCCAAGCGCATCGGTCCGTTCGCCGTTCCCAAGGCCATGTCGTCCACCGCCTCGGCCACCCTGGCAACCTGGTTCAAGATCCGTGGCGTCAACTATTCGATCTCTTCCGCCTGCGCGACGTCGAGCCACTGCATCGGCAACGCCGCCGAGCAGATCATGCTCGGCCGCCAAGACGTGGTCTTCGCCGGCGGCTGCGAGGATCTCGACTGGACGCTCTCGGCGCTGTTCGACGCTATGGGCGCGATGTCCACCAGCTACAACGACACCCCGGCCACCGCCTCGCGCGCCTATGACAAGAACCGCGACGGCTTCGTCATCGCCGGCGGCGCGGGCGTGCTGGTGCTGGAAGAGCTGGAGCACGCCAAGGCCCGCGGCGCGCACATCTATGCCGAGCTCGCAGGCTACGGCGCCACCTCCGACGGCTACGACATGGTGGCCCCTTCGGGCGAGGGCGCGGTGCGCTGCATGCGCCAGGCGCTGGCCACCGTGAAGACGCCGATCGACTACATCAACCCGCACGCCACCGCGACGCCGGTCGGCGATGCCAAGGAAATCGAGGCGCTGCGCGAGGTGTTCGGCGCCGATTGTCCGCCGATCTCGGCCACCAAGTCGCTGACCGGGCATTCGCTCGGCGCGGCTGGCGTGCAGGAGGCGATCTATTCGCTCCTGATGCTGCAGAACGGCTTCATCGCCGAAAGCGCCCATATCCAGGAACTCGACCCGGCTTTCGCCGACATGCCGATCGTGCGCGAGCGGCAGGACGGGGTGGAACTCGGCTGCGTGCTGTCGAATTCGTTCGGATTCGGCGGGACCAACGCCACGCTGGTGTTCAAGCGGCTGGACGCCTGAAGAAGGCACCGAGGAAAAAGCGCATGGTTGCTGCACTGCTTGCCGGCAAGCGCGCCCTGGTCATGGGCGTCGCCAACGATCACTCCATTGCCTGGGGCATCGCCAAGAAACTGGCCGAGGCCGGCTGCGAGTTGGCCTTCACCTACCAGGGCGGCGCGCTGCAGAAGCGCGTGCGCCCGCTGGCGGAAAGCGTGGGCTCGGACTTCGTAATCCCCTGCGATGTCGAGGACGAGGCCTCGGTCGACGCCGCCTTCGCCGCGATCCGCGAGCGCTGGGGCCGGCTCGACATTCTCATCCACGCGGTGGCCTATTCCGACAAGTCGGAGCTGAAGGGCCGCTATGCCGACACAACGCGCGCGAACTTCACGCGCACCATGATGATCTCCTGCTTCTCCTTCACCGAGGTGGCCAAGCGCGCCGCGGAGCTGATGACCGATGGCGGCTCCATGATCACGCTGACCTATGCCGGTTCGGTGAAGGTGATGCCCAACTACAATGTCATGGGCGTGGCCAAGGCGGCGCTGGAAGCCAGCGTGCGCTATCTCGCCTCCGACTACGGGCCGCAGAACATCCGCGTCAACGCCATCTCGGCCGGGCCGGTGCGCACGCTCGCGGGCGCCGGCATCACCGATGCACGGCTGATGTTCAACTACCAGAAGCGCCATGCGCCGTTGCGGCGCACCGTGACAATCGAGGAGGTCGGCGGCGCCGCGCTCTACCTCGCTTCCGAGCTGTCGTCGGGTGTCACCGGCGAGATCCACTACGTGGATTCCGGCTACAACATCATCTCCATGCCGCGTCCCGACGCGCTGAAGACGGTGGATGCCGCCGAGGAAGCCGCCGAGCAGGCCGAGATCACCGCGCAGGCCGCGGCAACGACCGCCGCCCACTAGCGTTCCCACGATCCGTAATTTCCGCAGAACCGGGCCCTTTCGGGCCCGGTATGTCGGTGCTTGCCGAAACCGCCCCTTCCGTCCTAGGCTTTTGTTCGCACCGTTAGGACACTGGGCCGGTGGGCGCGAACGCCATGAAAGGGCAAGACCAAAGCAACCGGTTTTTCATACAGACCAGATCCCAGCCGTGCTGTTCGACAATGGGAGAGGCTAGCAATGAGTGACCATCTGTCCGATGTGCAGAAATATGCCAGCAAGCCGGTCAATGAGGCGGCGGTCGCCGGACTTGAGCGGACTTACCGGCTGGTGCTGAGCAACCCCGATTCCCGCTACGTCTCCTGCTCCGATCCCGAGGAGCGCGCGCGCATTCGCGAGAGCTTCCTGGAAAAGAAGCTCGGCCTGAGCTCGGGCGATCTCGACGGCGCCATTGTCGAGACCTGCCAGCGCATGAAGGAAGACCGCACCAAGTCGCGACTGACCTTCTATTACTTGCTGGCCGAGCGCTTCGGTAAGCTCGACGCCGTCTCCTGACGGACGCATCAACACCAGCTTTGCCGGCGCCGAAGTCTCCTCGGCCCGGCAGGGCTGCTAGTGCAGCGATGCGCCGAGCCACGCCTCGGCCTCATCACGTTTCGCGGGTGTAAAGAAGCGCATTGGCGCCCTGAAGAACGGCCTGGACAGCCGGATCGACCATTCCTGCCACGTCCGGTCGCCGACCACGGCGATCCGTTCATAACTGTCCTTGTGGGCCACGCCGAACTTCAGGTCTTCCCAGAAAGCCATCGGCTCGATGCGCTCGAGTTCGGTAAGCGCCAGACAGATGCGCAGCGGGCCCCGCCGCGCGGCAACGGCCTCGTAAGACGGGACGAAGTCCCGAAAGTCCTCCGCTCTCAGGACCCCGCTGGCGCGGATCGTCACAAAATCCTCGGCGCCATTCTCCTCCATGGTCAGCATGGCGAACCTCCTGGAGTCCATTCCCGGATATTCGTCGCCCCTCGCGCCCACTTCAGATGTAATGCGTTGCCGCCGCGGCAAGGTCCGCGGCAGCACGCGGCTTCGCCTCAGACGTCCAGATTGGTGACGTTAAGCGCGTTCTCCTGGATGAATTCGCGCCGCGGCTCGACAACCTCGCCCATCAGGCGGGTGAAGATGTCGTCGGCGTCGTCGCCTTCCTTCACCTTCACCTGCAGCAGCGAACGGACATTGATGTCGAGCGTCGTTTCCCAGAGCTGCTCGGGGTTCATCTCGCCCAAGCCCTTGTAGCGCTGCAGCGTCAGCCCCTTGCGGCCGGCGGCCAGCACCGCCTCGAGAAGATCGGTCGGTCCGTGCACCGGGGTGGCGTCCTCGCGGCGGTGCAGCGTGGCTTCCGCCTGGTAGGCCGCCTGCAGATTGGAGGCGTGCTCATCGAGCTTGCGGGCATCCGCCGAGGCGAGCAGGCCGGCATCGAGGCGGGCGACCTCACGCACGCCGCGGACCGTGCGGCTGAAGGTGAAGCCGGTCTCGTCGGCAGTGCCTTCCCAGCCGCGCTCGGTCTCGCCGGAAATGGCGTCGAGCCGCCGGGCGACATAGGCCGCGGCCGTTTCCGCGCGTTCCGGATCGGTCAGGATCAGCGACGACAGCGCGCCGGCGATCAGCGCCTGCTCGACCACGCTGCGGTCGTAGCGCGAATGCAGCAGATCGAGCCCGCCGCGCACCACGCGCGCCTCGTTGACCAGAGCTCGCAGGTCCTCGCCGCTGCGCTCCTCGCCCGAGGAGAGCCGCAGGACGGCGCCGTCGGTGCCGACGGCAATGAGGTAGTCCTCCAGCGCGCGCTCGTCCTTGAGGTACTGCTCGCTGCGCCCGCGGGTGACTTTGTAGAGCGGCGGCTGGGCGATGTAGATGTTGCCGCGCTCCAGGAGCTCGGGCATCTGCCGATAGAAGAAGGTCAGCAGCAGGGTTCGGATATGGGCGCCGTCGACATCGGCGTCCGTCATGATGATGATCTTGTGGTAGCGCAGCTTGTCGGCGTTGAATTCCTCGCTGCCGATGCCGGTGCCGAGCGCGGTGATCAGCGTGCCGATCTGGTCGGACGAGAGCATGCGGTCGAAGCGGGCGCGCTCCACGTTGAGGATCTTGCCGCGCAGCGGCAGCACGGCCTGGAAGGCGCGGTCGCGGCCCTGCTTGGCGGAGCCGCCGGCCGAGTCGCCCTCGACGATGAAGAGCTCGGCGCGCGCGGGATCGCGCTCCTGGCAGTCGGCCAGCTTGCCGGGCAGCGAAGCCTTGTCGAGCGCGCCCTTGCGGCGCGTCAGCTCGCGCGCCTTGCGCGCCGCTTCGCGGGCCGCGGCGGCCTCGACCACCTTGCCGACAATGACCTTCGACTCGGTCGGGTGCTCCTCGAACCAGGTGGCGAGAGCACCATTGATGGCGTTCTCGACCGCAGGGCGGACTTCCGAGGAAACCAGCTTGTCCTTGGTCTGCGAGGAGAATTTCGGGTCCGGCACCTTGACCGAGAGCACGCAGGTCAGGCCCTCGCGGCAATCGTCGCCGCTGAGATTGACCTTCTCCTTCTTGCTGACGCCCGAATTGTCGGCGTAGCTCGTGACCTGGCGCGTCAGCGCGGCGCGGAAGCCCGCCAGATGGGTGCCGCCGTCACGCTGGGGGATGTTGTTGGTGAAGCACAGCACGTTCTCGTAATAGCTGTCGTTCCACCACAGCGCGGCCTCCACCGTGATGCCGTCGCGCTCGGTGCGGACCACGATCGGGATGTCCACCAGCGGCTTCTTGGTGCGGTCGAGATAGCGCACGAAGGCCTCGATGCCGCCCTCGTAGACCAGCTCCTCGCGCTTGGGCTCAGCCCCGCGCAGGTCGCTCAGAATGATGTGCACGCCGGAATTGAGGAAGGCCAGCTCGCGCAGGCGGTGCTCCAGGGTGGCGTAGTCGAACTCCACCTGCGTGAAGGTCTGCGGCGAGGGCAGGAAGCTGACTTCGGTGCCCGAGCGCCCTTCATAGGTGCCGGGCATCTTGTTCTGCACATAGGTGCCGGTGACGGCCAGCGGGGCGTCGGGCTCGCCATGGGTGAAACCCATTTCGTGGATTTCGCCATCGCGGCGGATCTTGAGGCGCAGCCAGGTGGAAAGCGCGTTCACCACCGAGATGCCCACGCCATGCAGGCCGCCGGAAACCTTGTAGGAATTCTGGTCGAACTTACCGCCGGCATGGAGCTGGGTCATGATGACCTCGGCGGCCGAGACGCCCTCTTCCTTGTGGATGCCGG
>Ga0182743_1001852_pt1 | contig 19608 bp, 18 predicted proteins | sample eDN3rd30CKraftOP_FD_128522 | JGI IMG/M metagenome (GOLD analysis project Ga0182743, IMG submission 128522) | Enriched Organic Plus compost microbial communities from Emeryville, California, USA - eDNA 3rd pass 30_C Kraft OP (version 2) (version 2) ... | reverse complement strand
GGACTTCCTGGCCCTGCATCGTCAGTCTTGCCGAGCGGCGCTCGCGGTTGAACAGCGGCTGGGCAAAGCCCTGCTCGAACTCGTGGATGAGTCGCGAAATGCCGGATTGCGAGGTGCCGAGATGGCGCGCGGCCTTGTCAAAAGACCCCATGTCCGCAACCGCGACGAAGGCCTCGAGTTCGCGGAAGGTCGTCATCCTGGGAAACACCCCATATTTTCATACCTAAACGGAATTCTCTCACATCAATAAATATCTCTTTTCAGAATTCTTAGGCATGCGGACAATCCCTGGGTACCCTCTGCGTCGAACGGTCTCATGCCTACCTCACCTCTTCTCCTCGCCGACCGCCTCGGCCATGTGAAACCCTCCGCCAGCATTGCCGCGAAAGCGCGCGCGGATGCGATGCGCGCCGCCGGCCGGCACATCCTGGACTTCACCGTTGGCGAGCCCGACTTTCCCACGCCGGACCATATCGTCCGGGCGGGCATCGCCGCGCTGGAAAGCGGCCACACGCGCTACACGGCCTCCGCCGGAACGCCGGCACTGCGCAAGGCGATCGCGGGCAAGCTGGCGCGCGAGAACGGCCTCGAGTTCGGCACGGACGAGATTGTCGTGGGCAGCGGCGCCAAGCACGTGATCTTCAATGCCCTGATGGCCACGGTGAACGAAGGCGACGAGGTCATCGTGCCGGCACCGTACTGGGTGTCCTACCCGGAGATGGTCGTCATCAACGGCGGCGTTCCGGTCATCGTGCAATGCCCGGCCTCGGCAGGCTTCAAGCTGACCGGCCCGCAACTGGAGGCCGCGATCACGGACCGCACGCGCTGGGTCATCCTCAACTCGCCCAACAACCCGACTGGCGCCGTATACGACCGCGCCGAGCTTCGGGCTTTGGCCGACGTGCTGCTGCGCCATCCGCACGTCAGCCTCCTGACGGACGAAATCTACGAACATTTTGTGTATGGCGGCGCGACGCATGCCTGCATCCTGAACGTCGAGCCGGAACTGCGGGCCCGCACCCTGCTGGTCAACGGACTGTCCAAGTCGCACGCGATGACGGGCTGGCGCATCGGCTATGGCTGCGGCCCCGCCGCGCTCATCAAGGCGATCACGCTGCTGGTTACCCAGAGCACCACCTGCGCCACCGCAGCCGCGCAGGCCGCCGCCGTGCAGGCGCTGGACGGCCCGCAGCAATGCATTGCCGAGGCAGCCAGCCGATTCGAAGCGCGGCGCAACCGGATGGTGCAGCGCCTGAATGCCATCGACGGCATCGCGTGCGACCGCCCGGATGGCGCGTTCTACGTATTTGCCAGTGTGGCCGGTCTTATCGCCCGCCGCACGCCGGCGGGCCAGATCCTGAAGACCGACGCCGACGTGGCCGACTTCCTGCGCGAGGAAGCGGGCGTGGTGGCGATCGACGGCACTTCCTACGGCACGTCGCCTTTCCTCAGATTCTCCTTCGCCACCTCGCTGAACGAAATCGAGCAGGGATGCGATGCGATCGAGGCCGCCGTCTCGCGGACCCGGCCGTCGAACCCCTGAACTGGAGCATGACACCCCCATGAGCTATACCGCTTTCGCCGATTTCGACCGGGTCACGCCTGCGCAAGTGGCGCGCGCCCGCCAGTTCCAGGCCGCGATCCTTTGCGATGCGGCCGGCCGCCGGGGCACCATGAACAGCCGCATCCGGGCCTTGAATCCCGCCATGCAGGTCTGCGGGCCTGCCTTCACGGTCGAGGTCCGACCCGGCGACAACCTGATGCTTCACGTTGCGGTGGCCGTCGCCCGCCCGGGTGACGTGCTGGTGGTCGATGGCAAGGCCGACGAGACCTGCGCGCTGTTTGGCGAACTGATGCTGACCCAGGCCATCGCGGCCAGGCTGGGCGGCCTGGTGGTGGACGCCCCGGTGCGCGACGCCGACGTGCTGGCCCGGGGCCCCTTCCCCATCTTCTGTACCGGCACGAACCCGTGCGGGCCCACCAAGGGCCTGCCGGGCAAGCTGAGCATTCCCGTGTCCGCCGGTGGAACCAGCGTCAGTCCCGGCGATCTCGTCGTGGGCGATGCCGACGGCGTAGTGGTCATCCCCCGCGCCGACGTCGACGCCGTGCTGGACGCAGCGCAGAAGAAGGTCGCGGCCGAATCCCAGCGCGTCGAGGAGATCGGCGCGGGGATGCTGGTCTCGCCCTGGCTGAACGATGCCCTGAAGCAGGCCGGCCTGCCGGCCCTGTAGGCCGTGTCCACGCCATCCGGCTTTCCCGCCGCGGCGCTCGCAGGCCTGCCGACGCCGTTCTACGAACTGAAGCGGCTGGGCCGGCACGTGGGCGGCGCCAGGATCTGGATCAAGCGCGACGACATGACCGGCCTGGCCATGGGCGGCTCGAAGGTGCGCGCGCTGAGTGCGCTGCTGGAGCATGCCTCGTCCCTGGACGCGGACACGGTCATCACCTGCGGGCCCACAACGTCGAATCACGTACGGCTGACCGCGGCCGCGGCGAACCTGCTCGGCATGCGGGCCGTGCTGGTCCTGCCGGCAACCCGGCCACAGGCGAACCCCCAAGGCAACATGCTGCTGAACCGCATCCTGGGCGCCACGGTCGTCCACGCCGACGACGACAGCGCGGCGGGCCTGGAGACGATGATGGCGCACGTTGCGGGCGCGCTGTGGCGCGAAGGGCGGCGCCCCTACGTGATCCCGGGCGGCGGGTATTCCCCCATCGGATCCCTCGGATACATCCCTCTCGTCCAGGAGATTTTCGATCAGGCCGGACGCGAAGGGATTTCGGTCGATGCGCTGGTCTTCGCGTCGGGCTCCGGGTGCATCCAGAGCGGCCTGCACCTGGGCGGCTTGTACCACCGTCGAACCGTGCCCATCCTGGGCGTGACCATCAATCGCTCAGAGGCCGAGCTGCGGCAACGCATCGAAGCCGACGTGGCCCAGGCGGCAAGCCTGATCGGCCTGAACCGCACGTTGGCGTGCGATGACGTCCATGTATTGACCGAGTACCTGGGAGACGGCTATGCCCTGCCCACCCCGGGCGGGATGCGGGCCATCGCGCTGGCGGCGCGCCTGGAGGGCCTTCTGCTGGATCCCTGCTATACGGGGAAGGCCATGCATGCGGCAATGGACGTGGCCGGCCGACGCTATCGCCCGGGACAGAATGTGGTGTTCATTCATACCGGCGGGCTGCCGGGCATCTTCAGTTATTCGTCCGAAGCCTATCTTTCCTGAGCGGCGGGTTGGCGATGGGAAACCAGTGGCTTTCCCGGCAGGGCCATCGACATCCGGTATATCTGCGCGCTCTCGGACTCCGTGATGTACAGGTCCGCACGCCGCGGGCCGCCGTAGGCCAGGTTGGTGGAGAGCGACCCGCCGGGGGTGCGGATGCGCAGCAACGGTTCTCCCTGCTTGTCGAAAAGCCAGACGGACCCCGATCCGGCATGCGCGACGGCGAGCCCGCCCGACGCATCCAATGCCAGGCCGTCGGGACCCAGACCGCCCATCAGCTGCAGGAACAGGCCCACCTTCGTGACGCCGCTTTCCAGCAGCGGCGCCCGCCAGATGGCGTTGGCCCGCGTCAGCGAAACGAGTACGGCGCGCTCGTGGAGGTCCATGACGACGCCATTCGGACTGGGCAGGTTGGACAACAGGCAGTCCAGGCGGCCGTTCGGCGTCAGGCGAAACAGGCGGCCGGATGGATCGTGCAGCCCCGTCATGCCCTGGTCGGTGAAGTAAAGGTCGCCGTTCTGCGCGAAGAACAGGTCGTTGAGGCCCTTGAAGCAGTCTTGCCCCGCGCGCGTCAGGTAAGGCTTCACGCTTCGGGAGCCGGGCTCGTGCACCATGATCCCGTGCTTGTAGTCTGCGATGAACACCAATCCATCGTCACGGATTTTCAGGCCATTGGGCCAGCCGTCGTATTCGACCGCGACCGAAAAATTGCCCAATGCGTCGACGTTCAGGATTCTTCCGTTGACGATGTCCACGCACCACAGCACGCCGGCGCGGTCGAACGAGGGGCCCTCGAGAAAGCTCGAGGCGCCCAGGCCGGCCGGCTGGCGCCTGTTCCATTCGCTGGCGGCGGTCGCCGTGCGCAATTCGTCGGGATACCGCGCGAATACCTCGGCGTGGACGGTCGGAGGCGACAGGAACATGGATACGCCCGGACGCCGGCGCTAGCTTTTCGCCAGCTCGCCCGAGCCCAGCAGATCGGACGCCCAGGTCTTGGTGCGGCTGAACGACTCGCGCATGTAGCCCACGGTCTGGTCGGGATCCAGGGGTGCCGAGATGGCGCCAAGCTGGCTGCGCAGCTTGGCCTGCACGTCCGGCATCCGGACCACGTCGCCGAGATGCTTGCTGAGCGCGCGCGCTTGCTCCGGGTCCATTCCCTTCGGCGCGACGATGACGAAGAAGTCATCGACCACCATGCCGGGCACCGATTCGTTCACGGTGGGGATGTCCGGGAATAGCGGCGAGCGCTCGGCATTGGACACGCCCAGGATCTTGACCTTGCCGGAATCGAGCGTGGCGCGGGTGCCCGCCAGATTCTCGAACTTGGCGTCGATGAAGCCCCCCATCAGGTCCTGGTTGGCAGGCGCCGAGCCCTTGTAATGCACGATGGTGACATCCAGATTCGCCGCCTTGGCCAGGTACGCGGCCGCCAGGTGGCTCGACGAGCCCTGCCCCACGGTGCCGATGGTGACTTTCTTGGGATTGGCGCGGCAATACTCGATGAACTCGCGCACGTTGGAAACGGGCAGTTCATTGCGGGCCAGGAACAGGTAGGTGTTCACCGACAACCGTGCCAGCGGGGTGAAATCGGCCACCGGGTCCAGTTTCTGGACCTCGGGATACACCGCCGGCGCGGTGACGAGCATGGACGAGCTCAGGTAGAGCACCTTGCCGTCCGGCGCCTGGCGCTTGACGTAGTTGCTGGCGATCAGGCCGCCGGCGCCGGGACGGGCTTCGACGATGACCGTCTCGCTGATCCTGCTGGCAAGCTTGTCCGCGACGATGCGGGCAATGGCGTCGGCGCCGCCTCCCGGGGGCCCCGGTATGACGATGCTGACCGGCGCCGAATTGGCCTGCAGGCGCCCGAACGAGGCCCCCGCCAACAGAACACCACCGTAGCCCAGCTTAAGAATGCTGCGACGTGAAATCATTGCGCCCCCCGATTCGTTCATTAAGTAAGCGCAGTCTATCGGCGTTGCAAACGATAGAAAACTGAATTTTTTCCGGCAAAAAAAATTCCACATTGGTATTTATTTGCCGCGTAAACCCTAGCCTTGCAGGCAGGCGCCGTGGCCGCCGATTCGCCATTCGCGTGTCGATGTACCGTTCTCCGCGCCGCTGGCGGGAAGGCGTTATACGAACAACTCTCCCGCCCGCCGCAGCAGGTCGCTCTTTTGCACGATGCCGACCACGCGGCGCTCGACCGGGTCGCTCAGCACGGGCGTACGTTCGGCAGGGGATTCGACCACGATCTGCCAGACATCCAGCACCCGCTGCCCCGCATACACAATGGGGAAGTCGTCGAGGGCGAGTTCGCGCAGCGCGGGCGCAGGGATGTCTTCGGCGCGCGCCAGCAGGTCGTTGGTCCAGATCGCGCCCACGAAACGAGTGGCGTCGTCCACCACGAATACGAAGCGCTTCTTCTGCGCCAGGCCCAGCTGCGCGGCCTCGCGCGGCGAGGCCGTGACCGGCGCCAGGGCGCCCGGGGCACGCATCACCCCCGACACCAGCGCATCGGACAGGCGGCTGCGCCGCTCGTAGCGGGCACGGTGCCGGGCCATCACCTCGTAGGCGCCCGGCTGCCGGAAGAGCTGCGACACCGCATAGGCCGCGGCGGTGGCGATCATCAGCGGGAAGACGAACGCCGGCTCCTGCGTCATCTCGAAGACCATCAGCGTGGACATCAGCGGCGCCTGCGTGGTGGCCGACAGCGCGGCGGCCATGCCCAGTATGCCCAGCAGCACGCCGTCTTGCAGGCCGAACAGCTGTGCGGCCAGCGGGGCGCACGCCCCGCCCGCCAGCGCGCCGATCAGCAACGAGGGCGTGAACAGGCCGCCGACCGCCCCCGACCCCACGGTCGCGGCCGTGGCCGCCACCTTCAGCGCCAGCAGGAGCAGCAGCGAGGTCTCGAGCGTGCCCGCCGTCAGCAGCCGCTCGATCGGCGCGAAGCCGTTGCCGGTGACGTCCGGCGCGGCCAGCGTGATCAGGCCGACGATCAGCCCGCCCAGCGTCATGCGCACGACCAGCGAACGGTGCAGCCGCGCGAAGCCCGCGCGTGCCTGGCGGGTGCACCACAGGAACGCGGCGCCGGCCAGCCCGGCCGCCAGGCCCAGCGCGCCCACGCCGAGCACGCTGGCGGCGGATACGCCGAAGGTATGGGCCGGCAGGGAATACAGCGGCGTGAAGGGTTCCATCGTGCTCGTCACCCAGGCCGAGGCCACGGCCGCGGTGAACAGATAGCCGGTGCGCCGCAGCTCGATGCCGCCGAAGGCGATCTCGGCCACGAAGATGGCAGCGGCCAGGGGCGTGTGATAGACAGCCGCCAGGCCGCCCGTGGCGGCCATGGCCACCGCCAGGCGGAACTCGTGGCCGCGCAGGCCGGGCATGCGCGCGCACAGTACCGAGCCGGCGGTGGCCGAAAGCTGCACCATGGCGCCTTCCTTGCCGATGGAACCGCCCGACACGATGGAAAAGAACGAGGACAGGCAGCGCAGCAGCGAGGGCACCACCGGGATGCGCCCGATCCTGCCGTCGATGGTTTCCAGATATTCGGACACCACGCCGGCGGCCTGTTCGCGCTGCCGCGCGCGCGCCAGGATGGCGCCGGCGATGGCGCCGCCCAGTGCGGGCAGGGCCACGCGCACGTACCAAGGCAGATTGGAGAACACCAGGGTGATGTCCTGGCCGCTGCCGAACATGGCATGGCTCGCATGTTCCAGCCCCGCGCGGAACAGGTGTGCGGCCAGCGCGCCGGCGATGCCCAGTCCGACGGCCAGCACGATGAGCCGCACGTAGTGCCCGATGCCGCGCCCTTCCCCGCCAGGCGCCGTCGGGGCAGTGTGGGCGGGGCCGGGCGCTTCGCGTGCGGGCTCGTCGGTCGGCATGTCGTCAGTTCTTCAGGTCGATTTCCAGGCGGATGGCGTCGCCGCGGTACGTGACCTCGGCGTAGTAGATGATGCTGGCGTCAGGCGCGCGGAAGATGCGCTGCACGTGGGCCACGGGCGCGTGCAGCGGAATGTGCAGCAGGTCCGCCACCTCGGCATCCGCGGTGCCGATGGTCAGCGTCTGGTGGGCCTGCGCGATCTCGATCGCCTCATCGTCCAGCATCACGGGCACCACGGCGCGCGTGCGGAACTGCTCGGGCGCCAGCGCGTAGACCGATTGCGCGATGTACAGCGAGATCACGCAATAGGGCCGGCCATCGTCCATGTGCAGCCGGTGCATGTAGACGTAGCCCTCTTCCCGTCCCTGCAGGCCGGGCAGCGCCCGCGGCGTTTCGTCCTTGGCCAGGATGATCGGCACCAGCGTGCGATAGGGCCGACCCAGCTCGCGCAGCGAGGTCTCCAGCGGCACGGTCTGCACCTGCCTGACCTCTTGCGCGACCACCGTACCCTGGCCGCGCTGGCTGGTCAGCAGGCCCTCGGCCACCAGCCGCTGCACGGCCTGGCGCGCGGTCAGGCGGGCCACGCCGAACTCCTCGGCCAGCTGGTGCAACGAAGGCAGGTGTTCGCCGGGCCCCCATTCGCCGCGTTCGACGCGCTGGCGCAGGCGATCGGCCACGGCTACGTACAGCGGCACCGCGGTCTCGGGCAGGGTTTTCCGGGGTGGCGTCATAAGTCTATTATTATAGACTTTCATATCTATTGTCCTTCGGCGGCATGCAAATGGACCAAGACTATTCCTTCGAGATCGAGAAAGTAGAGACGTTCGTCTTCCGGGCCCCGACTTCGCCTCCCGTACGCACGTCGTTCGGCATCATGCACGACCGTCCTGCGGTACTGATAAGGCTGACCGACAAGCATGGTAACCAGGGCTGGGGAGAAGTCTGGTGCAATTTTCCGGCAGTGGGCGCCGAGCATCGCGCCCGGCTGGTAGATAGCTGCCTGAAGCCGGCGCTGTGCGGCCGCACGTGGTCTTCGCCCCGCGCGTGCTTCGACGCCCTGACCACACATGTGCGGATTTTAGCCATCCAGTCAGGCGAACCCGGCCCGCTGGCCCACGCGATCGCAGGCATCGACACGGCCGTGTGGGACCTGCTGGCCCGGCGCGCGCGACTGCCGCTGTGGAAACTGCTGGGCGGCGATCCGACCATTGCGGTCTACACCTCGGGCATCAACCCGGACCAACCGGAGCGCGTGGCCCAGGCCAAGGCCGAAGAAGGCCATACGGCGTTCAAGCTGAAGGTCGGTTTCGGCGACGAGCGCGACGAGGCCAACGTGCGTACGCTGCGCGAGACGATGGGCCCCGCCGCCACGCTGATGGTGGACGCGAACCAGGCCTGGTCCGTGCAGCAGGCCGCCGGCATGGCCGCCAGGCTGGCGCCATATGGGCTGGTCTGGCTGGAGGAGCCCATCCCCGCCGACTCGCCGCTGGATGCCTGGCGCGAACTGGCGGCGGGCAGCCCGCTGCGGCTGGCCGGCGGCGAGAACCTGCGCGGCGAGCCGGAGTTCCGTGCCGCCGGCGAGGCCGGCCTGGCCGTCATCCAGCCCGACCTGGGCAAATGGGGCGGCTTCAGCGGCTGTCTGCCGGTGGCCCGCGATGCCATGGCCGCGGACCGCTGGTTCTGCCCCCACTGGCTAGGCGGCGGCATCGGCCTGACCGCGTCCATGCACCTGAAGGCCGCGGTGGGCGGCCCGGGCTACGTCGAGGTGGATTCCAATCCGAACCCGCTGCGCGACCTGCTGCTGCAGCCGGGCCTGGTGGTGCACGACGGACGCGTCACGCTCTCGGACGAACCGGGCCTGGGCGTCACGCCTGCGCTGGACATCCTGGCGCCCTATCTCGCGGCCAGCTACGGCACCTGAAGCGATGGCCGGCGCACCTACTTCGTCCCGGCCCCGCGCGTTGCGGGCGCCATCACCTATTCCAACGTACGCGTGTCGTCCGTCGTCGTCCAACGCCATTGCGCAGCGGCTCGACGGTTGAACCCGCGCATTTCATCGCACAAGAGGAGAAGCCCGATGAAACTTGCAACCTGGATGGCCGCGTGCGCCGTCTCGCTCGGTGCCACCTTCGGGGCACAGGCCGCCAACTGGCCCGAACACTCCGTCACCCTGGTCGTGCCGTACCCCGCCGGCGGCGGCGTCGATCCCGTTGCCCGGCTGGTGGGCCAGAAGCTCTCGGAACGCTGGGGCCAGCCCGTGGTCGTGCAGAACAAGGCCGGCGCAAGCGGCTCGATCGGCGCCGCTTATGTGGCGCGCGCCAAGCCGGACGGCCTGACGATCATGATGTCGGCGACCGCCGAGGTCGTCATCAACCAGTTCCTGATGCAGCAGATGCCCTACAACCCCGAAAAGGACCTGCTGCCGGTGACACTGGCCGTGCGGCTGCCCTTCATCCTGGTTGCCAATCCCAAGCAGCCCTACAACAGCATGTCGGAGCTGCTGGCCTACGCGCGCAAACATCCGCGCGAGATCACCTACGCGTCCTCAGGCAACGGCACACCCCAGCACCTGGCCGCCGTGCTGCTGGAGCAGCTGGGTGGCGTGCAGCTGACGCACATCCCGTACAAGGGCGTGGCGCCGTCGATCAGCGCGCTGCTGGCGGGCGAGGTGGATATCGGCTTCGCCGGCCTGCCCACCGGCCAGCCCTACGCGAAGTCGGGCCAGCTCAAGGCGTTGGGGCTGTCGTCGCGCACGCCGTCCGGCGCCTCGCCGGGCACCGCCCCGCTGGCGGCCACGCCGGGCCTGGAGAAGTTCGAACTGAACCAGTGGTTCGGCATCTTCGTGCCCGCGGGCACGCCGGACGATATCGTGCAGAAGATCCAGCAGGACATCGCCGCCGTGCTGCAGATGCCCGACGTGCGTAAAACCCTGGTGTCCCAGGGCGCCGAGCCCAGCGGCATGCCGACGGCGGAGTTCCGCGAGTTCGTGAAGTCTGAACGCAAGAAGTTCGAGGACATCGTGAAGGCGGGCAACCTGTAGCCGTAGCGCTTGTTCGCCCGGCTAGCCGCCGCACCGTTCGGTCTTATTCGACCTGGCCACCCGCCGCCACAGCGGCCGACCATGGCGAAGCCACATCGCTGCAACCCTGCGCTTCGGCGCCGGGGCCGGCGGCGACGATCAGGTTGGGGCAGGCGTAGTTGATCGGCAGCACGCCGTGCTCGGCCACCTGCAGCGGCCCCGCCTCGCGCAGGGCTTGCAAGGCCTGGGGCAGCAGCCGGTCGTCGACGCTGGCCGACGCCGGACCGGACACGTCGATGCGCGGCGCGTGGGCAGCCTGCGCGGCGTCCATGCCGAAGTCCAGCGTCCACGCCAGCGTCTGGTAGACGCTGGCCAGGATGCGGCGCCCGCCGGACGCCCCGGCAGCCACGCGCGGCCAGCCGCCGTCGGCGGGCGTGGCGATCACGGGGCACATGTTGCACAGCGGCCGGGCGCCCGGGCGGATGGCATTGGCGCTGCCCGGCCGCGGATCGAACCACATCATTCCATTGTTCATCAGCACGCCGGTCGTGGGCAGCACCACGCGGCTGCCCATGGACGACAGCAGCGTGCTCGTCAGCGCCACCAGGTTGCCCTGCGCGTCGGCGACGGTGAGATGGGTGGTGCAGGTATCCGCGGGCTCGGCGGCATGGCGTGCCGCGCCCAGTCCCTCCAGGCGGCTGGCATAGGCATCGCGCATCACGTGCGCCAGACGGGCGAACCAATCGGGTTCCGGTTTGGGCGTGGACACGCCCTGCGCCGCCATGCCGCGCACCACCTGCTCGAGCGTGGGCGCGGCCGTCAGGCCGCCGGCGGTGTGCACGCGGTGGGTACCGCGCCAGTCGATGTACGGCGCCTCGCGCACCTCGGCGCGGCAAGCGGCCAGGTCCTGCGCGTCGAGCACGCCGCCCAGCTGCGCCACATCGGCGGCGATGCGGGCCGCCACGTCGCCCGTGTAGAAGTCCTGCAGGCCGGCGCGCGACAGTTGCTCCAGTGTATCGGCCAGCCGGCCCAGCGGCAGGAAGCCGGGCACGCCCTGGTAAGGCGGCACGGGTGGCAGGCCGTCCGGCAGGTAGATACGCGCGCTTTCCTCATAGCGGCGCAGCACCGCCGCCGACGACGCGATCTTCAGTGTGGTGTACCAGTCCTGCGCCAGGCCGCGGCGCGCCAGCGCAATGGCGGGGGCCAGCAGGTCGGCCAGCGGCATGCCGCTGCCGAACGCCTCGCGCAGCGCGGCGTAGCCCGCCACCGACGACGGCGTGCAGAACGACAGCGGGCCATGGATGTTGCGGTCGTCCCGCACCTCGGGCCAGGTGAAGAGATCCTGCTTCATGGCGCCCGTCAGGGGATAGTCGGCCGGATCGGCCCGCCGCGGCGCCACCGGGCCGAAGTCCACCACCCGGGCACGCACCTGGTCCGCCGGCAGCACCACCGCGAAGCCCACGCCGCCCAGGCCGCTGTTCCAGGGTTCGGTGGCCGCCAGTGCGAAGCACGCCGCCACGGCCGCATCGGCGGCATTGCCCCCGGCTTCCAGGATGGCCACGCCGGCCTCGGCCGCCTCGCGGCTTTGCGACACCACCATGCCGGCCCGCCCGCGCGCGGCGGGCTTCTCGAGGTGCCAGTTCTGGGTACGGTACGGCGCGGGACGGTAAGAGAGCGTCATGGCAGGTTCGCGAAAAGGGCCGACGGCGCGTGCGCGCTGGCGGCCGCCCCGGCGGAATGGCGTGCCGCGACCCTACTTTTAGCACTGCGCGTCGCGGGCGCACAGCGCGCAACGCGCAACACGTGCCCCGTCAGCCGCGGCCGGTAGCCTTCAGGATCAGCTTGGCGATCTGGTCCGGATGCGACAGCATCGACACATGGCTGGACGGCAGCTCGACCGTGTAGGCACCCATGCGCTTGGCCAGGAAGCGCTCCAGGTCGGGCGACGTGGTGCGGTCGTGGGTAGACACCGCATACCAGGTGGGCTTGTCGCGCCAGGCGGCCACGGTGGTGCGCGAGGCGAACAACGTGTCCGAAATGCGGCCCTGCGCCGCGTACAGTGCCCGGGCCTTGACCGGATCGACGTCGCCGGCGAAATCATGCAGGAAGGCTTGCTCGTTCAGCTGCGCGTAGCCACCCGCCTTCACCAGGCCGGCACTGGCCGGCGGCGTGGGAAACTTCGCCGCCAGCCCACCATAGTCTTCGCCGGCGTCCGGCGCGCGCGCGGCCACGTAGACCAGGCCGGCCACCTTGGGGTTGTCGCCCGCCTGGCTGATGACCGTGCCGGCCCAGGAGTGGCCCACCAGGATGGTCGGGCCGTCCTGCAGATCCAGGATGCGCCGCGTCGCCGCCACGTCGTCGGCCAGCGAGGTCAATGGGTTCTGCACCGACGTGACGTGCAGGCCAGCCTTCTGCAGGCGTTCGATCACGTCGGTCCAGCACGAGCCGTCGGCATAGGCGCCGTGCACCAGCACGACATTGCGGATGGGGGCGGCGGCGCGCGCGGCCTCAGTCGGAGCGGGATCGGCGGCAAAGGCGGCGTGGCCCGCGCCGGCGGACAGGGCAAGCAAGGTGGCGAGCAGGACGTTCTTGGGTTTCATCGAAAAAGCTCCATCGGGACAGTGGACGATCCCGGGCGGCTGGCTGCTGCCATGGCCCCCGGTCCGCCGTAAGACGAACCGCGCCGTTCTCTATTCCCGATGGGGAAGTAACAAGCCGCCCGGCCGGGCGGCTTGTCGTGCTGGCGAGCGCGCAGGCTCTATGCCGCGCGCCGGCGACTGGCGTGCTACGCGTCCGGCGCGACGGCGCGCTGTATGTCGCGCGCGGCAGGCAGGTCGGCGGGACTGACCACCGCGTAGAAATAACGGCCCTGCTTCCAATACTGGGTGAGCACGTCGCCGTCGCGCCGGTTGCCGTCCTGGAAGTGAAGCAGATTGCCGGGAGGCCGTACGTAATAGACGATGGACTGCCCGTGGGCATTGCGATAGAGCACCATCGCGGCCACGCCGAACTCGGAGGGCACCAGGCGGCCGCCCACCGCCTGGAAGCCGTAGGCATTGAAGTCCGGGATGGGCTCGGCCTGCACGAAATGACGGTTGAGCCAGGCCTGCAGTTCGGCCGGATGCGGCGAGGCGAAATCCACCGCCGGCGTCGGTTCCGCCGCGGCGGCGAAAAGCCGGTAGGCCTGCGTGGCGTCCGCCATGGGCAGGTACACGGCGCGGATGGACGTCTCCCGCATCTGCCAACCGCCCAGGCCGCCCAGGCCGAAGGCCAGCACCACGGTGGCGGCCAGCGCCATGCGCCGCGCCGTACGGCGCCGTACGGCGCGGCGCACGTCCGCCGCGCGCTGGCCGGCAGGCGGCGCGTACGGCGACAGATCGGCGTGGCGTACCTGCAGGCCCTCGGTCTGGTCGCGTATCCAGGCGACTTCGCGGGCCGCATCGGGATGCGCAGCCAGATAGACCTCGATTTCGCGGTGCCGCGCGGGGTCCAGTTGCCCGTCGGCGTAGGCATGCAATTCGTCGTCGGAAGGCGTGCGCGTGCTCATTTCAGGATCCGTAGCGCGGGTTGGGAAACGATGCGGCCCTCGTTCAGCGCGCGCAGGGCCTTGCGCGCCCGCGACAAGCGCGACATGACGGTGCCGATGGGAATGCCGAGGACGTCGGCGGTCTCCTGGTAACCCAGGCCCTCGACCGAGACGAGCAGCAGCACCGACTGCTGGTCGGTCGGCAACCGCCCCAGATCGCCCAGTGAGGCGCGCGCCATGGCCACCTCTTCGGCCGATGGCGCCACGAGCGGATCGGCGCCGCCAAGGAACTCCAGGATCCGCGCATAGCGGCTGGCGCGGCGCCGGCCGTCGAGAAACCGCCGGTACAGGATGGAAAACAGCCAGGCGCGCAGGTCGCCGTCCGGGCGTCGGCTGCCGGCACGCGACAACGCCGTCTCCAGGCAGGACTGGACCAGGTCGTCCGCGCTGGCCGGGTCCGGCGCCAAGGACAGGGCGAAGCGCCGCAGGCGCGGCAACACCTCGTCCAGGGCTTCATCGGTAAGCAGGCTGCTCATGGAACGCCTTTCGGGAATAGATCTCGCACGTAAGACGAACGAGCCTTGCGTTTATTCCCGGGTTTATTCCGGACGCGCGAAAACAGCAAGCCTACGAGCGCGTCAGCCCGCCAGCGGCGGCCGGCGCAGATGCCAGTCGGTGGCCTTCTGGAAGGCATGGCCCAGGCGCAGCAGCAACGGCTCGCTGTACGGACGCCCCACCAACTGGAATCCGGCCGGCAAGTCGTCCGCGCCCTCCTCGGCCGCGCACGCGCCGCCGGGCAAGGCCAGCGCCGGCAAGCCCAGGTAGTTGAAAGGCCGCGTCAGCCGGGTCAGCTCGCCGCGCAGGAAGGCGGAGCGCTCGTCCATCACTTCGAACGCGTCGATGCGCGGCGTGGGCACCGCGAACACCGGCGCGATCAGCGCATCGACGTCGGCCAGCGTGGTCTGCGCGAAGTGCACCAGCATGGGCCCGCGCAGGGCCATCGCGCGCAGATAGAGCGTGGCCGGAATGGGTGTGCCCTCCTGCAGCCGCGAGCGCGTGAAGTCGCCCAGCACGGCCGGCGCGCGCGGGCCCAGAAGTTCCTCGTACAAAGCGGCGGCCTCCGCGCGGATGGCGAGGATGGCCAGCGTGTTCACGTCGTCGTAAGGGAAATCCGGCACCTCGCGGATCTCGACGCCGAGCTGGCGGAATGACTCCAGGTTGCGCGCCAGCATGGCGTGCATCGCGGGATGCAGGCCCTTGTCGAAATAGCCCTGCGGTACTCCCAGCCGCAGCCCCGCCACCGGCGCATCCAGGCCCGCCACATAGGCCTGCGCGCAAGGCGCGGCGATGCTGCCCGCGTCCGCCAGGTCGGGGCCGGCGATGGCCTGCAGCATCAGCGCGCAGTCGCGCGCGGTGCGTGCGATCGGCCCCAGGTGGTCGTGCGAGACGCTCAGGCTCATCGCACCGGCCCGGCTGACCAGGCCGAAGGTGGGTTTCAGGCCGGTGACGCCGCACAGCGCGGCCGGAATGCGGATGGAGCCCCCGGTATCGCTGCCGAGCGCGCCATCGACCGCCCCCGCAGCCACGGCGGCGGCCGAACCGCTGGACGAGCCGCCCGGGATGTGCGCGGACGACCACGGATTGCGGCAATGGCCCGCCATCGGGTTGGCGCCCGATGGATCGAAGGCCAGTTCGGTCATCTGCAGGCGGGCCAGGTGCAGCGCATCGGCCTCGTCGAAGCGGCGCAGGACCGTGGCATCGGCGTCGCCGATGATGGCGGTGCCGCGCGCCATGCCGTAGCCGGATTCGCGCCCCGCGCGCTGAACCAGGTCTTTATGGGCCAGCGGCATGCCGCCCAGCAGGCCCAGCGCCTGCCCGGCGGCGCGGCGTGCGTCCAGTTCGCGCGCCCGCGCCATGGCCGGCCCATGCAGCACTTCGACGCTGGCCGCGGTGGCCAGCTGGATGTGCTCCAGCCGGTCGAACGCCGTGCGCACCAGATCCTGCACGCGCGTCTTCCCCGCCTGGAGCTGCGCGCGGCGTTCCCACCAGTCATTCCAGCCCGTCGGCGCGGCGGCCGCGGCGCCCGCGGGTGCCACGCTGTCGGCCGCGCGCGCGGTCGCGTGCAGCGCCTGCGCCATGGGAATCGGCACCAGGCCTCGCGGCGCTCCCATCGCGGCGGTCAGCCGATCCACGATGTCGCGCCATTGCGCGGGAACCTGCGGCGTGCTTGCGCGAGAGTCGTTCACGATGGCCTCCGGAGCGGGATGGAAAGACGGTCGATCCTGGCGATCACAGCTTGGGGATGTTGCCCGCGGTAATGATCTCGTTCCACTTCTTCAACTCGCCGGCGATGAACTGGCGCGCCTGTTCGCGCGTACCCGGCAGGGTCTGCGCGCCGCGTTCGGCAGCGTACTGCTTCATGTCCTCTTCAGCCAGGATAGCGTTGAGCGTGCGGTTGAGCGAGTCGGCCACATCGTCCGGCAGCCCGGCCGGCGCGCCCAGGAAGAACCAGGCCGACACATCGAAGCCCTCCAGGCCGTACGGCTTGCCGGCTTCCGACAAGGTGGGCAGGTCCGGAAACAGGGGCGAGCGCTCCTTGCCGGTGACGGCCAGGGCGCGCAGCGCGCCGGCCTTCACGTGCGGGGCGGACGACGGCATGTCGTCGAACAGCACATCCACGTGGCCGCCCAGCAGCGCGTTGACGGCGGGGCCGCTGCCCGAGAACGGAATATGCTCCATCTTCGTCTTGGCCCTCAGGTTGAACATCTCGCCGGCCAGATGGATGGTGGTGCCGCTGCCGGACGAGGCATACGTGGCCTTGCCCGTCTTGGCGAGGGCGACCAGGTCGCCGACGGAGCGGATCTTCGAGTCCTTGTTCACGACCATGATCTGGGGGCTGGCGGCGATCAGCCCGATGGGCGTGAAGTCCTTGACGGGATCGTAGCCGGTCTTGTGGTACAGGTTGGGAGCCACCCCGTGCGAGGCCACGGTGCCCAGGTACAGCGTATAGCCGTCGGGCTGGGCCCGCGCCGCATAGGCGGTACCGATGTTGCCGCCGGCGCCCGGCTTGTTTTCCACCACGAACGTCTGCTTGTAGTGGTCCTGCAGTTTCTGCGCCAGCTTGCGGGCCAGCACGTCGGTAGCGCCACCGGGCGCGAAGGCCACGATGACCGTCACCGGGTGTTCCGGATACGTAGCGGCCTGGGCGGGCAAGGCGCCCGCGAACCCGGCCGCCATGGCGGCGGCGCATGCCAGTGATCTGATGCTGCGGTAGTTCCACATCGCCTATTCTCCTGAGGGACACTGCGGTTGAAACGACACGAGACTGCAAGCGCCGGCACACGCCCCGGGAAGGCCTCTGCCGTGCGTGCTGTGGGAAATCACAAAGATTCAGGCGTACTTCCCGATCAATCCGCCATCGACGACCAGTTCCGTGCCGGTGATGTAGGCGGCCTCATCCGAAGCCAGGAAGGCCACGGCATTGGCCACTTCCCAGGGCGTGCCCATCCGCCCCATCGGCACCTGGCGGGCGCGCGCGGCGCGGGCTTCGTCATAGTCGTCCTCGCTGAACATGCGCGCCACCGTATTGCGGATACGGGGCGTGTCGATCAGGCCCGGCACCACCGCGTTGGCGCGGATGCCGTGGCAGGCGTACTGCTGGGCCAGCATGCGCGCAAAATGAATGACCGCCGCCTTGGTGACGCTGTAGGCCAGGTGCGGGTAGCCCACGTAACGCATACCTGCCACCGACGAGACCGCCACGATGGCGCCGCCACCCTGCTCGCGCATGATGGGCAGCACCAGGCGGCTGGCGATGACGAGGCTGTCCACGTTCACTTTCTGGATGCGCTCCCAGTCGGCCAGCGCGATCTCTTCGGGGCCACCCACCTTGCCGATGCCGGCGTTGGCCTGCAGCACGTCGAGCCGGCCGTAGCGTCCCATGATGCGTTGCACGGCCGACTGCATGGCGTCGGGATCGGCCACGTCGGCGGGCAGCGCCAAGCCCTCTCCGCCCAGGTCCCGCACCGCGCGCAGCGCGTCCTCGGCGGCCTCGGGGTTGGCGTCCAGGGCACAGACGATGGCGCCGTGGCGGGCCAGCGTGGCGCAGCAGGCCTTGCCGATGCTCCAGCCCGGGCCGCTGGATCCGCCGCCCGACACCAGCGCCACCTTGCCGCGCAGCCGGTCGCTGGCGGCCGGCAGGAACGCGCGCGGGTCTTCCGAGGCCGTGCTCACGCCGCGCTTCCCAGGCCGACCGTCATGCCGCCGCACACGTACAGAACCTGGCCGGTGATGAAACCCGCGCGCTCGTCCAGCAGCGATGCCACGGCATGGGCCACGTCGGCCGGCGTGCCCATGCGGCGCACCGGGATGGACGACCGGATCCGCTCGGTCTGGGCCGCGCCCGGCGGATTGACGCGCTCGAACAGTTCGGTAGCGATGGGCCCCGGGCCGATGGCATTGACGGTGATGCCGTCGGCGCCCATCTCCAGCGCCCATGTGCGGGTCATGCCCAGCAGGCCGGCCTTGGTGGCGGCGTAGACGGTGCGCTCGGCCTTGCCCAGCGCCGCTCGGCTGGAAATGTTGACCACGCGCCCGAAGCGCCGGCGGCGCATCGCGGGCAGCAGGCCCTGCATCAGCAGCATCGGGGCCTGCACGTTCAGCGCCATCACGGCGGCCAGGTCCGCCGGCGAGGCATCCTCCAGCAGCGCCGGGCGCACGATGCCGGCGTTGTTGACCAGGCGCAGGACCTCGCGTCCGGCCGCCAGTTCGGCGACCGCCTGCCGGGTGGCCGCGGCATCGCACAGGTCCACCGCCACGTGCGTCTCGCCCGGCAGCAGGGCCGGCGGCGCCTTCACGTCGAAGTTGACCACTTCGTAGCCGTCGTGCAGCAGTCGCTCGATGACGGCGCGGCCGATGCCGGCGCTGCCCCCGGTGACGAGCGCGGCAGGGGCGCCGGAGAATGTGGTGGGCGAAGGGGTCATGCTCAGTCTTCCTGGTGATGGGCGGACTTGCCCTTGCCGACGTAGGGGATCTCGCGGTCGATCGTCTCCCAGATGAAGCGGCCCGAGGGGCACTGCTGCTCTTCGGCTACGTGCGACACCAGGCCGGCCGCGCGCGAGATCACGGCAAAGCCGCGCATCAGCCGGGCGGGCACGCCGATCTCGCCCAGCAGCGCGGCCACCGCGCCGGTGGCATTGATGGTGATGTGGCGCCCGTGGACCTCGTCCACGGTGCGCGCCAGCAGGTCCAGCGCGCCGATCCACTTGCCTTGCAGGTCGGACTCGGCACGCGCCAGGGCCAGCAGCTTGATCGAGCGCGGATCGTCCGGCTTGTGCAGGTGGTGGCCAAAGCCCGGCATGGCCTTGCGGGCGTCGCGATGGGACTGCACGATTGCGCGCGCCTCGGCCTGCGGGTCGGCGGCCTGAACGATGCGGTCCAGCAGCACCGAGCAGTTCTCCATGGTGCCCACGAAACTGCTGCCCACGGCCATCAGCCCCGCGGCCACGGCCCCCTGCAGGTTCTCGGGTGCGCTCATGTAGACCACGCGCGTGGCGATCGCGCTGGGCGTCAGGCCGTGCTCCATCAGCGTGATCAGCACGGCGTCGATGATGCGCAGGTCAACGGGCCGCGGATCGCGCGCCATGATCTGCGAGAACATGACTTCGGTAAATGTCTTCTTGCCGATCAGGTCCTCGACCAGGTCGGCGTCGCGGTACGACATGCCCTCCAGATGGTGGGCACAAAGGCGGGTGACGGGACGGTTCATGCGATCTCCTTGATGACGGATTCCCGGACGGCGTTCTTCAGCACCTTGCCCACGGAAGAGCGTGGCAGGCTCTCGAAGACGTGGATGCCCTTGGGCGTGTGCACCGGCCCCAGGCGCTCGCGCACGAACGCCATCAGTTCCTGCGGCGTGGCCTGCGCCCCGGGATGGAACTGCACCGCGGCCTGC
>Ga0182743_1001851_pt1 | contig 19609 bp, 15 predicted proteins | sample eDN3rd30CKraftOP_FD_128522 | JGI IMG/M metagenome (GOLD analysis project Ga0182743, IMG submission 128522) | Enriched Organic Plus compost microbial communities from Emeryville, California, USA - eDNA 3rd pass 30_C Kraft OP (version 2) (version 2) ... | reverse complement strand
GGTATTCGTGAGGATCGAAGCGATTGGCAATTGCTGGCCGACCATCTCGAAAATACGGCTGCTCTGGCTGCCGAGCGAGCTGAACCCCTCGGGTTGCGGGCAGCGGCGCATATGGCTGGCCTTTTCCATGACTTTGGCAAATATGATCCCGCCTTTGATCGCATCCTGTCCGGCGAAAAATTGCGTGTGGATCATTCGACCGCCGGGGCTGCCCTGCTACATGCCAGGACGCCTGCCGGTTTGCGACCAGTTTCTGAAGTGATCGGCTATGCCATCCTGGGCCATCACGCCGGGTTGCCTGATCGCCATGGCGCCGACAGCAGTATGGAGCGCCGGTTTGAGACCTTCCGCGACCCGATCGCGCCGGAAATCTCGGCCGCGGCCAGCCCAGATTTTGACCCGGTCGCCAGGGAGCTGGCTAAGCTGATGCGCCCGGCATCTTGCGGCTTTGACCTGTCGGTCGCGGCGCGCATGGTGTTTTCCTGTCTGGTTGACGCGGATTTCCGTGACACCGAGGCATTCTATGCCGGGCTGAACGGCACGCAGCCGGATCGCGACTGGCCGGCACTGGCCGATCTGTTGCCGGAATGGAGGAGCGCCTTCGATGCGCATATGGCGGGGTTCGACCAGGGTGGTCCGATCAATCGCCTGCGCGCGGATATCCTGGCGCATGTCCGGAAGTGCTCCGCGATGACGCCGGGTCTTTTTACGCTGACCGTGCCCACCGGCGGTGGCAAGACGCTGGCCTCGTTGGGTTTCGCGCTGGACCACGCGGTACGCCACGGGCATCGCAGGATCATATTCGCAATCCCCTATACGGGGGCGTGGATCGAAACATCGAAAATGACCCGGTCGCCGGCCCCTGCGTCAGTCGCCCCCTTCGCGGGGGCGTGGATCGAAACGGCATTAACCGGGAGGCCCGCTTTCTTCGCCGCGTCGCCCCCTTCGCGGGGGCGTGGATCGAAACTGGTGCGATTGCACCACCTTGGCATCAGCGTCCGTCGCCCCCTTCGCGGGGGCGTGGATCGAAACTCAAGCAAGGCCCCGGCACCACGTGGGCCGAGATGTCGCCCCCTCCGCGGGGGCGTGGATCGAAACGCTCATTATCGGCAAACGTATTGATTGCCAGTCAGTCGCCCCCTTCGCGGGGGCGTGGATCTAAACACGGCAGAGGAAGTCCCGTGACCATCGCTGGTTCGGCAGCAACGGCACTGGTATGGGGGCCGTCTGCCGCACGCCCGCTTGCGATCGCGCCGGCGCCGCACCGGTAGACCTTCCTCCCGGTAAATCCGGCAGAGCTTCTTCTCGTTCACGACCATGCCCTTGTGCTCCAGCATGATGCCCACGCGCTGACAGCCGAAGCGGCGGTGCCGCTCAGCGATCTTGTGCATCTCCTCACGGATCTCCGGGTTATCGGGCGGCGGCTTGCGCCGCACCGTCTTCGGATCGACGCCGATCAGAACGCGGGCGCGGCGTTGAGAGATCGGATGATCCCTCATCGCCCGCAGCACCGCGTCCCGCCGTTGCACCAGCGTCGTCAGGGCTTTCCCAGCAGATCCTTCAGCACCACGTTGTCAGGCATGGCATCGGCCAGCGGGCGCTTGAGCTTCGCATTCCCGTCCTCAAGCTGCTTCAGCCGCTTGGCGTCAGACAGCTCCATGCCGCCATACTTCGCCTTCAGCTTGCAGAATGTCGCGGAGCTTAACCGATGCTTCCGACAAAGCTCGGACCTGGGCAAACCAGCCTCCTGATCCTTGATCATTCCGAATAATCTGCGCTTCGGTAAAACGGCTCTTCCTCATCTCGTCTGCTCCTGCAGATCGGGCAGACTCTACATCACGGCGAAGGAACTTCCGTGGGGGGCAGGGCACCACGGTCTGCAAGCAACGCCCCGGCCGAAGGGATCGAGGACAGCAGCGCCCGCGCGCCAATGTAGCCGGAGGTCTGGCCTGCGGACAGGAACATCCGGATCGGACGGCCCTTTGCATCCGCCAGGACGCGCAGTTTCGGGTTCAGACCGCCTCTTGGTCTGCCCGCTCAGCCGTCGGCGACCCCTTTTGAACCGCCAGGCTCGATGCGGTTCGATGGGCCCTGGCGTGGGTCGCGTCGATCATTACGATCCCGGTCTCCTGCGCTCCGGCAGCCTGCTCGGTCATGATCGTGGCAAACACGCCCATCCGGCTCCACCGCTTCCAGCCGTTGCAGAGCGTCTTCGGCGGGCCATCGGCCGCAGGCGCGTCCTTTCACATCAACCCATTGCGCTGGAAGAAGTTATCCCGCTCAACACCCGCAGGTCATCGGCCCTCGGCCTGCCCGGGACTTCGGAAAGAACGGCCGCAGCTGCTTAATCTGCGCGTCTGTCAGCCGGTAAGGCTCACTCATGATCCCTCCCCAAGTCGGGAGTTTGAAGCATCCCGCCCGCCGGCACTCAAGAAAAGTTATAGGTTCCAACTCAAGACCCAGCCCCTCTAAACCTCCGTTCATGCCTTGGCGCGGAACGGGGGTCCGCCTACCTCGCGGGGAAAGAGGTGCGGATCGCAACAACCCCCTTGACCCCATCAATCGAAAACCCTAGCAAACACGAGGCTCCGGCGGGTTGGCGGAGAGGTTACGCAGCGGATTGCAAATCCGTGAAGACCGGTTCGATTCCGGTACCCGCCTCCAAATATTTCAATGACTTAAGGCGGGTAGCGGCCTCGAGCGTTGAAAGTTTGAAACAAGCGTTGAAACTTTCACGTTCCGGACCTGTTCCGTTCTGCGCGATTCCGGGCCTCCTGGGCGCGGGTCGCAAGCTCGCGCTGGCGGACCATTCCCCCATACTTTTTGAGCATCTCGACGCCCGAATGGCCTGTCACGGCCTTCACCATCTCATCATCACAGCCTGCCAGATAAAGCTCGATGGTCGCATTCTTCCTCAGGCCGTGGGTCACATAGTCCTTGGCATCGGGGTGACGCATCTGCTCTTTGAGCGCCCGCATCTCGTCGGTGACAACCCGGTAGTGAGCCGGCTGCCCTTTTGATCCGACGACGATGGTCAGCCCCTCCTTCGGCACCGTGGCCAGGTAGTTGCGTAGGCGGTCGGTCAGAGGAATCCACATCGGCTTGTCGGTCTTGCCCTGGGTGAAGTCGAACGCGTTATCGGTGAAGTGATTCCAGCGGAACTTCAGAACATCCCCGATCCGCTGGCCGGTGCCGATACACAGCTCATAGACCAGACGCGCCCGCGGTGATGCAATCGCCTCGAACTCGGCGCGGACATCTTCCGGCCAGGGTTCCCAGCCATCGCTCTCCTGTTTGAACAGGGGAACGCCGTGCGCGGGATTGCCCTGTTCGTTCTTGATGAAGCCAATCAGACGAGCGTGTTTGAGTAGGATCGCCAGAACCTGGACCAGATAGTTGGCCTGCCGCCAATGATCCTTGTTGGCCTGGTGAAGCGCATAGATATGATGGGTTTCGATCTTTGCCGGATCTTTGTCGCCCCAGATTTCCAGGATGTGCTCGATGTATTTCCGATAGTCCTGTTTCGTGCGAGGCTTCTTCTCTTGCCAGGACTTGCTTTCGTAATAGCTTAGCGCCAATGCTCGGAAAGTCCGCTTGGACGGGATTTCGACCCGCCCCTTCAGAAGTCGGTTATAATGATCCCAGAACTCTTCCGTTCCAAACGCCTCTGGCATCATGACGGATTGACCGCGCGCCCGGCGAATGAAGCGAAGATAGCCCCGGTCCTCGTAAACATATTTCGGAAGACCGCGCCTGGTCATTTGCGCCCCATCCTCATATTTGGCACATCAAAGTCTTCCAATCCGCCTTCCTCTCCCATATTTGCATTGATGCGAACCGTTCCATCCGGCTTCATATCAATGGTCACCTGACGCCACCCGGCAGCGCGACATTCGTGAATGAATGCCGATACGGTCTGCTTTGCTGCGGTGTGGGGACGAATTGCCATTCAACTTTTCCGAGGTAACCATTCTTGTGCTATTTTAATTTCTTTTAGATCGACGAAAATCCAAAGCGTCATATTCTCGTTGTCCACAATTATCGCAAATCTGGGATCACAGGCCCGTTCATAAAGAATTCCCGCCATTCAGCATCGGTGATCTCCCCGACCATATCGGCATGAGCCTTCTCGATGGCCAGCATTTGGAAAGCCCGGGTTCGATAGGCCTCCGCGGTCTTCTCGCTGCGCTGTCCACAAGCCCGCACGGCGAGTTCCACCCCGCGCGACCCTAGGCGCGCAAACTCATCGTGAAGTTTCGTTCTGGCGGCATGGCTGCCCGTGCCGAGGACCTGCTTCCAGAGATGGCTGGCATAGCGCGGATGCGGATCCCGTCCTTCGTAGGTGACGAACAGAGGACGCTGTGCCTGAAAGCAGGCCGTCCGCAAATCAGGCAGGTGTTCAAGATCTGCCCCCTGCAGTATCAGCTGGTCGATGAAAAATCCAAACACCGGGATGATCGGCGCGGTATAAGGCTGCTTGCTTTTCGACAGCACAAGGTCGAACCGATACATCTGTCCGTCCCAGATGATTTCCCTACCGAACCGCATCACGGTGTCGGCCACCCGCACCGGAAAGGGACAAAAGAGGGTGATGGCGACGGCCGCGTTGCGCTTGAACTGGGCCTGCACCGCGTTCTTGGTCGCATCTGCCTCTCCGAGAAGATCAAAGGCCTTTTCGAAGATGTCCTCATAAGATGGCAGTGCCAAAACCTTGGCTTCCTTGAGCGGCGTGGAACCGTTCGCCCGCCCCTCATGCACTCGCACCCGTTCAGCAAGATGCGCCAACACATCATCTGCCGCGCCGATATACAGCGCAAAGCCCTGCACCTGGCGAATCGCCGATTTGATGGTGACCGGCGACAGGGGGCGTTCGCGCTGCAACAGGGACTTCTCATAGGCGATCATTGCGGCCACGCTCATCTCCTCCGGAATTCCCGCCACACGTGCCGCCATGACGCACTCGCACAATTTGGTGCGCATGGTCACCTGCATCGAATGCACGGGCGCACCCGGGCGCTTTCCGTTGATGTTGGCCTGTCCCGGCATGCCGTCCGCCATGCGCTCCAGCGCATTTTGCCAAGATACCGGCAACTCCTCGGGCTGAACCGAGAAGCGGCGGGCACGGGTCTTGTAGGACGCATATTTCGTGGCGGCCGGCTGAACCCGTTCGGCAATCAGCGCATCCAGTTCCCTCAGCAACGGATGACCGCCGAACAGCGCCCACATGCCGCGCCGCATACTCTGCAGCTTCGGGACTCCCCAAGATTCCAAAAGGCGCGGCAGGGACGGTGACGCAACCCCAGTCGGGCGAGGCACATACAGGCTCAGGAAGGTATTCAAGTCGTGAAGTTCCTGGGCGGCGATCCGGCCATCGAGCAGCATCGCACCGATGTCTTCGGGGCGCAGGTCGCCCCAATGTTCGCCACGAATGCTTTCGTGGATCCGGGCCAGTCCCCACCCGGTGCTCGGGATCTTACTTCTCATCAGGATTTTCCTTATCGTCGACCTGGAAGCCCGCCTGCCTCGCCAACTCGTTCTGGACGTTAATCATTTCCGCCTCGTGATCGATCCAGGCGTAATATGCGCGGACGGTGGCGGGAGAGTTGCACAGCAGGCGCGCGGCCCCGCTGTAGTCACCAGGGCGGCTGCGCAACCAGAGCGACGCCAAGCCATGCCGGAAATTATGCGGCGACATCGAGATACCCAGATCGCGCGAGTGGTGCTGGAGCCAATTCCGCAGGGCCTTATCGCTGATCCTCTTTCCGTTGTATCCGGGAAACAGGTATTCGGAGCGGTCCGCCCAAGGAATGCGGGGCCGGATATGCTCGAGATACCATTCCACCACCTCCAGGCCCCGCGTCGGCCCCTGAGCGAGATGGGCATTGATGTCGACCCGGTTCTTCACCGCTTCCCTGGGGATCTGCAGGCGGGCCTTCGCACGCGCCCGCTGGGGCAAAACGAGGTTCGGGCGCGGGCCCAGATGGCGCAGGTCCCGCATATTCGCAATGCGCAACGGCAACCCCCAGAGAGCAATGGCCGAATACGCTGCCAAGATGCCGAACTGGATGATGTGCTCCTCCGTGAACCCGTTGGTCGGCTCGCCGCCCGCAAGCAGTCTCTCGGCGTGCTCCTTGAAGCGAAGGTGCAGGGACCGGAAGATCATTTCCTTACCCCGGTTCCGCAACAATCCGGCACAGAACTCCCGCGTCTCGGCCGGCATGGTCTTCCGCAGTTCCCGCCCCTGCTTCAGGGTAGCGTTGCGCTTCTGGCTATCCTTCATAAAACCGACCGGCACCCCGAGATGAGACCCGAGGACCATCCAGACGTCGACATACTGGTGCAGGCTGCGTGCGGAAATGCGACGGGAAGGATCCGTTTCCTGGCACAAGGCACGAACGACCTTGTAGAAAACGTCTTCCGCAAAGACGTGCTTCAGGTCTGCACAGTCGTGAGGGATGATATTGTGAGCGACGCCCGCGCCCAGGTATTTGCGCAAAGCTGCGCGCCTGACCGCAAGCGTCGTCGGCGCCAAACAGTTAACCCGGTCACCCATGATCGGGTCATACACACCCGCCCCGATCTCCTCGATCAACTGGTCCGCCAGGCGAGCCAGGGCCTCAGGCAAGGTATACTGTTTCGCGCGCCGCGCCTGCACCGACTCCGGCAGCGTCTCCATCGGCAACAGCGCTGCGACATCCGGAGAGAGGCTTGCCATGATGTGAAGGTTTTTCAGAGAAAGGCGAACGGAGTCCCAACGAGCGCGAGGCAATTCATCGCCGAGGGCGGCCAACCAGCTAGCAGTCAGGGCGTTGGGTTCGATCCCGGACTTGCGCGCCTCATCGGCCAGGACGCGGATCGGGATCAGCATCTTGGGAGAGCGCCCGGTCCCGACCCCGACGTGAAGATTGGAGAGGTCCAAGAGGTGCGACCAGCCATCCTGGCGTTCGCGGCGCTCTCGACGCGCATCGGTTTGTCCGTGGAACCGATTCAGCATGCCGATGATCTTGCTGGACCAGCGCAGCCAAGCTTCGTTGCTCTTGAAGTGCTCGGCAGGAAAGCGGTTTTCTTTCAAACGCGGGTCGAACAGCGAAGCATCAGCCTCGACATCACGGAGATTGTTGACGCCGAAGATTTCGGGAATGCGCGCGATCTGGGCCTTGTAATCGACGATGGTCGCGTAGGCATAAGGGCGCGTGGTCTGAAGCCAGATCAGGACGTCCTTCATATTCGCGGAATGGCCAGGAATCTCAGGATGCCGCGGCGCGGGTTTGATGGGAAAGCTGTGCTTCATTGTTCATTATTTCCGTTTCTAGCTGTAGATTTTCGGGGAATGACAAACACCTGTTCCGTTTCCAGAACCGAAATTCTGTAGGTGTTTGTCATAAAGTTGGCTGACTTCGGGACTGTGCGCTAATTCGGCATGGCGCCCCCGAATTGGGAATTGCCCGCCCCTTTGAGACGCAGGCCGAGCGGCCCGACAGGTCCATGTCGACGCTTCAGCCATTCCTCCGGTGCTTCGCCACGAAGCCAGGCCTCGATATGAAGAGGAAGGTAACGCCGCGTCCGATCACCCAGATCACAATGATCCGGCAGGCGCCATTTCGGGGAGCGGGAATTGCCCGCGCGGCGGATGGTGGCCGGGTGAACGCCGACCATGTCGGCCACGGCGTCGATGGACAGAAGCGGTCTTTCCATGCACTCGACCCGAGCCCGCGGCACTCGGTCAATGCCCCACATCCGCCGCCAAAGATCAGAAAGATCATAGCGGCCACCAGGCAGCAGCCTGCACCCGAGACGGCCCATCGTCGGGCGCACCATAGGGGCGCAAATGCCAAGGTGCCGTGCAATTGCGGCAGAACTTTCCGGATGGCTGGTGATATATATGGCGGCATCATTTTTCATGCCCCCATTTTACTGATTGGCGATTCGCTCGCCAAATGGAGATACGTCCGCAAATGCACGGCAATGTGGATAACCTCGGGAAGCTACGGATAATTCCCGTTAGGTAATATTATGGAATAGCCGTTCGAATGAAAGCATCGGAGTCATAATTTTGATAATGACGCCTCGACGCCTATTCCAGCATCTCGAAAATCCGGATAATTCGCTCTGCATTCAATTCTGGAATGGACATGGCCAGATCGGCTCAGGACCCGATGAGCCATTCGATCAATTCAGGCGGCTTCATTCCCGATTTCGCCCACCCCCTCATCGAAGGTGCTGATCAGTTCCTCTATCCCCTGCAACACCCGCTCGACCGCGGCCTTGCGCTTCAGGATATTCGGCTTCGCCCGCATCGCGGCGACCACCTCATCCGCCAAGGGCCGCCTGCCACTGAACAGGATGTCCCGGTGCAAGGCTTCGAACGCCGCGGGATCCAGCCCCTCCCGCTCGATCAGCCCGGCATAGGCCTTGGCGCGCTCCTCCTCCCAGAATGACCGGAACGCGACTCGGACATCATCGTCCGGTCCGAGCATCGGCATCTTCAGGTCGATGAAGGCCTCAATCAACTCACGCTTGCCGCGAAGCTGGACTTCGGACATCAAGAGATCGAAGATCCGCTTGCGTTGCGCCTTCGCTTTGCGGCTGTCCGCGCCGCCCTCCTGCACCGCACCGTTCAGCGCCAGCAGGAGCGCCAGGATATAGGCGACATTGATGTCGTCTCGGCGCAAAAGTTCCAGCTCGAAGTCGATGCCGGCGAGCGGGTCCGGGGTCTCTTCTTCGCCACCACCGCCCTGGCCACGTTGTGCCAGATCCAGATACTTGCTTTTGAACTCCTCGTATTCCTGCTCGGCCAGCGGCAGATGTGCCGGGTCGAATTCGGAATAGCTGGCCAGCACGTTGCGCAATCGCAGCAGCTTGCGGAAGGCCTTGACGAACTCGGCCTGTGCCTCCTCATGGGGCAAGGCATCAACCGCATCCGGCGTCGGCGTGATTGCCACCAGATCCGTCACCGCATCGCGGGCCTTTGCCAGCTGCTCCTCATAGGTGCCGATCAGGATGGTCTCACGGGCGTTCTTGTCCGCGAAAAGCGCGATGGCCTCGTCGGTGGATTCTTTCAGGTCACGAAAGCAGACGATGTTGCCCTGGGATTTCTCGGCGTTGAGGATTCTGTTGGTGCGGGAAAAGGCCTGGATCAGCCCATGATAGCGCAGGTTCTTGTCCGCATAGAGGGTGTTGACCGTCTTGGCATCAAAGCCGGTCAGGAACATGTTCACCACCAGCAGGATGTCGATGCCTTGCGCCGGGTCGAATGGCTTCTGATCGCGCGATTTCACCCGCTTCGCCAGGGCCCGGTAATAGGTATAGAAGCCCTTGCCATCCATCACGGATTCATTCGTGCCGTAGGCGGCGTTGTAATGCGCGACGAAACGGGCCAGCGCGTCCCGCCGGGGCAACTGCGCCGTGGTGGGCGCGCCGTCCGGGAAATTGGTATCGGGCAGCAGCCCGTCCGCATCCGGATCCGCCTCGTTGGCCGCATAAGTGAAGATGGTGGCGATCTTCAGATCGTGCCGCCCGGCCTGCCGTGCCCGCTCGAAAGCCTCATAATATTCGATCAGCCCATCGACCGAGCCCACCGCCATAATGGCGCCGAACTGGCGTCCTCGGGTCTTGCGATCGTGGTTGTCAATGATCCAGTCCACCACGGCGGCGATCCGGTCCGGGTGTTCCAGATAATCCCGGCTGGCATGCAACTGGGCCAGCGCGGCCGTGTTCCGCTTGTCCGCCTTGGCGTCGCCAGTGGTCGGTGCGTCCTGATCGGACGGCCCGAGGTATTCGACCGAAAAGCGCAGCACATTCTCGTCCCGGATGGCGTCGGTGATGACGTAGGAATGCAGCTGTTCGTCGAACAGGCTTTTGGTAGTGCGCCCGTCGATCGCGTTATCTGCGAAGATCGGCGTGCCGGTGAAGCCGAAAAGTTGCGCCTTAGGGAAGAAATCGACAATCTTGCGATGCGCCTCGCCGAACTGGCTGCGGTGGCATTCATCGAAAATGAACACCACCCGCCCGGCCCCGATGTTCTCAAGCTCCAGCGCCCAGCGGTCGCGCGAGATGGCCGTATTGAGCTTCTGAATGGTGGTGATGACCAGCCGTTTGCTCGGATCGGTCAGCTGCTTCACCAGCTGCCGGGTATTGTCCGTGCCATCGACCGAGCCGGGCTCAAAATGGTTGAATTCCTTGGTGGTCTGGTAGTCCAGATCGGCCCGGTCAACCACGAAGACCACCTTGTCGACCTTGGGCAATTCGACAAGGTTCTGCGCCGCCTTGAAGCTGGTCAGCGTCTTGCCCGATCCGGTGGTGTGCCAGACATAGCCGTTGCCTTGCCGCAACTGCACCCGTTCCAGGATCTTTTCCGCCGCGAAATACTGATAGGGGCGCAGCACCATCAGCGCCTGGTCGCTCTGATGCAGCACCACGTATTTGGCGATCATCTTGGACAGATGGCACTTTTCCAGGAAGATGTCCGCGAAGGGCTCCAGCCGGTTGATCGCCTTGTTGTCGATGTCGGACCAGGTGAAGGTCTGCTTGAAGCTCTGATGCCGGTTGTTGGCGTAATAGCGGGTGTTTACCCCGTTCGAGATGACGAAGATCTGGGTGAACATGAACAGGCCGCCCGCCGCGGCATAGCTGTCTTTCTGGTAGCGGTTGATCTGATCAAACGCCGCCTTCAGTTCGACCCCACGCCGTTTCAGCTCGATCTGGCAGAGCGGCAGGCCATTCACCAAGAGCGTGACGTCATAGCGGTTCTTGCGCCGCCCCTCGATGCCGATCTGCGTCGCCACCTGATAGCGGTTCCGGCACCAATGTTCCGAGTTCAGGAACTGGACATAGAAGCTGGTGCCGTCGTCACGATCCAGCCGGAACCGGCCACGCAAGGTTTCGGCCTTCTCGAAGACCGAGCCCTTTTCCAGGTGGTTGCGGATCCGGGCGAATTCCTCGTCCGAGAACTTGGTATCGTTATGCACGCCAAGCTGCCCGCGCAGGTTGGCCCAGAGAGCCGCCTCCGAAGGCAGAGAGACCGGTTCCCAGCCCTTGCCCTGCAGGCGGGCGACAAGGGCGGATTCAAGCTGGGATTCGGACTCTACGGACATGGGTCAGGCTTTCATTGAAACGGTGCAGACACGCTAAAAGGTGGGAACTTATAAATTACCCTTACATATTGGAACCTCTGCGACGAAGGCGATTCCCAAGGAATCCTTGACAACTTACAGGACGATAGTCATTCGACAGCGTCGGGACAGCCTCGGCCTCTTTCTTTACAGAGAGTGAGCGACGCGTCCGGTGATCATGGTTGACTTGTCTGTCTGATCCGGTATATTGGCGGCAGTTGCTCATGATCGACTGTGAGAGCACACCCACCGTGCAAGCGGTCTGGCCTGACAGGCAAGATAAGAGGATGGTCGAGGTAGCCGAGGGGTCCCATGGGGCCCCTCTGGTGTTTCTAGCGCACATATTTCAGCATCCTCCCCTGCAGCGCGGCATCGATGGCCGCAGCGAAAGAGGCCCGCATTCCGGGTTCGGGTTGGGCGCGGTGGTAGGCGCTTTCCACCCTCAGAACAAGCTTGTGCCGCCTTCCGTCGAAGCGCCCTTTCCCGGGCTTCAACGTAAAGAATGCCGTATAGGCCAACCCATCTGAATCAACCAGGCTCGCATTATAGCAGCCATAATTCCGATCGGACGCGGTAACATAGACGCGGTGCCCCAGGAGTCCCCTCATCAGTTCCGGCAACCGGATCGAGGCATCGAACCGAACCGCGTCAAAGACCCGGTCGGCGCCCCCATCAATGAAGCGCGGCAGACCGGCATGGGCGACCTCATCATGCGAGCTGCTCCAGCAGTGGCAGGAGTAGCTGATCAGGACCCCGATTGCCTGCCCCCGGCTCAGGGTAAAATATTCGACATGAGAGGAAAGATGCTCGACGGCCACGAGACCGGCTTCAACGCGATCAACGACGAATGGCGTGCCATTCTTCAGTAGAATCTGACCTTCGCCGTTGATCCGATACGACCGCATTGCTCATACGAACATCTGTTGCAGGAGGCCCTTCTTGAAGGTCTCCATATGGGTGATCTGGTTGGCGACCACGGCGATCTTGGCGTCCATGGCCGAGAGGGCGGCGGCGATCTTGCGTTGCTCGTCGGGGTGGGGAATCTCAAACTCAGCACTGGACATGATCGACCAATCCGCCCGGGGCATCTTCGATCCGGACGAGATTGTGGCCAGCTCCATGAATCTGCCGCTCTGGATCAGGTAGAACAGGAAATCATTGCTCACCCGCTTTCCACGCAAGACCCAGATTTCCGAGGAACAGCATCCATCGAAATCGGGTTGCGCATATTTACGCAAGTAGGGACGCAGTTTTCCGAACAGCACCTCACCGGGCCGGAATAGCGATTTCAGGCTGCCACTTTCATCCGACAGGCCGGCGTTAATGATCCGGCCTGTTCCAGATTCGATGTTCTCCAGATCAATGACCGGCATCCCTTCGTGGACGTCACGCGGGTCGAACTTGTCGGAGGAACGCTCCGCGATTTCACCAAAGGAGGCCTGATCCCAATCCGGGAAGTCCGTGCCATCCTCGCGGGTAAAGCGAAGCTCCTGGGAAAACAGGCGCTGCATCAGGCCGGATTTGAACGCCTCAAGCCCGGATTTCTTCCGCCGCAGAGCGTCCAGCTTGGCGTCCACCGTGCCAAGGAAATCGGCAATTTTTTGTTGTTCAGGGATAGTGGGGAGCGCTATGACTAAGGATGATATTTGAGCAGGGTAAAGGTGAACAACGGAGTTTCCTTGGGCCAAAGCGGCCAAGGCCATTCGCTTACGGCCAGAGACATACAAAGCAATAAAATGCCCATTCTGTTCAGTCGTCAATATGTTCAGATCACCACCGAGAGCAACACCTGCCCGAACAACGACAGCAGCGGTAGCAATATCCTCTGATGTTTCACCAGAGGCAGGAATTATAACTTCCCCGCCTGTTGACATGCGCAGGGTTGCAGGGGGGACATTAGTGAACGAGACGGTTTGATCAATGATGTTTCCATAGGTCGTGTAAAGCTCGCCATAGCGGACACAGGGGGTCAGGCCATCTCCGATGATATCAGCCTTTGAAATACCCTTGCCTTTCGAGAGTCGACCAATATCGCCGAGGGTTTGGACATTCCACTCCCCCCCAAACTCCGAAAACCGCAACTGCGGCACGGTCCCGCTCATACCGGCGCCTCCAGCCCCAGTTCCGCGCAGAAGGCGCGCAGCTTCGCGTCGATGCCCTCCATCTCTGTCTCGACCGCCTTCAGATCCGCCGTCACCGCGGCCAGGTCGATCGGCGCCTCTGCCTGGAAGGTCTCCACATACCGCGGGATGTTCAGGTTCCAGTCGTTCCCCTGAATCTCGGACCGAGGCGCGTTATGGGCAAAGCGCGGCTCCCCGGCCCTGGAACGGTAGGCCTCGACGATGCGGTCGATATCGCGCTCGCGTAGGTAATTCTGGTTCTTGGCCTTCTCGAAACAGGAGGACGCATCGACGAACAGCACCTCATCCGTCTCGCGGCATTTCTTGAACACCATGATGCAAGTCGGGATCGAGGTGCCGTAGAAAATATTCGCGGGCAACCCGATCACCGCATCCAGCCAGTTCTTCTCACGGATGATAAATTCGCGGATCGCGCCCTCGGCCCCGCCCCGGAACAGCGCCCCATGCGGCAGCACCACCGCCATGGTGCCGTTGTCGTCCAGATGCGCCAGCATGTGCTGAACAAATGCAAAATCCGCCTTTGACGCCGGGGCCAGCCGCCCATAGGGCGCGAACCGGTCATCCTGCAGGAAAATCGGCCGTGCCGACCATTTCGCCGAGAACGGCGGGTTCGCCACGATCGCCTCGAACAGCTGACCCTCGTGGGCTGGATGTTCGAGTGTGTCCTCCTGCTGGATATCGAAGCGGCTGTAGTGGACCCCGTGCAGAATCATGTTCATCCGCGCCAGGTTGTAGGTGGTGCGGTTCATCTCCTGGCCGTAGAAGTCCGCTACCTCCCGCACCTCCTTGGCAACGCGCAAGAGCAGGGAGCCGGAACCGCAGGTGGGGTCATAAACGGATTTCAGCCGTTCCTTGCCGGTGGTGACGATCCGGGCAAGGATCGTGGAAACCTCCTGCGGGGTGTAGAACTCGCCCGCCTTCTTGCCGGCCCCGCTGGCGAACTGGCCGATCAGATATTCGTAGGCGTCACCCAGGATGTCGGCATCCGCATCCTCAAGCTGGAAGTCGATGGCGTCGAGATGAACCAGAACCTTGGCGATCAGGTCGTTCTTGGCCTCCTCCGTGCGGCCAAGCTTGGTCGAGGTCAGATCCATGTCCTCGAACAGATTGCCGAAATCCTCCTCGGAGGCAGAGCCCATGGTCGAGCGTTCGATATTGGCCAAGATCCGGGTCAGCTCGCCCAAGATGAACTCGCCCTGCGCGCCCCGCCGAGCGATGTCGCTGAAAAGCTCGCCCGGTTTCAGGAAATAGCCGAGAGCCTCGACAGAGGCCTCACGCACCGCGGCGATGATGTCCATGCCGTTGATGCTGTCCGCCTTGACGATGGCATAGTCCGGCGCGGTTTCGCCCGGCTCCAACCCCTCGGACAGGATCCGGTTGGCGTAAAGATGCATCCGTTCGGACAGGTATTTGTAGAAGATGAAGCCCAAGATATAATCCCGGAACTCGTCGGCGCCCATCTTGCCGCGCAAGGTGTTGGCGATAGCCCAGAGCTGTTGTTCCAGCTTCTTCTTCTGCTCGTCCGTCATAAAGTATTTCCGATTTCTGTCCTATTTCCAAGATCATAGCGGGATGATGCGAATCAGACAAGCGCGGCGCCATCCAGGAATGTGGATAACCTCAAGTTTGTGAAAACTCGAAAGCAACTTCGCTTTGGCGATCCTAGACACGCCTGCCCGAGGGGGAGCGTTGCAGCCTGCCCCGAGAGCCATTCGGCGCGTCAAATCCAAAAATGCGTGAAAGATCAATGGCGTAACGCTGTTACGCGAGCGTTACAGGAGGTGTAACACCGATAAGTGGTTGATTCTTCTTAAGGAAAAGGTTGTTTGTTTATGTGTTACAAGAAATAAATAAATATATATAGACGTATACGCACACACATACGCACGCATACGTAAACACATTCCCCCGCCGTTACAGGCGTAACAGCGTAACATTTCAGATTTCCCATTAATAATCATACGGTTACGCGTAACGCCGCCGGTGTTACGCTTTCGCGTTATGTGAATCGGGCTTCTCCCGCAGCCCTCAATACCGATGCCCGCCTACCTCGCTAATCGAGGCATCCGGCACTACCAGCCCCCCCTTGGCCGTCCCTCATCATGCGGCACCGCATCAGGTCCTTCGACAGAGCAAGGTCGAACCCGTATGCGAAAATGCGAAACCCGTTACCGGAATTCGATTGAGCCAACGGGCGCAAGGGGGACGCTCCGCGCCCGGCTACCAATGCGAAACAGATATGCATTTTCTATTTTCGCGTTTTCCTACTGAAAGCCATTTTACGATCGGCGCCAGATTCAATAATAAAAACAGGCACAAATAGGACCTTGCGTGTGCGAAAAACTCAAGCGTCAAAATAGTAATTATCGAGAAACAGCCTAACAGCACCGTATGTCATTATGTGAATAATAATCGGGCCGTTAATTTATAAAACAAACCTTGAGATAATTATCTCGCGCGCCCGGTATGCGAAAGAATTCAGCATGCACCGCCCTTAGGATTCCCGTTTGCGAACTATGAAATTATGATGGTTTTTCACATAGTTAATTCAAGACAATCCGTCAAAATCCTATTGACGACCAGCTTAACTGGCCACTACGTTCTAATTCGAATCAGCCGAATGCTGGTAAAATTCGCGCGCCGATTTTGGCTCATTGGAGCAACAGGATACAAATGAACTCAAGCGATCAGGACATAACAATCCCCGCCTAAAACCAAGACAAACGCCCCCAAACCACACGATCACTGATGCTCCAATCCGCATCGGAGCAATTCATTTCCTTTTTCGCAGAATCAAATTCCCCGGGCAGACTTTCTGCCCGGAACGGATACGCTCGCTCGGAAACCCACATGCCACATCATACATCTTCGCCGCCACCGACACCGCCCCTTCACCCTTCGCACCTGATGCTGCGCGCCGCCACGCAGCTTGGGTCAGCGCCCTCCAAGGTGAGCTATGATCAGGGAGTTCTATCGTCTGAGGCCAGACAGACGGAGGGGGCTAATGCGGTCTGCAATGAGGCCCGACAGCTTTTCGGAAACGGGCCGATCCCGCCGGGCTTTGGTGTCCTCCGCAGCCAAAAACGCCCGAACCCGGCGCTGCTCTACGCAACTTTGACCTTGGCCGAGGCAATCGGCACCGAGACCCGTCTGGGACGGATGCTGCAGCGTGGGGCGATTTCCATCGTGGGGCTGCGGCTCGTGCCGCATGAGATAGAAACGGTGTTCATACGTGCGCTTTGCCCCGGCTGGATCCTGGCAGACCCGGCCAGTGATTATGACGAGCAAATTCGGATCCACCGCACCCCAGAGAGGATTGAGGCGTCGCAACTGGCAGCTGATGATCTGCCGTTGATCCTCTTGGGGGATCCGGATCAGCTTCCGGAGATGATCCAGGCGCTGGAGGCGTTGGTCATCTCCGACAGGCCGCCTGGCAGGGAACGGATCTGTTGGATGATCGCTTGGTGCTACCCGCGGGTTGGCTCCAACCCTTCAGCGATGGCGGCCATCGAAAAGCGCCTGCCGGCTGAAGAGCGACTGCGTCGTTTGTCCGGCGCGCAGGTCGTTGCGGCCATGCGTGCGACAACGGCAAACGGTGCGATCCGGACACTTGTCAGGCTTACGATCCCAAAGGTCGGGCCGTCGAAACAGCTATCGGACGTGCCGCCGCTTTCCTCTATCGTGGGACTGGGCGCAGCAACGGGGCTCGCGACGCAGCTCGTCAAGGACCTTCAGGCCTGGTCTGAGGACACTCTGGCATGGACGGAAATCTGTCGTGGCCTGCTGCTCTCCGGGCCGCCCGGGACCGGCAAGACCCTCCTGGCACGCGCAATGGCCAACGAGGCCGGTATCTCCTTCGTCTCCGGCAGCTACGCCATCTGGCAGCGTTACAAGGACGGGCATCTGGGCACCATGCTGAAGGCGATGAACAGCACTTTCCTCGAGGCCGTTGAATCGGCTCCTTGCATCCTGTTCATCGATGAGATCGATGCCTTCAGGACGCGGACCTATCGCGACGACCACGGCTCGTCCTACTCCGAGAAGGTTACCGCGGCCCTGCTAGAGCAGCTGGATGGGGTTGCCGGTCGTGAGGGCGTGGTCGTTCTGGCGGCCTGTAATCATCCCGATCGGGTGGACCCGGCGGTCATCCGGTCCGGTCGCTTCGATCAGCATATCCGGATCGGGCTTCCAACCACACCGGAGCTGGCCATCATCCTCCGACAGCATCTGGGCAAAGACCTTCCGGACATCGATCTGGCCAGGCTGACCTCTCTGGTGCCGGGCAAGACCGGGGCAGACTGCGCGGCCGCGCTACGGATGGCCCGCACCGCGGCCCGGTCGGCCAGACGACCGCTTAACGAGGGCGACCTCAGAACTGCCTTGCTAGGAGACCAGAATGGTTTTCCTGCGCCGCTGCGGCGACGGGTTGCCGTGCATGAGGTCGGACATTTTGTTGTGGCGGTCGCGCTGCAACTGGGAACCCCGATCGGGCTACGGCTCTTTGCGGACCACGGGGAATTCCGTATGGACCCGTATCCGTTCCAGCCGTGTGCGCCTGAACTGCATGCTTTCCGCGTCAAGGATCTGGCCGGCCGTGAAGCGGAGCGTCTGATTTTTGGCGATGTCAGTGCCGGGGCCGGCGGTCCGTCCGACAGCGACCTGGGCAAGGCCATGATGGGGCTGATGCTTGAGGAGTTGTCGCTCGGGCTCGGGACATCCGGCCCGCTCTGGCTTGCACCGGCGCCAGACCCGAAGAACTTCTTCTCACTGCCCGAGGCTCTGCAGGCCCGGATCCGGCAAATGCTCTCCGCCGCAGAGCGCCAGGCACATATGATTCTGAGCCCAAATCGCGGCCTGATCATCGAGATGGCCGAACGGCTGGCAGAGCGATTTGCCATGGGAGCAGAGGAACTTGCCGAATATTCTCAACGGGTCGTGATGCCGGCCCTTCCTTCCGGCCCCACCGGAGAGATGGTGGTCACCGATGGCTGATCCGCATGTCGCCCCCGTTACCGCAGCAAAGATCCCCGTGTTCCTCCAGACTCCCGAAAGCAAATGCGCGGCGATGCGGATCATGCAAAACTGGCCGCAGGTCTATGGCTCAATCTACTCGCACGGCACAACGAGCTTTCTCTCAGAAGGTTTTCAATGTGGTCCGGGCTGGTATCCGCTGATCGAACGTCTCAGCGCCGATATAGCCGCCATTCTCGACGAGATGCCCCTCGAGGCATTTCGGGTGCTGCAGGTGAAGCAGAAGTTCGGCGGGCTGCGCTTTCGCGTAACCGGCAGCAATGAGCGGATCCTGAACCGCATCGCCACGGCGCAGGTCGAGGCCGCGCATACCTGCGAGGGATGTGGTCGCACGTCCCGTATCCGTAGCATCGACATGTGGCTGACCACCAGTTGCGATCCCTGCATTGAGCAGGCTGGATCCCGACACAGATAGCGCCGAAACGCCACACACCTCCTTTTCCCCTGAATCCTTTTCCGTCTGCGGCATCGCCGCAGCCGCCCCCTTCATGCCATCGAAACGGAGATATCACCATGAAACTCTCGCCCACCGACCGCGCCTGGTTCGATAAGGTGCTGCGCGCCATTGCCGCGGCCGAAGGCGGCCCCTCTGACGCAGACCTCGCGCAGGCGCCGGTTCTGTCCGACTGGAAAGCAGCGATTTCGCCGGGTGGTCATATCATGCTGTGGGGCGAGGTGACCGACCACCCGCTCCTCGGCACAACGAGCATCACCACCTCGCAGCTGATCGCTATCGATGCCGAGGCCGGCTGGGCACGGACGGCCTCGCGCTGGTATCGGCTTGGCCGGGCCCTCGACGCGCTCGAAGCGGAACTGGGTAAGTCCCTGAACGAGAAGAACACTGAGGCCGACGCCATTCGGTTCACCCTTCCCGGATTCCACAACATCGACGACCCGGAGCTGCTTCAGAGGCTCTTGACAGAATACATCACCCGCGTGCGTGAGATCGACGCTGCGGACCGTGTCACCCCAGGAGAGGAGGAGTAAAATGCACTGGTTCACCGCGGATCCCCACTATTCGCACAACAATATCATTCGCTTTTGCGACCGCCCGTTCCCGGACGTGGCCGCGATGAACGCCCGTCTGCTGGCTGAATGCCGGGCCCGGGTCCAGCCAGATGACGATCTTTGGATTCTCGGGGATTTCACCGCGGGAAGATCGACCGATGCCCAGCGGCGTGAGGTCCGGGGTATTTTCCATGCCCTGCCAGGGTCGTGTCGCGTATGTGGTGGAAATTGCCGAGCAGCGAGCTCCGGGCATGTAACGATGGCTCCAGTCAGGCCGCGAGGTCAAGGGACATTGGCTCGAGAGGCTGGGACAGAGTT
>Ga0182743_1001849_pt1 | contig 19617 bp, 17 predicted proteins | sample eDN3rd30CKraftOP_FD_128522 | JGI IMG/M metagenome (GOLD analysis project Ga0182743, IMG submission 128522) | Enriched Organic Plus compost microbial communities from Emeryville, California, USA - eDNA 3rd pass 30_C Kraft OP (version 2) (version 2) ... | reverse complement strand
CCTCAGTCGGCAAACTTCAACGGCAGTCCGGTCAGCGCCAGCAGGCTCTCCCGCGTGGCATCGCCATAGATGTCGGTGACCAGGATCTCGCCGCCGCGCAGGTCGAACACGGCCTGGTCGGTATACACGCGCGAGACGCAGCGCACGCCCGTCAGCGGATAGGTGCAGGCCTCGACCAGCTTGCTCTGGCCGTCGCGCGTCTGCAGCTCCATCATCACGAACACGTCCTTCGCCCCGATCGCCAGGTCCATCGCCCCGCCCACCGCCGGGATCGCGTCCGGCGCGCCCGTGTGCCAGTTGGCCAGGTCGCCGTGGCGCGACACCTGGAAGGCGCCCAGCACGCAGATGTCCAGGTGGCCGCCGCGCATCATCGCGAAGGAGTCGGCATGGTGGAAGAACGAGCAACCCGGCAATTCCGTCACCGGCTGCTTGCCGGCGTTGATCAGGTCGTAGTCTTCCTCGCCCTTGGCGGGCGCCGGGCCCATGCCCAGCATGCCGTTCTCGGTGTGCAGGATGACCTCGCGGCCGGCCGGCAGGTGGTTGGCCACCAGCGTGGGCAGGCCGATGCCCAGGTTCACGTATGCGCCCTCGGGAATGTCTTGCGCGACGCGGGCGGCGATCTGGTCGCGGTTCAGTCGGTTGCTCATTTTTGCTCCTGGTACGCACGCGGGGCGTCGATCTGCACGACGCGCTGGACGAAGATGCCGGGCGTCACCACCGTTTCGGGGTCCAGTTCGCCCAGCTCCACCACCTGGCGCACCTGCGCCACGGCCACGCGCGCTGCGCTGGCCATGATGGGCCCGAAGTTGCGTGCCGTCTTGCGGTACGTCAGGTTGCCCCAGCGGTCGCCGCACTCCGCCTTGATCAGCGCGTAGTCGGCGTGCAGGGGGTATTCCAGCACGTACTGGCGGCCGTTGATCTCGCGCGTTTCCTTGCCCTCGGCCAGCGGCGTACCGTAGCCGGTGGGCGTGAAGAAGGCGCCGATGCCCGCGCCGGCAGCACGGATGCGCTCGGCCAGGTTGCCCTGCGGCACCAGCTCCAGTTCCAGCTTGCCGCTGCGGTACAGGCCGTCGAAGATCTGCGAATCGACCTGGCGCGGGAACGAGCAGATGATCTTGCGCACCCGGCCCGCGCCCAGCAGGGCGGCCAGGCCGGTGGTGCCGTTGCCGGCGTTGTTGTTGATGATGACCAGGTCCTTGGCGCCCTGTTCGAGCAGGGCGTCGATCAGCTCCATCGGCTGGCCGGCCGTGCCGAAGCCGCCGATCATCACAGTGGCGCCGTCGGGCACGTCGGCCAGCGCGTCGGCCGCGCGGGATACGAGTTTCGAGATCATGGTGTGTGCGGGAAAAGAGACGAGGGATGAACGACCGGGCTTGCGGCGTGCCGGCTGTGCGAGCCGGTACGAGAAAGAATCGGGGGCGTCAGCTGGCGCCGTCGTCGGACAGGGCGCGGCGCTGCAGCCATTGCGACAGTTCCGCCAGCGCCTCGCGCTTGTCGGCCAGCACGCGCTCACGCCGCGCGGGCGGCCAGTCGTAGAAGCCGCGGCCGGCCTTGGCGCCCAGCTCGCCGTCGCGCACCTTCTGGCGCAGCAGGTCGGACGGCGTCGTGCGGTTTTCCAGGTCGGGGTACAGGTATTCGGCGATGGCGCAATGCACGTCCAGCCCGTTCATGTCGCGCTGCTCCAGCGGCCCCGACAGCGCCAGGCGGATGCCCAGGCTCCACTTGACCACTTCGTCGATGTCGGCCGCGCTGGCCACGCCGCTTTCCAGCAGGGCGATGGCCTCGCGCGCCAGCGCATGCTGGATGCGGTTGGCGATGAAGCCCGGCACGTCGCGGCGCACCAGCACCGGACGCTTGCCCACCTGGCGCAGGACCTGCATCAGGCGGGTCACCGTGTCGTCCGAGGTGGCGTCGTTGCGCACGACCTCCACCAGCGGGATCACGTCGGCCGGGGTGAAGAAATGCGTGCCCGCGAAGCGCTCCCGGCGCGTCACGGCCTGGGCCAGGGCATTGATGGACAGGCCCGAGGTATTGGTGGCGAAGAGGGTGTCGGCCGGACACAGGCTGTCCAGCCGGGCGAACACGTCGCGCTTGAGCTCCAGCCGCTCGGGCACCGCCTCGATCACCAGGTCGGCCGAACAGGCAGCCTCCAGGCCCGTCTCGCAGCGCACGCGGCGCGCGGCCTCGGTGGCCGCGTCTCCCGCCAGCGCCTGCATCGGCGCGTCGAGTTGCTGGCGGGCGCGCGCCAGCGCGCCGTCCACCGGGTCGATCAGCACCACGTCCGCACCGTGCGCGGCGAACAGCGCGGCGATGCGGGTGCCCATCGAGCCCGCGCCGATCACGGCCAGGGAGGGTAGGGAAGAGGCGTCCATAGTGGCTGAAATCGTACTAGCGATCTCAGCAGGTGGACGATAAGTGTGTCCGCCTGATGGACGCAACCGACTGCGACTGTCTGCGCTACGCGCGTGTGTCGCGCATGCTGACCGGTCCTAGTACAAGTGACAGGCGACGCCGCGCTGCATCGATACCGCGCGCCACTCCGGGTAGCGCTCGCGGCATACCGGCATGGCCTTCGGGCACCGTGGATGGAAGTGGCACCCCGACGGCGGTGATAGCGGCGAGGCAATGTCCCCCTCGAGCTTGGCGACGGTGATCTTCTTGCGCGGGTCCGGCACCGGCGAGGCCGCCCGCAGCGCCTGGGTGTAGGGGTGCAAGGGGGCCTCGAACACGCTGTCCACAGGGCCTTTCTCGACAATCCGCCCCAGATACATCACGGCTACGTTGTCGCAGAAGTGGCGTACGACGCCAAGGTCGTGCGAGATGAACACGAAGCTCAATCCGCGGCGTTCCTGCAGCTTTTCCATCAGCAGCAGCACCTGTGCCTGGATCGACACGTCCAGCGCCGACACGGGTTCGTCTGCCACGATCAGCTGCGGATGCAGGGCCAGCGCGCGCGCAATGCCGATGCGCTGGCGTTGGCCGCCGGAGAACTCGTGCGGGAATTTCTGCATGGCCAAAGGGGGCAGGCCGACCTCGTCCAGCGCGGCCTCGATCTTTTCGCGCAACTCGGCACGGCCGGCCAGGCCGTGCAGCAGCATGGGCTCGGCCAGTGTGGCGCCGATGGTCATGCGCGGGTTCAGCGAGGCGTACGGGTCCTGGAAGATGATCTGGATCTGGCGACGCAGCGCCTGCATGCGGCCCTTGTCGAACGACATAATATTTTCGCCGCGGTAGCGCACTTCGCCCGCGCTGGGCTCCACCAGGCGCAGCAGGCTGCGGCCGGCGGTCGACTTGCCGCAGCCGGATTCGCCCACGATGCCGAAGGACTCCCCCTGCTCGACCGTGAACGAGATGTCGTCCACCGCGCGCAGCGTGGTGCGCTTCGTTCCCATGAAGCCGTGCCTGACTTCGAAGCGTTTGCTGAGATTACGGACTTCGAGAATGGCGCTCATGCGAAAACTTCCTCGTCCGTAGGCTCGGCGCGCACCCAGCAGCGCGCACGATGGGTGGTGGATCCGTCGACGGACGCCAGCGGCGGCATGGCTTCGCGGCAGCGCGGCTGTGCCAGCGGGCACCGGTCGGCATAGCGGCAGCCGGGTGTTTCGGTGGTAATGGGTGGCACTTGGCCGGGTATGGGGACAAGTTCGGCGCGCGGTTGGTCGACACGCGGCATCGAGCGCAGCAGCGCCTCGGTATACGGGTGTGTCGGCCGATCGAACAAGGATTCGACGTCCGCTTCTTCGATGATGCGGCCGCCATACATGACGGCGACACGGTCGGCGATGGATGCCACCACGCCCAGGTTGTGGGTGATGAAGATCATTCCCATGCTGCGCCGTTCCTTCAGTTCGGCCAGTAGCGCAAGGATCTGCACCTGGATGGTCACGTCCAGCGCCGTGGTGGGCTCATCCGCCAGTAGCAGGTCGGGTTCGCAGGCGAGCGCCATCGCGATCATCACGCGCTGGCGCATGCCGCCACTGAACTGGTGTGGATAGTCGTCATAGCGGCGCGCGGCGGCGGGGATGCGCACCCATTCGAGCAGCTCCAGCGCGCGGGCTCGGGCGTCGCGTTTGGACAACCCTTTGTGATAGCGCACTGCCTCGGCGATCTGGCCGCCGATGGTCATCACCGGGTTGAGCGAGGTCATCGGCTCCTGAAAGATCATCGCCATGCGGTCGCCGCGAATCTTCTCCATGCGTGCCTCGGGTAGGGTCAGCAGATCGTTGTCCGCCAGTACCACGCGTCCCGCGGCGACGCGGCCTTGTGCCGGCGGGATCAGGCGCATGATGGAGAGTGCGGTGATGCTCTTGCCGCAACCGGACTCGCCGACGATCGCCAGTGTCTCATTGCGACCGACCGTGAAACTGAGCGACCGGATTGCCGGGTGCCATTGCCCCTTGATGCGGAATTCCGTCGTCAGATTCTCGACGCGCAGGATGGGGTCGGAGGAGGGACTATTCATTGCGCAGTTTCGGGTCGGTGGCATCGCGTAGGCCATCGCCCAGCAGGTTCAGCGAAATCATGACGATCAGGATGGCGATGCTGGGGTAGATGACCAGGCCGGGGGCGTCGAGCATGTTCTCGAAGCCTTCCCGGATCATGCCGCCCCAGGTGGCGGTGGGCGGGCGCACGCCCAGTCCGATGAAGCTGAGCGAGGCCTCGGTGCGGATGGCGGTGGCCAGCCACAACGAGCCCAGCACCAGGATCTCGTCCAGGATATTAGGCAGGATGTGGCGGAACATCAGGCGGCGGTCGGAGTAGCCCAGCGCGCGGCCGGCTTCGATGAAGTCGCGCTGGCGGACTGCCAGGGTGGGCGCCCGTGCGATTCGCGCGAAAGGAGCGACCGCGGTGAACGCGATGGCGATGATGAGGTTGTTCATCGATGCGCCCAGCACCGCCACGACCAGCAGCCCCATGACCAGGCTGGGGAAGGACAGCAGCATGTCCATTATTGACATGATGACGCGGTCGACGGCGCCGCCGCGGTAGCCGGCGATCATTCCCAGCAGGCCGCCCACCACCATCGCCAGTGCGATGGCGGCCACGCTGATGGTCAGCGAGACCCTTGCACCGTAGAGAATGCGCGCCCATACGTCGCGGCCGAAGCTATCGTTGCCCAGGATGTGATCGGCCGATGGCCCGGCGAACTGCAGCAGGATGTCCTGTTCGTTGGGGTCGTGGCCGGCCAGCAGCGGCGCACAGAGCGCCGCCAGCGCCACCAGCAGCGTGACGAGTGCGCCGATGCTGGCGGCTTTGCGGCGCCAGCACAGCCGCGCGAAGCGGCCCAGCCGGCTGTCCACGGTGGCGGTAGCGGTGTGGCTCATTGGTTGCGCACCTTGGGGTCGATGACGCCATACATCAGGTCGGTGGCCAGGTTGGCCAGCACGATCATGACTGCGTAGATCACCAGCATGGCCTGCAGGGTGGGGTAGTCGCGCGAGTTCAGCGCGATGACGATCAGTTTGCCCAGGCCGGGCCGATTGAAAACGATCTCGGTCAGGACCGAATTGCCGATCAGCACGCCAAGATAAAGGCCAATGACGGTGACGATGGGAATCAGGGCGTTGCGCAGGGCGTGGCGCCACACCACCATGCGCGCGGGAACGCCCTTGGCGCGCGCCGTGCGGACGTAGTCCTCGCTGATGACATTGAGCATGCTGGAGCGCGTGACGCGGGTGATGTAGGCCACCATGATCAGCCCGAGGTTCAGCGCCGGCAGGATCAGCGCCGCGATGCGCTGGCCAGGATCGGCATAGCTGGCCTCGCCGATGACGGGAAGCCATTTCAGCTGTATGGAGAACGCCAGCAGCAGCAGGATCGCCGAGATGAAGGCGGGAAACGACAGGCCCAGCAGCGACACACAGCGGATGACCAGGTCGGTGGCGCGGTTGCGGTGGCGGGCGGCGATCACCCCCAGCGGCAATCCGAGCGCCACGCCGATCACGATGGCGGCGACGGTCAGCTCCATCGTATAGGGCAGCACGCGGCCTACCTCGGCCAGCACCGGCCGGTTGGTAATCATCGAGCGGCCCAGGTCGCCAGTCAGGGCCGATCCCATGAAATTCAGGTACTGCTGCCAGATCGGCACGTTCAGGCCGAGCTGCGCGCGCAACTGCTCCATGGCTGCCGGGGTCGCATTTTCCCCCAGGATGACCATGGCCGGATCGCCGGGCGCGATGCGCACGACGATGAACACGATGGTCAGCACCCCGAGCAACGTCGGTACCGCCATCAGCAGCCGTTTCAGGATGTACAGCAGCACGAGAGGTCCTTGGTTGTCTTTGCCATGCCGGAAAGTCTGTGGAGGAGCGGAGCACGCTGGACGGGCCCGCGTCGTCATGGCCGTGAATACTGCATGACAATGAATAGATCGTCAATATGAAATTTTCACTTGCGTGATTTCGTCATGGATGGAAGAATGCATTCCCGTCGAACCATCCATGGAGTTGTATGTCGCCGCCTGCCGATAGTTATGAGGCCCGCAGCGTGGCCGATCTATGGCTGGGCCAGCAGATACGCCAGGCGCGCAAAAAGCGCGGCCTGTCGATCTCCGAGCTGGCCAAAGCCTGCCAGATGTCCGTCGGCTTGCTCAGCCAGGTCGAGCGCGGGATCAGTTCGCCGTCCCTGCGGATGCTACGGGCGCTGTCCGACGTGTTGGACATTCCCAGTGCGAGTCTGCTGGAGTTCGGCGAGGCGCCTGCGTCCGACGAAAAAGGCATCGTGGCGCGAACGGGCAACCATCCGTCGCTGAAGGCGCCGGAAAAGGGCATAGAGAAGGTCATCATCACGCCCCAGCCATCGGCCGGCATCAACGTATACCGGGCGTTCGTTCAGCCCGGCGGCTCGACGGGGGAAGAGCTTTTCACGATAGAGCGCGGAGAGCAGGTCGGGCTGGTGCTCAGCGGCATGCTCGAACTTTGGGTCGAGGACAAGTGCTTCACCCTCAATCCTGGCGACAGCTTCCGCTATCACAGCAAGACACCGCACCGGTGGCGCAATCCCGGCCAGGAAGTCGCCGAAGTGATCTGGGTTGTCGCCGCCATTCCGGTGGGGCCGGCCGCAGTGTCGGCAATCGCACAAGCCTAGGCCGAGGCGCCGTTTTCATCCACATTCGTAGACGAGGGGAACAGTCATGGCAGTACTACGTTTCAAAAGAGCAGCGGTTTTCTCGGCTTGCCTGGGCGCAGCGATGCTGGCCTGGCTGCCTGGGCAGGCCAGTGCGGCGGGTGTGCTCAATGTCGGTATGGCGGCCTCGGACCTGGGCACGCTGGATCCGCACCGTGCCTCGGCCACCCAGGAAAAAATCCTGATGCCGTGGATCTATAACGGCTTGACGCGTTTCAAGCCCGGTTCCGTATCGCTGGACGACGTCGAACCGGATTTGGCCGAATCGTGGACCCACTCCGACGACAAGCGAACCTGGACGTTCAAGCTGCGCGGCGACGTGCAGTTCCATGACGGCTTCGGCCGCATGACGGCCGACGACGTGGTGTTCTCGTTGGACCGCGCGCGCAATCCTGCCTCGTCGTCCTTCGCCGCGGATTTCGCCAATATCGAGCGAATCGAGGCCGTCGATCCTGGCACCGTGCGCATTACGCTTAAGTCGCCGTCGGCCGATCTGCCCTACCTGCTGGTGGGTTACCAGGGGGGCTTCATCGTCAGCAAGAAAGCCGTGGAGCAACGCGGCGACAATTTCCGCATGCAGCCGGTGGGCACGGGGCCGTTCGCGTTCGCGAATTATCAGGCCAGCCAGTCGGTCACGTTCAACGCCAACGCAGCCTACTTCCGTGGCAAACCCAAGCTCGACCAGATTGTCTACCGATACATCCGCTCGGACGCCAGCCGCGATCTGGCCTACGAATCCGGCGAGCTCGACCTGGTCTACGGCCGCCAGGACCAGCGCTGGGCCGAGCGCATGCATGATCGCGCGGATACCAACCTCAACGTCATGGAGCCGGCCTACCAGGGCTTGGCCTATCTGAACACCTCGCGCAAGCCGTTCAACGACCTGCGGGTGCGCCAGGCCATGGCGCACTCTATCGAGGCCGATCGCATCGTGACCTACAAGGGCAAGCTGGTGGCGGCGCTGTCGCCCACCGTCATGCCGCGAACCACGCTGGGGGCCGACGTGGATGTGAAGCTCCCTGCGTACGACCTGGAAAAGGCCAAGGCGCTGTTGCGCGAGGCCGGTTACGCCGACGGCATGTCGTTCAAGGTCGTGCAGACTCAGAACGCCGCCACGCTGGGGCCCGCGCAGATTCTTCAGGCGCAACTGCGCAAGGCCGGCATCACCATGAACATGGATGTGGTCGAACATGCCACGTATCACCAGCAGATCCGGCAGGATCTGAGCGACCTGGTGATTTACGCGGCCTCGCGCTTTCCCATCGCCGACAATTACCTGAAGGAATTTTTCCTGTCGTCCAGCTCGATCGGCAAGCCGACCGCAGCGGCTAACTTCGCACATTGCGATGCCGCCGACGCCGAAATCGAGGCTGCCGCCAAAGAACTCGACTTGCAAAAGCGCAAGCAGCTGTGGAAAGCGGCACAGGAGAAGATCGTGGCTGCCGTCTGCGCCATACCGCTGTTCGAGCAGAAGATCGTTTGGGCCAGCCGAAAGAAGCTCGACTTCGGTTATGACCTGCAGGGGTCGCTCTCCTACGGGCCCCTGATCACCGAAGCGACCACGCTAGGCAACTGACGGGAAAGGGGACATCATGCGGCCGGATTTGCACGCGCTGGACGGCGCGCGTTTCGACGTCGCCATCATCGGCGCCGGGATCAACGGCGCGGCCGCGGCGGTGGCTGCCGCCAAGGCCGGGTATCGCGTGGCGTTGGTCGACAAGGGCGACTATGGCTCGGGTTCCAGTGCCCGCTCCAGCCGCCTGCTGCATTGTGGCCTGCGATACCTGATGCCGGGGGGGCCCTGGACCGTCTTCCTGCGCCGGCCCGATCGTTTGCTGGACGCGATACGCACCATCCGCCGCTCGATGGCGGTGCGCAGCGAACTGGTGCGCGGTGGGCAGGTCAACCTGCAGCCGGTCCGCATGCACTATCCGCTGTACCGTGACGGTCCCTACAAGCCCTGGATGCTGGATGTGGCGTTCGGCATCCTCGGTGCCGTGTCCGATGGCGAAGTGCCGCTGGACTACCGCCGCAGCAATCCCGCTCAGGCGCGGCGCAGCAATCCCTTCGTCGAATTCCTGGGCCATCCGGAAAAGGTGGCCAGCATCGCGTCGTACACCGAATATCAATTCGACTGGCCTGAGCGCTCGGTGATGGACATGGTTCTGCAGGCGCAACAACTGGGCGCCGTCACCCGCAATTACACCGAGGTCCAGGCCCTCCAGCGCGATGGCGAGCAATGGCTGCTGCGACTACGGGATGCCACCGGTGGCATGCAGGCCACGCTGGGCGCGGACATCGTTCTTAATCTGGCCGGTGCCTGGGTCGACCAGGTAAACGGACGCGCGCCCGCCAGCCCCAGCCGAAAGGTGACAGGTACCAAGGGGGCGCACCTGGTGTTCCGCCTGCCGCCGCAGTGCCGCGGCCAGGGATTTGCCGCCATGTCCACGGTCAATCGCCCGTTCTATTGCATGCCTTGGCGCGACCTGCATTTCTTCGGGCCCACCGAGACCCTGTACGAGGGTGACCTGAACGACGTGCGCTGCGATGCCACCGATATCGAGTTCCTGCTGCGCGAAACCCGGCACCTCTTCCCGGGGCTGGGGCTTTCGCGCGAACATATCGTTTCTACCTGGGCTGGCATCCGGCCGCTGACGTACGACGCTTCGCTGCCCATGGGACATCGCTCGCGCCGCATCTACGACCTCGCTGATGAGGGCATGCCCGGCGTCTACGCGCTGACCAACGGTTCCCTGGGTGCGCACCGCAAGACCGGCCAGGACGTGGTGGAGGCGATGGCGGCGCGCCTGCCTGCGCCGGCCCCGACCGCCTTTCGGGAAGCGTTGTCGCCTGGTGAATCCGATGCGATCGCAGAGCACGTGGTGACGCTGGAGGATTACCTGGCCCGGCGCAAGGGCTGGTTGTGGGATGCCGACCAAGGCCTGGACCGCGCGCCGCAGGCGGCGGCCGAACTGGCCGCCAAGCTGGGGTGGAGTGCCGATCGCACTGAGCGCGAGCTGGCGGACTATCGGGCTACCGTGAGCCGTCTGTATGGGCTGCCCTGATTCCGGTTCCAAGCCTTTGCTGGTACGCGCCGCCGACCCCGGCACCGCGCCCGTGGCCTGTCGCGTGAACGGCAGGTCTGTCCTGGCGCGCGAAGGGGATACGGTGCTGACCGCCCTGTTGCTGGCGGGTGATCGGCTGCGCGGCACGCCTTTCAGTGGTGCGGCGCGCGCCGGTTTTTGCTTGATGGGGGCCTGCCAGGACTGTTGGGTGCAGTTGGAGGACGGCGGCCGCGTGCACGCATGTTCCACGCCGCTGCGCGCGGGCATGGCTTTTGTCGTGCCGGAGCAGGCATGAGTACCTCCGGTCAGCCCGCGGATGGTATGCGGCGCATGGTGGTCGTGGGCGCCGGCCCCGCCGGGATCCGCGCGGCGCAGACGCTGGTGCACCATGGCGTGCGGCCGGTGTTGATTGATGAGGCTCCGGCGCCCGGCGGTCAAATCTACCGCCAGGCCCCACCGGGGCGCGCGCGCTCGCCACGCAGCCAGTACGGTTTCGAATGGCGCAAGGCAGCCGCGATTCATCGGGCCGGCGCGGAGCTGGCACGGCAGTCCGACTACCGCCCCGGCACTACCGTATGGAACGCCGCGCCGGGTCTGCTGGATGTACAGGATGGGCAGGGCATAGGCGTGCAGCCTTATGAACGGCTACTGCTGGCCACCGGTGCCACCGACCGTGTGCTGCCGTTTCCTGGCTGGACCTTGCCGGGGGTATTCACCCTTGGCGGCGCGCAGGTCGCGTTGAAGGCGCAGCAATGCGTGCTGGGACCGCGCATCGTCTTTGCCGGGACCGGGCCCTTGTTGTACCTGGTGGCCTATCAGTACGCCCGGGCCGGTGCGCAGGTGGCGGCCGTGCTGGACAGCTCGCCCGGTGCGGGCAGCGTTCGAACTGCGCTGCTGATGGCGCGCCAGCCCGCACTATTGGTGAAAGGGGCATATTACGTCGCCTGGCTGAGGGCCCATCGCGTGCCCTTGTACACGTGCGCCACATTGCAGGAGGCCCAGGGGAATGGGCGGGTGGACGGCGTAACGGCGCGCTGGCGCGGCCGCTCGCTATCGCTGGCCTGCGACGCGCTGGCTACGGGCTACGGCCTGCGCTCCGAAACCCAACTGGCGGACCTGCTGGGCTGCGAATTCGCCTTCGATGCGGATTTCCGCGCCTGGCTGCCTCGCATGGATGCCGATGGACGCAGCAGTGTGCCGCAGATCTATCTTGCCGGCGATGGCGCCGGCATCGGCGGCGCCGACCTGGCCGAGCTCGCCGGCGAACTGGCAGCATTGGCGATGTTGCGCGACCAGGGCGTGCGCGTGGACGAATCGCGCATGGCCGGGCTGCGCCAGCGCGTGGCACGCGCGCGCGGCTTCAGGCGGGCGCTCGAGGGGCGGTTTCCGTTACCGGCGGCACTGGCGCGCGAATGCCCCGACGACGTGCCGATCTGCCGCTGCGAGGAGATTCTGGTCGGTGAGGCGCGCCAGGTGGCGTGCCAGCAGCAGACGCGCGATCCCAATCGCCTGAAGGCGCTGGCGCGGGTTGGCATGGGCATGTGCCAAGGCCGCATGTGCCAGACCGGCGCGGCGGAAATCCTGGCCGACTGCGCCGGCGTGGATATCGGCCAGGTCGGGCGCCTGCGTGCCCAAGCGCCGGTCAAGCCCCTCGTGCTACGGGAATTTTCGGAGCGTCGGCCATGACGGCCCTGACGACCAGGGTGGCCGTGATAGGTGCCGGCCTGATTGGCGCCAGCGCCGCGCTGGCGCTGCGCCGCCAGGGTGTGCCTGTGGCGCTGCTGGATGCGGATGCCCCCGGGGCCAAGGCCAGCGGCGTCAACTTCGGCGGTGTGCGCCGGCAGGGTCGGCCTACGGAACAACTGCACCTGGCAATGCGGGCGCATGAGATCTGGCCGCGCCTGGCGCAACTGATCGGCATCGACGGCGAATATGTGCGTAGCGGCCATCTGAAGCTGGCGCGCAGCCTCGAGGATCTGGCCTCGCTGGATGCCTACCGCGCGCGTACCGCCCAGTTCGATCTGGGATTGGAGATCATCGAGGGCGCCGAATTCCGTCGGCGCTTTCCCCAATTCGGGCCGGGCATCGTCGGCGGCTCGCTGTGCCCTGAGGATGGGCAGGCCAATCCCCGGCTGGTGGCGCCGGCTTTCGCCCAGGCCGCACGGCGCGCCGGCGCGCATCTGTTGTCGCCATGCCGCGTGCTGGGTCTGGAGACGCAAGGCGAGCGGATCGTGCTGGAATGCAGTGGCGGGCAGCGCGTGGTCGCCGACCAGGTGATCAATGCTGCAGGCGCCTGGGGCGCCGAGCTCGCAGCCCGGCTGGGCGACACGGTGCCATTGCGCATCAAGTATCCCACCATGGCCGTGACCGAGCCGCTGCCTCCGCTGGTCGGTGTATCCATAGGCGTAGAGGGCGGCGGGTTCTATGCGCGGCAGGTGCAGCGGGGCAACGTGGTCATGGGCGGGGGCTTCGGCACCGCGATGCCGGGCGGCGGCTGCCGTCCGGGCCGCGAGGCTATTTCGCTGCTGGGCCGCAATGCACCGGCCGTGCTGCCGGCGCTGAAGCGGGCAGCCATCATCCGCTTCTGGTCGGGGGTGGAGGGCTATTTCGACGACAAAAATCCGTTGATCGACTTCAGCGCCCATGCACCTGCCGTGCTGCATGCATTTGGTTTCTCGGGCGCCGGATTCCAGATATCTGTTGCGGTGGGCGAGGTGTTGGCCGACCTGCTGCAGGGCCGTCCGGCCCTGCGCATGGCCGAGGGGAAATTCTCGTTGGCTCGCTTCGGCGTGCCAGCCCATGCGACTGCAACCAAGGAGGCCATCGCATCATGAGTTTGGTAATCATCCGCAAGACCGCGCCTACCGCCGAATGGTTGTCCGCCCTGGCTCAGGCCTGCCCGGGGCTGGACGTGCGCGTCTGGCCCGATACCGGGCCGGTCGAGGAGGTGGAGTTCGTGCTGACCTGGGCGGCAGCCCCGGGCGCGATTGCCGCCTTCCCCAATCTACGTGCGATTTTCTCGCTCGGGGCTGGGGTCGACCACATCCTCAACGATCCTACTGTGCCGCCGCACCTGCCGATCGCGCGCATGATCGATCCCGCATTGACGCACGGCATGGTCCAGTATGTCGTGCTGGCCGTGTTGCAGTACGTGCGCGGCTGGGACAGCATGCGAGAGGCAGCGCGCGCCGCGCAGTGGCACCGTCCCGCGCAGCGGCCCGCCCGGATCGGCATCATGGGCATGGGGGAGCTGGGCTCGGCGTGCGCGCGGTCGCTGCTCGGCATGGGTTTCGATGTGGCGGGTTGGAGCCGCAGCGCGAAACCGCTGCCTGGCGTCGAGGCCTATGCTGGCGACGGGCTGGACGCGTTCCTGGCGCGCTCCGACGTGCTGGTATGCCTGCTGCCGCTGACCCAGGAGCTGGACGGCGTGTTGTGCCGGTCGTTGTTCGACAAGCTGCCCGTCGGCGCCTACCTGGTCAATGTCGGTCGGGGGGAGCACCTGGTCGAAGCGGACCTGCTGGATGCCATCGGCCGCGGCCAACTCAGTGGCGCCACCCTGGACGTGTTCCGTCAGGAGCCGCTGCCTCGCGAACACCCGTTCTGGCGGTGCCCGCAGATCGCCGTGACGCCGCACTTGGCCAGCATGACGCGGCCGGAGTCGGCCGTGCGTCACGTGGCCGCCAACATCGTCCGCGCCCGTGCCGGCCAGCCGCTTGCCGGCCAGGTCTCGCGTGAACATGGATACTGACGCGCGCGACGAATACGTCGCTTAAGCGCCTGGCATCGCCGGGGGGCACTACGCCGAATCTGGTGGCCGCCCACGCCTATCCAGAATTCCGCAGCCCCGCCGCAATGCCGTTGATCGTCAAATGGATGGCGCTGCGTACGCGCGGATCGGGTTCGCCGCGGGCGCGACGCGACGCGGCGCGGTGGCGCTTGATCAGTTCCACCTGCAGATAGTTCAGCGGATCGATGTAGGCGAAGCGTTCGCGCAGCGATTCCTGCAGCGCGGGGTTGTCGGCCAGCAGGCCGCGTCGCGTCAGCAGGCGCAGCATGGCCAGCGTGCGCGCATGTTCGTCGCAGATCCGGCCGAAGATGCGTTCGCGCACGGCGCGCCGTGGCACCAGCTGCGCATAGCGTGCGGCGATCGCCAGGTCCGACTTGGCCAGCACCATCTCCATGTTCGACAGCAGGGTGCGCATGGCGGGCCAGGCCTCGGCCATCTCGCGCAGCTGCGCCAGGCGGGCACGGCGCGACCGGGGGGCGCCCGGACCGCCTTCCTCCAGGTACGCCTCGATGGCCGAACCCGCGCCGTACCAGCCTGTCAGCATCACGCGGCATTGCGCCCACGAGAAGCCCCACGGAATGGCGCGCAGGTCTTCGATGCGCTGGCCCTGCTTGCGCGAGGCCGGGCGCGAGCCGATGTTCAGTCCGGCGATCTCGCTGATGGGCGTGGCCGCGTAGAAATAGTCGGCGAAACCCGGCGTCTCGTACACCAGGCCGCGGTAGGTGCGCTGCGCGTGTTGCGACAGGAACGCCATGGCGGGGCCGTGATCGGCCATGTGGGCGTCCTCGGCGCTGGCTGCGGCCGCGCGCGGCGCCAGCGACGATTCCAGCGTGGCCGCCACCAGCAGCTCCAGGTGCCAGCGGCCCACCTCGGCATCCTTGTACTTGCTCTGGATCACCTCGCCCTGTTCCGTCAGGCGCAGCTGGCCGGCCACGGTGCCGGGCGGCTGGGCCAGGATGGCGTCAAAGCTGGAGCCGCCGCCGCGGCCCACCGAGCCGCCGCGGCCGTGGAACAGGCGCAGCCGCACGCCGCGCGCGCTGAAGACGTCCACCAGCTCGCGCTCCGCCTGGTACAGCGACCAGTTCGAGGTGATGTAGCCGCCGTCCTTGTTGCTGTCGGAATAGCCCAGCATCACCTCCTGCGTGCCGTCCTGCGCGCGCCGGACGCGCTCGCGGATCTCGGGCAGGTCCAGCCAGGCGGCCATGATGCCCGCGCCGCGCTCCAGGTCGGGAATGGTCTCGAACAGCGGCACCACCATCAGGCCGTCGTCGGCGGGCGGCGTCTCGCCGGCCGGAGCGACCAGGCCGGCTTCCTTCTGCAGCACCAGCGCCTCGAGCAGATCGCTGAGGGACTCGGTATGCGACACGATGCTCTGGCGCACGGCCTGGCTGCCGTAGCGTGCGCGCGCTGCCGCGGCAGCGCGCAACACCGCCAGTTCGCGCGCGGTCTCTTCGCTGTAGTGCAGCCACGGCGAGGCTAGCGGGCGCGAGTGGGCCAGCTCGTCGCGCAGCAGCGCCACGCGTTGCGTCTCGTCCAGCGCGGCGTAGTCCACAGGGCGGCCCTGCCATTGCGCGCCGGCGCGCTCGAACAGTTCGGCCAGCACGCGCTCGTGCACGTCCGAGCTTTGCCGCAGGTCCAGCGTGGCGAGATGGAAGCCGAACACCTCCACGGCCTGGCGCAGCCCGGACAACCGTAGCCGCGCGATGGGTGCGCCGTGGTAGTCGGCCAGCGAGGCGGCGATGATGCCCAGATCGCGCGCGAACTCGTCGGGCGAAGCATAGGGTGGGGCCTCGTGCGTGGGCCGCTGGGCCAGGTTCTGGCCGGTAAGCTGGCGCGCCGTGGCGGCCAGCCGTGCATAGATGCCCACCAGCGCGCGGCGGTAGGGTTCGTCGCGTCGATGCGGCGATTCGTCGCCGCTGGCGTCGGCCAGTTCGCGCAGCGCCGGCGACACGCCGATCAGCAGGGTGGTGATGGACAGCTCGGCGCCCAGCGCGTGCACTTCCTGCAGATAGTGCTCCAGCGCCAGCGAAGACTGGCGCAGCAGCGCGCGCTCAAGCGTATCGGCGTCGACGTTGGGATTGCCGTCGCGGTCGCCGCCGATCCAGCTGCCCATGCGCAGGAAGGGGCGCAGCGGCGCCGCCGGCGCGGCGTAGGGCCGCCGCGTGCCGGGCTGCAGCCGGCGCGAGAGGTCGGCGTACAGGCGTGGTATCACCGACAGGAAGGTGCTGCGGTAGTACGACAGCGCGTTCTCGATCTCGTCGGCCACCGTCAGGCGGGTGTAGCGCAGCATGCGGGTCTGCCACAGCGCGGCCACGCGGCCCAGCAGCGCCAGGTCCAGTTCGTCGCGCTCGTCGTCGGTAAGCGGCTGCTCGCGTTGCACCAGCAGTGCCGCGATGTCGCGGTGCTGGTCCAGCGTGCTCTTGCGCTGCACCTCGGTGGGGTGCGCCGTCAGCACCGGCATCACGCAGGCCTGTTCCAGCATGGCCAGGATGCGGGCGGGCGTGACGCCTTGTTCGCCCAGGCGCGCCACCGCGTCGCCCAGGCTGCCGCGGGCGGGGGCGGGGTCGGCCAGCGTACGCGCGCGCTGTTCGCGGTTCTGGTCGCGGTCCTCGGCGATGTTGGCCAGGTGCAGGAAATAGCTGAAAGCGCGCGCCACCGCATTGGGATCGCTGCCGCGCAGGCGTTGCACACGCTGTTCCAGCGCGCGCGCGTCGGCCGCCCGGCCCTCGCGGCGAAAGCGCACCGCGGTGCGCCGCAGCGTCTCGATCGTGCGGTAGACCCGGTCGCCCTCGGTGGCGGCGATCACCTCGCCCAGCAGGCGGCCGAGCAGCCGGATGGTCTGGCGGGAGGCGTCTGCGGCAACGGGCGGGCGTACGGCGGGCATGGGCGAGGCTCCGGGGTCGGCGCGCCGGCGCAGGACGCGCCGGCCAAGGCTGCGAGCATTGTACGCAGCGCCGCGTGGGGCGCCGGGCCTGGGTTACAGTGCAGCCATGTCCGCTGCACCGATTCATCCTTCCATGCCGAATGCCCGCCGCGCCCTGGTCCTGTTCTCGGGCGGGCAGGATTCGGCCACCTGCCTGGCCTGGGCCCTGCAGCGCTATGCGCAGGTCGAGACCGTGGCGTTCGACTACGGCCAGCGCCACCGCATCGAGCTGGACGCGCGCCTGAACGTGCTGCGCGAACTGCGCGGGCGTTATCCGCAATGGGCGGCGCGCCTGGGCGAGGACCATCTGCTGGACCTGTCGGTGCTGGGTCAGGTGGGCGACACCGCGCTCACCTCCGAACGGCAGATCGAGATGCAGGCCAACGGGCTGCCCAACACCTTCGTGCCGGGCCGCAACCTGCTCTTCCTGACGCTGGCCGCCGCGCTGGGCTATCGCCGCCAGCTCGACGTGCTGGTGGGCGGCATGTGCGAGACCGATTTCTCGGGCTATCCCGATTGCCGCGACGACACCATCAAGGCCCAGCAGGTGGCGCTCAGCCTGGGCCTGGGTGCGCGCGTCACCATCGAGACGCCGCTGATGTGGCTGGACAAGGCCCAGACGTGGCAACTGGCCCACTCGCTGGGCGGCGACGCGCTTGTCGAACTGATCGTCGAGCACAGCCACACCTGCTACCTGGGCGAGCGTGGCGCGCGCCACGGTTGGGGCTATGGCTGCGGCCGCTGTCCGGCGTGCGAACTGCGCGCCGCCGGCTGGCTGCGCTGGCGCGCGGGGCAGGGCGCGCTGCCCGGTTGAACGCACCGGCGCCGCGCGGCGCGCCTTACCGTTATTGCACGGCGGCCAGCGCGGCCTCGAGCGCCTCGATCTGCTGCGCCGTGCGTGTCGACAAGGGCGGGCACGCCCGCGCCCATTCCGGATCCCGATAGCGCAGCCCAAGCGCCGCCTTGATGCTGGACACCAGCGCCTCGCGCGCCAGGACGCCGCGTTGCGCGGCGGCACGGGCCCCGGCCTGGCGTCCCGCCTCGGTTCCCTGGGCCTGCCAGGCGGCCTGCGAATCCGCCGAGGTAAGGTTCACCGTGGCCGAGATGCAGCCCGCGTAGCCCTCGGCGGCCGCGTCGGGCAGCGTGGCTTCCGAACTGGGGAAGACGTCGAAGCCCGGCACGGCCTTGACCACCGCGCGCGAGTACGCCAGGTCGCCCGAACTGTCCTTGATGCCGCGCAGCAGCCCTGCGTGCTTGCGCGCCAGCTCGGCCACCGTCTCGACCGGCCACGGCACGCCCGTGTTCTGCGGGATGTGATAGAGGTAGAGCTGCAACACGCCCGGCTTCAGGCGCGCGGCCAGGGCATCCACGTAGTGCAGCAGCGCCTGCGGCTCGATACCGGGATAGTAGAAGGGCGGCAGGACCAGTGCGCCGGCAAAGCCCAGGTCCGCCGCGGCCTGGGTAAGCTGTACGGTCTCGTCCAGCGAACACACGCCGGTGCCCACCATGAAGCGCGCCATCGGCAGCCCTGCCTCCTTAACCGCCTGCATCGTGGCCAGTCGCTGGCGCAGGCTGAACGACGTGGCCTCGCCCGTGGTGCCCAGCAAGTTGATGGCGTCGCAGCCGCCATCGAGCAGCTTGCGCAAGTGCGCGACCAGGCGCGGCAAGTCCGGCGAATAGTCGGGCTGCACGGGCGTGGCGGCGGCGGCGATGACGCCCGAGAGTCGTTGGGTCATGGAGGTCTCCTCGTTGAAATCGGATGGCGTCGCGCCGGCATTCCTGCGTGTCGGCTGGGCGGAGAATTGTCAATAATATATAAGATATCGTCAATAATTCTGCCGGGCTTGCCGGGAAATAACGGGTAAACACCAATACATTCAAGATTTTTCAAAATCTAATATCAATAATACGCCCGTCGATCCATAACGACGGCGGCACACGGATGCCCGCGTTCCCGGGCTATACCGAGAGGAGACTGCAATGCACTTCCCCCCCAAGGGCGCGGGCGGCAAGACGCTGTCCGCCCTGATGCTGGCGGGCGCGGCCATGTTGGTGGCCAGCGCCGCCGGCGCCGCGCAGCAAACCATCACCATGTGGAGCCACTGGCCGGACGAGGCCTCCAAGCGCACGTTCATCGAGCAGCGCGTCAAGGAGTTCGAGGCCGACACGCCCGACTGCAAGGTCAACCTGCAGTTCGTGCAGAAGGCCGATCTCTACACCTCCGTGAAGACATCGGTGCGCACCGGGCAGGCTCCCGACATCTTCTGGCTGGAGCCCGACGAGATCGGCTTCGCCAAGGGCGGCTACCTGGAGCCGCTGGACAACTACATCGACCTGAACAACCTGGAAGACTGGGCCAAGCGCTCGTGGACCTGGAACGGCAAGGTCTACGCCATGCCGCAGGAAGCCTATTCGGTCGAGCTGTACTACAACCGCGACCTGATGAAGAAGCTGGGTGTGCAGCTGCCCGAGAACGGCCAGCTGACGCAGGTCCAGTTCGCCGACATGGTGAAGAAGTCGGTGGCCCAGGGCATCACCCCGCTGGCGCAGGGCGTGGCCGACCGGCCGTACCCGGGCGCCTACTTCCTGGAGGAAGTGCTGCTGCGCAAGCTCGGCGCCGACGACTACGGCAAGCTGCTGACCGGCAAGCTCAGCTTCACCGACCCGCGCGTCATCGAGACGATGACCTGGGTGAAGGGGATGATCGATGGCGGCCT
>Ga0182743_1001848_pt1 | contig 19629 bp, 19 predicted proteins | sample eDN3rd30CKraftOP_FD_128522 | JGI IMG/M metagenome (GOLD analysis project Ga0182743, IMG submission 128522) | Enriched Organic Plus compost microbial communities from Emeryville, California, USA - eDNA 3rd pass 30_C Kraft OP (version 2) (version 2) ... | reverse complement strand
GGCGTGAGGGTCGAAGTCAGCAGGCCCCTCTTTTCTTGCCTGCACGAGCACGTCATAATCACCGTCATCACATATCTCAAAATCAAAGCAGGCCGCGACAGCAACACAACCGCCATGACTATCCCCTTCAACGCCAAAGATCTCGAGCATGCCTAGCGCCAGCGACCTGGTCTATGCAGAGCTCAGGCGCCGCTTGATGTCCGGCGCATTTTTGCCCGGCGAGCGACTACGCGAGGAGCACATCGCCAGCGAGCTCGATGTCAGTCGCACGCCAGTACGCAACGCGATCGAACGGTTGGTCAATGACGGACTGGTCACCCGCGAGGAACGCCGCGGCGCCGTCGTCCTGGGCTGGCTGGATCGCGACATTACTGAGGCTTTCGAATTGCGCCTGCTACTGGAGCCCTATGCCGCACGCTCGGCGGCCCTTCGCGCCAGTGCCGAGCAGATCGACGAACTCACGAGTATCAACGCCAGCATGCTGCGCGCCGTGCAGTCGCAGGACGAAGATCACGTCGCGCAAGTACAGCACTACAACAACCGCTTTCATCACGCCTTGCTGGCTGCGGCGCAATCCGCTCGTGTGCGTACTTTGGTCGAGAGCCTGTTGGACATGCCCATCATCATCGGATCGTTCTATTTCTATAGCCGAGACGATATGTTGGGCAGTGTGGAACAGCACAACCAGATCATTGCCGCCATACGTGCGCGCGACCCGGACTATGCGGAAAGCGCGATGCGGCTGCACTTGACCGCCACCCATCGTTTATTCCGCAACCAACGCAAAACGGCCCCAAAGCCCGGTTAGCGGACCTTGGGGCCGTCGTGACGGGCGGCGTGCCTGCCTACTTACTTCCGAGCAGGCAGTGCGCAGCCCAATTCCTGCAAACGTGCATCGACCCAGGACGTATCCAGCTTGCCCGCTGCGATCTCCGCCAGAGTGACCTCTTCTGCTGCATGCTTGGCAGAGGCCTTTTGGTAGATTTCCTCGGCTTGGTCGAACGGGATGCATAGCAGCCCGTCCTCGTCACCCAGGATCAGATCGCCAGGCTCGATCGTCATTCCATCGAGTGCGACCGTGCCGTTGATCACGCCCGGGCCATCCTTGTACGGACCGCGATGCGTCACGCCTGCGGCATACACCGGAAAGGCGCTGCGGCGGATCGCGCCCGAGTCACGAATAGCGCCGTTGATGATGATGCCGGCGATACCACGCGACTCGGCATACGACGTCATGATTTCACCAATAATGGCATTGGTCAGATCGCCGCCGGCATCGACTACGATCACATCGCCGGGCTGGGCCAGACCCAACGCCTTGTGCACCATCAGGTTGTCACCCGGACGCGTACGCACCGTCAGTGCAGGACCAGCCAGCAACGTACCGTCATGCATGGGCCGCAGGCGTGCGCCACCCGCAGCCATACGCGACATGCAGTCGCTGATATTTGCCACTGGCAATTTGCGAAATTTCTCGACGAGCTCGGCGCTGACGGCGCGCTTGCGGGACAGAATTTCAAAACCGATCATGAAAGCGCTCCAAAAAAGAAGAATATCGTTATTGCTGCGGGATACCGGCTTGCTGCACCACTTTGCCAAAGACATCGTGATCGATGCGATGACGTTTCGCCAGATCTTCAGGCGTGCCTTTCATCACACTATAACCAGCCTGCTCCAGCTTCTTGACCAGCTCAGGTTTGCTCAACGCCTGGTTGACCGCACCGTTCAAGGTGGCGACAACGTCGTCTGGCGTTTGACCGGGCGCCATCAAGCCCCACCAGATCGTTTGATTAATGGTCTTGAACCCACTTTCCACAAAGGTAGGCACATCGGGCAGCGCCGGCGAGCGCTCATCAGCGACCACGGCCAACGCACGGACCTTACCGCTGCTGATCTGTGGCAACAGCGACGCGACGGAGCCCGTATACAGCGCGATACGGCCGCTCATCAAATCGGGAAAGGCCTGCGACCAGCCACGATATGGAACATGCATCAGCTCCATATCAGCGGCGCTGCGCCATAGATAGCCGATCAAATCACCGCTGCCGCCGATGCCGGGGATGCCCAAAGACACCTCGCCCGGCTTGGCCTTGGCGGCTTTCACCACGTCATCGAGGGTTTTATAGGGAGAATCGGGCAACACCACAAACACGCTGGGAGACGAGGCGACCAATCCTACCGGCTTGAAATCCTTGAACGTGTCGTAGCTCAGCTTCTTATATAGCCATGGATTGAGCACGATGTTGTCGGTCTGCGCCATGACCAGCGTATGACCGTCGGGCTTTGCACGCGCCGTGGCGTCCAACGCCAGATTGCCGCCCGCCCCCGGCTTGTTCTCGACGACGATATTCCAGCCCTGATCCTGGCCGATGGCCGTTGCCATCATACGGGTCAGCGTGTCGGTACCTCCGCCCGGCGGGAACGGTGAAATAAACGTAATAGGCGAACCCGCCATGTCGGCTGCCACCGCGGCGGCCGAGCACGATACCAGCGCAGCGGCTGCCATCATTTTCTTCAGGACTTTCATTGTCTTCCTCTTTCTATCGTAAGCATGGCCACGTCAATAGGGTTTTGGCCTTGCGCATTATTCTCTTCGCATGGCCGCAGCCTTGCGTTCTGCAGCATCTGCTTTGCAAGACCCGGCCTTGGCGTGAACATTCAATGCGCCGCGCATGCTACACCAAGGCGCGGCGGCAACAATCACTTTTCTTGGGCCAACGGCGTCAACCAGGCCAAGCGGGCCTGCACGGTATCGGGCAATTCCAACGGCGCACCACCTTGCGCCGCACGCGCGTCATTGATCCCTTGTGTCGTACGCGCGAATAAACGTTCAACGCCGTCAAGGACCAAAGGCTGCAAGCCCGCGTCGACCAATTGCTCGCGCGCCTCTCGCACTTCTGCCAAGCGGCGCGGCGCGTGCAGCACGTGAGAGCGCACAAAAGAGTCGATGAATGTTGTCAGTGGCGTACGATCAATATCGCCTAGCACGCCGTACAAGGCATTGCGCAAACCAAGTTTCTCCGCAGCGACCAGGCACTCGACTGCCAGGCTTTCCATACCCTTGGTCATGATGCTGCGTAACAGCTTCAACTGCACCGCATCACCGGCCTGTCCTTCGATCGCTTGCGCGGGAATATCGCAGGCCTGGGCAAACTCGACGACTGCAGCGGCCCCCGTTCCGGCAGTCAATAGCGGAGTGCGCGCCCCCAGCAGGGCAATCGCGCCCATGATCGCCACGTCTGCAAACGGCACGCCATGTATGGCGGCGACCGCCGCAGCCGCGCGCATGTCGGCGGCACTGGCCGTCGTGAAATCGGCAAACAATGCATCACTGCGCAAGTAGGGCAACGCCTGAGCGGCTACTGCCTGAGCGGCGTAGCCAAACACGGCCGACACCACAAGATCGACGTCGGCCAACCAGGGCCCCGGCGTCGCGTGCAGCCTCGCCCCGTAGCTTTGCACCCGAGCCTGCATGTCGGCATCCTGCCGCAATTCGCACACGGCAGCGATCTCGTGCCCCGCCGCTAACCAAGCCTGGGCATAGCAGTGCCCCACCTCACCACAACCAATTAACGCGATCTTCATTTTGCTCCAGGCTGACCCAATCTAAAAATACATAAAAAAAACAATTCTATATATAACCTTGTTTAATATCGCTTGTTTATAAGGGTAAACCCGTTATTAAATGAACACAAACAGTACAAAATAGCCGAACCGGCTACTCCCATCCCCTGCGCGGCTGAGCACCAGCAGACACCGTTCCATCAGTAAGCGTGCCATTCGACTCAAAAGCCCCGCATTGGAACCGGGAACCCGCCGCACGTTACCTACGTTTGCTGTCATTCCCGAACGATCGAGCTCCTCCCATTCTTCCACCCTCGTCCGAGGTCGCCCATGTCACGCTACGAACATCTACTCAGAAACTACGCCGCCCTCCTGGACCTGGAGCCCGTGCAGTTGCTGTTGGCAACACAGGAGATCATGGTCGAGGACATCACCGTCAGCCTTATGCTGGAGGGTGATGAGAATATCGGTGATATCGTGTTTTGCACGAATCTGGGCATCCCCGCCCGCAGCGAATCGCTTCATGTCCTCATGCTGCAAGCCAACGCACTATGGGCAGGCACAGGCGGTTGCACCTTGGGCATACAACACGGAACCGGGGCGGTATTGCTCGCGGGCAGAACGCCATTGCCGCTGTGCCACGCCAAAGGCTTTGCGGACATGATCGGCGCCTTTGTAGATATCGCGCTGCGATGGAAATCCGTGATCGGGGGAACAACAGCCGTTGAACTAGCAGCACCGTCTTTGCCCGGCGCAGCGGCCGATCTTGCTTTTGCATGACGCCATCTACAGACACAAGTCCACACATCGGCGCCTGGCCAGCCCGTTCATCAGTCGGCTGACGGGGCGCAATGGATGAACTCAATCTGCGATGGCGGTAATTCGTATTGCCTCCTCACGGGTATCCACCACCGTCAGGATTGCCAGAAACCCGCTGATATCAAACACCTCTCGCACACGGGCTTGCAGCGCACACAAGACCAACGTTCCATTGACCTGTTTGAGCCGCTTGGCTAACAGCAACACCACGCGTAATCCCGCGCTGGAAATGTAGCTGAGCATCGCCATGTCCAATACGATCCGATGTTCACCTTTATCAACCTGTGACAACAACTCTGCCTCGATGGCCGACGCATTGCCGCTATTGATCTGCCCCTCGGCAGAGATCACCACTGCGTCTTCGATTCTGTCGATTGCAAGCGTCATTTCATTGCCTCGTAGATGCGCGTTAAATGCATGCCCATCAATCATTCATGGGACGAAAGATACGTCAACATGCCTCCACAGACCAATACACTGGACCTCGTCCCTGATAGAAACACCGTGAAGTCCGCCACGCAGTGGCTGGAGACCATCTGCCATCGTGAAAACTGGCCGTCAGCAGTCGCATTTGCCTTGACCCTCAGCCTGGACGAAGCGCTCACAAACATCGTTTCCTATGCGTTTCGGTCTGCTGATCATATCAATGGCAATCATCGCACGGATGGCGATTCAACACCACGGACCATTTGCTTGCGATGCACGTGGACGCGCACGCAAGTCCGTCTTGAGATCATCGACAATGGCAGGCCGTACGATCCCACTCAGTCCATCACGCCATCGTTGGCCGCTTCGCTGGACGAAGCCCATTTAGGCGGACATGGTTTGCGTCTTATGCGCCACTATTTATCAGGCATGTCTTATGTGCGCAGCCATCAAAGAAACTGCCTGATACTGCTCGTAGACCTGACGATCAATCCCGGTAAACGATGAGCCATCAGTTTTGATGTCTCTCCGCATGGAACTAACCATCGGCTGATGTTACTCAGCGTCATTGCGCAACCGTGCTCTGTTATTGCCGCTGATCGCCCGCGCCCGTCGTATGAGCTGTCCCATCCATTCCGAGATCCCACTGAGCCGATTGACACGTGCACGCATCGATCTCAATCCCATTGCGCCCCACGTTTCCTGCTTACGCACCTTATTGCAGGCACTGCCGGCCGAAGAAATCGCACGCCATGCCCGCTCGATAGCGGCCGCGCTGTTCACCGGCTTGACCGCTAACGTACCGATTCATGTCATTCCAATCGCTACATAGCAAAATCTTCGTCCTCGTGACGACGATACTGGTCACAGTCGCCATTGTGGTCATGCTGACATCGCAACGTAACGTGACCGACACTGTCATGACGAGCGAGCAGCATGCCATCAACAACGTGCTGAACCTCATCCGCCATGATGCAGCGGCGCGTTGGGGCGCCATGCTCAACAACAAAGTGTCCATCGTCCGCAATGGCAGGCGCCAGCTGATGCAAACCGGACGAGTCATCGAAGCCACGTTGGAATCCTATGCCAGGCTAGCCGACGACGGCATCGTCACAGAAGCGATGGCCCAGGACCTGGCACGAGAATGGATCAACCAATTGCATTTCGACGGCGATCGCTATGCCTTTGTCTTTGATACTCGATACATCGTGCTGGCCAGCGGCCACCCCGCAATGAGAGGCCGCGACCTCTCGACGATCAACGACTATAAAAATCGTCCGCTGGCACAAGTCGCGCTCGAGGACAGCTACGATTCCGGCTATAGCTTCGGAATCTACCGCAGACCCACCTCCACTCAGCCGGCCGGCCATACTCAGCCAGACCTTCACGCGTTGATCGGCGACGACGACAATTCGCGCTATGCATACTTCGATTACTTTGGCCCGTGGAACTGGGTTTTGGCCGTCAGCGACAGTGCCGCAGACATCATCAATCAGATTGAGGAGTACCGCACGCAAATGGAAAACGCCGTGCGGACAACACTGTTGCCGTTGAAGCTGGCGCGATCGGGTTTTGTGTTTATTGTTGCCGACGATGGGCGCTTCATCGTGCCTCCCCCAGATGCGCATAGCGGCTTTCTCGATAGCCGCTTCGACGATGGCCAGACATTGCGCCAACGCCTGAACGGCCCTGCTCGCGCAAATCTTCACGGCCTGCAAGTGGAAGGCTCGCGGGATCTTTGGACAATTGACAGTACACGCTACGCGCCACTGCGCTGGACGATTGTGGCGGCGGTCCCTGAAAAAGACTTGACCGCGCCAGCCCGAAAGCTGCTGCGTAGCCAGGCTCTGATCTTTGGCGCCATGTTGTTGGCTGCATTGTCGAGCGCATGGTTCTTCGCCGCGCGCATCGTACAACCTCTCAAGCGGCTGACATCATATGTGCGACAGCTTCCCGATCAAGCAGTGCAAGCGGAGAGCAAGGTACCTCGTCACATCGCAGCCCTTCCATATCTGCACCGAGACGAAGTGGGTCGGCTCGCAACGGCCTTTATGGACATGGACCGCAGGCTACGGGAAAACATCCATCACGACAAGAGTAAAGGCATTACGCACGCCTACTGCATACTCAGCAACGCGCCTGCGACACATCGTGATGCGTTCTTCGCCATGCTGTTGCAAGCCCATATGTTCGGCTCGGCAACAGACGGCTGCATGTTTGGCTTCGAGCCGCAGCAGGATCAGGTGATTCTGTTCAAGACCATTTCGCTGTCGGATCTAGATGGCCCGGCGGCGACCGCGCAACTGGAAGCCCTCGTCAATCAGGCTGGCCGCTGGGCTGCCTATTTGCCCCATCTGATCGAAGACTGGGAGCAAAAAGTCGTACAGGCCGCAGTCAACGTCGCTCAGTCTTTACCCGCCCATGCATAAGCTCGTCTCGCTCGCGCACCTTGATAGCCCATACGCTTAATCCCGGTCGCCAATGCCATTTCAGCCTATCGTGACGCAGCCGGGGGTTTAACTTCTTTTTGGTTAATGATCATGCACATCCCTGTCTACCCATCCATCTCGCTCGCGCTATCCACCACTGCGTTCGGTGCGCTGAACTATTCAGACACCCTGAATGATTTGACCTCGCGCATAACCGGCGGCCGAGTCACGCGCAACATGCTTGCCGAGGCCGTTCTGCACCAAGCGATCGGACTGGGGTTAGGTATCGCCAGAGATCACAAAGCCGTCGATAAGTATGCGAAGTCGATGACGGGCATCAGCGGCGCCAAGTTGATCGAATATGCCGATAAGATTCTGCGCAGCGCCAACGATGAGCAGTTTTCTGCCAGTGTCAGAGAGTTGCTGACGCAAACCTTGAAGAAGCAAACTGCTGCCGGCCATATTCCTGATACCGCCCAAAAACCCGCTATTGATCTTGCGGCGACGCTCCTTAACGACTACATCGGCAAACAGGCCATTTACCAGTTCCTGGGCGCCTATGCACAGAAGCACGGCTGGGATGTGCTCAGCGAGAAAATCAAGAATGCCGTCGTCCCAGAGCAATCGGATAGTTACCGTAACCTATTGATCCTGGCGGGCATTGATGCCGGCACTGATTTCATACGGAGCTTGGTCGACCGGGCGATTTTGCAGAACCCGGCATTTCGACAGGGCAAGGAGTTCCATGCGAAACCGGAATTGAAACTCGCCGCTGGGTGCCTGCACGCGTATCTGGTTAACCCTGAGAACTGCATAGAAGCGTTTAACAACTACACGCCTACCAAGCCACTGATCGACGCAACGTTCCTTCGCAACGTCGCCGACTTGACCATGGCATTTGCGGCGCAAGCTCACAGCGACGCGGATAACGTACTGAAGGAGGCCCAAAAAAAGCTTGATGAAGAGAACGCCAAATCTTCCCTACAGACGCGATCGCCCGGCCCTGCCCTGCAGATGCAAGTGCCCGAACCCGCCGCGGCGCAAAGCGACGTGGACGAAGAGATAGCTGATTTTTTGTTGGTCGACGCATCGGATGACGGCTTCGACGAGAACAAAGGTGCGTCGGGCAGCTCAGCGAAAACGGATGTCGATAAGGGCATAGTTTCGCCGAATGACTCATCGAAAGAGGTCGTCGATATCGATGGTTTTGTAAAGATAGATACGAACGCGCAAATAGCGGTGCGGGACGCGAAAAAAGCCTGTGAGCAAGCTGAAAAGGTCAAAGTAATGTGCGACGCCATCGGAGCCTTGCTCGTGGCAGACATGGACACGAGAAATGCTGAGCATATCGAGGGCGCCGTGAAAATCTTGTTAGAGGCCCTGCCGTTCGGCTCTAGGCTCGAGTCGGCTTCTTTTACAAAAAAATTATCCGAGGCGACTGAGCTGCCTGCGCAGAGTCTCATCGGCACCTATGCGGCCATCTATAAGTGGGAAGGTCTGGAAACTCTGCTGGCTACTGCCATTGAAAAGAATCTGGAACACATGGAGAAAAAGGCGGTAGAGCGAGCTGCAAAAAAAGCCGAATACGAAGCAAATGCACTGAAAGCCCAGCAGGCGGCACAGGAATATGCCGTGGAATTGGCCCAGGCGAATCCAAACACCGAAAATGCGGCACTGGCAATCTCGGAGCCAAGGCCGGAACAGGAAACTCAACAGGCAGGAACAGCGGCGAAAGATCCCAAGAAACCACCGGTGCAGGACGACCAGAGAACCGAAAACAAGGAACCTTCCCCGGTTCGGCGGGCTATCCCGGCATTGGCGGCCAAGCTTGTCGTCCAGCACCTGCGTCCCTATATCGAAAAGGGTAAGCTCGAGCGTCCCGACAATCCGGAATATAAGACCTTAGCCGATCTGCTTCATGCCAATCAGAACGAGCTTCACGGCGGATTCTCCACTGTGCAGGTCGGTCTCAATAGCGCGACAATCGTAGCGCAATACGTGACACAACGCGCGCCAAGCGGTGTGAAATATGTGGGCAGTACTGCTCTGAGCTACGCGAGCAGCGCGGCACAATATGCGGGCAATGCTGCCGTAAGCTACGTAAGCAGCGCGGCGCAGACTGGCGCCGCAGTTGTAAGTGCACGAGCTCAAACAATCGGCGAGCAGATCATGGCGGCAGGCGGCTTCGCGAATGCATTGACGAGCCCCGCAGTGAAGGTGGTCGCGACCGGAGGCGGCTTTGTGGCAGGACTGTGGAACAGATTCAATCCGTTCGCTGCGGCGCCTGATCAACCGGTCGCAGCTGAACATACTCGCAGTCAGGACGACACACTCTCTACCTCGGTACTCGCAGCCGGAATCTAGGACGTCAGCCTTGCTTCAAATAGAAAGGACTGTGCCATGGCTTCCCGTTACGTAGATGTATTGACTGCATTCGCAGGCGAAATCGGATTGCCATCAACCGAGCAATTTCTGAAAACGAAAGAACTCATCGTCGATGGCATCACCATCAGCCTGTTTTATGAGGGCGACGATCGAGCGGGAGACGTTGTTATGTTTTCTGCGTTGGGCGAAATCTCGGCCGAGCGTACGACCGAGATTCTGCAAGTCGCCATGGAGGCTAACTATCTGTGGGCCGCTACTGGCGGCGCCACGCTGGGGATTAGCAGCAACACCTTGGCCATGTCGCTACGCGTCCCGTTGATTTTACTGGATGCGCATTCGCTAGCCAACGTGGTTGGCGGCTTCACTCAAACCGCCATGTTCTGGCGGCGGTATGTCAACGGCGAGCTCGATCGGGCCGGGCCTTCGACCGGCCTGGAACAACGCTTGGCGTTTTCCCATAAGCCTTGACCGGAAATAGCCATCATGACGACGAGAATGAACACTGATCCTGTGCAAAGCACTATGCGCCCTCTCGATCGAGATGCATCCGATAACATTGCGCGATCTCCGTCGGGCAGCGCCGCGGTCTACAGCGATAGCACAACGCACGGCCGGGTGAGCGCAACAGGCTCACTACATGGACATTCCATTAGTAACTCGGATGGTGAACAAGGCCTCGGTGCTCAAGACAATTTGTCAAACCGCCAAGCGGGCTTCGCTTCCCGCTTGGCCTCGTTCGGTTGGTCTGTCATCAAGCTGCCGGCCTCGTTGTTCAACACGGTGACGTCGAGTCTGATCGCTGCCGGGAACGCCAGTGTCAGCACGCTGTTGAGCGTGCTGCCTGAAAAGCGCACCGAGGATCCCGATGAAACTAAGGCAAATGCAGCGCGTTTAGCAAAAGCAGCAAAACCACGCGGAACCCCCAGAGCGACCCCAGGGGTGTCTCAGCGAGTCCGCGATAGCTACAAGGAACTGGTCGCGCTTGCTAGCAGATCAGGGCTTGGGCTACCCGAGCCTCTTGCTAACGCGGAAAGCAGCCTAGGGCCCACGCAATTCTCTGACCTCGTCGACGTAGTCAAAAAAATTCGCGCAGAGGCAGAAAAGAAAGAGGCGGCGTTGCGAAATTTACCTGCCAATCCCCAGTTAAGTACGTACAGCTCGCTGCGAAATAAAGCCGCTGAGTTCATCAAAGAGTATGAAAAATAGCCCGATTGCATGAGCGGCATGAAAGTTGCCTGCAAACCGTGACAGTGAGGATTTTCCATGAAGACCTCGTCTATCCATGATGTCTGTTTCTCCAATGAGCCCGGGCAACGTCATCAAAAGCCGAGCAGCATTGAGATAGACAGAGGTCGCGCGCTCAAGCCACGCAAGGCGCCTATAAAGAAACCTCCAGCGCCACAGCGCATGCAGGAAGAGTTCCGTGAACTCATTATGCGCGCGCAGCGCAGCGGCATTAACCTACCCAAAGGCGCTCTGGCAGCCCAACAACGCCCAGAGTCCACATCCCTGTCGGCGCTGGCTGGCTTCGCGAAAAACATAGAAAAAGAAGCGGACAAAATCAGGAATTTGTCTGGTTTGCCGTGGCCTGCCGAGGCAGAACTCACTGCGCTGGCCATACACGCTGGCATCTTTGCCAGGAATACATATAGGTAGATTCGCGCTTCTTCGGGAGTCCACCGTACGCCCGAGAGTTTGGGTCAGTACGGTGATTGGGCGGTGAGCGCCGCCTTGAGCGGGTAAGGGGCTGAATCGTCCAGACACGCTGCGAAGCGTCGTCGAGCGTTACGCGCAAACAACACGGCGCGTTGGGCATACCGCGGACACAAACGCAATCTAAGCCATTGATTCTATGGCGCGCCCGACAGGAATCGAACCTGTATCAAGAGCTTCGGAAACTCTCATTCTATCCATTGAACTACGGGCGCAAAGAGGCGGTATTGTACCTAAGTTTTTGCTTCTTGCGGCGATGCGACATGGGGAATGTCCTGCCGTCCCTGTTTTTGCTTCACATGCGTTATATAATCGGGCGTTTGCATGCGGGGTGGGTCTTGCTTTGCGACCACTCCTTGCGTAGTAGTTGATTCGTCGTCTGTTGCCGCCATTAGGCGCCCCGGTACCCGATTTGCAGGATATAGGTTATGAGCAACGAGCAGGAACACAACGAAGAACACGCCTCGCCCATCAAGACCCCCAAACAGCTGATCGTCACGGTCGTGCTGGCTTTTGTCCTCCCCATCCTCATCATTATTTTGCTCGTGAATATGGTCACGTCGGGCACTAAGGTAGGTGCGGGCTCTGACACATTAACCACAGACTCCATTAATAAGCGCATTGCCCCGGTATCAGGTTTCGAGCTGGTCGACGCCAATGCGCCCAAGGTTTTCAAAACCGGAGAGCAGGTCTTTCAAGCTGTCTGTACGGCCTGTCACACCGCGGGTGTGGCTGGCGCACCAAAACTCGGAGATAAAGCGGCCTGGGCGCCGTTTATCCAGAGCGGCTACGACAGCATGCTGAACGTCGCCTTGCATGGCAAAGGCGCCATGCCCGCAAAAGGCGGCAACCCCGCGTTAAGCGATTACGAAGTGGCCCGCGCCGTGGTGTACATGGCGAACCAATCCGGCGCCTCGCTTGAAGAACCGGCGGCGCCTGAGCAAGCGGGCACATCGGCAGCAGGCTCGCAGCCAGCCGCTGCGTCCGCGGCTGCAGCTCCGGCGGCTCCTGCCGCAGCAGCGCCGAGCCCGGCCCCTGCTGCCAGCAATGCTTCTGCCCCGCCCCCTGCGCCCGCCGCTGCTGCCGCGCCAGCCCCTCAGCAAGCGCAGGCCGCCGTCAATCCGGCAGGGGAAAAACTCTATAAAAGCACCTGTTTCGCCTGCCATGGCGCTGGGATCGCCGGTGCACCCAAGTTCGGCGACAAAGCGGCCTGGGAGCCTTATATCAAGACAGGCGTCGACGCGATGGTAAAGGTCGCCATGCAGGGCAAGGGCGCCATGCCTCCAAAGGGCGGAGCGGCAAACGCCTCGGAAGACGATATCCGGGCCGCCGTCGAATATATGGTCAATGCTGCTAAGTAAAACAGTAAATAAGCAGCATTGAGGGCTGACACTCCCCGGTATCACTATCACGCCATTGAGAGTCAGCCGGTTCGCGACGAGGCAACGAGGCGCCTGATAGAGACGCCTCGTTTCACAGCGAGTTACGCGGTTGCTTCGGTCAGTAACGACAACCCTAATTGCACGCGGCGTTGCAGCCACAGGCTGGGACGGTAACGCATGTCGCCCGTGACGCGCTGCAGATTACGCAGAATTTCGAGTATGCGCTCGCCGCCCAAGGCATCGCCCATGGCGAGCGGGCCCGCCGGATAGCCCAGACCCAACGTCACGGCACGATCGATATCGGCCGGTGTCGCAATGCCTTGTTGGGCAATCTCGGCAGCCACGTTCACAATAGCGGCCACGATGCGTTGCGCGACGAAACCCGGGGAGTCTTGAATGACACTGACGGGTGCGCCATCACTGGCCAGCAAGGCATGCGCAGCGTCACGCCAATTCGCCTGGGTGGCAGGCGACAGCATCAGCGTACGGCGTTTGCCGCTTTCCAAGGGATGCAGTGTGTCTAGGCCTACGGTGCGGGCCGCGTCCAATTGCTGTTGGTAAACGCTGGTGGAGACGTCTTCACCGAACGGCGTCACGATGATCAAGGCCTGAGCGGGTGGCTCGGCAGACTCGACGATATTGGCATTCAGGCTTTGCAGCAAGGCGCGAGCGCGTGCGTGCCCCTCGGCATGCTCGGGGCTGATCCAGACTTGCAGGCTTGCCTGGACCGCTGGCACGGGTGGCTCGGCCGGGACCTGTTTTTGACCGTCTGGATAGGCGTAAAAACCTTCGCCGGCTTTGCGGCCGATGAGGCCGCCTGCCAGACGCACGGCGGTAATGGGCGACGGCCGGAAGCGCGGCTCATCAAAGAACTGGCGATAGATGGACTCCATCACCGGATGCGAGACGTCCAGGGCAGTCAGATCCATCAGCTCGAAAGGCCCCATCCGGAAACCTGCCTGTTCGCGCATGATGGCGTCGATCTGTGCAAAGGGCGCGACGTTTTCCTGTGCGACGCGCAAACCCTCGATGTTCATCCCACGGCCCGCGTGGTTGACGATAAAGCCGGGCATGTCCTTGGCACGCACAGGCGTATGGCCCATGCGACGCGCCAAAGCGGCCAGGGCATCGCCTGCTGCCGGATCGCTGCGCAAGCCGTCGATGACTTCGACGACCTTCATCAATGCGACGGGGTTGAAGAAATGAAAACCCGCTACGCGTTCGGGATGCTTGCACGCCGCGGCAATCGCGGTGATCGACAACGACGAAGTGTTGGACGCAAGGATGCAGTCAGCGCTGACGATGGCTTCGAGTTGAGAGAACAGATCACGCTTGATATCCAAGCGCTCGACGATCGCCTCGATGACAAGTTGCGTGTCTGCCAGATCTTGCAAGCTGGCCGCGGGCACGACGCGTGCCAATGCCGCTTCGGCTTGCTCGGGACTGAGCTTGCCTTTTTGCACGAGCTTGTCCCACAACTGACGCAGGGATTCGCGCGCGGCGGCCACAGCATCTGCGCTCGTGTCGTACAAGCGAACTAGCACGCCTGCCTGCGCAGCGATTTGCGCAATGCCTCGGCCCATGGCGCCAGCGCCAACCACGGCGATGGTTTGAATATCGGTTGTCATCGTGTCTACTCCTATGTTTTTAGTGCCTGGATTTCTGCTTTGGACAGGCCCAGCCGCTCTGAGAGCACTTGCTCAGTGTGCTCGCCCAGCAAGGGCGCAGGACGGCGATATTGCACAGGGCTATCCGAGAATTTCAAGGGACTGGCGGCAATGGGAGCCACGCCAGCCGTAGGATGGGGCAGCTCGCGCCGCATTTGGCGAGCTTGCACCTGAGGATCCTCGTACACCTGATCCAGCGTGTTGATGGGGCCGGCAGGAACGCCGGCGGACTCCAGCTCAGTCAGCCAATGGTCGCGTTTGCCTGTTGCCATACGCGCGCTGAGCAACGGCACCAGGGCTTCGCGATTTTTCACGCGCTGCGGATTGGTGGCAAAGCGCGGATCCTCGGCCAACTCGGGGGTGCCAATGACACGGCAATAGTTGCGGAACTGGCTATCGTTGCCCACGGCCACGATCAAATGGCCATCGGCCGCAGCGAAGACCTGATAAGGCACCAGGTTCTGGTGCGCATTGCCGGCACGCTGCGGGGCCTTGCCAGAGGTCATGAAGTTCAGGTTTTGATTAGCCATCATGGCGACTTGGCAATCCAGAAGTGCCATGTCGATGTGCTGGCCCAAGCCACTGCGGCTACGCTCATGCAAGGCGGCCAGAATGCCGACGGTCGAATACATGCCGGTCATCAAATCGGCAACGGCAACACCGGCTTTCTGCGGACCGCCGCCAGGCAGATCATCGCGCTCGCCGGTGATACTCATCAAACCGCCCATGCCCTGAATCATGAAGTCATAACCCGGGCGGCTGGCGTAGGGGCCGGTCTGGCCAAAGCCGGTAATCGAGCAGTAGATCAGCGCGGGATTCTCGGACTTCAGGCTCTCGTAGTCCAGGCCATATTTACGCAGGCCGCCGACCTTGAAGTTTTCGACCAGGATGTCGCTCTGGCGAGCCAGTTGACGCACTAATTCGGCGCCGCGCGGCGATGCGATATCCAGCGCCACCGAATACTTGTTCCGATTGGCGCTCAGGTAATAGGCGGCTTCGGTGGTGTCCGCACCGTCGGCGTCTTTCAAGTAGGGCGGACCCCAGGCGCGGGTATCGTCACCCGAGCCCGGACGTTCGATTTTGATGACTTCGGCGCCCAGATCGGCGAGATTCTGAGTGCACCAGGGGCCGGCCAAGACGCGAGTCAGATCCAGAACGCGAATGCCGGTCAGGGGAGCGGGTCGTTGTGACATGTGAGCGATAGGTAAATGCAGTAGCTGCGTGATCAAGCGGTCAGAGGGTAAAGCCTTTGGATATTAGCCCCTGCCGCGGTCCAGGCGTATTCTGTTTTCCGCACGTTCTTGTGCGTATTTCGCACATGAGGCGCATTCCAGTACGGATGCATGCGGCGCGGTCAGATGCTGTCAGATGCGTAGCGTATCTGATGCTGCAATAGACACACTGCGCGCTGTCGCATGCATCGTCCCGCCGCCCTCCACGCATCACGCCATAGCATTACGAATAAGCCTTGATCGTTTCGCGTGCAATGACCAGTTGCTGGATTTGCGACGTTCCTTCAAAGATACGGAACAGACGCACGTCACGATAGAAACGCTCGACGGCGTATTCGGAGATATAACCCGCGCCGCCGTGGATCTGTACCGCGCGGTCAGCGACACGGCCAACCATTTCGGTGACATAGAGCTTGCAGCATGCGGCCTCCAGCGTGATGTTCTCGCCCCGGTCGCGCTTGCGTGCGGCATCCAGGACCATGCAGCGTGCAGCGTACAGCTCGGCCTGACTATCGGCAATCATGGCCTGAATGAGTTGGAACTCGGAAATGGGCTGACCGAACTGCTTGCGCTGCGTGGCATATTGGACGGCATCGCGGATCAAACGCTCGGCGATACCGACGCACAGCGCGGAGATATGCAGGCGGCCTTTATCGAGCACACGCATCGCGGTGCGGAAACCATTGCCCTCTTCGCCCCCCAACAAGGCCGAGGCAGGAACACGGCAATTATCGAAGATCACATCGCAGGTCAACGCGCCTGCTTGGCCCATTTTCTTGTCTGGCTTGCCCAAGGTCACGCCCGGGGTGCCGGCATCGACCAGAAAGCACGAGATAGATGAGGCCTTGCGTTCTGGTGCGGTGCGAGCCATCACGGAAAATAAGCCGGCGATAGGGGCATTGGTAATGAAGCGCTTGGTGCCATTCAAAACGTAATGATCGCCATCGCGCACGGCAGTTGTGCGCAACGATATCGCGTCAGAACCTGCATCGGGCTCGGTCAGCGCAAAAGAGCCGATCAATTCGCCGCTAGCCAGCTTGGGCAAGTAATGGCTGCGCTGCTCGTCGGTACCGGCCAGCACGATGGATTGTGAGCCGATACCGATATTGGTGCCGGCCAGGGAGCGAAAAGCGGGCGAGGTCTGGCCGAGCTCGAATACAACGCGGACTTCTTCTTCCATGGTCAGACCCAGGCCGCCGTATTCGGGAGCGATGGACAAGCCAAACAGACCCAGATCGCGCATCTCGGCGACGATGTCGTCGGGAATCTCGCCACTATGCGCCAACGCGTCTTCGGCGGGAACGAGCCGATCGGTCACGAAGCGGCGGACCGCGTCCAGCAACAAGTTCAGGGTTTCAGTATCGAGAGCCATGATGGGGTCTGTGAATGCAAAGAGAATAAGGAAGAAAAAGTCGTCTGCTGAGCGCGAGGCTGGCGGTTGTTACGCATTCATCCCCCCACTCAACAAATCGAAATAGCCGGCGACGATCGCCTCGGCAGTCTGCGCACCGCCGGGCTGATACCAGCGCGCCATCCAATTCAGCATGGAGAGCACCGCACGGCCGGTAGCAGCGACGTCTAAAGAACGGAATTCGCCACGGGCTATGCCATCGGAGATGATCTGGCGCAGCAGCCGTTCGTACCCATCGCGCAGGCGAGCAGCATCCTCGCGCTCAGTGATGGCCATCCCGGAATAACCAATCAGCATGGTGACGAACTGGGCGTGGTGATTTTCAAAATAGCGGGCGTGAGCCACCATGAATTGGCGTAAACGCTCAGGCGCTGCCGTGACCTGGGAGACGGCTTGCGACACGGAGGCAGTCAGGCCCGCAAGTACATCCAGAATGATGGCGTCGTAGATGTCTTGTTTGGTGGTGTAGTAGTGATAAATGGCAGCCTTGGACACGCCGATAGCGGCGGCCAGATCGGCAATCGAGCTGCTCTCGTAGCCGCAACGGGCGAATAGCCGGGCGGCCTCTTCCAGGATGCGCTCCCGAGGAGCGGCTATCGTGGGCGGCCGGCCCGCACGGGGTCGTTTTGCGGCAAGCGGGCTAGTGGACATGACGACCTGAATTTGACACAGGTGGCTACACCGATAAACCTGCATTGACAGGCCTGCGGCGCATGCCGTTAAATGAAAGATAATTAATTACCGGACAGCCGGTAGGTAATTATAAGCAGGTGTCCTCCCTTCTTTCAACCACTACGTTTCATCCACCATGAACGCACGCGACCAAGCCCAGCCCAGTTCTCTGGTCAATCAGCTCTATGCGCAGATGACGTTGCCGGTCATCTGCTCGCCCATGTTTATTGTGTCGAATCCCAAATTGGTGGTGGCGCAGTGTACGAGCGGCGTGATGGGATCCTTTCCTGCACTGAATGCCCGCCCCCAGACCCTGCTGGATGACTGGTTGTCCGAGATACAGGCGGGGCTGGCCGATTACCGACAGGCCCATCCGTCGGCGCCGGTTGCGCCGTTTGCGGTGAATCAGATCATTCACCAGTCCAATGACAGGCTGGAACATGATCTGCAGAGCTGCGGTAAGCATCGCGTGCCATTTATCATCACCAGCCTGCGGGCGCCCGGGGATCTGGTCGCCGGGATTCACGCGTGGGGAGGAAAAGTTTTCCATGACGTGACGACGCTGCGCCATGCCGAGAAAGCGCTGGAGGCCGGGGTCGATGGCCTGATTCTGGTATGCGCGGGCGCAGGCGGCCATGCGGGCACGCTCAGCCCGTTTGCCCTCTTGTCCGAAGTGCGGCGTATTTATGACGGCCCGGTTATTTTGTCAGGCGCGATCACCTCGGGCGCGGGGATATTGGGCGCATTGGCGATGGGGGCCGACTTTGCCTATATGGGAACGCGATTTATCGCGAGCGCAGAAGCCAACGCCTCGGAGGCGTATAAACAGGCCATCGTGGACGCTAGTGCATCGGATATTTTGTATACGCCGTTCTTTACCGGCATACCCGGCAACTACCTGAAGGCCAGCATCGCGGCAGCGGGATTGGATCCGGCCAACCTGCCCGCCCCCGATGCCGGCGCGTCCAATTTTGGATCGACGCGGGTCAAACCTTGGAAAGATATTTGGGGCGCAGGGCAAGGAGTGGGCGGCATAGACAGCGTGCGTCCAGCAGCCGAGATCGTAGCCACGCTGCGACAGGAATACCAGCAAAGCCAGCGCCGTTTGGCGGGCAAAGCCTTGGCCGAGTAACGGAGGATCGACACCATGCAAGATAGTCTGATCGTCCAACGCGACGGCGCTGTGCTGCAACTGACAATCAATCGGCCGGCGCGCCGGAATGCGTTGGATATCGCGACTTACCACGCGTTGGCGGAGCAATTGCGTCACGCCTCCGAGGATTCGAGCCTGTCCGCCATCATCTTGTCAGGAGCGGGCGAACATTTCACCGCCGGCAATGATTTGCATGATTTTCAGGCCGGCCGCCCCGAAGGCGACAGTGCCGGGATGACCTTTCTGCGTGCCCTGATCGCCACGGATGTGCCTGTCATCGCGGCGGTGGAAGGTTATGCCATCGGCATCGGCGTGACGCTGCTGCAGCATTGCGATTTTGTCTATGTTGCCCGCAATGCCACCCTGCGGATTCCTTTCGTCGCGCTCGGCTTGTGCCCCGAAGGCGCTTCCAGTCTGTTGCTGCCGCGTCTGGCCGGAGCACGCAAGGCCGCGCAATGGCTGCTTCAGGGCAAGGCATTCAGCGCCGACGAGGCGCAGGATGCCGGGCTGGTGACGACGGTCACCGAACCGGGCGAGACATTGGCCATGGCGAAACAAGTCGCGGCGGCGCTGGCGGCGCAACCTCGCGAAGCGCTGCGCCTGACCAAGAGCATGCTCAAGCGTGCCGATCGCGCAGCCATTACGGAAACGCTGGAATTTGAAGCGACGCAGTTTCGGGCACGCCTGAAGACCCAAGAAGCGCAAGACGCTTTCGCGCGCTTTTTGAATAAACGCTGATGAAGTCAGGCCGGCGCGCCCTTGTTCCGTCCCAGCCT
>Ga0182743_1001845_pt1 | contig 19662 bp, 19 predicted proteins | sample eDN3rd30CKraftOP_FD_128522 | JGI IMG/M metagenome (GOLD analysis project Ga0182743, IMG submission 128522) | Enriched Organic Plus compost microbial communities from Emeryville, California, USA - eDNA 3rd pass 30_C Kraft OP (version 2) (version 2) ... | reverse complement strand
CGAACGTCTTCCGCTTCTTCGGCACGGACCTCTTCGACATCAATGTCGGCGCAAAGGGGCAGGAACCCCTTCAACTCGGCATCCGCACCGCGCTTGAGGAAGCAACGATACGTCTCGTCGCCGCCGTCGAGCGCGTCGACCCCTCGCTCTGCATGGCGCAGCGGCTCGACACCATTCCCGACCTGCCGGCCGATCAGCTGCGCGGACGTGCGCTCCGTCAAACGGTGGATACGGCCGGAGTTGCCGTAACGCCACCGGCAACGGTGACCAGCCAGCCCCCGGCGACGGGCTCGCTCAATCAGCCGAATTCGTCGTTCAACAGCCTGAACGCGAACAGCGGAACGCCCAGCGGCGATATCCTGCAGATCGGTTTTGAGTTCGGCGACACGGTGCTGATGGGCGGTGCCCAGTCAGTGCTCGACCAGATCGTCCAACGCGCCGCCAAGGGGCCGGTCAACATCATGGTCGTCGCCCACGATACCGAGAACTGGGATCCTGCGAAGCGGGACAGCCTAATCGATCAGCGCCTTGCGGCGATTGTTTCCGCACTTGCCAACAGGGGTGTCCCGCCAGCCGGGATCGCCGTGACGTGGCGACCGGACAGGGCAGACACCTCGATCCATCGCGACGGTCCTGGAAAGCAGGAAATCGCGCGGATTCAAGTCAGGAAATAGGAGGAGGAAACGGGGGGAAACCGATCATCGAAAGTCTAGATTCCAAGAGTGCTTGATACGTTCACAGTATCGATTCAGAGAAGGAAATCATCACTATGAGTAAAACGACAAGGAATCTGCGTTCCGCACTTCTTGCGGGCGCAAGCACGGCGCTTATCGCCAGTTTCGGCTCTACCGCCGCTCTTGCCGACCCCTCGGTTAGCGAAACCGCGAGCCATTCGATCGCAGTTGAACAGCAGTTCAACGACTTTTCGCTGCCAACCCCCGATCAGGAACTGAATGGGAACAGCGAAGGAACCATCAAAGCTACCATCAACAGCAACGATGATGCGGACCATGCCCTTCAGAACAGCACGGTTTCCGTAGGAACCTCGGCCACGAACGGCAACAGTTCCTCGGCCAATGGTTATGCCAATACGGCAGACCTCACCGTAAATGCCGATCTCAACAATGTAACCGGCTCGGGACTCTCGACCCAGAACGCCCAGTCGAATGGGACCACCGATGGTGCGAGCGTGACTGCCCTGGCCGATATCGGGATCGCGCTGTCGCAGCAGAATATCGCGACGGCAGCGACGGTGTCGGACTCCACCGACCTGGGCATCGCGCTTGATACTGGCGCAGCGGACAGCAAGGCTACGATCGCAGGCAACAAGCATGGCGCGACTGGTGTGCTTAACGCCGGCACCAACGCCATCAATGCAGATGTCAACAACAGCAGCGGCTCGCTCGGTATCGCATCGGCTCAGTCGAGCGTAAACTCCACGCTGGCCGCGACTCAGTCTTCGCTTGACAGCTTCGTGACGGGATCGGTCGACACGGGAATGGCGCTGGACAGCAGCACCGTTGAACTGATCGGTAACAGCCAGTCCGCTACGGCTGTGGCGAACTCGGTGGCGAACTCGCAGAGCGTGACAGGCAATGATCTTGCCCTTGCCGGTGTTCTGGCAGGTCAAGCGCAGGCGGGAGATGCGGCCAGCGATGCGACGGCCAGCGGTGGATATGCGACGGCTGCCAAGCAGCAGTTGGACGCCGGCAGCGTCAGCGCGGCAGTCGACAGCGCCACGGGCGGCTTCCTTGCCCAGGTGACGGGCGACGTCTCGGGTTCCACTCTCAACAACGAGAGCAATTCGGCCAAGGCGCTCGCGCGCGGCAACGAAGCCGTCAATGCGACGACCTTCGATGCCAACAGCGTTTCCACGACTGGAGCGGGTACGGTCGCAGCGATTGCGTCCCAGCAGGATGTAACGGGCGCCGCTGCTATCAACGCCGGCGTAACCGCGGTTGGCGTGAACGGTCCGATGGCCGGGAACCTGATCTCTGGCGACGTCGCTGAAAGCTCGGAAGTCACTGCATCGAACAACTCGGTTCTGGCTGATGCGGCCGGCAATCGTGGCGGCAACTCCATTGTTTCGTCGGGAACCACGATCAACACGGCGACCCCGCTCCCAGGCTCGGCCAGCAACACTGGCGCCCAGGCCTCGGCTATCGCTGCATTCGCGGTTGCCAACAAGCAGTCCGTGTCCGGCGCGGCAACGATCACGGCCGGCCTCGTCGATGATGTAACAGCACCGACCAGCGGAACATCGGTCGCGACGGTAGTGAGCGGCAGTGTCGCTGATTCCAGCGTCTTATCGAACGGCAACCAACTGACTGCTGCAGCGGCCGGAAATACCACTCTGACCGGGGGTAACGCCATTACGCTGACGGGCACCAATGTCGACACCAACGCGGCGGTAGCCAATGTGCAGACGATGGACGGCAGCGTCGCTGCGGCCATCGGTTCTAGAAGCGTGGGGAGCCTGGTCAACTTTTTGTTTACGGGAACCAGCACGCCTGCCGGTCCAACTTTCACCTTCACCGGTACCACGACTACTGGTGGCTATACACAAGAGGACGTCGATGCGCTGAACGTAGCCTATGGCGGCACCGCCACATTCACTCTTGTCGGCTCGAATATTGAGGTGACGGCACCTGGGCAAGTTGGCGAAGTCACGAGCTTCAGCGCGAGCTATACTGCTGCACCTTCAGCAAACTCGCCGGCTTCGGGCGGTGTGACCGTCATTGTCGGGAATGACATTTCCAACAGCAGCGTGTCTGTGAACGGGAACACCACCTCCGGCTCGGTGCTCGGTAACAGTGCCTCCAACAGTATTGTCGCCAACGCGACCAATCTGGACAACGGAAGCACGGTCACTGCGGCTGCGGCGGGAACGACCGCGACCGGCATCGCTGCGACCGCCGATCTCGCTGTTGCGAACACCCAGTCCGTTGGGGACACTGCGGTGCTGAGCAGCGATGTGGGGGCACAGTTCGTTATCGCGGCGGCGGGCACCACGGCGCCTGATGATCTGAGCAATGTCACGAACAGCACCGTTTCCGTCTCGGACAACACGGAAAAATCGGCCGTCACGGGTAACAGCGCCGACAATTCCCTCCAACTGAGCGCGACCTACCTGTCCAATACCTCCGCGCTTACCAACAGCCAGCAGATGGATGGCGCTCTCACCGCTACGGTTGCTGACTTCAGCGGCGCCTTCGCCACGATCGGTCGTGATGTGACCGCCAGTTCGGTTCTCGTCGACGGCAATACGATCACAGGTTCGACCACCGGCAATGACGCGACCAATAGTGTCGCCGTTGATGGCAGCAGCACGCTGGCGGCCGGAGATACGACGGCGGACGCAAGCGCCGATCCGTCGAATGGGACCGCGCCTACGGTCGCCCTGGCACAGGCCGACCATGCTCTAGCTAACATCCAGGGGCTTGGCGATGGCGCTTCGCTGGCAACCAATGTCACGGCCGGTTACGGCATTAAGACGCTGGGTGCCGGTGCAAGCGCGACGCCGGGGAGCGATGATGATGTAAGCGACGTCACGAACAGCACTCTGTCGGTCTCGAACAATGTCCAGTCAGCGAAGACGACCGGCAACATCGCGTCGAACTCCGTAGATATCAGCGGTGGCAGCATTGCAACTGATGGGGCGCTCTTGTCGTCGCAGTCTGTCGTCGACAGCACCCTTGCAGCCAATTCGACCATGACGGTCGGTGCTCCGGCCGCGAACAGTGCTTCAACGCTGGTGCTCAACGGCAATGCCAACAGTGCATCGGCAACGATGAATACGGCCACCAATGCTATGGCCGTTGCTGCTGCCACCGATCTCGCTTCGACTGTCGCTGATGCGGTGCTGTCGGGCGATGTCTCCGACGATTATGCTGCGGTCGGCACCTATGTCGTAAACAACGTCCAGAACGTGACGGACGGAAGCGTGGGAGCGACAGCTGAATCCACCATATCGAACAACGACGGCACCTTCCTTCTGGCGCCGATCGCGACGGACGGGATTCAGAGCAGCACAGTTACGTTGAACGGCAACAGCACGCTGGCGTCCGCAACATCGAACAGTTCGGTCAACACGCTCGCGCTGACTGCGAATAGCAGCACGGCTTCGGGCGGCGTTCTGAACCAGCAGACTAACGGAGCAGGCGTCACGGCCGACGCAGCGGCCACTGTCGGCGTCGCGGTCGCGGGCTTTGACGACGATGTCACTGACCCGAGTCCGGTGAACAACAGTGCGGCCACGATCTCCGGTAACGCCACAGTGGCGCGCGCCGGGGGCAACAGTTCGTCCAATTCGCTTTCGGCGGCAGCGACCACCTTCGCCAACACCAGCGTCGGAGGTAGCACTTCGCTCAATGCGGATCGTGACGACAGCGTGACGGCCAGCTTCGCCGTGCTGAATGAGCAGGCTAATAGCGGACCGATCAATGCTACGGCGACGGTCACTTATGGCGCTGCGTTCAACACCCTCGGCTCCGCGCCGACGGTCACGAACTCGTCGCTCGCTTTGAGCGGCAACAGTGCGGCATCCGTTGCCTACGGCAATGCCACCACCAACGAACTGACCTTTGCGGCGCTCAACAGCCCCGTCGCCCCGGGAACTGTCCCGACGACCACGGCGATCGCGAGCAATCAGTTCAATTCTGGCAATGTCACGGCAACCACCGTCGCGACAAACGTGTCGTTCGGCGTCAACTCGCCTAGCATCGTTGGCAGCAACGGGTCTGTCAGCCAGAGCAGCTTGTCGATCACAGGCAATGCCCTGTCGGCCGCAGCTTATGGCAACAGCGCGACGAACACGCTCACGATCAGTGGGAACAACGTGAACGTCGGGACGCCAATCGTTCCGTAAGCAGAGTTTCGGTGCCCTTTCCCAGGGGCGCCGGAATGCCCGGGAACCCCACAAGTGCGGCGGCCGCGCCCCGGTCGCCGAATGCCGGGTATCCCCCTGCCTTTCCGCAAGGCGGGGGGACTTCCCAGCGATCAGAACGCACATGAAGACCGCCGAGGTGCGGATTGTAGCTCCAAGACAGACATCAGGACCGCATCGGACATGTTAAGCCCAATCCATCGCTGCGCGCTCGTTTCCATCGTTTGTATGGGTATGCTGCTCACTGCTGGTTCAGGCCAGGCTGCCGACGCATCCGGAAAATTCTCCATTCGCGGCCCCGGCTCGCAAGGTTGCGAAACCTATCTGGCATCTGTTGGCAACGTTCAGGTGCGCGCGCGCATCGCCAGTTGGTTGCTGGGCTACGCAACCGCACGCAACCGGCTCGAACCGGACACATATGATTTTATTCCCACCGAAAGTGGGGCAGATTTTCCCAATGTCGTCGCAGTGATTTGCAAGGCCAATCAGAAAGCGACCATTGAACAGGCAGCCCATGCCGCGATCACGGCCCTTGCGCCGATGCGTCAGAGCGCCGCCTCGCCCCTCGTCGAGCTTCGGGCAGACGGCAAGACGATTAACATCCATCAGGAAGCCCTACGGACTCTCCAGGCTGCCCTAATCGGCAAAGCGGCCTTCAACGGCCGGGCCGATGGCCTTGCCAGTGCTGCGTTTGTGGCAGCGCTGAAGGACTTCCAGCGCAAGGAATCGATTCCGGTAACCGGCCTACCCGACATCGACACATTCATACGCGCCATCATCAAGCACTGACGCGTCAACGGCCGACAGAACTATAAAAGGGGGAGTGCCAAATTGAGTGAAGGATCCGCATCCACCGCGTCACCGCTGCACATCTTCATGCACGCGGACTGGCTCGTTCAGAGCATCATCATTCTTCTCATTCTCGCTTCCATTGCCTCCTGGGCGCTCATCCTGAATCGGAGCTGGGCCATCCGGCGAGAATTGCGTTACGTGCGCAACGCGAGACGTACCCTGACATCTGTCGGTACGCGGGACCAACTACATCAACTGATCGACCAGGAGAAGGGTCAGATCGTGCCCATCCTGAGCGCGATCGAGGCCGAATGGCGCTGGTCCAGCGAGAACCCACAACAAAGCTATGACCAGGCGCGCGACCGCATCCTGTCCGTGGCCGAGATGACCGTGGCCCGCGAGGGGCGCCGGCTCGCCGGACGGACCGGGTGGCTTGCGACTATCGGATCGACTGCGCCCTTCATCGGCCTGTTCGGCACCGTCTGGGGCATTATGCGTAGCTTTCTCGCCATCGGTATGAGCCAGGATACTTCGCTCGCCGTCGTGGCGCCTGGCATTGCTGAAGCGCTTCTGGCCACCGCCATCGGTCTGTTCTGCGCTATCCCCGCGGTCATCGGTTTCAACCGATTGCAGCAGGGCATTGCAGAGGTCGATGCCGAATGGCGGTCGACCGGAGGGCTGCTTGAAGTCGCCATATCCCGCCATTTCAGCACGCGGTCGCGGCCATGAAGGAATTGATTACGATCCCCTGCGGCCCTCTCGCCACGCCAGCCTGCTCCGATCGGAACGACCATGGCTACCACCTCTGATTTTCTGAACGGGGGCAAGGGGCCGGCGAAACCGCATTATCTGAGCGACATCAACGTCACCCCTTTTGTCGACGTCATGCTGGTCCTGCTGGTCATCTTCATGATCACGGCGCCGATGATGGCAACGGGAGTGAAGGTCGACCTTCCTCAGGCCCACACCCGGCAACTCGCCGCCGATATGAAACCCGTCGAGGTCGCCATCGACGCTGACGGCCAGATATTCGTAAATGAGTCCCCGGTTGCAGCGGATGACTTCGCGTTAGCATTGCACGCAATCGCGGAGGACTCGGGTGACTCTGCGCAGATGCGCGTGTTCGTCAGCGCCGATCGCTCGATTGACTACGGTGCCGTTATGGCTGTGGTGTCGCAGATCGCGAACGCCGGCTTCACCAGGGTCGCATTCCTGTCGGACTCGCGAAAGCGCGCAATCGAGCAGGCTACCCCGTGAACGCGCGGGTTTCTTCGGCCACCTCTCTGATCCTTCATATCGCCTTACTGGCGATGATGTCGCTGATCACGTTGCGGTCGCAGAAGGTTCCGCCACAGCCACAGGCGCTGGAAATCGAGATCACGGATTTCGAAGATGCCGTGGCGCTGCCCGAGCCTGTCGTCCCGACGGAGTCCGACGTCAACGAAAGCCTGACCGAAGCACTGCGGTTTACGCCCGCGGATGCGGGCACGCCCAAGCCGATGGACCAATCAGCGCCGCGACCGGAGCCGGCACCGCAGCGATTGACACCGACGCCGCAGTCTGCCTCGCCAGTTCCATCGCCGCCAAGATTGACACCTGTAGCGAAAACTGAGGCAGCGCCCGAGCTCGCACCTGCGCCGGTCATGCCTGTGATCCCTGTGCCTGTCTCTGCCGAGCCGTCACTTGCGTCCAATCGCGCAATGATGCCGATCGCTCGACCGGTGCCGCCCGCACCCGCTCCGCCAGCCAGGCGGCTTGACCCATCGGCCCTGTCGCAATCGCTCGCGACGAAGTTGAGCGCTGCGCCGGTCAACAGGATGAACGCCGCGACAATCGGTTCCGCCATTGGCCGGGCCATCCCGAAGGGCGCGGCGGGTTTGACCGTGCGTCAGCGCGCTAACCTCGTCGATATGATCCGCTCACAGATCACCCCTTGCTGGAATCCCCCTGTCGCAGAGGAAAATAGCGGTCACGTCACCGTGGTGATGCGGATCAGCCTCGATCGGAGAGGAGCGGTTACCGGGACACCGCGCGTAGCGCGCCTGACCGGCCGAACGGCAGCAAATGCCGCCTACGCCAACGCGTTGTCGGGCAGCGTGCGCCGGGCGGTCCTCAGATGTTCGCCTCTCAAGCTGCCCGCCGAACTCTATGACGCCTGGTCCAATGTCGAACTCAATTTCGATCCGAGGGATGTATCATGAGGAAATCGAGCCTTCGATCGATCCTGGCTTTCCTGTCGCTGATCGGGACGCCTGCAGCGGCACAAGGGCCGCTTCATGTCGACATCACGCAGGGGGTGGCATCACCGCTGCCCGTCGCCATTCCGGAGGTGGCGAGCGGTGAGGTCATCAGTATTCCTGATGTCGGGGATGTCGGAGTTGCATTGTCCCACATCGTTCGCGACGATCTCCTCTCATCAGGGCTCTATCGGCTGGTGACTGCGGACGCGCGTCTCTCGGCTGACCAGGAAGTCGACCTTGCGCCCTTCATGCGTGCCGGCGCCCAGGCATTGGTCATCGGCCGCGCGCAAGCGGCCGATGATGGACGCCTTGCCTATGAGTGCCTGCTTTACGACGTCTTCGGCGGGCGGGTGGAAGCCTCTCAGCGGTTTGTCGTTTCGACGACGCAGTGGCGCCGCGCCGCCCACAAATGCGCGGACATGGTCTTCGAATTCACCACAGGCGATCCCGGTCATTTCGACACACGTCTGCTGTACGTCGCTTATGACGGCCAGCCGCCTGACCAGGGAGCTCATCTTGTCGCGACGGATTACGATGGCGCCAACGCCGCTCCGTTGGCGCGCGGCGTTCAGCTAGTTGCGATGCCGGGTTTCTCGCCGGACAGCCGTCGTCTTGTCTTCATATCCTATCGGGATGAGCAGCCGCAGCTGGTCGTGGCCGACCTCGGCAGCGGTCAGGCAACCACCCTCAATACCCCCGCTGGCGTACCTTCCGCGCCTCGGTTTTCGCCGGATGGTCGTTCGGTGATCCTCTCGCTCGCCCGTGAAGGACAAGCCGACATTTACACGATCGAACTTGCCAGTGGATCAACCCGCCAACTCACCCATGGTGCCGGAGCGGACACCAGTCCCGGTTATTCCCCAGATGGTACGTCCATCGTCTTCGAGTCAGATCGCTCGGGTGAGCAGCAGCTTTATGTGATGGCGGCCGATGGCACCCGGCAGCGGCGCATCAGTTTTGGCTCAGGAGCCTATGGCTCACCGAGCTGGAGTCCGCGCGACGATCTGATCGCTTACACACATATCGAAAGTGGGCGGTTGCGCATCGGGGTCATGAAGCCCGATGGATCTGGAAGCCGGATCATCACGGATGGAGCGCACGATGAGGATCCAGCCTGGGCGTTGAGCGGTCGGGCGATAGCATTTCAGCGCACGCGCGCCGGTCAATCCGCCTCTTCGCTCTGGATCACCGATCTGACGGGTAAGGCCCAGCATCAGGTTCGCACACAGGGAGCTGCCTCTGATCCGGCCTGGTCGGGGAAACGGCCATGAATCACGCCCTGCCTGAAGCCCGTCCGAGTAACCTTTGGTTGCTGCGATTGTCCGTGCTGGCGCTGTGCGGCGCGTTGGCAGCTTGCCAGCGCCCAACACAGATGCTGCCGCCGGCCCCGATCTTCGGGATCCAGGGGGCGCGCCAGTCGACGCCGGAGCCCAATCAATCCGCACTGAGAGATGACGTAACGCGGGTGGATTTCGAGCGCTTCGCACAGTTCTCGCGGATTTACTTCGAGCGCAACAGCGCGACGCTTACGGACGCGGCACGCAAGACGCTCGACGCCCAGGCTGAGTGGCTTCGCGAATATCCCGAGGTGCATGCATCGCTGCAGGGGCATGCAGACCTGCTTGGAACCCGCGAGCATCAGTTTGCACTTGGTGAACAGCGCGCGGCAGCGATGAAATTCTATTTGGTCACGCGCGGGATCGGGCCGGAGCGCCTCACCATCACATCGTTCGGAAAGCAGCGGCCGGCCGCTCTCAGCCTCGATGAAGCAAGTCAGAAATCAAACCGCCGTGGCGAGACCGTTCTGGTCGGCGCGCGCGGCGCGTCAGCACATTGAGAAAGGGTAACAGATGCGTGTTTTCATCATCGGGAGCGCCGCGTTAGCAGCTGCGGCCATCGCTGGCCCGGCTAATGCCGCACCGGGCGATATTCTGATCAAGGTTCGTGGCGGCTACGTTCTGCACCCCGGAAGCAGCCGCGTTGCGGTTGATATCGACGACGCTACCACGAGCGCAAAGCCGAAATCCGCAGTGTCTGGTGAGGCGAGCCTTACCTTCTTCATGACCGACCACATCGCGACCGAAATAGGCTTCGGCGTCACGTCCTACGATTTGAAGGATCGGGCGGGGCGAAATCTCTCTTCAGCGGGTCTCATCACGCCATCGATGACAATCCAATATCACCCGCTTCCAGACGCGAAATTCTTCAGGCCGTATATCGGTGTGGGTGCCGCCTACGCCAACTTCTATAGCGAGAAGCCCGGCGAGGTTCTGACCGATCGCGACGCGCATTTCACGCGATTCTACTCAACCAGCCTCAAGGGACGTCTCGCTCCCGTGGGCCAGATTGGCGCTGACATTGCTCTCAACGACCAGTTTTACGTCAATGTCGACGCCAAATATATCGGCAGCAATACCAAGTTCCAGGTTGAGCAGGGTGGCAGCACTCAAACCATTTCTCATAAGATGCGCTCGGTCATCATCGGCGCGGGCGTCGGCTTTCGGTTCTGATCGTGCCGGCTTCGACCCAGCTCTGCCGCAAAGGCCCTTTCAGGCGATGGGCATTGACGCTCGCACTGGTGAGCGCCCTGAGCCACGTGAGTGGCGCTCAGGCCCAGACGCTCGGCGCAGTCGAACAGCGCCTCGACCGTCTCGAGAAGGTGACTCGGGAGCTTCAACGAGCAACCGATCGGGTTTCGCGATCCCCAAGCTCTCGCGATGACGTCTATCTACAGCTCGATCGCCGCCTTGCCATACTGGAACGCGCTATCTCCAGTCTTGTCGCGGCTCAGGAGCGCGACCATCAAGAGTTGACCACGACGGTGGAACAATTGCAGCGCATGAAGCGCGACGTCGAGGCAAGACTCGATGCTATCGAAAGCCTGCCTCAGGTCGAACCTGCGGCACAGTCTGCTGGTGCGGTCGCGCAGACGCCCCCAGTACCGCTTGATGCCGATGCGCGCTTCACACAGGCGATGGACTTTGCCGACCGGGAGGAGTGGCCGAACGCTGAGCTCGCCTTCGACACATTTATTGCAAGCTATCCTTCTGATGCCAGGGTCCCGGAAGCCCGTTATCAACTCGGCCGCGCTTTTGAAGGGCAAGGCAAGCATGCCCAGGCCGCGCAGATATTCCTGGATCTTTATCAAGGCCATCCCGACGCCCCGTTCGCAGTGCCGAACCTCTTCGCGCTCGCAGAGGCGCTTGGCGCGATCAGTCCGGAAAACGCAGAACAGGCCTGCGACGTTTATAGCGAGATCGAGGTAACCCACGGGAAGACACTCTCGGTCGATCAGCGGTCACAATTGCTCGATCGGAGATTGTCGCTCAAATGTTCGAAATGACGAAGCCTTCAGGTGACGAGTATGCCGGGCTCGGTCGCCTTCTTAAAGCCGCGGGCGTGCCGCCTTTCCGCGTGGAGCGGCTCGTGGCGGATTTGATCGCCGAAGAGGAAAAAGCTACGAAAACGGTACTTCTGGCCGAAATCCACCGCCGTCTGGATGCAAATCTTGCCCATACGCGCCAGACCCTGCGTCAGACTGTTTTTGAGGTTTCCTGTTTCAGAAAGGAATCAGGGTTCCGAAAGAATGGAATCCGCCTGACCTTAACTACGCTTGTATTGGCCATTGGGGCGTTCGCGGGGGCTATCGCCGGGAGCAAATGGGGAGGATCCATGGACTCGGTGTCATGCACATCTGGCCGTGCGGGCCCTGATCATGCTTCGGATTTTCCCGAGGTGAATCGGCCATGAGCCACGTCATGTCCGGATCCCTTGTTGAAGAAGAGGCGAGGGAGCTTCTGGATCTCGCATTGGATGCGATTATCCAGGCGCGACTCCTGTTGATGCGCCCGCGTGCCATCAGCAGCGTCAAGTTGCTCGATGAGATGTCACTTGCCGACCTGAAGCAGGAACTGGTTCGCGAACGATATCGGGAGACCATCGATCGGACGTCGCTTCCCTGTATCAAGCAGACAGGAAAGAAGGGCGCAAGGATCCTGATGAGATTGCTCGAAGATCCTGGTCGTTTTGTATCTCACCAGGCGCTTGCCGAGGCCGCCCAACTGCGTTCACAAACAAGTTCCGCGATTAAAGTATATGTCTGCCAGATCAGAAAATCCCTGGAAGAATATGGGTACTCTCCAAAACTAATTGAAACCGGCAGAGGGGCCTATCGCATACACCCCGATAAAACTGACGAAATCATAGAATTTCTACATTCCGTATAAAATAGCAGAATAAACATTCCCATGGCGTATCGCAGTTCCCCTTCCCCATCTAGGGGAAGGCATTGGTAGTATGAGTGATTTTCCGAATAGTGCCTCAGAATCCCGTCAAAAATTCACCCCAATCGACCCGATCAGAATTCGCACTGGTATAGATCGCATCCATCTCGAGACCGCCCTTGCGGTGCATCTCCATGGTACGTTTCGCCGAACCGCCGAGTCTCTGAACATGAAAGCCACAACGGTTAATCGGCGCATACGGGACCTCGAGTTTCAGCTGGGAACCCGTCTTTTCGAGCGTCAGAAGCGCCGCCTTGTGCCCACGGCTGCGGGCTTGATGTTTCTTCGACGCGGTGCAGAAATCCTCGAAAGCTTTCACACTCTGGTGGAGGGGATTCGCCGTATGTCAGACGGCAGGGCCGGACAGATTGTTATCGGTTATCATGGCGCTATTGCCCACGGGGAGCTGTACGAGATCCTGTTCCATCCCGATCCGGGTTATCCGGACATTCGGCACGTCCCGGTCGAGCTGACGCATGACAGAATGTGCGAAGCCCTGCTGGGCGGAGCCATCGACATCGCGATTGTACGCGGCAACCCGGTGGAGCTGGCTCACAAGGCAACGCCTTTGTGGAATGAACGCATTCTCGTGATCCTGCCTGAAGACCACCCGCTCGCCGCGCGGTCACTTCTGCAATGGCTTGATCTGGTTGAGGAAACCTTCCTTATTTCCGGCTATGATCCGAGCGAAGCCATCCTCAAGTTGCTGGAAGATCGCTTTGCTCCTCTGGGCGGGACGGCCAGCGCGCAAGTCCATTACGTCAGCCCGCCGGCCATCATGCAAATGGTTGGCGCGGGACGCGGTATTTGCCTGTGTCTGGACTCGATGCTTGCGCATCGGTTCGCGGGGACGGTGCTTCTCGAACTGTCAGGCCCTACGGGGCCGGAATATGTCACAAGCTTCGCATGCTGGCGGGAGGACAATCCCAATCCAGCGCTCGCAACATTCCTCAAGGCGCTCCTCCGCCGCTATCCGAGCAGAAACGGCCATGAGACGATCGGATGATGAGCGCCCCTCGCTGGCCTTGCGCATCGAATGCGCATTGATTGCCGCGATTCTGCTTTTTCAGATCGCAAGCTGCACGGTCAATACAGTGGGGGGCATTATCCCAGCCTGGTTGTCTCGATTTATGGATAAGATCATTCAGTCTCTGTTCTGAGGCAGTATCGGCCGTGCAGATCAAGTTTTTACATCGCCCCTGGGAGCGATGTCGAATGCAATGCACGCTCCCCGGTTGTCGGTTCTGTCAAAGAGCGCCACCTTTGTGGCTACGCCATTCCCTGTCTTTCTTCGCTAACCTGCGACGAGCCTAAAAGCTTGTTGAAACGGCGCATTTTCTGCGCCTCTTAATCATCCCCGAAATGCCGGCCGCATCGTCCGGCGGCGGAAACGGGGATCATCATGGACACTGCGCTCCATCGACAGGAGGCCAGTCAGCGGGGCGCGCGGATGCTCCGCACGGCGCTTGGAGAGGCCATTTCCGACTGGCTTGCCGATCCCGCGATCATTGAGGTGATGTTGAACCCCGATGGACGACTGTGGGTCGACAGACTGGGTGAAGGCATCAGCGATAGTGGCAAACGGCTCTCGCCCGCCGACGGCGAGCGCATCATTCGCCTGGTCGCACATCATGTCGGCGTAGAGGTCCACGCCAGCGCCCCTCGTGTATCCGCCGAGCTTCCTGAAAATGGGGAGCGCTTTGAAGGGCTGCTTCCCCCGGTTGTCACCGCGCCGGCCTTCGCAATCCGTAAGCCGGCCGTCGCAGTGTTTACGCTGTCGGATTATGTCGCCGCGGGCATCATGTCGGCAGGCGCAGCGGATTTGCTGCGCACCGGCATCGCTCAGCGCATGAATATCCTGGTCGCGGGCGGCACTGGAACCGGCAAAACGACGCTCACCAACGCGCTGCTAGCCGAGGTGTCGAAGACCGCCGACCGCGTTGTGCTGATCGAAGACACGCGGGAACTCCAATGCACCGCGCCCAATCTCGTCGCGCTGCGCACCAAGGATGGCGTTGCGTCATTGTCGGATCTTGTCCGCTCGTCGCTCCGACTGAGGCCCGACCGCATACCGATCGGCGAAGTGCGCGGCAGCGAGGCGCTGGATCTGCTTAAGGCATGGGGCACCGGCCATCCCGGCGGCGTCGGCACCATCCATGCCGGGAGCGCGCTTGGTGCTCTTCGCCGCATGGAACAGCTGATTCAGGAAGCGGTCGTTACCGTGCCTCGCGCACTGATCGCCGAGACCATCGATCTGGTCGCTGTCCTCGTCCGCGACAGACATGGTCGGCGCCTTGGCGAACTGGCGCGGGTTGTCGGCATCGACCCCGCCACCGGCGACTATCGCCTTACTGCTCATCCGGACCTTCAGGGAGACCCTCTATGATCCATGCCATCCGGCGTGGCGCAAACCGCGCTGTGCTCGCTGTTTCAGTGAGCGTTTTCACACTGATCGCATCGTCCCCGGCTCATGCCGGCGGTTCGTCCATGCCCTGGGAAGCGCCGCTCGAGAACATACTGGAATCGATCGAAGGGCCGGTGGCGAAGATCGTCGCGGTGATCATCATCATCGTGACGGGCCTCAGCCTTGCCTTCGGTGACACGTCAGGCGGCTTTCGGCGCCTGATCCAGATCGTGTTCGGGCTGTCGATCGCCTTCGCCGCAAGCTCCTTCTTCCTGTCCTTCTTCAGCTTCGGCGGCGGAGCATTGGTCTGATGTCCGCACCAGACGACATTCCAGGCTATGCCGCGCCGGTCCACCGCGCCCTTAGCGAGCCCATATTGCTGGGCGGCGCCCCTCGCAGCCTCGCCATTGTCAACGGCACACTCGCAGGCGCTCTGGGTTTGGGCTTGCGGCTGTGGATCGTTGGCCTCGGCCTCTGGGTGATTGGCCATGGGCTGGCGGTGTGGGCGGCGCGGCGTGACCCCCACTTCGTCGATGTCGCGCGCCGGCACCTCAAATATCCGCCGTGGATGCGGCCATGATGCACCTTGGCGAATATCGTGGGCATGCCAATTGCCTTGCCGATTTTCTGCCCTGGGCCGCACTCGTGGCCCCGGGCGTCGTCCTCAACAAGGACGGCTCCTTCCAGCGCAGCCTGCGGTTTCGCGGACCGGACCTCGACAGCGCCACGCCCGCCGAAATGGCGTCCGTCACGGCACGTCTCAACAGCGCGCTCCGGCGCCTCGGCTCGGGCTGGGCGCTGTTCGTGGAAGCGCAGCGGGTCCCCGCGCGGGACTATCCCGAATGCGATTTTCCCGATCCGGTTTCCGAACTGATTGAAATGGAACGGCGCGCCCAGTTCCGGGAAGAAGGCGCGCATTTCGAAAGCTTCTACTTTCTCACCTTGCTGTGGATGCCGCCCGCCGAAGATGGCGCCCGAGCGGAAAGCTGGCTCTACGAAGGTCGCGAGCAATCAGGCATCGATCCCTGGGAATTGCTCAAAGGGTTTACCGACCGGACCGATCGCATCCTGAATCTGGTCGAAGGCTTCATGCCCGAGGCCCGCTGGCTCGACGACAGTGAAACGCTCACATTCCTCCACAGCTGTATCTCGACGAAGCAGCATCGCGTGCGCGTTCCCGAGACGCCCTGCTACCTCGACGCGTTGCTGGCCGATGAAGGCCTGACCGGCGGGCTGGAACCGAAGCTGGGCGACCATCATCTGCGGATCGCAACCATCACCGGTTTTCCCACGGCCACCTTTCCCGGCCTGCTCGACGAACTCAACCGGCTTCCCTTTCCCTACCGCTGGTCGACGCGCGCCATCATGATCGACAAGACCGATGCGACCAAATTGCTCACGCGCATTCGCCGGCAATGGTTCGCCAAGCGCAAATCGGTCGCCGCCATCCTCAAGGAGGTAATGACCAATGAAGCTTCGGTTCTCACCGATACCGATGCCTCCAACAAAGCTGCTGACGCCGATCTCGCGTTGCAGGAGCTTGGCGCCGATCACGCGGGCATTGCCTATGTGACCGCGACCCTGTGCGTATGGGACCGGGACGCGGGGGTTGCGGCAGAAAAGCTGCGTCTTGCCGAAAAGGTCATCCAGGGCCGCGACTTCACCTGCACGATCGAGGGCATGAACGCCATCGAAGCCTGGCTCGGCAGTTTGCCGGGCCACGCCTATGCGAATGTTCGGCAACCGCCGCTTTCTACGCTCAATCTCGCCCACATGATGCCGCTCTCGGCCGTCTGGGCCGGCGAACAGGAAGATCGGCATTTCAACGCACCGTGTCTGTTCCATGCGAAGACCGAAGGCTCGACGCCATTTCGCCTATCACTGCACGTCGGCGACGTCGGCCACACGCTGATCGCCGGACCGACCGGCGCCGGCAAATCCGTGCTCCTCGCGCTCATGGCGATGCAGTTTCGTCGCTACCCCTCCAATCAGATCTTCGCGTTCGATTTCGGTGGATCGATCCGGGCCGCTACGATCGCCTGCGGTGGCGATTGGCAGGACCTTGGAGGTGCACTGCACGATGACGAGGACCGGCCCGCCGTTACTCTCCAGCCACTGGCGCGTATCGATGAAGCCGGGGAGCGCAGCTGGGCGGCCGACTGGCTCGCCGCAATTCTGGCGAGCGAGGGCGTCGACGTCGGTCCCGCTGACAAGGACCATCTCTGGTCCGCGCTCGGCTCGCTGGCCACGGCGCCGGTGGCCGAACGGACCCTCACCGGTCTTGCCGTACTCCTCCAATCCCGCGAGCTGAAACAGGCCCTTGCCCCCTATTGCGTGGGGGGACCCTGGGGACGGCTGCTGGATGCGGAGCACGAGCAACTCGGCGGCGCATCTGTCCAGGCATTCGAGACAGAAGGGCTGATCGGCGCGGCCTCGGCCGCTGCGGTGCTTGCCTATCTCTTCCATCGCATCGAAGGTCGTCTGGACGGCCGGCCTACGCTGATCATCATCGATGAAGGCTGGCTTGTTCTCGACAGTCCGGCATTTGCTGCCCAATTGCGAGAATGGCTGAAGACGCTCCGCAAAAAGAATGCCAGCGTCATCTTCGCCACCCAAAGCCTCGCTGACATTGAAGGCTCGAGCATCGCGCCTGCTATCATCGAGAGCTGCCCGACCCGCATCTTCCTGCCTAATGAACGCGCCGTCGAACCGCAAATCGCACGGATCTATGAGCGCTTCGGGCTCAATGCGCGTCAGATCGCGATCCTGTCGGAAGCGACCCCAAAGCGCGATTATTACTGCCAGTCGCGGCGCGGCAACCGGTTATTCGAGCTGGGCCTCGGCGAGGTCGCGCTCAGTTTCGTGGCCGCTTCGTCAAAATCCGATCAACTGCGTATCGACGAGTTGCTCAGCAGCCATGGCAAGAACGGGTTCGCGCGAGCCTGGCTGAAAGATCATGGCCTTGCGTGGGCCGCCGACCTTCTCCCCATCCCGGAACCCATTGCGTCGCCTGAGACTCCAGGCGGCGGCCATCCCGATTCCAGCGAGGAGAGGTCATCATGAACAGCCACCGGTCGAGCTTGCACAGCGCTGTGGCCGCGCTTGCTTTGGCCCTGTCTGGCGTACTTCCCGCCGGACCCGCGCAGGCACAATTAGGTTTCGGGGGCATCGTCTATGACCCGACAAATTATGCCTCCAATGTGCTGCAGGCTGCACGCGCGCTGCAGCAGATCAACAACCAGATCACCCAGATCCAGAATCAGGCAACCAGCCTGATCAACCAGGCGAAGAATCTGGCCAGCCTGCCAATTTCCACTCTGTCGACCCTGCGCTCGCAGGTGGACCGTACGCAGAGATTGCTCAGCCAGGCCCAGCGCATTGCCTATGATGTCCAGAGCATCCAGCAAGCCTTCGATAATCGCTACACCGGCTCCGCGCTGACCGGCGACCATGCGCGGATGGTCGCGAATGCCGAAGCGCGCTGGCAGGATAGCGTCGGAGCCCTGCAAGACGCCTTGCGCGTCCAGGCAGGCGTCGTCGGCAATATCGACGGCGCGCGCAGCAGCATCGATACGCTTGTCCGGGCGAGCCAATCGGCCAGCGGCGCGCTTGCCGCGACCCAGGCGGGCAATCAGTTGCTCGCCCTGCAGGCCCAGCAACTCGCCGATCTCACCGCAACCCTCGCCGCCCAGGGCCGAGCGCAGGCGCTCGATGCCGCGCGTGATGCCGCGATCGAAGCCGAAGGGCGCGAACGCTTTCGGCGGTTTCGGAGGAAGAACTGACATGGGACGCACCGCAAAAATTGCGATCGCCGGCGTCTTCGGCGGCATGGCTCTTGCCCTGACAGCCGGCGTCGCGCTCATTGGAAGCCGGCCGGCACAGCCGCTCGACGCCCCCGAGCGGAAAACGGTCGATACGCCCGCTGAAGCCGATCTGCGTCGCTGTCGCACCCTGACCATGCCCGACGCAGGCTGCGAGGCGGCCTGGGAGGCCAGGCGCCGCAGATTCTTCGGACAGGGCGACAAGCCATGAACGGTACCGGCATCGTCGATAATTTTCTCGGCGTCTTCACCAGCTACATCGACAGCGGCTTCGGGTTGGTGGGCGGCGAGGTCGCCTTTCTGTCTTCCACCCTCATCGCCATTGATGTGACGATCGCGGCTCTGTTCTGGGCCTGGGGAGCCGACGAGGACATTGTCCAGCGTCTAGTCAAGAAGACGCTCTACATTGGCGCCTTCGCCTGGATCATCGGCAATTTCTCCATACTCGCCACGATCATCTTCGACAGCTTCGCGACGCTCGGTCTCCAGGCGTCCGGAAGCGCTATGGACATGACCGAGTTCATGAAGCCCGGCACAGTGGCGGCGACCGGCCTGGACGCCGGCGCGCCGCTTCTCGATGCTACCGAGGATCTGGTCGGACCGGTCGGCCTGTTCACCAATTTTCCTCAGATTTGCATCCTTCTCTTCGCATGGGCGATCACCGTCCTCGCCTTCTTCATTCTCGCGATCCAGCTGTTCGTCACCATCATCGAGTTCAAACTGGTGACCCTCGCGGGCTTCGTCCTGCTGCCCTTCGCCTTCTGGGGGCGCACAGCCTTCATGGCCGAGCGCGTACTCGGGCACATCATTTCCAGCGGCATCAAGGTGCTGGTGCTCGCGGTGATCATCGGCATCGGGACAACCCTGTTCGACCAGTTCACTTCGGCCGGCGTCGGGGCGGATCCCGATATCAAGCAGGTCATGGCGATCGCCCTGGCGGCCCTGACCCTTCTGGCCCTGGGTATTTTCGGTCCCGGTATCGCCAACGGTATCGTAACGGGTGGTCCCCAACTCGGCGCCGGAGCGGCAGCGGGCACCGCGTTAATGGCCGGCGCATCCATCGTCGGGGGTGCCGCCGGCATGCGCATTGCCGGTGGCGCCGCCGCGAATGCCATGGGGTCAACCGCCCGTGGCGCAGCCTCCGCCGCCGGCGCCGCGCAATCCGCTTATTCGCTCGGATCCGCCGGCAAGACCGGCGCCTCGGCTGTGGCTGGCGGCGCGCGCTCCGTCGGCCAGG
>Ga0182743_1001842_pt1 | contig 19697 bp, 24 predicted proteins | sample eDN3rd30CKraftOP_FD_128522 | JGI IMG/M metagenome (GOLD analysis project Ga0182743, IMG submission 128522) | Enriched Organic Plus compost microbial communities from Emeryville, California, USA - eDNA 3rd pass 30_C Kraft OP (version 2) (version 2) ... | reverse complement strand
GTTGAAAGACCGTTCGGATAGATCGTCGGATCGTCCAGCCCTTCCGGCTCGAGGAAGATCTGGTGGCTGTCGCGGTCGGCGAAGCGCACGATCTTGTCCTCGATCGAGGGACAATAGCGCGGACCACGGCTCTGGATACGACCCGAATACATGGCCGAGCGATGGATATTGTCGGCGATGATGCGGTGGGTCTCCTCTGTCGTGCGCGTGATGAAGCACGAGACCTGCGGCGTCGTGATCGCGCGCGTCAAAGCCGAGAAGGCTTCGGGGGGATCGTCGCCCTGCTGTTCTTCGAGAATGGCGAAGTCGATCGAGCGGCCGTCGAGCCGTGCCGGCGTGCCGGTCTTGAGGCGGCCCAGTTGCAGGCCCAAGGTCTCCAGACGCGTCGATAACCCGAGCACCGGCTTCTCGCCAAGGCGGCCGGCGGGCGTGGTTTCCTCCCCGCGATGGATGAGGCCGCGCAGGAAGGTACCGGTGGTGAGAACTGCGGATTTCGTGGAGAAAGATCGTCCGTCAAGAAGCTTGACGCCGGTCACGGCGCCGTCGGTGACGATGAGATCGTCGACTTCCCCCTCGATGACATCGAGATTGGCCTGGGAGATGATCGCCGCCTGCATAGCCTCGCGATAGAGCCTGCGGTCAGCCTGCGCGCGCGGTCCGCGCACGGCGGGGCCCTTGCGACGATTGAGGACGCGGAACTGGATGCCGGCAAGATCCGCGACACGGCCCATGAGACCATCGAGCGCATCGATCTCGCGCACGAGATGGCCCTTGCCCAACCCACCGATGGCGGGATTGCAGCTCATCTCGCCGATGGTCGCGAACTTGTGGGTAATGAGAGCGGTGGGAACGCCCAGGCGTGCCGACGCGGCCGCAGCCTCGCAGCCCGCATGTCCGCCCCCCACAACGATGACGCCGTAGTCAGTCATGATCTTCTCCGGAAGTCCGGGGGTTTAGGCCATTGTTTCACGTGAATCAATGCCGGCGGCGCCGGGGCCGCGCGTCCGCGATTGTTTCACGTGAATCATTTGCCGATGCAGAAGGCGGAAAACAGCCGGTCCAGCACCATTTCAGTGTCTATGCGGCCCAGAAGTCGCTCAAGCGCCACACCGGCTAGCCGCAGGTGCTCAGCCGTGAATTCGGAGACCTCCAACCCGGCGATCGCAGCGTCAACTTCGAACAGGGCAGCCTCCAACCCCTGTCGGTCCCGTTCGCGGCTGACGAGGGCGGGTTCCCCCTGCCCGGCGAGTTCCTGAGCAAAGCTTGTGAGCCTTGCCGTCAGCGCATCGAGGCCATCGCCGGTGCGGGTGGAAATGGCAAGATCTCCGGCCGCGACGCCGAGATCGGACTTCGTCGCTACCCGCCAGATCGGCGCCTCGGTCGCCGGTATCGTCGCCGGTTCGCCGTCCGGGGCTTCCAGCCAGAGCACCAGGTCGGCGATTTCGAGTTCGGCCCTGGCGCGGCGAACGCCTTCAGCCTCGGCCTTGCTGTCGGTTTCGCGCAAGCCGGCCATGTCGACCATGACCACGAGCTGTCCGGAGAGATCGATGGCGACGTCACGGACGTCGCGAGTGGTGCCGGGCTCGTCGGTCACGATGGCCAGTTCGGACTTGGCCAACGCGTTGAGGAGGCTCGACTTGCCGGCATTGGGCGCCCCGGCGAGGGCTACCCGCACGCCTTCGCGCACGATGCGTCCCCGGGTAACGCTTTCGATCGCCGCGGCGAGTTCGCCCCGGAGCGTGGCGAGGGCCATGGCGAAGTCCGCCGGCAGGTCGTCGGACACATCGCCTTCATCGGAGAAGTCGAGACGGGCCTCGATTTCGGCACGAAGGTCGAGCAGGGTTTCGCGCCAACTGCCCAGCTTGGTCGAAAGTCCGCCGGCGGCGCGGGCCACGGCCTGACGGCGCTGGCTTTCAGTTTCGGCCTCGAGGAGGTCGCCCAGGCCTTCGACCTTCGTGAGATCGAGCTTGCCGTTCTCGAAGGCGCGACGGGTGAATTCGCCGGCCTCGGCAAGGCGAACGCCGGGTTCCTCGGTCAAGGCGCGCAAGATTGCGCGGACGACGGCGGGGGAGCCGTGCACCTGGAGTTCGGCGCAGTCTTCGCCGGTGAAGCTATTGGGAGCGGGGAAGAAGACCAGAAGACCGGAATCAAGGACTTCGTCCTTGAACCTGAACCTGGTGAGGTGGAGGGTGCGCGGCTTTGGCAGGACGCCGCGTAACTCCCGGATAATGCCGGGCGTTGCGGGACCCGAAAGGCGGATCACCGCAACGCCGGATGGCAGGCTGCCCGTCGAGAGGGCGACAATGGTATCGCCTTCACGCATGGGCGAGAGACCTCTTAGGTATTCATCGACTCGAAGAATTCGCCGTTGGTCTTGGTCTGGCGGACCTTGTCCATCAGGAATTCCATGGCGTCGATCGTGCCCATGGGCGAGAGGATGCGACGGAGCACATACATCTTCTTCAAGATATCGGGCTCGACCAGCAGCTCTTCCTTGCGGGTACCCGACTTGGTGATGTCGAGCGCCGGGAAGATGCGCTTGTCGGCGACCTTGCGGTCGAGGATGATTTCAGAGTTACCGGTGCCCTTGAACTCTTCGAAGATGACTTCGTCCATGCGGCTGCCGGTATCGATGAGGGCCGTCGAGATGATGGTGAGCGAGCCGCCATCCTCGATATTGCGCGCCGCGCCGAAGAAGCGCTTGGGGCGCTGCAGGGCGTTGGCATCCACACCACCGGTCAGCACCTTGCCCGAGCTTGGCACCACGGTGTTGTAGGCGCGGCCGAGGCGAGTGATCGAATCGAGCAGGATCACCACGTCGCGCTTGTGTTCGACCAGGCGCTTGGCCTTCTCGATCACCATCTCGGCGACCTGGACGTGGCGGCTGGCCGGCTCATCGAACGTGGAGGAGATCACCTCGCCCTTCACCGACCGCTGCATGTCCGTCACTTCTTCGGGACGCTCGTCGATGAGGAGCACGATGAGATAGCACTCGGGGTGATTGGTCGCGATCGACTGTGCGATATTCTGCAACAGTACGGTCTTACCAGTACGCGGCGGCGCAACGATGAGGGCGCGCTGCCCCTTGCCGAGCGGAGCAACCAGGTCGAGCACGCGGGCCGAACGATCCTTGATGGTGGGATCGGGCAGTTCCATGCGCAGCCGCTCGTCGGGATAGAGCGGGGTCAGGTTGTCGAAGTTGATCTTGTGGCGGACCTTTTCGGGGTCCTCGAAATTGATGGTGTTTACCTTGAGCAGCGCGAAATAGCGCTCGCCTTCCTTGGGGGACCGGATCTGGCCCTCGACCGTGTCGCCGGTACGCAGCGAGAAGCGCCGGATCTGGGAGGGGCTTACATAGATGTCGTCGGGACCGGGAAGGTAGTTGGCATCGGGGGAACGAAGGAAACCGAAACCGTCCGGAAGGACTTCGACCACGCCCTCGCCCGTGATGTCGACTTCCTTGGCCGCCAGTTCCTTGAGGATGGCGAACATCAGTTCCTGCTTGCGCATGGTCGAGGCGTTTTCGACCTCGTGCTCCTCGGCGAATGCAAGCAATTCTGCCGGGGATTTGGCCTTAAGCTCGCTGAGCTTGAGATTCTGCATACGGGATGACCCTATGGGACAGTCGGTGGGAATTTCGAAAGGAGGGGGAACACCGCGGCGGCGGCCAGGCTCGGGCCGGACTCAGTGGGTGGGTGGGCTTTAGTTAGCGAAAAGCCTTGTCAGATTCAAGGCTTTTGCGCGCGCCGCCGGGATTCACGTGAAACAGGATGCGGAAAAGCCCTTCGCTCAGAAGGGCTTCACGATGACCATGATGACGATAACGATCATGAGGAGTGTCGGTACCTCGTTGATCATGCGGAAGAATTTCTGCGGCTTGACGTTCCGGTCTTCCTTGAAAGCCCTGAGGAACCCGCCCATCCAGCCATGGTAGCCGGAAAGCGCGATCACGAACACCGCCTTGACCCAGGGCCAGCCCGAAGACCAGTCCACCATGCCGTTGAAGACCATGATGAGCCCGAAGATCCAGCTGGCGATCATGGCCGGGGTCATGATGCCGCGATAGAGCCGGCGTTCCATGACCTTGAAGGTCTCGGACTGCACCGAACCCTTTTCGGCCACCGAATGGTAGACGAAGAGCCTGGGCAGATAGAGCGAACCGGCCATCCAGGCGATGACCGAGATCACGTGCAGCGCCTTGACCCATTCCATGGCTTAGCGACCTTTCACGATATCGATGAGGCGGGCCACATGCTCGATCGGCGTTTCCGGCACGATGCCATGGCCCAGGTTGAAGATATGGGGACGACCCGCAAAGCCGGCGATGATCTCGCGGGCGCGGGTTTCCATCTGCTCGCCACCGGCAACGAGCCGGAGCGGATCGAGATTGCCCTGGACGCCGAGCGTCTTGGGCAATGCCTTGTCGGCAAAGGCGGTGGGCATGGAATAGTCGAGCCCCAGCGCATTGACCCCGGTCGCCTCAGCATAGGCGGCGATCATGCCGGCCGCCCCGCGCGGAAACCCGATGATGGGCGCATCGGGAACCTGGGCGCGCACACCCGCCACGATCCGCGCATTGGGTTCGATGACCTGCGCGCGAAACGCGGTTTCGTCCAGATTGAGCGCCCAGCTCTCAAAGAGCTGCACCACATCGGCGCCGGCGCGGAACTGCGCCACCAGATAGGCGATCGAGGCTTGGACCAGCACATCCATCAGCGCCGCGAAGGCCTGCGGATGGCGCAGGGCGAAAAGCCGGGCGGGCGCCTGGTCGGTCGTGCCGCGGCCCCCGATCATGTAGGTCGCCACGGTCCAGGGAGACCCGCAGAACCCGATAAGCGTCTTTTCGGGCGCCAGCGCTGCCTTGACGCGCGAAACCGTCTCCAGCACCGGCGCCAGGGCCCCGACCACGCCATCCGGCCTTAAGGCACTGATCCCTTCAACGCCCAGGGGATCGAGCCGCGGACCCTCGCCCGTCTCGAAGCCCACTTTCTGGCCAAGCGCATCGGGAATGACCAGGATGTCCGAAAACAGGATCGCTGCATCCAGATCGAAGCGGCGTAGCGGCTGGAGCGTTACTTCCGTCGCCAGTTCCGGATTGTAGCAAAGGTCGAGGAACGTTGCGGCCTTGGCCCGCGTTTCCCGATACTCGGGAAGGTAGCGGCCGGCCTGGCGCATGATCCAGACGGGGGGACGGTCCTGGCGCTCGCCGAGCACCGTCTTCAGGAGCGGCTTGCCATGGGGCGCTGAACTCACCGGGGGGCACCCCTTCCCTTCAAAGAAGAGAATCTTCTCTTTTGTATCTTTATTATCATGGCGGTGTTTAACCCCAATTCATGGCCGTCCACAACCGCAAGCCCGGTGACGAAAGCGCGCAGGAAAACTCGTAAACGAAGTGTTAACAGCGTCCTGGGACAAGGTGCAAAGTCCGCGCGAACCGGGCGGGTTAACGAAGTGTTAACGGGCCTTTTGACCCAAGCGGCCGAATCCGGGCCTGGGGAAAACCGGTGAATCCAGCCCGCCTCGCCCCGATCGCTTTTCCACACTGTTACCGGTCTTGAGCCCGCGGGCGCCCCACTTGCGTCATCTGGGGACGAATTTGGGGGCAAAGTGGACAAAAACCGGCCTTGGCCGAAATGATGAGTCATTTTCACTGCTTGGCGCTTGTGGCAGTGGGAACAGTGTGGAAAACCTCTCTCCATGCTGATCCTCGCCTCCCAGTCTCCGGCCCGGAAAGCCTTGCTTTCCGGCGCTTGCGTCGCCTACGACGCCCGACCCGCCCATATCGATGAACGCCGCATAGAAGCCGAGGCGGTGGCGCGTGGCGCCGATGCCCGCGACATCGCCCTCCTCCTGGCCCGCGCGAAAGCCCTGGCGGTGGCCGCGCTCTCGCCAACCGCCATCGTCATCGGCGCCGACCAGACCCTGGCCCTGGGCGATGAACTGCTGCACAAGCCCGAGACCATGGAGGAGGCCGCCCGGCAATTGTCCTACCTCAAGGGCAAGACCCATCGTCTCCATGCCGGGGTGGTGCTGGTGCAGGGCGACAAGGTCCTCTGGGAACATGTCGAGACCGCCGAGCTTACCATGCGCGAATTCTCGGACGCCGAACGCGACGAGATCCTGGCGCTCGAGGGCGAGGATGCGCTCTCCTCGGTCGGCGGCTATCGCCTCGAAGGCGCCTCGGTGCGGCTCTTCGAAACCATAACCGGGGACTATTTCACCATTCTGGGCCTGCCGCTCCTGCCCCTGCTCTCGGCGTTGCGCGAGTTCGCGCCGCAATATCTCAAGGGGGCCGAGCTGTGAGCCCTTCGGTCAAGGCGTTCGTGATCGGCCACCCGATCGCCCATTCGCGCTCACCCCTCATCCATGGCACCTGGCTCGAGACCTACGGTATCGCCGGGAGCTACGAGGCCATCGACGTGGCGCCCGAGGCGCTGCCCGATTTCATCGCCGCCTTGCGCGTCGGGGCGTTCGCCGGCGGCAATGTCACCATTCCCCACAAGGAAACGGTGTTCGCGCTCTGCGACGAGGTCGATCCGCTGGCCCGCCGCATCGGGGCGGTCAACACGCTGGTGTCCCGCCAGGGCAAGGTCCGGGGCACCAATACCGACTATCTCGGGTTTCTCGGCAATCTCGACCAGGAGGCACCCGGCTGGGACGGAGCGCGCGAACTGGCGATCGTGCTCGGGGCCGGCGGGGCGGCGCGCGCCATCCTGGTGGCGCTGGCCGAACGCGGCTTTTCGCGCATCGCCATCCTCAACCGCACGGTGGACAAGGCGCGGGCGCTGGCGGACGAAATGGGCCCGCTGTTCTCCGGCCACGCGCTTTCCGGGTTCGCCGACCTGGCGCCCCGGGCGAGTCTTCTCGTCAACACCTCATCGATCGGCATGCATGGCAGCCGGTTCGAGGACCTGCCCCTCGACGCCCTGTCCGAAACGGCGCTGGTGACCGATATCGTTTATACCCCGCTCCAAACCCCGCTGCTGGCCGAGGCGCGCGCAAGGAAATTGCGCACCGTCGACGGGCTTGGCATGCTGTTGCACCAGGCTGTCCCCGGATTCGAGGCCTGGTTCGGAACGCGCCCCGAGGTCACCGCCCAATTGCGGGAGAGGATCGAAGCGACGCTGGAGCATTGACGTGCTGCGCCTGGGACTGACCGGCTCGATCGCCACGGGAAAATCGACGACCCTGAGGGCCTTCGCGGACCTCGGCGTGCCGGTGTTTTCCTCCGACGAAGCGGTTCACGAGCTTTATCGCGGCGAAGCGGTGCCCCCGGTCGAGCGCCTGTTTCCCGGCGTCGCCCGCGATGGCATCATCGACCGGACGGAACTGAGTCGCCGCCTCCTCGCCGAACCGGCGCGGCTGGCCGAGCTCGAAGCGGTCGTTCACCCGCTTGTGCGCGCCAGGATGAGCCAGTTCCTTGATCTGGCGGAGCGAAACGGTGCAAAGCTGGCGGTGGTCGATATCCCGCTGCTCTATGAGACCGGGTTCGACTATGGCCTCGACAAGGTCGCGGTCACCTGGTGCGATCCGGCCATCCAGCGCGAACGGGCGCTGCGGCGGCCGGCAATGACCGTGGATAAGCTCGATGCCATCCTTGCCCGGCAGATGCCCCAGGACGAAAAGAAGAAGCGCGCCGACTACCTCTTCGACACCGGTCGCCCGGTCGAGGCGGTACGGGCGGAAGTCAGAACTCTGGTTGAAAAGCTGAACGCGGGTCAATGAAGCGCGAGATCGTCCTCGATACCGAAACCACGGGCCTCGATCCCCTCAACGGCGACCGGATCGTCGAAATCGGCTGTGTCGAGCTCATCAACCACCTGCCGACCGGCAAGCACCTGCACCTCTACATCAACCCGCAGCGCTCGATGCCCGAAGAGGCTTTTCGCGTGCACGGGCTCTCCGAGGAGTTCCTCTCGGACAAGCCGCTATTCGCCCAGGTAGCGCAGGAATTCGCCGATTTCATCGGCGATGCGACGCTGGTCATCCACAATGCCGCCTTCGATATCGGCTTCCTCAATGCCGAGCTGCAGCGCGCCGGCCGGGCCGCGCTGACCAATCAGGTCATCGACACGGTGATGGTGGCGCGCAACGTCTTCCCGGGCGCGCGCGTGAGCCTGGATGCCCTCTGCAAGACCTTCGGCATCGACAATTCCAAGCGCGTGCTGCACGGGGCGCTGCTCGACAGCGAGATCCTGGCCGAGGTCTATCTCGAACTCATCGGCGGTCGCCAGGTCGGGTTCGAGCTGGTGGCCGAAAGCCGCGTCGAGATTTCGGCCACCAGCGCCGGCCCGGTGGCCGCCGCCCAGCGCTCGACGCCCCTGCCCTCGCGCATCAGCGAGGCCGAGCGTCTGGCCCACGAAGCTTTCATCGCCGCCATGGGCCCCGATTCGCTCTGGGCGAAATATGCCGAAAAGGACAGCCCGGAAGCGGCCGTGGCGTGAGGACGGGTCAGAACCGTCGCGCGTGATTTCGCCACCCTTGTGCCCTCCCCGCGAACGGGGAGGGACTGAGGTAGGTGGGCCCAAGCGCGGGCGAGGCTTTGCCCCTAGAGCACGAACTTGGAGAGGTCGGTGTCCTGGGCGAGGGAGCCGATCTTGCCGGCCACATAGGCCTTGTCGATCGTGATGGTCTCCCCGTCCTTGTCGGGCGCGTCGAACGAGATTTCCTCGACCAGCCGTTCCATCACCGTCTGCAGGCGCCGCGCCCCGATATTCTCGACCGTGGCGTTGACGTGGACGGCGGCCTCCGCGATGGCGTCGATCGCATCGGCCGTGAAGTCGAGCTTGACCCCCTCGGTGCCGAGCAGGGCCACATACTGCTTGATGAGGCTGGCTTCGGTATCGCTCAGGATGCGCACGAAATCGTCATGGGTCAGCGCCTTGAGCTCGACCCGGATCGGCAGGCGGCCCTGGAGTTCGGGCAGGAGGTCCGAGGGCTTGGCCACATGGAAGGCGCCCGAGGCGATGAAGAGGATATGGTCGGTCTGCACCGGGCCATACTTGGTCGAAACCGTCGTCCCTTCGATGAGCGGCAGCAGGTCCCGCTGCACGCCTTCGCGCGAGACGTCCGCGCCGCCGCGCGCGCCCGAGGAGGCGATCTTGTCGATCTCGTCGATGAAGACGATGCCGTGGTTCTCGACCAGGTCGATGGCTTCGGTCTTGAGCTGGTCCTGGTCGAGAAGCTTGTCGGCTTCCTCGGCCATGAGCACGTCATAGCTCTCCTTGACCTTGAGCTTGCGCTTGACCGAGCGTTGCCCGAGCTTACCGAGCATGTCCGAAAGGTTGATCATGCCGACATTGCCGTTCGGCATGCCGGGGATCTCGAACATGCCCCCGCCCTGGGGCGCGGCCACCTCGATCTCGATCTCCTTGTCGTCAAGCTCGTTGTCGCGCAGCTTCTTGCGGAAGCTCTCGCGGGTCGAGTGCGAGGCGGACGAGCCCACCAGCGCATCGAGCACGCGCTCCTCCGCATTCTGGTGCGCCTGGGCCTGCACTTCCCCGCGCCGCTTGTCGCGCAGCAGCGTGATGCCGGCCTCGACCAGGTCGCGCACGATCTGCTCGACGTCGCGGCCGACATAGCCGACCTCGGTGAACTTGGTGGCTTCCACCTTGACGAACGGGGCCTGGGCGAGCCGGGCGAGGCGGCGCGAGATCTCGGTCTTGCCGACGCCGGTCGGCCCGATCATGAGGATGTTCTTGGGCGTCACCTCGCGCCGCAGCTCGGGGGAGAGCTGCTGGCGGCGCCAGCGGTTGCGCAGGGCAACGGCCACGGCGCGCTTGGCGTCGGCCTGGCCCACGATATTGCGGTCGAGCTCGGAAACGATCTCGCGCGGGGAAAAATTGGTTGCACTCATTGTACTTCTCCAGGTGCCTTATCAAGGAAGCGCACCATCAGGTGTTCGTCGACATAGCGACCGTTCACGTTGAGGGACCGGGGTTCGGTGCCATAGATTTCGAACCCTGCCCTTTCATAGAGCCGGATGGCCGGCCGGTTGTGGGCGCCTACGCCCAGATGCACTTGCAGCACCTCGCCGCGGGCCTCGTCGAGCGCCGCTTCGAGCAGGCCCATGGCACAACCCGTGCCCCTCAGGGCCGGTTGCACATAGACCTGGTAGATCCAGCCGCGATGCCGCTCGCGCTCGCCATCGGCACGGGCATAGGCAAGAATGCCGCCCAGCCCGGCTTCGGCGAAGGCGCCGTAAAAGCTCATCCGGCCCAGGAGCGCGGCAAGTTCGCCGTCGCTCCTCTGGGCAAAGCTTTCGGGCGAGGAGGCATAGGCCTCCGGGTGCCTGCTCAGGGCCTCGAAGCGGATCTTGCGGTAGGCTGCGACATCCGCGTCCCCGAGCCGGCGGATCGCATAGCTCACTGCTCGATGCTTTCGAGCGTGACGTTCTCGTTGGTATAGACGCACACTTCGGCGGCGATCTTCATCGCCTTGCGGGCGATGGTCTCGGCATCGAGCTCGCTGTTCTCGAGGAGGGCGAGCGCGGCCGAATAGGCGTAATTGCCGCCCGAGCCGATGGCGACGACGCCGTGGTCGGGGGTGAGCACGTCGCCCGTGCCGGTCAGCACCAGCGTGTCATTGGCATCGGCCACGATCATCATGGCTTCCAGGCGCCGCAGGTAGCGGTCGGTGCGCCAGTCCTTGGCCAGTTCCACGGCGGCGCGCATCAACTGGTTGGGATATTGCTCGAGCTTGGCCTCGAGGCGTTCGAAAAGCGTGAAGGCATCGGCCGTGGCCCCGGCGAAGCCGCCGATGACCTTGCCGCCGGCCAGGCGCCGGACCTTCTTTGCAGTATGCTTCATGACGGTGGCACCCGCCGTCACCTGCCCGTCGCCCGCCACCACCACCTTGCCGTCCTTGCGGACCGCAACGATCGTCGTGCCGTGCCAGCCGGGGAAATCGTCGTTGTTACTCATCTACAACTCCAAAAGGATTTGACCAAAATATTGGGTGCATGAACGGAAATGCAACGGCAGGGCGGCCATGCCCTTTTCGACGGGTCGGCAAGCTGTTAGAGAACGCCGAACCCATCCAGAGCGATCCCCCAGCAAGAGCGGTCCGATGCGCAAGGCAGAAATCACCCGCAAGACCAACGAGACGGACATCCAGGTGTCGGTCAATCTCGATGGTACGGGCCGCCATGCCATCAATACCGGCATTGGGTTCCTCGACCATATGCTCGACCAGCTCTCGCGCCATAGCCTGATCGATATCGATGTCACCGCCAAGGGCGACCTGCATATCGACATGCACCACACCGCCGAGGACGTGGGCATTGCGCTCGGCCAGGCCATCGCCAGGGCTCTGGGCGACAAGAAGGGCATCCGCCGCTACGCCAGTTGCGATTTGCCCATGGACGGCACGCTCACCCGCGTGGCGCTGGACGTTTCCGGCCGCCCGTTCCTGGTCTGGAAAGTGGAATTCACCCGCGACAAGGTGGGCGAGATGGATACCGAGCTCTTCCGGGAATGGTTCCAGGCCTTCGCCATGAATGCCGGCATCACGCTCCATGTCGAGACGTTCTACGCCGACAACAACCATCATATCGCCGAAAGCGCCTACAAGGCTCTCGCCCAGGCGCTGCGCGATGCGGTCGAGATCGACCCGCGTGCGGCAGATCGCATTCCATCGACCAAGGGAACGCTCTAGGCCTCTCTCCTAGGCATTTACCGGTCGGGCTCATAAATAGGAGCCTAGCATGACCCTCTATTCGCTTTTCACCCGCAACGGGGCCGAAGGCCCGTCCGAGGCGCCCGAAGCCGTGGGCGAACGCTTTTCCTGGTTCGCCTTCCTGCTGCCGCCCGTCTATGCGCTGGTCCACGGCCTCTGGCTCGCCTTCCTGGGGCTGGTCCTCGCCATCCTGGTGCTCGGCTTTGCCGGGCGCTGGCTGGGCGATGACGCCACCTTCTGGCTCTATTGGCTGGCGGCGCTCTGGTTCGGCCTCGAGGCCCCCGCCTTCCGGGCGCGAAAACTCCATCGCAAGGGCTATCACCATGCCGGCGACAGCATCGCCGCCGCCGAAGACATCGCCCGCCTCGACTATCTCAAGAACCGCTAAGCCATGACACAGACCGTCACCATCATCGATTACGGCTCGGGTAACCTCAAGTCGGCCGCCAAGGCATTCGAGCGCGCCGCGCGCGGCACCCAGACCAATATCGTGGTCACCGCCGATGCCGATGCCGTGCGTCGCGCCGACCGCATCGTGCTGCCGGGCGTGGGCGCCTTCGCCGACTGCAAGGCCGGGCTCGAAGCCGTGCCCGGCATGGTCGAGGTGCTCGAGGAGCGCGTCATCCGCGGCGGCACCCCGTTCCTGGGCATCTGCGTGGGCATGCAGCTCATGGCCGAGGAAGGCCGCGAGAAGGGCGTCCACAAGGGCCTGGGCTGGATCGAGGGCGCCATCGTCAAGCTCGAGCCTTCCGATCCGGGCCTCAAGGTCCCGCACATGGGCTGGAACACGCTCTCCTTCCGGCAGACGCACCCGCTGCTTGCCGGCATCGAGGATGGCGAGAACGGGCTGCACGCCTATTTCGTCCACTCCTACCACCTGGCCGCCACCAACCCGGCGTCCCTCATCGCCACTGCCGATTACGGCCAGGCGGTGACGGCGATCGTCGGGCGCGACAACATGTTCGGCACCCAGTTCCACCCCGAAAAGAGCCAGAGGCTCGGCCTTACGCTCATCGGCAACTTCCTGGGATGGAGCCCGAAATGATCCTGTTTCCCGCAATCGACCTCAAGGACGGCCAGTGCGTGCGCCTCAAGCTCGGCGACATGGCGCAGGCCACGGTCTTTAACGATTCGCCGGCCGCCCAGGCCAAGAGCTTCGAGGACCAGGGGTTCCAGTATCTCCACGTCGTCGATCTCAACGGCGCCTTTGCCGGCGAGAGCGTCAACGGCGCGGCGGTGGAAGCCATCCTCGGGACGGTGAAATTTCCCGTCCAGCTCGGCGGCGGCATCCGCACCATCGCCCATATCGAGAGCTGGCTGGCCAAGGGCCTCGCCCGCGTCATCCTCGGCACCGTGGCGGTGCGCGATCCGGCGCTGGTCAGGGAAGCGGCCCGGAAGTTCCCCGGCCAGGTCGCGGTGGGCATCGATGCCCGCGGCGGCAAGGTGGCGGTGGAAGGCTGGGCCGAGACTTCCGAACTCGACGTCGTCGAACTCGCAAAACGCTTCGAGGGCGCGGGCGTGGCGGCGATCATCTATACCGATATCGACCGCGACGGCATCCTGACCGGCATCAACTGGGACTCGACCCTCCATCTGGCGCGCGCGGTCTCGATCCCCGTGATCGCCTCGGGCGGGCTCGCCTCCATGGACGATATCCGCCGCATGACCCGGCCCGACGCCCAGGTGCTCGAAGGCGCCATCTCGGGCCGTGCGCTCTATGACGGCCGCATTGATTCACGTGAAGCATTGGCGCTTCTGCGAGGCGAGCGTGTATGAGCGAGGAGCAGCCCAGGCCGAAGAAATTTCCCTGGGCGATCTATTGGCTCATCCTGGCCGCCATCGCGCTCTTGGCGCTCCTGCCGGTCCTTTCGGTACTGTTCGCCGCCTTCGTGGCCAATGCCAATGGCTGCCGGCTCGACGAGGGGAGCGTCCATCCCTGCATGGTCATGGGCTCGGACTGGGGCGAAACGCTCTACACCTTCGGCGTGATGGGCTGGCTGATGCTCGCCACCCTGCCGCTGGGCCTCTTCGCCTTCGGCGGCTGGCTCGTCGCCCTCATCGCCCATCGCATCGCCTGGCGGCACACCTCGCGCCGGCAAAGTCCCTAGACCTTTCAACCAAGGAGTCTGCTCCATGACTCTCAAGACCCGCCTCATCCCCTGCCTCGACGTCAAGGACGGCCGCGTGGTCAAGGGCGTGCAGTTCGTCGACCTGATCGATGCCGGCGACCCGGTGGAAGCGGCCATCGCCTATGACGCTGCCGGCGCGGACGAACTGACCTTCCTCGACATCACCGCCTCGGCCGATGGCCGCGAGACGATATTCGACGTAGTGGCTCGCACCGCCGAGCACTGCTTCATGCCGGTGACCGTCGGCGGCGGCGTGCGCAGCATCGAGGACATTCGCAAGCTCCTGCTCTCGGGCGCCGACAAGGTCTCGATCAATACCGCAGCGGTGAAGGACCCCGATTTCATCGCCCGCGCCGCCGACAAGTTCGGCGACCAGTGCATCGTGGTTTCGGTCGATGCCCGCCGGCGCCTGACCCAGGCTCCGGGGCAGGACAATTCCAACGAGTGGGAAATCTTCACCCATGGCGGACGCAACCCGACCGGGCTCGACGCCATCGAATTCGCCGCCCGCATGGTCGAGCTCGGCGCGGGTGAATTGTTGGTGACCTCCATGGACCGCGACGGCACCAAGTCCGGCTTCGATCTCGAGCTGACCCGCGCCATCGCCGATGCCGTGCACGTGCCGGTGGTGGCCTCGGGCGGCGTGGGCACGCTCGATCACCTCGTGGACGGGGTCAAGATCGGGCATGCCAATGCCGTCCTCGCCGCCTCGATCTTTCACTTCGGCACCTTCACCATCCCCGAAGCCAAGGCGCACCTGGCGCGCAACGGCATCGCGGTGCGGGCCGACCGCGTCTCGGGAGAAGGCAAGTGACGCTCGAAGAACTCGACCAGCGCATCGCCGCCCGCGCCTCGGCCTCGCCCGAGGAGAGCTACACGGCCAAGCTCATCTCGCGCGGCATCCAGAAATGCGCCCAGAAGGTGGGCGAGGAGGGCGTGGAAGCGGCCATCGCCGCCGTTGCCGGGGACCACAAGGGCCTCGTCGGCGAAGCCAGCGACCTGCTCTATCACCTATTGGTCCTATTGCGCGCGGCGGGCGTTTCGCTCGATGAGGTCATGGCCGAACTCGACGGCCGCACCGCCCAATCGGGCCTCGCCGAAAAAGCCTCCCGCCCCAAGGAGTGAAATGACCTTGAGCAAGTCCACAGAGACGGTCGACCTCGCCCCCTATCATCGCTTCACCAAGCGGGAATGGTCCAAGTTCCGTGCCGACGAGCCGATGACGCTCAACGGCGAGGACATCGAGCGGCTGCGCGCCCTCAACGATCCGATCTCGTTGGAGGAGGCCGAGGAGATCTACCTGCCCATCACGCGCCTGCTCTCGCTCTATGTCGAGGCGATCCAGGGCCTGCACCGGGCCTCCAACATGTTCCTGGGCACCACCGATTCCAAGGTGCCGTTCGTGATCGGGGTCGCCGGCTCGGTGGCGGTGGGCAAGTCGACCACCGCCCGCATCCTGCGGGCGCTGCTCCAGCGCTGGAAGACCTCGCCCAAGGTCGACCTCGTCACCACCGACGGCTTCCTCTTCCCCAATTCCGTCCTCGAGGCGCGTGGCCTGATGGACCGCAAGGGCTTCCCGGAGAGCTACGACCGCTCCCGGCTCGTGCGCTTCCTTTCCGAGATCAAGTCGGGCAAGGGCAATGTCAGGGTGCCGGTCTATTCGCACCTGGTCTATGACGTGGTGCCCGGCGACGAGATCGTGGTGGACCGTCCCGACATCCTCATCGTGGAGGGGCTCAACATCCTCCAGCCGGGGGAATTGCCCAGGTCGGGCAGGCCCATCCTCTTCGCCTCCGATTTCCTCGACTTCTCGGTCTATATCGATGCGGACGAGGACGACCTCACCGCCTGGTTCCTGCAGCGCTTCCTCAAGCTGCGCGAAACCGCCTTCGCCGACCAGAAGAGCTTCTTCCACAAATTCGCGCTCATGAGCGAGGACGAGGCCAAGGACTTCGGCCAGTGGGTCTGGGAGAACATCAACCGGCCGAACCTGGTCGAAAACATCGTGCCCACGCGCAGCCGCGCCGACCTGGTGCTCAAGAAGGGGCGCAGCCACGCCATCGAGGAAGTGTTCCTGCGCCGGATCTGAGCGGGCGTTTCCCCGCTCTATCCGCCGCCGCATCGACCCGCTAGTCTCCCCGGACCAAATCGGTGTTTTGCGGGGCTCGATCCGGACAGATGAAGACGGCACTTACCCTTTGCGGCTCGACCCGCAACGGCTCCTACAATGAGATTCTGCGCCGCTATGTGAGCGGCAAGCTGCGCGAGGTGGAAGACCTCGAGGTCATCGATCTCGACCTCAAGGACTTTCCCATGCCGATCTTTTCGGAAGACCTCGAGGAGGCCGGGGAAACACCCGAGGCCGCCGGCAGGCTGGCCGAGATGTTCGGCAAGGCCGACATCGTGCTCATCATCTCGCCCGAATACAATTCCGGCACCACCCCGCTCATCACCAACATGGTCGCCTGGCTCTCGCGCCAGAAGCACGGCCAGTGGCGCCACGCCGTCTTCGGGCTGGGCGCGGTGTCCTCGGGCAAATATGGCGGCGTGGTCGGCATCGCGCACCTGCGCGATTCGCTCTCCAAGCTCGGGGCGCTCCTGGTCCCCACGCTCCTGGGCGTTGGCCCCGCCTCCCAGGCCTTCGACGAAAACGGCGTACCTCTAGAGGACGGCATCCGCAGAAAGGTCGAACAGATGGTCAAGGAGTTGACGCACTTTTCCCGGGGCGGCATCTGATGACGCTCACGCTCTATGTCACGCACCCCGAAGTGGTGATCGACCCGGCCGTGCCCACGCCGCGCTGGGGTCTTAACGACCTCGGCCGCTGGCGCGCCGAGGATTTCGCCGCCCGCGGCCTCATCCCCGCCGGCACCCGCTTCTTTTCGAGCACCGAGCGCAAGGCGATGGACCTGGCCCATATCCTGGCCGAGCCGCTGGGCGCCGAAATCTCCTCGGCCGAGGCCTTCGGCGAGAACGACCGCTCCTCGACCGGGTTCCTCGCCGGGGATGCCTTCACCTACGCCGTGGCCGCGCTTTTCGGCTATCCCGACAAGAGCTATCGCGGCTGGGAAACGGCGGTGCATGCGCAGGCGCGCATCGTGGCCGCCGTGCGCGAGGCGCTGGCTGGCACGCCCGCCGACGTTCCGGTGGTCTTTTGCGGCCATGGCTGCGTCGGCACGCTCCTCAAGTGCCACCTGGCCGGCCGCCCCATTCGACTCGAGGAAGACCAGCGCTTCATGGGCGCGGCGGGCGGCGGCAACGTCATTTCCATCGACCGCGAGCGCTTCGCGCTGCTTTCGGACTGGAAGTCGATGGAGGATTTCGGGCGCTAGGTCCTGGAGGGCGCGCGCTCGGCGCTCCGCGACGGCGCCCAGGGCTCGAGGCCGAAAAGCCCCATCGCGTCTTCGAGCGCCACGGTGAGGCGGTCGAGCCGCTCGGGCTCGTGGTCGACCTGGCGCAGGCGCACCGGGCCGGCAAGCGGCGCCTTTTCGAGGAGCGCCAGGCCCTCCGCCGTGATCGAAACCAGGCGCGCCCGTTTGTCCTTGGCATCGCGCCGCACCGTGCACAGGCCCTTGAGACGCAACTCGTCGATCGACTGGCCCAGGGTCGCCGGATGCATGACCAGGGTCTTGCGCAGCGCCGCCAGCGGCAATTGCGGACGCTCGGCCAGGATGCGCAGCACCGCCATTTGCAGGCCGGTGAGCCCCAATTGCTTCTTGAGCTCGAGATGGAACTTTTCCATCGCCCGGTCGAGGCGTATCCAGGCGACGATGGCGGAAAGGGCTTGTTGCTGCATGGCGGTCTTATGGAGCCATACTATCCTCTTCGCAAGGGGCTTCTGTGGCCCTGGGACACGACGGTTGCGGCAGGATTCTGATTCGCCGGACTTGTCGCGGCCGGCCGGATGTGCCACTGAGCCGAAAATACCCCACATGGAGAATCCCGATGACCGGAACGTTGATCGTTGCCCTTGACCTCGACACGCGCGCCCAGGCCGAGCGGGTGATCGCCGACATCGGGGAGGCCGTCGACTTCTACAAGATCGGCTACCAGCTCTTCTATGGCGGGGACGGACTGAACCTGGGCAAGGCGCTGATCGCGGCCGGCAAGCGGGTCTTCTTCGACCTCAAGCTCCTCGATATCGACAACACCGTCGAAAAGGGTGCCGCCGCCATTGCCGAGACGGGGGCGCAGATGCTCACCGTCCATGCCTACCCCAAGGCCATCCGCGCCGCCCTCAAGGGCACGCGCGGCTCGAGCCTTTCCATCCTCGGGGTGACCGTGCTGACCTCGATGGACGACCAGGACGTGCACGACGCCGGTTACGCGCGCGATGCGGCGGGCCTCGTCGCCCTGCGCGCCGAGGACGCCAGGGCCGCCGGGATCGGCGGGCTCGTCTGTTCGCCCCGCGAAGCCGGACTGGTGCGCAACATCGTCGGCCCCGGCATGTCGATCGTCACCCCGGGCATTCGCCCCACCTGGGCCGAACACGGCGACCAGAAGCGCGTCACCGGGCCGCGCGAAGCGCTCGATGCCGGCGCCAGCCACCTCGTCGTCGGCCGCCCGATCACCGCCGCTCCCGACCCGGCCGAGGCCGCGCGACGCATTCTTGCCGAAATGGCGGGCGGAACGCGCCTGGCCTGATTGGCCAAGCCCCCTCGCGCCTGCTAGAAGCACGGGCCGTATTCGTTTTCGGAGTTCTTAGGGCATGGCCGACATCAAGGTAGCAGTCGCGGGAGCCGGCGGGCGCATGGGCGCCGCCAACATTCGCGCCATCGCATCGACGCCCGGCCTCAAACTCGCCGCCGCCTTCGAGCGCACCGGTTCGGCCGCGATCGGCAAGGATGCGGGCGTGCTGGCCGGCATCGAGGAGACGGGTGTCCTCGTCACCGACGATATCGAGGCCGCCCTCGCCGCGGCCGACGCCGTCATCGACTTCACGGCCCCCGCCGCTTCGGTGGCGCTGGCCGAGAACACCGCCGCGCGCGGCCTTATCCACATCATCGGCACGACCGGCTGTTCGGCTGCGGACGATGCCGCCATCCGCGCTGCGGGCGGCAAGGGCGGCCGGATCGTCAAGGCCGGCAATTTCTCGCTCGGGCTCAATATCCTCGCCAGCCTCGTCAAGCAGGCTGCGGCCAAGCTCGCCGAATACGACATCGAAATCGTCGAGATGCACCACAACCGCAAGGTCGATGCCCCCTCGGGCACCGCACTCATGCTGGGCGAAGCCGCCGCGGCCGGCCGCGAGATCTCACTGGCCGACCATTCGGTGCGCGTGCGCGACGGCATCACCGGCCCGCGCGTCGCGGGCACCATCGGCTTTGCCACCCTGCGCGGCGGCACCGTGATCGGCGACCACACGGTCATCCTCGCCGGCCCGTCCGAGCGGCTCGAACTGAGCCACGTCGCCCAGGATCGCAGCCTCTTCGCCAATGGCGCCATGAAGGCCCTGCTCTGGGTCGCCAGCCAGCCCGCCGGCTTTTACACCATGAACGACGTTCTCGGCCTCAACTAAGGAAAGCACTGCCTCATGACCGGTACCCTCATCCTCGTGCGCCACGGCGAAAGCGAGTGGAACCTCAAGAACCTCTTCACCGGCTGGCGCAATCCGGACCTGACGGAAAAGGGCATCGGGGAGGCGCGTGCCGCCGGCCAGGCGCTCAAGGCCAAGGGCTTTTCCTTCGACACCACCTTCACCTCGGCCCTCAAGCGCGCCCAGCACACGCTCGACCTCATCCTTGAGGAAATGGGCATCGAGAACGTCACCATCGTTCGCAACCAGGCGCTCAACGAGCGCGACTACGGGGACCTCTCGGGTCTCAACAAGGACGACGCCCGCAAGAAGTGGGGCGAGGAACAGGTGCTGATCTGGCGCCGCTCCTATGACGT
>Ga0182743_1001839_pt1 | contig 19714 bp, 16 predicted proteins | sample eDN3rd30CKraftOP_FD_128522 | JGI IMG/M metagenome (GOLD analysis project Ga0182743, IMG submission 128522) | Enriched Organic Plus compost microbial communities from Emeryville, California, USA - eDNA 3rd pass 30_C Kraft OP (version 2) (version 2) ... | reverse complement strand
GTGCCGGACGCGTTTGCGCCTCCACCGGCGCCGGCGCAAACGTCAAGGCCAAAGCCGCGCCGACGGACAGCACGGTCATGGGGCGCGGCGGTTGGAAATCGGACATGACCCCTCCGGCCATCACCATGCCGATTTGAACCTTGCATGACAACGCGGACGCTCATGCCGCCGGCGCGTCCATCCAGCGACGCAATTCAATTCACATTCGGCGGCACGACGTCACCGAGCCCGCGGCCTTTCGGATAGCGGCCGGCGCCATCGGTGCCGCGAGCGGTGCGGGAAACGCGCATTGCTTACGCTTTTGCGGCAATTTTTCATATCAGGGATGACATTGCGCAAGGACAGGCGGCGCCGGGCGGCCGTCAACCCATCGTCATGGTCAACGGCCGCGCCATTCCCTGAAACCTCGATCAGGTGCGTTCCAAAAGCTCGATTGACACGCCCTGCGGCGCCTTGAGAAACGCCACCCGCACGCCCGGCCGCATCGTCGTCGGCTCGCGCGTGAACTCGACGCCCTTCGCCTTTATCTCGTCCACCAGCGCATCGATGCCGCTCACGCGAAGACCGAAATGGTCCAGCCCCTGGTGCGGATGAGCGGCCGCCGATTGCTCGCCCTCCGGCGAAGGAGCGAGAAAGATGTTCATGCCGCCGAGCTTGAGATCAATCCGCTGCTCGCCCTTCTGGAGCGAGCGAACCACCTCGGCTCCCAGGACGCGCTCGTACCATTGCGCGGTCGCCTCCGGATCGGGCGTGCGCAGATGAACATGATCGAAGATGATTTCCGGCATCGGCATTCTCCTGTCTGGCCGTCGGACGATTGGATGGCGCGGGAGGTTGCCCGCAGCCCGGCATGAAGTCCAGCGCAGCGCTGCAATGACGCTCGATGAAGGCGTTTGCGGATGACTTTCGCAGGCCGGACTGGCAACCTGCGTGAACGACGCTGCGGGGTGGAGCGGGAATTGAGCGAGCCAGAACGAATTTCGGAATTCGCGGGGCCATCGCGCCGCGTCGCCATCCTTGTCGTGGGCATGCATCGCTCAGGCACCAGCGCCCTGACGCGGGTGATGAACATGCTGGGCTGCGATCTGCCCGCCACCCCGCTCGGCGCCGGCAAGTCGAACCCCACCGGCCATTGGGAGTCGGAGCCGATCTGCCGGCTCAATGACCGCCTGCTGGAATCGGCCGGCACGCGATGGGACGACTGGCAGGCCTTCAACAGCGGATGGTTGCGCTCGCCCAAGGCCGCGCAATTCCGCGACGAGGCGGTCGAGGTGCTCGGCCAGGAGTTCGGCAAGTCCTACCTGTTCGTGCTGAAGGATCCCCGTCTGTGCCGCATCCTGCCGTTCTGGCGCGATGTGCTTCAGACGGCGGCGATCCAGCCCCTCGTCCTATTGCCGCTGCGCAATCCGCTGGAGGTCGCGGCCTCGCTCGAGCATCGCAACGGTTTCGATCCTGCCTTCGGCATGCTGCTGTGGCTGCGCCACGCTCTGGATGCCGAGGCGAATTCGCGCGGCATGCCGCGTCTGTTCACCACTTACGAAAGCCTGCTGGCCGGCTGGAGCACCATCGCGACGCGGGCGCAGGATCGTCTGGGGATCGCCTGGCCGCGGATGACCGATACCGCCGCTGCCGAGATCCAGGGCTTCTTGCAGAATGCGCACCGGCATCATCAGAAGCCGGACGAGGCCGTGACCCAGGACCCGACGCTCGGCCGATGGCTGCGAGACAGTTTCGGTGTTCTGGGGCGCTGGGCCGAAGGCGGCGAGAACGGCGACGATTTTGCCACGCTCGATCGCATTCGGGACGAATTCAATGCCGCCGCGCCGATGTTCGCACGGCTGATCGCGAGCGGCCAGACCGCCGTTCAGGAGACCCGCAAGCTCAAGCAGGACGCCGACAAGACCGCCGAGCAATTGAAGGCGGCGGAGGCCGCTCAAAAAGAGGCTCTTGCGCGCTCAGCGGCGACGGAAGCGAAACTGTCGACCGAGCTGGCCAATGCAAGCCGTCTCGCGACCGAGTTGAAGGCCGCGCAACAACAGACGGCGGCCACCAAGAAGCGGATCGAAGAGCTACAGGCGGAGGCCGCGCAGCATGTCCGTGCGACGGATGCGGCCAAGGCGGCGCTCGCCGCCGTCCGTCAACAGAAAGCCGAGGCGACGCAGCGTCTGACCGATCTCGAGAATCGGCAGGGTTTCCAGTCCGAGGCCGTCGTCCGCGCCGAAGCGGCACTCGCACAAACGCAGGACCGCCTGAAGCAGGCGCTGGAGGCGGAAACCTCCGTGAAGCGACATCTCACGGCGAAGGATGGCCGGATCGCCAGCCTTCAGGCCGAGGTCGAGCGGCAGGCGATGGCCGCCGAGGTGGCGCGGGCCGCACTGACAACAGAGCGGAATGCGGCCGGCCGCATGCAGGCCGAGGTTTCGGCGGCACGCCGACAAGCGGCCGATATGGCCAGGCAGGTGGCTCTCCTGGAGGCCGAACAGGCCGACCAACTCGCGGCGACGGCCCGCGCCGAGGCCGCGCTCGTGGATGCCCGCGACCGCCTCGCACAAACTGAAAGCGCGTTGGCGCAGCGCCGCCACGAGGCCGACCAGACGGCGGAGGAGCTGGCGGCGGCGCGCACGGAGTTGAGCCGGCTGGCCTCCGAGCGGGAGCAGCAACAGCGAACCATCTCCGGCCTGAAGGAGCACGTCGAATTCCTGCTCGGCGAGACCAAGCGTCACGGCGATGCGATGATGGCCGCGCAGCAGCGCCACCAGGAGGCGCTCCGACTGAAAGACGAGACGCTGGCGGCCGCCGACAAGCGAAACGCGGAGGCCAAGCGCATCGCAACCGACAGCCAGGCAAGGCTCGAGAAGGCGGAAAGCGCATCCGCCAAGGCCAAGGCAGAGCACGAGGCCGAAGTTAAGAAGGCCCGGATGGAGAGCGAGGCCCTGGCCGCGGAGCGCCGACGCCTCGAACATCGGCTCAAGGAGCGCTTCGACGAAATCGCCACGTTGACGCGGATGGTGCGGGCCGGCGAAGACGCCAAAAACCGTCTGCGCCAGGAGGCCGCGATGGAGCTTGGCGCGGCGATCGCCGCCTTATCGGAGGGCGGACGGTTGGAATCGCTTCTGCCGCGCCGGCTGCGCGAACGTTACCGGCGCGCCCGGCTCATACGATCCGGCCTCATCGACACGGAATGGTACCGCGAGCATTACAAGGATGTGGGATCGGCCGGCGCGGATCCGATCGACCACTATCTTCGTCACGGCCACCGCGAGGCGCGCCTGCCCAATCCGAAGCTGGCCCCGACGCCATCACGACCGGCCGAAGCGGAAAAGCCCAATCCTGAGAAATGACCCGCATGAGGTTGCATCGGCCGACGCCCGCGCGCCATTAACGATCATCGAAAAATTCCCTGACCCGGCCGCGCCTTTTTGTCGCACTTTTGCTATAATTGGTGTTATGATGCCATCGCCCGCGTCCTCCGCAATCGCGGCCGGCCGTAGAGGGCTAGGGGGGCTTAAGTCTGCGTCATGGATACCACCCTTGTGCGCGTGCGGACCGACCGGGGGCCGCACGGAGAGATTGTTCGCGCCGTTACTCCCATTAAAAAAGGCGACGTCATCTTCCATCTCAGCGGCGACATCATCAACGCGCCGTCCAAATACAGCATCCAGCTCGACTCCAACCGTCACGTCCTGACACGCGACAGCAAGTGGCAGCTCATCAATCATAGCTGCGAGCCGAATGTCCGCATCGACACGGAGCTGCGCGAAATGATCGCCGCCCGCGACATCGCGGCGGACGAAGAGCTGAATTTCAATTACAATTCCACTGAATGGGCGATGACCTCGGGCTTCGTCTGCGGCTGCGGCACACCGGGCTGCGTCGGCGAGGTTCGCGGTTTCAAATATCTCACTCCGCCGCAGCGCGAGGCCATCCGGCCTTTCCTGTCGCCCTTCATCCAGCGCCGCTGGCGGGAGAGCCTGGAGCGCACGATGGACGACGAGACCATCGACATCCGCAAGCATCGGCCCGAGGTGCAGCTTCTCATCCCGTATGAGACGCGCGCGGACGGATCGATCGCCAGCCCGCAATACGACATCGCCTCGTTCCATGCCGAGTTGCCGACCTGGTTCGAACCGCTCGGCCTCGATTACGTCTGGCGGCCTGTCACGCTGAAGACGATCCCGGATGTGATCCGGGTGCTGGAGGCGCGTCGTCGCGAGCGCGATATCGTGGTGATGAATCTCTGCGACGGCACCGAGAACGACCAGATGCCGGGCAAGAGCATGGTCCTGGCGCTGGAAGCATCCGGCCTGCCGTTCAGCGGCGCGGGCTCGCGCTTCTACATCAACACCACGTCGAAGCTCGACACCAAGCGTCTGCTGTCGGCGTCCGGCGTGCCGCACGCCCATTGCGTCGAGATTCGCGACGACGACCGGGACCTCGCACGCGCCGCGCAGGAGATCGGCTATCCGCTGATGATCAAGCCGGACATCTCGGCGGGCAGCTCGGGCATTCATCTCGACTCGGTGTGCTACGACATCGATAGCGCCAAGCGCGCGGTCGCCCGGCTGAAGGCCGATCCCGAGCATGGCCTCGGTCCGGTTCTCGCCGAACCCTTCATCGAGGGGCGGGAGTTCACCTGCCTCGTGGTGGAGGATGCCGACCAGCCGCTCGGCTTGTGGGTCCTGCCGCCGGCGGAGCGCGTCTTCGATAAGAGCCTGCCGCCGAACCAGCGGTTTCTCGACTACGAGCGCTACTGGGCCCTGCCGGGCGCGCCGGAGCCGGTGACGCCGGGCAAGGCGCATTATTGGTATGAGCTGGCCCCCGAGTCGCTGAGCGGCCAGATCATCGACATCGCGCGACGCGCCATGCGGGCGACCGACGGCGCCAGCTACGCCCGTGTCGACATGCGCTATTCCGAAGCGCTGAAGGCGTTCTTCGTGCTGGAGGTCAACTCCCAGTGCGGCCTTTCCGCTGAGGACGACGCCACCGTGGGCAGCATGCTCAAGCTTTCGGGCGTCGCCATGCCCGACGTCATCGAGCGCGTTCTGAACCATGCCATGACGCGCGGTCGCGAGCCCTTGGCAGAGGCGGTTTAGAGCGTTTTCGAGCGAAGTGGACACCGCTTCGCGTGAGGACAACGCGCCGAACAAAGAGCTGGAGCCCCGGTTCCGATGGCATCGGAACCGGACGGGCTCCAGAGCACGATCCCGAAAGGCGGGAACCCGGGTTTCGGGTGAGATCGTGCTCGAACAAAAGGGAAAGCCTAGGAATCGGCTTCAACCGGGTTTAACCGGATTCCAGGCTCCACCGTCGGGGCGGCGGCCCGTTCGGGCCACTCCCGGAACCGAGACAGGCTGCCGATGGCGGCACCGCCGCCGCCGGCATCCTATCTATCGCCAAAGCCCTCGTGGCGGGTGACGTCCTTCTGGCGGTCCCTGCCCCGACGCGCGACAATGGCTGGAGAGGCCACCGCCGGGACCTTCGTATCATGCGTCGTCAGCACCCATCATTGCAGCTTTTGGTTGCGCCGCCCGCTCGCCTCGGAACCGGAAGCCGACGCTTGCCATGAAGGATATGTTCGTCAGCGTGGCGCGCTACGCGCTCGTCTATCGCAAGACGCTCGCCGTCCTGTTCGTCGGCCTGTGCCTGGAGAGCCTCTATGACGTCGGCGTCCGCTATTCGCTGAAGTTCATCATCGACAAGGCGATCGTCGAAGGCGACATGCAGGCGCTGGTCTTCATTCTCTCCCTGCTCGCCGCCGGCGCCATCGTTTTCAATATCGTCGTGATCGGCTGCGATTACGTCTGGGCCAAGACGGGCGGCCGGATTCTCAACGACATCCGGCTGGACATGTTCCGGCACATGCAGAACCTGCCGGTCGGCTATTATCGCAATTCGTCGGTCGGCGATCTGTCCGCGCGTTTCAACGCCGACATGAGCCAGATCGAGAACGGCATCGTTCTCGCCCTGCCGATGGCGCTGATGGGCCTGATCGAGGTCGCCGTCACGCTCGCCCTCATGCTGTCGCTCAATCCGCTAATGTGCGCGATCGCCGCCACCGGCATCGTCATCAGCCTGCTGGTGCCGCGCACGGTGCAATCGCGGGCGATGGACGCCTCATTCCAGCTCCGGCGCGAGGAAGGCCGCATGTCCGGCTACGTGCAGGAGAACCTGACCGGCCAGGGCATCATCAAGACCTACGGACTGGAACACAGGGCCTCGCGCGACTTCTCGCTGCGGCTCGACGAGCTGCTGAAGCGACTGGCCCGTGCCAACTTCCTGTCATACCTCGTTTCGCGTCTGCCGAGCCTGACGTTCCTGTTGCTGCAACTCGTGGTCCTCGGCGTCGGCGGCTGGCTGGCGGTGAACGGGCAGATCACCATCGGCGATCTCGTCGCCTATCAGGCGCTGCTGATCGGCCTCAATTACGCGATCTACAACCTGACCTGGATGATCCCCTCGTTCATCGACGCCTCGGCCGGATGGCGCCGCATCAAGGAAATTCTCGACGAGCCGCTGACGATCCAGGACGCGCCGCACGCCCAGCCGCTGGATCACTTCGCCCAGGCGGTCGAGTTCGACAACGTCAGCTTCTCCTATCCGACATCGCGCGCTTCCTCGCTCAAGCGGGTGAACCTGCGGATCAAGGCGGGCGAATATGTCGTGTTCGTCGGCCGCAGCGGCGCGGGCAAAAGCTCGATCATCAATCTCCTGATGCGCTTCTACGAGGTCAGCGACGGCGCGATCCGCATCGACGGCACCGACATCCGCGACCTGACGCTTTCGAGCCTGCGCGGCAAGTTCGGCCTGGTGTCGCAGGAGGTGATGCTGTTCAGCACATCCGTGCGCGACAACATCCGCATGGGATCGCTCGACGCGACCGACGAGGAGATCGAGGCGGCCGCCCGCAGCGCCGAGATCCATGATTTCATCATGTCGCTGCCGGAGGGCTACGACACGCCGGCGGGAACGGCCGGTGCGCGCTTCTCGGGCGGCGAACGCCAGCGCATCGCGCTCGCCCGTGCCTTGGTTCGAAAGCCCGCGGTCCTGATCCTCGACGAATTCTCCTCCGCGCTCGACCCCGGCACGGAGGCGGCGATCCTGAAGACCATCGAGCGGCTGAAGGGCACCTGCACGATCCTGTCGGTCACGCACCGGCTGTCGATGGCGGAAACCGCCGACCGCAGCGTGGTGATGCGGGACGGACGGATCGTGGAAAGCGGCAGCCACGACGAACTGCTCGCGCTGCATGGCGAATACGCCCGGCTGTGGCGGCGCGCGGTCCGCGACGACAGGCCGACGCCGCAGGCGCCCTCCACCGTGCCGGCCGATGCGTGATCCGCGCCCGAAACCGCCGCGCCATGGTTGTCCGCGTCTTGTCCGTCACGCCGTGCCCGAGAAGCCCTTTCGATGAAAATCTGCGTCCTGCAAGCCTCTTATGAACGGTCGGAGCTGTTGGAGGATTACGCGGCCTACGACCCGCCACGCGATCTGGCGCCGCTGGTGCCGGACTGGTCCGTCACCCATCTGTTCTTGCACAAGGCCACGACCTACCGGCAGATCAAGGAGACGAGGCGCCAAGGCTTCGATGTCTACGTGAACCTGTGCGAGGGGCATCTCGAATGGGACGTGCCGTCGATCGATGTCATTCATGCCCTCGACAGCCTCGGCCTGCCGTACACCGGCCCGTCGGCGGCGCTCTATGAGCCGCGCAAGGATTCTCTGAAGGCCGTCGCCCACGACGCCGGCATCGCGACGCCGCGCCATGTCCTCGCGCGCGGTCCGTCCGACGTCGAGCTCGCCGCGACCGGCTTGCGGTTTCCGCTGTTCGTGAAACCCAACGAGGGCGGCGACAGCTTCGGAATCGATCGCCAGAGCCGCTGCATGGACGCCGATGCCTTGCGGATCAAGGCCGCTGCGCTGCTCGCCGATTTCGATGCGATCCTGATCGAGGAGTTCGTCGGCGGACGCGAATTCTCCGTGCTGGTGGCGGGCGATCCGGATCATCCTCAACAGCCACACGCGTTCCGCCCGGTCGAGTTCCAATTTCCGCCAGGCGAGACATTCAAGACCTACGAGTTGAAGAACGCCCAGTTTCATCCGGAGTCCAATCGTCCTGTCAGCGATGCGACGCTGGAGGCGCGCCTCATGCAGGCCGCCCGGCGCATCTTCGTGGCCTATGGCGGCGTCGGCTATTGCCGCATGGACTTCCGGCTTGATCAGCAGGGAACGATCAACGTCCTCGACGCCAACTTCACCTGTTCGGTGTTCTATCCGGACGGCTATTACGGCACCGCCGATTACATCCTCAAGATCGACGGTTTCGGAGCCGCGAACTTCCTCCGCCTGATCGTACGCGAGGGCATGGCCCGTCATGCGGCACGCAAGGACGGCAACAAGAATTGCGCGGTCGCGTAGGACGATGGCCTCATCAATGCCCGGCTGATCCATGGAACGGCGCGGCGACATCCAGGGACTTCGCGCGATCGGCGCTTTGCTGGTGGCCGCGTTCCACCTCTGGTTCACCGGCGTCTCCGGCGGCGTCGATGTGTTCTTCGTCGTTGCCGGCTATTTCATGGTCCAGAGCGCGTTCCGCCGCATCGACGCCGACAGACGGCTTCGCGTCATTGACGTGTGGCAGCAACTCGCGCTGCGCATCCTGCCCAATCTGATCGTCTGTCTGCTGGGCATCCTGGTCATCGTTTTGTGGCTGCTCAAGGATCCCGTTCGCGCGGATGCCCTGCACCACGTCGCCGCCAGCGCGCTCTATGTCGAGAATTACTATCTCGTCTGGCGCGCGCTCGATCCCGCCGGCTGGCCACAGATGCAGCAGATCACCGAACCGCTGTGGGCGCTCGGCGTCATCGGCCAGGCCTATCTCCTGCTGGTGCCATTGCTTGCATTGATCGCTTGGCAGGCTGGCGGAGAGCCGAGGACGACCCGCCACCGCGCGCGTCTCGCTCTGATGATCCTCGTCGCCGCAAGCTTCACCTATGGCATTGCCACCATGGCCCATAACGCAGAGGCCGCCTATTACGCGCTGCTGCCACGCCTGTGGCAATTCGCGTTGGGTGGCGCACTGGCCCTCACGGCCTTGCCGCGGCCGCCCCGCCTCATCGCGAGCGCCGGCTCCTGGCTGTCCGTGGCCTTGCTCGCAAGCTGCGGCTTCGTCCTCGACATCGACAGCTTTCCCGGCTTCGCCTCGCTGTGGCCGAGCACGGCCGCCGTCCTGCTGCTGGTGCTGGGGCGGCAGGACGATCCGGCCAATGCCGGCTGGCTTTTGAATCGATGGCCGCTGCGGCGCCTCGGCGACCATGCTTATGGCTTCTACATCTGGCATTGGCCGCTCGCGTTCCCGTTCCTGATCGCCAATGACTGGCAAGGTCTTCCATGGATGACGGGCGCCGCGATCATCGTCACAGCCTTCGCGATCGCCGCCGCCGTCGATGCCGCCGCCCGGCGGCTCATGGCCATTCCCGGCATCGCCAATCGTCCGGGGGCGACCAGTCTTTGTCTCGTCGCTGCCTTGATCTCAATCGCGAGCCTGAGTGCCGCGCTTGCGGGATCGTTCTGATCCGGGCCGCCGGAACGGCTTGTCGCCTTCGCCTCCCTATGCGACCTATGCAATCGGGAATCGGTGTCAGCATGCGTCGGACCGCAAGGCCGCGCGCCGGCCCGGCCGGAGCCTTAGGACGCAAGGGGACGCGCTCGTGCTGCAGGTGGTGGTCGACAGTCTGATCCGGTCGGCGGAGCTGGCCTTTCTGGCCGTCGGACTGACCATGGTGTTCAGCGTCCTGCGGTTTCCCAATTTCGCCCATGTCGAGTTCGCCACGGTCGGTGCCTATCTGGCGCTGTGGCTATCGGTTTCGCTTGGGTTTCCGCTGGTCCTGGCGGCGATCCTCGCCATCCTGCTGGCCGGCGGCCTCGGCGTCGGCGCCGACCGGCTGATCTTCTCCAAGCTTCGCACCGCCTCGCCGGTCATGCTGATGATCGCCGGCTTCGCGCTCGGCATCGCCATGCGCGAGGCGATCCGGGCGATCTTCGGCCCCTCCCCGTTCTTCTACAAGATCGGCGTTCTGGCTCCGCTCGATGTCTTTGGCCTGCGAATCACGCCGACGCAGATCGCCGTCATCGGCGCCGCATTCGTCGCCATGCTCGGCTTTCACCTGATGCTCAGCCGCACCCGGCTCGGCATCGCCATGCGCGCCACCGCCAACAACCAGCAACTGGCCGAGGCCTGCGGAGTCCACAGCGAGGGCGTGATCCGCACCGTCTGGTTCATCGGCGCCGCGTTTGCAGCGCTCGGCGGCGTGCTGGTGGGGCTGAACACCCAGGTCAAGCCCGACATGGGCTTCGGCATCATCATCGAGGTGTTCTGCGCCGCCATCGTCGGGGGCATCGGCCACCCTTACGGCGCCATGCTCGGAGCCGTACTGGTGGGCTTCGCCGAGAATTTCGGCCTCGCGATCAACTGGGCGCCGCTTCTCAAGAGCGTCGGCCTGACCGAGAGCGACTTCGTTTTCATTCCGACCGGCTACAAGGCGGCGATCCCCTTCACGATCCTGATCCTGACCCTGCTGATTCGTCCGCAGGGCCTTTTGGGAGGCCGGCGGTGATCGAGTTCCTCGTCTATCTCGTCACCATCATCGGCATCTGGGGCCTGCTCGCCCTCAGCTTGAACCTGCAATACGGCCTCGGCGGTCTGGTCAATCTCGGCCATGTCGTGTTCTTCATGCTCGGCGCCTACGTGTCCACGATCCTCGTGGTCCTCGCGGGCCTGCCGATCGTCGTCGGCATGGCCGCGGGCATTGCCGCCGCGGCTCTGTTCGGCGCCTTGATGGCGCTGCCGACCGCTTCGCTGCAACAGGACTATTGGGCGATCAGCACGCTCGCCGCCGCCGAGATCGTGCGAATCTTTTTCCTGAACACCCAGCTCGGCAGCTCCTATGTCGGCGAGGCCTTCGGCGTCAGCAACATTCCGCGCCCGCTGCGCGCGCTCTTCGACGAACAGGGCCTGACGACGTTTCAATACAATCTGTTCTACATGGCTCTGGTGCTGGTCTGCCTCGCGGCGGCCTATTGTCTTCTGACCTGGATCGCATCGATGCCCATGGGCCGCACGCTCAAGGCCCTGCGCGAGGGCGATTCCGTTCCGCTGGCGCTCGGAAAGAGGGTTTCGAGCTTCCGCATCCGCGCCATGGCGGTCGGCGGCGCGGTCGGCGGTCTCGCCGGCGCGCTGTTCGCGCATTACAACGCCTACATCAGCCCGGAGTATTTCCTGCCGCTCGAAACCTTCATCGTCTGGGCGATGGTGATCCTGGGCGGCGCCGGAAACTTCCTCGGCTCGCTTTTGGGCACCGTCATTATCATGACGATCTACAATTCGACCCGGTTCATCGCGCCGCTGACCCAGATCGACGCACAGCTTCTCGGCCCGCTGCGGATGATCGCGATCGCCGTCCTGATCATCCTGGTGATCATCTACATGCCGCGCGGCCTCTTTCCGGAACGACGGGTGCGCCATGACCGCTGACGCCGCCGCACCCGCCGAAACCTCCGCCCGGCCGCTGCTGTCGGTGCGCGACGTTCACAAGCATTTCGGCGGCGTCGCCGCCCTGGCGGGCGTTTCCCTCGATGTCCCGGCGGGCATGGTCTACGGATTGATCGGCCCGAACGGCTCCGGCAAGACGACGCTGTTCAACATCATCACGGGATTTCTGCGCGCCGATCAGGGTGAAGTGGCCTTCGACGGCCATGCCTTGAACGGGCTTCGCGCGCATCAGGTCGCGCGGTTGGGCTTGTGCCGCACCTTCCAGGCCAGCCAGTCGCCGGAACAGATGACGGTGATGGAAAACATGCTGCTCGCGCCGCAGGATCAGATCGGCGAAAGCCTCGCGAACATGATCTTCCGGTCCGGCGCGATCCGCCAGCAGGAAACCGCCAATATCGCACGCGCGCGCGAATTGCTCGCGGTGGTGAACCTGTCGTCCAAGGCCGATGAATACGCCGGCAATCTCTCCGGCGGCCAGAAGAAACTTCTATCGCTCGCGCAAGTGCTGATGGCCGGCCCGCGCCTCATCCTGCTCGACGAGCCGGTCGCGGGCGTCAATCCGCTCCTTGTCGAGGAGATCGCGACCGTCGTTCGACGGCTGCGCGAGGATGGCCAGAACTTCCTGATCGTCGAGCACAACATGAAGTTCATCCGCGGCTCGTGCGACGCGATCTCCGTGCTCGACGCAGGCCGTGTCATCGCCGCAGGCGAGCCCCGGGACGTGCTGCGCCGCGAGGACGTGCTGCGGGCCTATCTCGGCCGCAGATCGGGTCCGAAAGATCAAACCGCATCGCGCCAGGCCCCATCGCGCTTTGCCGCGTCATCCGGAAACGATGCCCATGGCGCTCATTGAGGTCGATAACGTCTTCGCGGGTTATGCCGGCAACGAGATCCTGCACGGCGTCAGCCTGAGTCTGAAAGATTGCGAGGTCGTCACCATCATCGGCCCCAACGGCGCCGGCAAGAGCACGCTGCTCAAGACCATCATGGGCTACGTGCGGCCGACCAGCGGCGCGGTGCGCTTCGACGGCCAGGACATCAGCACGCTGCGCGCCGATCAGCGCGTGAAGCATGGCATCGCCTACGTGCCGCAGCTCGACAACACCTTTCCGGCGCTGACCATCGAGGAGAACCTCATGATGGGCGGACACACGCTGCCGGCGCGCGAGGTCAGGATCCGCCTGGACAGGCTCTACGGCGAATTCCCCGTCCTCGCGGACCGCAAGCGCCAACGCGCCAGCACCTTGAGCGGCGGGCAACGCCAGCTTCTGGCGATGGCGCGGGCGCTGGTGGTCGAGCCGAAGCTTCTGCTTCTCGACGAGCCCTCGGCGGCGCTCTCGCCTTTGATGGCCGACGAGGTGTTCGACAAGGTGGCCGAGATCAATGCGTCCGGCCGCACCATCATCGTCGTCGAGCAGGAGGCCGAGCGTGCGCTGGAGATGTCCGATCGCGGCTATGTTCTGGTTGATGGCCGCAACGCGTTCGACGGCCCGGCGAAGACGATCTTGACGGACGGGAAAATCCGCGCCGCGTTTCTGGGGACGCCATCCGGCGACGGGGACTGAGCGGATGCGGCCATATGCTTCAGCGTCCGTCGTTCAATGGTCGCCGATCCAGGCTAATCTTGTCGCAGTTCACGTCATCGATGATCGATTGATCACAAGGGGAAAGGATAATTGCCATGAGGACGCATAGTCGAGACGCGCTCCGGCTGGCCGGGGCAACGATCGCCATCGCAGCCGGCTTGGGTCTTGGTCTCAATCCCGGACTGTCCCCGGCGCCCGCCGGCGCGCAGGAGGTGAAGTTCGGCATGTTCACGCCGCTGTCAGGCACAAGCGCGATCGTCGGGCTCGACATGCAGCGCGGCGCGCAACTCGCCATCGACCGCGTGAACGCCGGATACGAGGTTCCGCTGACCGACGGCAAGACGCGCAAGATCGGCCCTGGCATCAACGGCAAGCCGATCCGGTTCATCGTCGAGGACGACGAGTCCCGCGCGACCGCCGCGATGGACGCCGTCCGCAAGCTGGTCAATGTCGACAAGGTCAATGTCGTGCTCGGCGAATATTCCAGCGGGCGCACGCTGCCGACGGGCCAGTTCACGAACGAGAACAAGGTCGTGCATGTCTCGATCGGCGCCAACTCGCCGACGCTGCGCAAGGTCGGCCCCTTCTTCTTCAATGCCATCGGTCTCGCCGAATTGCAGGGCCCGCGGATGATCAAGCTGGCGCAGGATGAGATCGGCGCCAAGACCATCGGAACGCTGTTCCCGAACAACCCCTATGGCGTGGGCGTCGAGATCGCCATCTGCGAGGCCGCCGCCAAGATGGGGGCCAAATGCGTCTCGCGCGTGCGTTACGAAGAACAGAAGACCGACTACCGTCCCGAACTTCGCCAGCTTGAGGCACCCAAGCCCGACGCGGTGATGTTCTTCGCCTATGGCGCTGACGCCGCCTTGATCCTGCGTCAGTCCTACGAATTGGGGCTCAACGCCGCCGGCCGCTGGCTCGGCACCGAAGTGTCCAACTGGGAGCACGAGGTCAAGGACGCGCCGCAGGTCGCGCAGGGCATCCGCGGCATCGAGCATGACGTCAGCGGCGAGTTCTACGAAAGCCAATATGCCAAGGCCTACACCAAGCAGTTCGGCAAGGCGCCGCTGACCGCCTTCGGTGCTTTCGGCTACGACGCGGCCATGCTGGCGGCGCTCGCCGTCGCCGAGGCCGGCAGCACGGATTCGGACGCGATCCGCAAGGCGATGCATAAGGTCTCGCAGACCTATCGCGGCATCACCGGCAATCTCGCGCTCGACGACGACGGCATGCGCAAGGAGCAGGACTACGGCACGTTCATCTACAAGGACAAGGCACTCGTGCCCTACACGGGCAAGTCCAAGTAGACTGGACAACACGATCATCGAAGGACGCCCGGCGGCCGCGCCGGGCGCCCATTTTTGTTTCCGACGATTTGACCCGTGACAGTCAGGCCGCTTGAAGCAGTTTTGCGAGCCCCGCCAGCGCCGGCACCGGCCGCGTGATGACATAGGTCGGGATCGTCGCGAGATAGTCGCTGAACCGTCCCTTGGCTTCGAAACGGGCGCGGAACGCGCTGTCCGCGAAACGCGACCCCAAACGCGGCACGATGCCGCCGGCGATATGGATGCCGCCGCGCGCGCCCAATGTGAGCGCGAGGTCGCTCGCCACCGTCCCGAGCATGGCGCAGAACATCGCGGTCGCCTCGTGGGCGCAAGGATCGCTGGCGCCGATCTGCGGATCGGTGACCTGCGCGGCGGAGAACGGCCCAGCCGGCCGCTCCGACAACTCGCACAGCACATTGTAGAGATTGACGAGGCCCGGCCCTGACACGACCCGTTCGGCTGACACATGGTCGTAGCGGCGGCGCATTCTATCGAGCACCGCGCTCTCGCGCGCGTCGGCGGGCGCCATGGTGACGTGGCCGCCCTCGCTTTGCACCGTGATTCCGATGCCGCCGTTGGGAATGAGGGCGCTCATGCCGAGTCCCGTTCCGGGCCCCAGCACCGCGCATGGCGCGCCGGGAGCCGGCGTTCCGCGACCGATCTGAACGCGGTCGCCCTCGCCCAGATGCGGCAACGCCAGCGCGTTGGCCACGAAATCATTGACCACTTCGAGCCGCCGCAGGTCCAGTTCGCGGCGCAAGCCCGCGATGGAAAACGTCCAGGGATGATTGGTCAGCGTCACCCGGTCGCCGGTCACGGGCGCGGCCACCGCCAGCGCCGCGTGCGCGGGACATGGCCCGAGTCCATCAGCCTCCAGATAATCGGCGACCGCCGAAGCCAGGGACGGATATTCCTCGACCACGAAGCTGCGCACATGATCGATGGCGCCGTCCGGGCGAAGCAACGCGAACCGTGCGTTGGTTCCGCCGATATCGCCGAGCAGACCGATCGGAGAAGCCTCTTTCACCACCGCGCGCCCTCGTTCAACCCTGACCGATTGGCCCGCGCGGTTCCCGCCGTCACGCATGTCAATCGCACTATCGTCTCCACTCCGATCGCCTGGATCGTCCGACAACGCAACCGACGGCCAAACGCTCCCGATCCGGATGCGCAGTCGGCGCGCGCCAGCAACCGCTCCAATCACCCTTCTGCCATCTTAACGCAAAAGTAACTCTGACCGCACGAACCGCGCCGCTGGCGCCTCGTCGGGGCCATGCCGGCCCCCGCCTTTACCGAACGGTGCATCTTTCGGCGTGTACTCGAGACGAAATCCACGACGAATGTATGTGAGTGCGTCGATGATCCGGGTCCTGTTGCCAACGCTCCTCGCGAGCGTGCTCGGCGCTGTCTCCGCCGCAGCCCAGCCGATGACGATCTATCCAGGCTACCAAGGCGCGCCAGACGCCTACGATCATGACGGCAGCCTGGCAAGGCCGCGGAATTCGGCCGTGCGCTATTCGTCTCCCGATCATGTCCGACGCGCCGACCCCCGCTATATCGCGCCGCAGAGGGCCTATCGCGGCGCCCATCCGATCGAACGGCCCCGGTCGCAGATGGGCGGCGGATTCATCGAGTTCCTGTTCGGCGACAGCCGCCCCGTGCGCCTGGACGAGCCCCTGAATGAACCGCGGGCCGTTCGACCCCATCCGCAGGAGCCGGAATGGCGCGACCGGCGCGCGGTGCGCCACGCCCGGCTGCATCGCGGTGCCCCCGCCGGCCCGCCGCCGATGGACCCGCGCTTCCTGCCGCAGGTCGTGCCCTATAGCGGCACGGAGAAGCCGGGCACCGTGGTCATCGACACCGCTCAGCGCTTCCTCTTCCTGGTGCAGGACGACGGCACGGCGCGCCGCTATGGCGTCGGCGTCGGCCGCGAGGGGTTCGGATGGCGCGGAACCGAAACGATCTCCGCCAAGCGCGAATGGCCGGACTGGCGTCCGCCGCCGGAAATGCTCAAGCGCGAGCCGGACCTGCCGCGCCACATGCCCGGCGGCCCGAACAACCCGCTCGGCGCACGCGCGCTCTATCTGGGCTCGACGCTCTATCGCATTCACGGCTCCAACGAGCCATGGACCATCGGCCAGGCCGTCTCGTCTGGCTGCATCCGGATGCGCAACGAGGACGTCGAGGACCTTTACGAGCGTGTGCGGATCGGCACCCAAGTGAAGGTGATCTGACTTGAAGCTGATCTGACTTGAAGCTGATCTGACGTAGAGCGACCAATCTATGGCCAGGGCCTGACGACGACCCGCGCGCCGGCCGGGTGCCCTTCGCTATCGGCTGGCACCAGAATCCAGCCATCGGAGCGAGCCAGTTCCGATGGACCGAACGCGCCGGAGGCCAGCGGCTCGACCGTGCTCGCGCGCCGGCGCACCGGCACCACGTCCGTTACACCAGCAGGCGAGGTGAGCGGCCGCGCAAGCTCGAGCGGAAACGGCTGCTCCTCGATCAAGCGGAACGCCAGCCGCGCGAGAAGCCGCCGGCCGACCGTCAACCAGCCGGCGAGCGCAGCGTCGAGAGCATCGGGAAGCAACAATACAGGCCGGCCGTTCGCATGGCCCAGCGCCGTTCCGCCACCGGGCCGGATGGCAACGGCGGGAAAACTCATTCTGCCTCCGCGCGCCAGCATGGCCGCATGCTTTCCATCGGGACTGTCCAACGCAACGACAACATCGACATCGGCGGCCCGCATGGCAGCTTCGAGTGAAATGCGCTCGGATTGCGCATCCGCGCCCTCGGCGTTGATCGCATCCGCGATCAGCCGCGCCAACGCCCGCGCGCCGGCATCATCCGCCGCCGGCAGCACCTGGACGCGCGGCACGCGGATCGCGACCCGCTCGACGCCCAGCGATGCCATCAGCGCGACATCGATCCGCCGCAACCGCGCGCCGGCGAGGCGCACCACCTCCGCCGCGCCCGAAGGCGACGGGCCGCATACATCGGCCGCCAGCGTGCGGCCCACAGCCTCCGCCAAACCCGATGAAACCGGCTCCACCGGCTCGACGGCCAGCGCAAAGCTTTCCAGAACCGAGGCCAGCGGCGCCGGCGCGGTGTCAGCCTGCATTGTCGTCTCGGCGCTCATGAGCGGAGCTTGACGCCAGGGCCCGGCGATTGTCCAGTCGCCGCGCTTGTCCATCGAGGGAGCAAGAGGTGGCGGAATTCACTATCAACCTGCGGGGATTGAAATGCCCGCTGCCCGCACTGAGAGCGCGAAAGCTCCTCGCCGGCATGGCACCGGGCGATGTCCTGACCATCGAATGCACCGATCCCATGACGACAATCGACATTCCCAATCTCGTGCGCGAAACTGGCGACCGGCTCGAAGCCAGCGAGAAGAATGGCCGCGTATTGACCTTCCGCATCGTGAAGCCGTGAGACCCGACGACCATCAGATACGAGCTGGCGGGAGTGCCCCCGCCAGCCCTGACCATCGGTGATGGCAATCGAGCGTTTTCGAGCCAAGTGGAAACCGGTTCGGAAACCGGTTCGCGCGACGAAAACGCGACAAAACAAAGAGCTGGAACCCGGTTCTGATTCCATCAGAATCGGACGGGCTCTAGCCCTGCTATTACTTCTTCGCGTAGAGACCCGCGTCCTTGATGACCGGCTCCCATATCTTGATTTCGCGAGCAATGAACTGATCCAGCTCCTCCGGCGTGAAGAATTGCGTGATCAGACCATCCCTTTGCATACGCTCCGCGAGCTTCGGTTCTTTCAGGCCGCTGACGATGGCTTCGTTGAGCTTCTTCACCAGCTCAGGCGACATGCCGGGCGGTCCGGAAAGGGCGAACCAGATCGACGCTTCGAGGTCGATCCCCTGCTCCTTGAAGGTCGGCAGATCCGGCCAACTCGACAGGCGTTTGTCGGTCGACAGTGCAAGACCGCGCAGACTCCCCGAGCGCAGGTAGCTGGAGGCCGAGCTCAACGCCTGCGATGACCATATGATATGCCCGCCGACGAGGTCGGCCAGTCCTTGGGACGCGCCCTTATAGGGAATGTGTTCGGTCTTGATCTTGGCGGTGTTCGCGAAGTTGACGCCGAACAGGTGCCCCATGCTTCCCAGTCCGGACGAAGAATAGGTCAACCCTTTCGTCTTGCCCTGCTTCAGAAAGTCTTCAAGCGATTTGGGGCCGCTCTTCGCGTTGACCGCAAGCACGATCGGCGAACCGCCGACGAATGCGATGTTGGTCAGATCCTTGCGCGGATCGTAAGTCACGTCCGGACGGTTGAACGGGTGAAGCACGAGATGAGACACGTTGGTGATGGCGAGATTGTAGCCATCGGGCTTCGACGTGATGAGCTGGCGCACGCCAATCTGGCCGCCGGCGCCGGCCAGCACCTCGACATAGAATTGTTGCTTGAAGACCTGCGACAGATGATCGGCGACGATGCGCGCGAGGACATCGGCGGTGCCGCCCGCAGCGAAGGGAGAGATCACGCGGACCGGCCTGTTCGGCCAATCGTCCGCTGCGGTCGCGATGGTCGGGATGGTTGCGGCCACCAGGCCAACTGCCGCAAGCGCAATGCAGGTCCGTCTCACATGATCCTCCCGTGTACGATCTCGTCTTTAAAGACGATCTAAAAAGTGTAAGCGAATGAGAGCGGAGCGCAACCTTGCCCGGCGCGGACACAGCCTCGCGACCAAACCCAGTAGACAACCCCGGCGATATCGGAGAAGGTCGCGGCCAACCTGATCCGAGGCGCGTCAACGAAGCCTTTCTCATGCCTTCACAAGCACTTAAAGACCTCGTCGTCCTCGACCTCTCGCGCGTGCGCTCCGGGCCGACATGTGTGCGTCAATTGGCCGACTGGGGCGCCAACGTCGTCAAGGTCGAGATGCCCGCGACCGGCGGGGACGAGCCGGGCGGCCCGCGCGAAGGGCCGGACTTCCAGAATCTCCATCGCAACAAGCGCAGCATCACGCTCAACATGAAGACGCCCGAAGGCCGTGCCGCCTTCCTGCGTCTCGCCGCGCGCGCCGATGTTCTGGTCGAGAACTTCCGTCCCGACGTCAAGCAGCGGCTGGGGATCGATTACGAGTCTCTCAAGGCGATCAATCCGCGCCTCGTCTATGCGAGCATCTCCGGCTTCGGCCAGGACGGGCCCTATCGCGACCGGCCCGGCTTCGATCAGATCGCCCAAGGAATGGGCGGCCTGATGTCGATCACCGGCCTGCCGGGCCAGGGCCCGGTGCG
>Ga0182743_1001832_pt1 | contig 19821 bp, 16 predicted proteins | sample eDN3rd30CKraftOP_FD_128522 | JGI IMG/M metagenome (GOLD analysis project Ga0182743, IMG submission 128522) | Enriched Organic Plus compost microbial communities from Emeryville, California, USA - eDNA 3rd pass 30_C Kraft OP (version 2) (version 2) ... | reverse complement strand
GCCACGGAGGCCCGCCCCGAGGGTACGTCCCTGTAGCCCATCGGGGCTCTCGCGACATCCATGTCGCATGACCTCCTGAGCGCCGGTTTCGCTCGGCCTTCTGAAGGGGCGTTCCGGTGCGCTTGGGTATTTCTCTGGAAGTCCAAAAGCCAGAGCCAATGCGCTTTGGCTTTTTGTAGGAGCGAGCTTGCTCGCGAACCCAGGGTTCGCGTTCTCGGGAATGACGGGAGGAGGTAGGCGTTCCGGGATGACGCCGAACTCCCCGCACGCTCCGAACAGCCCCCTCTCCCTTTGGGAGAGGGCTGGGGTGAGGGAGCGAGGCCAGGCTGGCGCACCTTCGCTGAACCACCACATATCGCTTAAGTGAACAGCATTACCGGTTCGCCGGGGCTTTTTCGTTGTGCAGGGGAAACGCCTCTCGTGCGGACATAGGCGCAGGCTGCGCCGGGATGCTTTTCGTAGGATGGGTTGAGCCTGCGAAACCCATCGGGCCATGGTGATGGGTATCGCTTCGCTCAACGCCATCCTACGAAAAGCCGTAACACCAACGCCCCGACGAGGCGGGGCGTTGTGGGAAAGCCGGAGTCAGCCCGCGTGCGCCATCGGCTGCGGATCGTATTCCTTGCGCACCTGGTACAGCAGGTCGAGGTTGTCGTGCTGCCACGGGTGGAAGTCCTTGCGGAAGAAGTCGCGGTACTCGCGCAGCAGCGGGCGGAACACGCCGTCCTTGCCCCAGCTCCATTTCAGGCCGTCGCGCCACACGCGCCAGTTCCACAGCAGGCCGTCGCGCTTGAGCATGTGCACCAGGCCGCGGAAGGTGTCGAGGACGAAGAAGAAGGTCGCCATCACCATCGCCCGGCGCAGCAGGCGGCGGCTGCCGCAGACCTGGTTGTAGACGTCGAAGGCCACCGCCTTGTGCTCGGTTTCCTCCAGCGCGTGCCAGCGCCACAGGCGTTGCATCACCGGCTCGGCGCCCTCCAGGGTGCGCGGGTTGGTGAGCAGGCCGTTGGCCATGATCGCGGTGATGTGCTCCAGCGCCGCGGTGGCCGCCAGCTGGCGGCGGGTGCTGAACTTCTTCTGGGTGTAGCGGATGCGCGCCTGGGCCAGTTTCTCGATGCGCGTGATGTCGTAGCCGAGGTCCTTCAGGCGCTGGCTGTACACCAGGTGCTCGCGGCTGTGGTGGCCTTCCTGGCCGATGAAGCCGCGGATCTGCTCCTTGAGCAGCGGGTCGGCGATCTGCTCGCGGAAGTTGCGCACCGAGTCGATGAAGAAGCGCTCGCCATCGGGGAAGAGCACCGACATGGCGTCGAACAGGTGCGACTTGAAGGCGTCCCCGCCGTGCCAGTGGCGCGGCAGCGGATCGGGCAGCTCGAAGTCCATGTGCCGTGGCTTGATTTCCAGTCCTGCGGGGGTCGTGCTGGCCATGACGGCTCCATTGTTGTGGGTTTCCATGGCACCGATCTTGGGCTTGCGGGGGAAGGCTCACAAGGTTATCTTCTGCCAACTTTCCGGTCATATCCGGCCAGCGGTCAGAACAAGAAGAAGCCCATGAAGCAACCGCTCAACTTCACCGCCGAACTGGTTCCCGTGGCCTACGCCCAGGCCCTGCTCGACCTCGCCGAGGAGCTCGGCGTGCCGCGCCAGCGCCTGCTCGAACTGGCCCGGGTGCGCCCCGAGGTGCTGCAAAGCCCGGCCGGGCGCCTGTCCTTCGTCGACTTCAACCTGCTCGCCGGCGCCGCCCTGGCCAACTGCGGCGAGCCGGCCTTCGGCCTGCTGCTGGGCCAGCGCCTGAACGTCTCCACCCACGGCATCCTCGGCTACGCGGTGCTGTCCAGCGCCAACCTGGAAAAGGCCATCGACTTCGCCCTCAAGTACTACCGCGTGCTGGGCCTGGCCTACGACCTGGAGCGCGTCGAGGAGCAGGACCGCTCGCAGCTGCGCGCCAGCGAGTCGATCCCCCTGGGGCCCATGCAGCGCTTCGCCGGCGAGGGCCTGATGACCAGCCTGTACACCATCGCCCGCTTCCTCGTCGGCGAGCCGTTGCAGGGCGTGGAGGTCGGCTTCGCCTTCCCCGCGCCGCCCTACGCCGAGCGCTACACCGAGGTGTTCGGCGTGGCGGCGGCCTTCGACCAGCCGTTCCACTTCATCAGCCTGCCGCGGGAATACCTCAACCGCCCCATGGCCCTGGCCAACCCGGCCACGGTGCAGATGTGCGAGCAGCAGTGCGAGGCGCTGCTGGCCAGCCTGGACGTGCAGGAAGGCCTGCTCACCCGCATCCGCCGCCTGCTGCTGGCGCGCCCCGGCGAGTTCCCCGACCTGGACACCGCCGCCCGCGAGCTGCATACCAGCGGCCGCAGCCTGCGCCGGCACCTGTCCAGCCTGGGCACCACCTACCAGCAGGTGCTGGACGACGTGCGCAAGCGCCTGGCCCTGCAATACCTCACCACCACCCACCTGCCGCTGTACGAGATCGCCCTGCTGCTGGGCTTCAACGACCCGTCGAACTTCCGCCGGGCGTTCCGCAAGTGGACCGGCAAGCTGCCCACCGACTACCGCGCCGACTGAACACGGGGAGTTGAAGCGCAGCGGCTTTGCCGTCACCCTTGGCGTTTGTCGAAACCTGCCAGGAAATACCCCATGGACGCCGCCCAGCCCGCGCTGATCCGCGAAACCTTCCCCGTCGGCCCCCTGCAGTGCAACTGCACCATCATCGGCGACCCCGTGACGAAGAAGGCCATCGTGGTCGACCCGGGCGGCGACCACGAGCTGATCCTGCAGCGCCTCGACGCCCTGGGCCTGAAGGTGGTGAGCATCATCCACACCCATGCGCATCTGGATCACTTCCTCGCCTCCGGGCAGATGAAGGAGAAGACCGGCGCCACCCTGCACCTGCACCAGGGCGACCAGTTCCTCTGGGACAACCTGGAGATGCAGTGCCGCATGTTCGGCGTGCCGTACAAGCCGGTACCGTCGCCGGACCAGTGGCTGCAGGACGACGAGGAACTGGCCTGCGGCTGCGGCGTGGCGCTGCATACCCCGGGACACACGCCGGGCTCGATGAGCTTCTGGTTCCCCGGCGCCAGGCTGCTGATCGCCGGCGACACCCTGTTCCGCCGCGGCATCGGCCGCACCGACCTGTGGGGCGGCGACTACGCCGCCATCGAGCGTTCGATCAAGCAGCGCCTGTACAGCCTGGACGAGGAGGCCACCGTGGTCACCGGCCACGGCCCGGACACGCGCCTGGGCGATGAAATGCGCGAGAATCCGTTCATTCGTGCTTAAGGTTGTTGTGGAATCTTTTGCACGTTCCAAGCTCTAACCTGCCGCCCGGGAAAGGGCGTATCGCTTTCAAGGAGTCCTCCTTCATGTTCACCGCACGTCGTCTGTCCATGGTCGCGGCCGTCACCGCCTTCGCTCTCATGGCCGGTTGCGCCTCGCAGAATCCCTATGACCCCAACACCCAGGTCCCGCAGGAGGGCGGCGTGAGCAAGACCGCCAAGTACGGCGGCCTGGGCGCGCTGGCCGGCGCCGTGGCCGGCGCGGCGATCAACCACGACAACCGCGGCAAGGGCGCGCTGATCGGCGCCGCAGTGGCCGGCATGGCCGGCGCCGGCTACGGCTACTACGCCGACAAGCAGGAAGCCCAGTTGCGCCAGCAGATGCAGGGCACCGGCGTGCAGGTGCAGCGCCAGGGCGATGACATCAAGCTGATCATGCCGGGCAACATCACCTTCGCCACCGACTCGGCGAACATCGCTCCGTCCTTCTACGCGCCGCTGAACAACCTGGCGAACTCCTTCAAGCAGTTCAACCAGAACAGCATCGAGATCGTCGGCTACACCGACAGCACCGGCAGCCGCCAGCACAACATGGACCTGTCGCAGCGCCGGGCGCAGAGCGTGGCGACCTACCTGACTTCGCAAGGCGTCGACGGCACCCGCGTGAGCACCCGCGGCATGGGGCCGGACCAGCCGATTGCCAGTAACTCCACTGCTGATGGTCGTGCGCAGAACCGTCGTGTCGAGGTGAACCTGAAGGCCCTGCCGGGCGCCCAGGGCACTGCGCCGCAAGGTGGCCAGCAGCAGTATCAGTAAGCGTTGCCTGGATGAAGAAAGCCCGCCGGTTGGCGGGCTTTTTGTTGGGACAGGGGTATTGGTCGTGCCACCGGGGCGTCCGGCGTGGTCGGCGCCCTACGCCAGGCTTGACCGTGACGTAGGGCGGATAACCGTTCGCGGTTATCCGCCGTTTCACCTTCACCACAACCCACGCCAAGGTCGAGCCCGAAGTCGCCCTACGGGTTTCCAGCGCCGCGGTCACCCTTCGCGGGCAAGCTCGCGCCTACAAATACGAAAAGCACACACCCTCAAGCCTTGGCCCCCGCCGGATACTCCCGGTGCAACTGCGCCAGCACCTGGTCCTTGCGCTCCCACAGCTGGTTCACCCAGCGCTGGAACTCCGCCCGGTAATCCGCATCCTGGTCGTAGCTCTTGCCGATGAACTGCCGCGGAATCTCCAGCTCCTCGAAGCGCACCACCACGCGCTTCAGGCGCCCGGACAGCAGGCACCAGAAGGTCGGGCTGCCGTCGGGGTAGTGGATGGTCACGTTGACCAGGGTGCGCAGCTGCTCGCCCATGGCGTCGAGGACGAAGGCGATGCCGCCGGCCTTGGGCTTGAGCAGGTGCTGGAACGGCGAGCCCTGCTCGTCGTGCTTGGCGCGGGTGAAGCGGGTGCCTTCGAGGAAGTTGAAGATGGCCACCGGGATGCGCTTGAACTTGGCGCAGGCCTTGCGGGTGGTGGCCAGGTCCTGGCCCTGCTTCTCCGGGTGTTTCGCCAGGTAGGCCTTGCTGTAGCGCTTCATGAAGGGGAAATCCAGCGCCCACCAGCACAGGCCGATGACGGGCACCCAGATCAGCTGCTGCTTGAGGAAGAAGCGCAGCAGCGGGATGCGCCGGTTGAGCTGGTACTGCAGGACCAGGATGTCGACCCAGCTCTGGTGGTTGCTGGTGACCAGGTAGGAATGGTCGTACTCCAGGCCTTCCAGGCCCTGGACGTTCCAGCCGGTGCGTTGCACCAGGTTCATCCAGCCCTTGTTGCAGCTGATCCAGCCTTCGGCGATCAGCCCCATGATCCGCCGGCAAACCGCCTGGGCCGGGGCGAAGGGCAGCAGCAGCTTGAACAGCGTCATGCCGAACAGCGGGACGCACCAGCACAGGGTGCTGAGGATCAGCAACAGGCCGGCGAGCGAGCCGCGCAGGGCATGGGGAAGGAAGTTGAGCATGGATGTTCCTTGTACATGGGCGGCGCTCGGGGCGGCGCGTGGTCGGGGTCCCGGCCCCGTCGTTTCGGGTGGCACTTTCCTGTGCCGGCATTGGCCTGGGCCGCCGCTGGGCGGCCCTCCCTGGATCAGGTCTGTTGCGTGTCGGCCTGGATCGCGGTGAGCGCGATGGTGTAGACGATGTCTTCCACCAGGGCGCCGCGCGACAGGTCGTTCACCGGCTTGCGCAAGCCTTGCAGCATGGGGCCGATGCTGATGCAGTCGGCGCTGCGCTGCACCGCCTTGTAGGTGGTGTTCCCGGTGTTCAGGTCGGGGAACACATACACCGTGGCGCGGCCGGCCACCGGGCTGTCGGGGGCCTTCTGGCGGCCGACGCCGGCGACGGCGGCGGCATCATACTGCAAGGGCCCGTCGATCAACAGATCGGGGCGTTTTTCCTGCGCGATGCGCGTCGCTTCCCGCACTTTGTCGACATCGGCGCCGGTTCCGGAGTCCCCCGTGGAGTAGCTGATCATCGCCACCCGCGGGACGATGCCGAAGGCCTGCGCCGAGTCGGCACTCTGCAGGGCGATCTCCGCCAGGTCACTGGCCGAAGGATCGGGATTTACCGCGCAGTCGCCGTAGACCACCACCTGGTCGGGCAGCAGCATGAAGAACACCGAGGACACCAGGTTGTAGCCCGGCGCGGTCTTGATCAGCTGCAGCGCCGGGCGGATGGTGTTGGCGGTGGTGTGGATGGCGCCGGAGACCAGGCCGTCCACTTCCTCCAGGGCAAGCATCATGGTGCCCAGCACCACGTTGTCTTCCAGCTGCTGCTCGGCCATGGGCGCGTTGAGGTTCTTGCCCTTGCGCAGCTTCACCATGGGCTCGACGTAGCGGCTGCGCACCAGGTCCGGGTCGATGACCTCCAGGTCCGCCGGCAGGGCGATGCCGAGCATCTGCGCCACCGCCTGGACGTCGTCGGGCTTGGCCAGCAGCACGCAGCGGGCGATGCCGCGGGCGTGGCAGATCACCGCCGCCTGCACGGTGCGCGGCTCGCTGCCCTCGGGCAGGACGATGCGCTTGCCGGCGCGGGCGGCGCGCTGCGTCAGCTGGTAGCGGAACACCGGCGGCGACAGGCGCGGCTCGTGGGGCGCGCCGCAGCGCTCGCGCAGCCATTCGAAGTCGATGTGCCCGGCGACGTACTCGGTGACGTGCTCGGCGCGCTCGCGGTCGTCGATGGGGATTTCCTTGTTCATCCGCGTGAGGTCGCCGGCGGTGTCGAAGGAGCCGGTGTTCACCGTCAGCACCGGCAGGCCGCTCTGCAGGGCGCTGCGGCACAGCTCCATGATCCGCGCGTCCGGCGCCAGGCCGCTGCACAGCAGCAGGCCGGCCAGGGGCACGCCGTTCATGGCCGCCAGGCAGGCGGCGAGGATGATGTCGTCGCGGTCGCCCGGCACCACCACCAGCACGCCGGGCTTGAGCAGGTGCACGGTGTTCGGCGCCGAGGGCGCGCAGAGGATGATCTTCTGCACCCGGCGCTGCTCGTAGTCGCCGGCGTTGAGCACGCTGGCGTTGAGCAGGTCGGCCACGTCGCGGGTGCGCGGGGCGTTGAGGTCGTCCTGCCAGGGGATGCAGCCGAGCAGGCGGAACTCGCCGCCGCGCATCAGCGCCGAGTGTTCGCTCAGGCGCGAGGCGAAGCGCTGGGCGGCGGCCTCGCCTTCCAGCGGGCGGCCTTCACCGTCGACGTCGCGGACCTTGTTGAGGATCACCCCGAGCAGCTTCGGGTCGTGGGCGCCGCCGAACAGCTGGGCCTGGATCTCCAGGCGGTCGCACAGTTCGTTGAGCGTCTCGTTCTCCGGCGCCGAGACGAGGATGACCTCGGCGTCGGTGCTCTTGGCCAGGTGGAAGTTGATGCGCGCGGCGTAGCTGACGTGGCGGGTGGGGACCATGCCCTCGATGATCATCACGTCCTGGCCTTCGGCGGCGGCCCGGTACTCGTGGATGATGCCTTCGAGCAGGTCGTCCAGCAGGCCGTCGCCGAGCATCCGCTCGACCTTGCCCAGGGGCAGCGGGGTGGGCGGCTTCAGGCCGTGGGTGCGGGCCACCAGTTCGCTGGAGCGCTCCGGGCCGTCGTCGCCGGGCTGCGGCTGGGCGATGGGTTTGTAGAAGCCGACCTTCAGGCCGGCGCGCTGCAGGGCGCGGATCAGCCCGAGGCTGATGGAAGTGAGGCCGACGCCAAAGCCGGTCGGGGCGATGAAGAAGGTATGCATCCGGGCTCCTTAAGCCGTTCGGGTTCGCTGCGGCCCTTGTGGGGCCGGGGAGGCAATCTTCAGCCGAGCACGGCCAGGGTGTCGAGGGCGATCTGGCGTTCCTCGTTGGTCGGGATCACCAGCACCCGCGGGTGGCCCTGGGCGTGGATCGGCCCCTCGACGCCGCGCACGCAGCGGGCGTTGGCCTCGCCGTCGAGCTGCAGGTTCATCACGTGCAGGTGCTGCACCGTGAGGTTGCGCACCAGGGGCGAGTTCTCGCCGATGCCGCCGGTGAAGATCAGCCCGTCCAGGCGCGGCAGGGCGCAGGTCATGGCCGCCAGGGACTTGGCCAGGCGGTAGCAGAACACCTCGATGGCCAGCGCCGCGTTGGCGTGGCCCTGCTCGCGGGCGTGCTCCAGGGTGCGCATGTCGTTGGACAGGCCGGACAGCCCGAGCAGGCCGCTGTCGTGGTTGAGCATGTGGTCGATCTTTTCCAGGCTCCAACCCAGGGTGCGCGCCAGGTGGCTGTGCAGGTTGGGGTCGACGTCGCCGCTGCGGGTGCCCATCACCAGGCCTTCCAGGGGCGTCAGGCCCATGCTGGTGTCGCGGCTCTGGCCCTCGGCGATGGCGCAGGTGGAGCTGCCGTTGCCCAGGTGCGCGGATATCCAGTAGCTGTCGCCCAGGGCCAGGCCGCTGATCTCGGCGGCGCGGTGGCTGACGTAGCGGTGGCTGGTGCCGTGGAAGCCGTAGCGGCGCACGTGCTGCTCGCGGTACAGCGGCTCCGGCAGGGCGTAGCGGTAGGCGCGCGGCGGCAGGCTCTGGTGGAAGGCGGTATCGAACACGGCGACGTGGGGCAGCTGTGGATAAAGCGCCATGGCCGCCTCGATGCCCAGCAGGTTGGCCGGGTTGTGCAGCGGCGCCAGGGGCACGGTGTCGCGGATCGCCTGGAGCACCTCGGCGTCGATCCGGCAGGCCTGGGTGAAGCGCTCGCCGCCGTGCACCACGCGGTGGCCGATGGCGTGCAGCGGGCCCTTAACGGCCTGCTCCACCAGCGGCAGCAGGCGCGCCAGGGCGACTTCGTGGCCGGCGCCGTCGCCCAGTTCCAGGCTGTCGCGCTGGCCGCCGCGCACCCAGCCGAGCACCGCGCCGGGCTCGCCCAGGCGCTCGGCCAGGCCGTGGAGGACGAAGCCCTCGCGGTCCTCGCCGGCCAGGGCGAACTTGATCGAGGAACTGCCGCAGTTGATTACCAGGATGTTGCGTGCCGCCATGCTCGTCTCAGTCCTTGTCGTCGGAGTGGGTTGCCCGGGCGCACCAGCCGCAGGCGAAGGGCCGGCCGATCAGCGCCGCGCGGGCCTTTGCGTCCAGCACCCAGGGGCGCGACTGCCAGGGCGGCTGGTGGCGCAGGTGCTGGGTGTGGCCGCAGGACAACACTGCCACCCAGTGGCCGTCCTCGTCCTGATGGAAGTCAAGCAGGCGCGGCGGCTCGCGCACGGGCCATCCGTCCGCCTTCGGGTCGCTTTCATCCCCGGCCCGGCGTAGACTTGTCCGCTCAACTTCTTTTTCCGAAAGGTTCTTCCCCATGCAGATCGCAGCCAACAAGGCGGTTTCCATCGACTATACCCTGACCAACGATGCAGGTGAGGTCATCGACAGTTCCGCCGGCGGCGCTCCGCTGGTGTACCTGCATGGTGCCGGCAACATCATCTCCGGTCTGGAGAAGGCCCTGGAAGGCAAGCAGGTCGGCGACGAGCTGGACGTGGCCATCGAGCCGGGCGAAGCCTACGGCGAATACAGCGCCGAGCTGGTCGCCACCCTGAGCCGCGAGATGTTCGAAGGCGTCGACGAGCTGCAGGTCGGCATGCAGTTCCACGCTTCCGCTCCGGACGGCGGCATGCAGATCGTCACCATCCGCGACATCGACGGCGACGACGTGACCGTCGACGGCAACCACCCGCTGGCCGGCCAGCGCCTGAACTTCAAGGTCAAGGTGGTCAACGTGCGCGAAGCTTCCGAGGAAGAAGTCGCCCACGGCCACATCCATGGCGAGGGCGGCCACCACCACTGAGGTGTTTCGTCGGGCCGATTGATGGCCCGGTGACACCCGGTCGGAGCTGCTAAGCTTGTACCCGTGAAAGGCGCCTGAGGGCGCCTTTCGCATGCACGGACGCTGGGCCTTTTTCCCGAACCGACTGGGATGCGCCGCGTGGACGACTTGTCCGGCCGGGCGCACGGCACTTCGTGTGCCTATTTCATTCAAGGAGTACTCCAATGAGCGCTTTTCACGATCTGACTCTGCGTGGCCTGGATGGCCAGGATCTGCCGCTCTCCCCATTGAAGGGCAAGGTGGTGCTGGTGGTGAACGTCGCCTCCAGGTGTGGTCTGACCCCGCAGTACGCCGGGCTGGAGAAGCTCTACCAGCAGTACCGCGACCGCGGCTTCGTGGTCCTGGGCCTGCCCTGCAACCAGTTCGCCGGCCAGGAGCCGGGCAGCGAAGCGGACATCCAGTCGTTCTGCTCGCTGAACTACGGCGTCAGCTTCCCGATGTCGGCCAAGCTCGAGGTCAACGGCCCCGAGCGCCATCCGCTGTACCGCCTGCTGGCGGGCGAGGGCGCCGAGTTCCCCGGCGACATCACCTGGAACTTCGAGAAGTTCCTGCTCGCCCCCGACGGCCGCGTGCTGGCGCGCTTCAGCCCGCGCACCGCGCCGGACGACGCGGCCCTGGTGCAGGCCATCGAGAAGGCCCTGGGCTGAGCCCGCGCACCGGCAGGAGAGGGCGCTTGCGCCAATCCTGCCGGCATTTCCCTCATCCATGCCAACTGTCCCATGGAGGGCTTCGACGAGGTGCGCCTGCGCTTCGCGCTGGAGCGGCACGTCAGCTGGCACTGAAGCTGGCGCCTGTGACGCAGAATCACCGCCATCAATAGTGCTGGGCAGGGCGAGACGACCGGTCATATCCTGCGCCCCATGAACACCCGCATCCGACTCGACAAGCGCGACCTCATCCTGGCCAAGGGCTCGGCGGTCATGACCCGCTGCGGCTACCACGGCACCGGGGTGCAGGACATCGTCCAGGCCGCGGGCATTCCCAAGGGCTCCTTCTACCACTACTTCGAGAGCAAGGAAGACTTCGCCCTGCAGGCCCTGGAGCACATCTACGGCTCGCGCCTGCAGCGCTACGCCGAGGCCCTGGGCAATCCGGCGCTGGGCCCGCGGGCGCGCATCCTCGGCTACTACGCCGAGCTGCTGGCGCACTTCGCCCGCCAGGAGAAGGCTGAGTACCACTGCTTCATCGGCAGCCTCAGCTTCGAGATGGCCGAACTGTCGCCGGCCATAGGCGCCCAGGTCGACGCCATCCTCCAGCGCGGCGCCGACATCCTCCGCGACTGCCTGGCCGAGGCGCAGCGCGCCGGCGAGCTGGCCGCGGACGAGGATTGCGAGAACCTCGCCAACTTCATCGCCAACGCCTGGCAGGGCGTGCTGGGGCGGCTGAAGGCGAGCGGCTCGCTGCAACCCATGGAAGCCTTCATCGCCCGCCTGGAGCGGGTGCTGGCGGCCTGAACATCATGCAACCCACTGACGGGACGGGCCGCCCGGCCGCCCCTGGAGAACCTTCGTGAGCGCATCCGTAGAGAGCCTGTTCCAGCCCTTCCGCCTCGGCAACCTGGAGCTGCCGACCCGCGTGGTCATGGCCCCGATGACCCGCAACTTCAGCCCGGGCGGCGTGCCCCACGCCCAGGTGGTGGAGTATTACCGCCGCCGCGCCGCCGCTGGCGTCGGCCTGATCGTCACCGAAGGCACCACCGTCGGCCACAAGGCCGCCAACGGCTACCCGAACGTGCCGCGCTTCTACGGCGAGGACGCCCTGGCCGGCTGGAAGCAGGTGGTCGACGCGGTGCACGCCGAAGGCGGCAAGATCGTCCCGCAGCTGTGGCACGTGGGTTCCGTGCGCCGCCTGGGCGTTGAGCCGGACGCCAGCGTCCCCGGCTACGGCCCCAGCGGCAAGGTCAAGGACGGCCAGGTGCTGGTCCATGAAATGACCAGGGAAGACATCCAGGACGTCATCGCCGCCTTCGCCCAGGCCGCCCGCGACGCCAAGGCCATCGGCATGGACGGCGTGGAGATCCACGGCGCCCACGGCTACCTGATCGACCAGTTCTTCTGGGACGGCAGCAACAAGCGCACCGACGAGTACGGCGGCAGCCTGGCCAACCGCTCGCGCTTCGCCATCGAGCTGATCCGCGCCGTGCGCGAGGCGGTGGGCCCGGACTACCCGATCATCTTCCGCTTCTCGCAGTGGAAGCAGCAGGACTACGCCGCGCGCCTGGTGCAGACCCCGGAAGAACTGGCTGCGTTCCTCGCGCCGCTGTCCGAGGCCGGCGTGGACATCTTCCACTGCTCGACCCGCCGCTTCTGGATCCCCGAGTTCGAAGGCTCGGACCTCAACCTGGCCGGCTGGACGCGCCAGCTCACCGGCAAGCCGACCATCACCGTGGGCAACGTCGGCCTGGACGGCAGCGAGTTCCTGGCCTTCTTCGGCAAGACCGACGAAGTGGCCCAGCCTTCGGGCATCGAGGGCCTGCTGGAGCGCCTGGGCAAGCAGGAGTTCGACCTGGTGGCGGTGGGCCGCGCGCTGCTGGTGGACCCGGACTGGGCGTTGAAGGTGCGCGACGGCCGCCTGGCCGACATCAAGCCGTTCAGCCGCGATGCGCTGATGTCCCTGGCCTGATCGCCGCGGATCGACAAGACCGCCCGGGGCACTTCCCCGGGCGGTTTCTTTTGTCCTTTTCCTAAGGCCATTTCCGCCAAATTTACAAATCTTTTCCGAAGTAGACCTTCCGATCTGCTGACTTGAAGGTCGGAAACAGGCATTGTAGGGCGGCTAACACACAACAATAGGCCGGCACACGGCCAAAGGAGCTAAGCCATGCGGATCGGCCTGGTGGTGGATGCGACCTGCGACCTGCCCCCCGAATTCCTCGCTGCCAACAACATCCGCGTCCTGCCCATCGGTATCCGGGTGGGCCAGCGGCGCATCATCGACGATCGAGACCCCGACACCACCCTGCGCTTCTATGCCGAGGAACTGCCCAAGGTCGCCCCGGAGGACGGCAGCGAGCCGCTGACCGCCGCGGAAACCCAGGCCTGGTTCCTCGAGCAACTGGTAACCGACTTCGACTACGTCATCTGCCTGACCGTCAGTAGTGCGCGCAGCCCGATCTTCGAGAACGCCACCCAGGCCTCCTTCGGCCTGCTGCAGAACTACCGCGAGAAACGCGCCGCGGCCGGCATCAACGGCCCCTTCGCGCTGCGCGTGGTGGACAGCCAGACGGTATTCGCCGGCCTGGCGGTGCTGGCCGCCGAAGGCGCGCGCCTGCTCGGCGAGGACCAGCACCCCAACGCCATCCGCACGCGCCTGGAGCAGCTGAGCCAGCAGATGAACACCTTCCTGGTCGCCAACGACCTGGGCCACGTGCGTCGCCGCGGTTTCCAGAAGGGCGACCGCAGCAGCATCGGCGACCGCCTGCGCGGCGCCTTCCTCGGCATCGGCTCGATGCTCGACATGAAGCCGGTGCTGAGCCTGGTGCAGGGCGAGGACAAGCCGGTGTCGGTGTCGCCGAACTACGAGAAGTCCGCCGAGCGCCTGCTCAACTTCGCCCGCGCGCGGGTGGAGGCCGGCGAACTGCTGGCCCCGCACGTCGGCCTGAGCTACGCCGGCGACCCTTCGGCGCTGCGCGACCTGCCGGGCTTCGAGGCGCTGGAGCAGGCCTGCGGCGAGCGCGGCATCGCCATGCACCTGGGCATGCTCAGCCCGACCGGGGGCATCAACCTCGGCGCCGGGGCCATGAGCCTGTCGTTCGCCGCCGAGCCCAAGCCCTTCGCCTGATCACTTGCGCACGGTATCGGCGCCCAGCGCGCCGGTGCCGTTGGCCGGCGCCGGCAGCGGCTGGCGGATGGCCTCCAGCAGGTAGCCCTCGAAGCGTTCGACGATGCTCCGCCATTCCAGGCGCCCGGCGTGCCGGCGGGCGTTCAGGCGCACCCGGCGCAGGTGCTCGCGGTCTTCCAGCAGCCAACTGGCGGCATCGATGAAATCGGCCTCGTCGCCGGGTATCGCCAGCGCGCCGTCGTGGCCGTGGCGGATGTGCTGGGCCGCGGCGGCCTGGTCGTAGGCGACCACCGCCAGGCCCGAGGCCAGCGCTTCCAGCACCACGTTGCCGAAGGTTTCCGACAGGCTGGGGAAGAGGAACAGGTCGCCGCTGGCGTAGTGCCGGGCCAGTTCCTCGCCGCGTTGCAGGCCGCAGAAGATCGCATCCGGCAGTTCGCGGGCGAGCTGCGCGCGCTGCGGGCCGTCGCCGACGATCACCAGGCGCAGCTTCAGCTGCGGGTGGGCGGCGCGCAGTTGATTGAAAGCGCGGCCGAGCAGGCCGAGGTTCTTCTCCGCGGCCAGGCGGCCGACGTGCAGCACGGCGATGTCCTGCTCGCCCAGGCCCCACTCGCGGCGCAAGGCATCGTCGCGGCGGCCGGGCTGGAACAGCTGGCCATCCACGCCGCGTGCCAGCTGGGCGAGGTGGGCGAAGCCGCGGCGCTCCAGCTCCAGCGCCTGGCTGGCGCTGGGCACCAGGGTGCGCTGGGTGCTGTTGTGGAACCAGCGCAGGTAGGCCGTCACCAGGCGCGTCAGCGGGCCCAGGCCGTAGTGCGCGCTGTACTGCTGGAAATTGGTGTGGAAGCCGCTCAGCGCGGGAATCCGCAGGCGCCGCGCGGCGCGCAGGGCGGCCAGCCCGAGCGGGCCTTCGGTGGCGATGTAGAGCACGTCCGGGCGCAGCCGCCGCCAGTGCCGCAGCAGCTTGTGCAGGCACGACTGGCCCCACTGCAGGCCGGGGTAGCCGGGCAGCGGCCAGCCGCGGGTCAGCAGCAGCTCGTCGTCGCTGTGGCGGCCGTCGTCGACGTGCTGCCGTGGGCGCACCACCTGCACCCGGTGGCCGAGCTGCAGCAGCCCGGCGGCGAGGCGCCCGAGGGTGTTGGCCACGCCGTTGATTTCCGGCGGGAAGGTTTCGCTGATCAGCGCGATGCGCAGGGGAGTCGTGCTCATGAACGGCAGTCTCCGCCCGGCCGGTGTAGCTCGTGTGACGCCCGGGTTGCACAAATGTGACGGGGGATTCAGGGGATTCTCGCAAGGCTTTTGGAAAGGCCTGTCATAGAGCCTTCGTCCGCCTGTCACATGGGGCTGCTAGAGTGCCGCGATTTCCGACATGGTGGAGCCGTCGATGAGCGACAAGCGCGATCAGAATCCCGGGCAGGACGATGCCCAGCCACTGGCGGACGCCGGCCGCCGCCGCTTCCTCGGCGGCGCCGCGGCCCTGGGCGCCGGCGCCGCGCTGGCCGGCCTGGTGGGCGAGGGCACGGCGCAGGCCGCCGAAGCGGTGCGCGAGCTGAGCGGCGCCGAGCTGGACCGGGCGCTGCGCGAGCAGGTGCAGAACATCGTGGTGATCTACGCCGAGAACCGCAGCTTCAACAACCTGTTCGGCGACTTCCCCGGCGTGGAGAAACCGCTGTCGTCGCTGCAGCCGGCCGACTACCAGCAGCGCGACCGCGACGGCCGCCTGCTGGACAAGCTGCCGCCGGTGTACGGCGGCGTGCTGCAGGTCGGCCAGAGCCTGGAAGGCGTGAACTACGCCGAGGGCGTGCAGTACCAGCAGAACCTGCCCAACGCGCCCTTCGCGCTCAAGGGCCCGCAGGGCGAGGACCTGCCCCTGGGCCTGGTGACCCGCGACCTGTGGCACGTGTTCTACCAGAACCAGATGCAGATCAACGGCGGGCGCAACGACATGTTCGTCGCCTGGGCCGACTCCGGCGCGCTGCCCATGGGCTACTACGCGCAGAGCCCGTACAGCCTGCGCCTGTGGGACCTGGCCCGGGACTTCGTGCTGTGCGACAACTTCTTCCAGGGCGCCTTCGGCGGTTCCTTCCTCAACCACCAGTACCTGGTGGCGGCGACCCCGCCGGTATACCCGGACGCGCAGAACTCGCCGGCCCGCATGCAGATCGCCCAACTGATGAGCGACAACCCCGCCGACCCACGGCTGAAACCGCTGGACGACTCGCCCGCCAGCGTCGCTGGCGGCGCACCGAAGTTCGGCCCCAGTGCCCTGACCCCCGACGGCTACGGCGTGAACACCATGCTGCCGCCCTACTGGCCAACCGTGCAGCGCGACCCCGAGCGCCCGGACTACGCGCTGCCGGACCAACCCAACGTGATGGTGCCGCAGCGCCACGAACACATCGGTGACAAGCTGAGCAGGAAGGGCGTGGACTGGGCCTGGTACGCCGGCGCCTGGGAAGCCACCCTCGAGCAGTACAGGAACTCCGGCGGCATCCCGAAGATTCCCAACTTCCAGTACCACCACCAGCCGTTCAACTACTTCGTCCAGCAGGGCCCGGAACACCCGGAGGAACGCGCCAAACGCCTGCGCGACGGCGGCCTGGGCGACGACCCGTCGAGCAACCGCTTCTTCGCCGACGCCCGCGCCGGCAAGCTGCCGGCGGTGAGCTTCTACAAGCCCCAGGGCAACCTCAACATGCACGCCGGCTACGCCGACGTGGCCAGCGGCGACCGGCACATCGTGCGCGCGGTGAAGCACCTGATGGAAAGCCCGCAGTGGCAGAACATGGTGATCGTCATCACGGTGGACGAGAACGGCGGCTGGTGGGACCACGTGGCGCCGCCCAGGGGCGACCGCTGGGGCCCCGGCTCGCGCATCCCGGCGCTGGTGGTCTCGCCCTTCGCCCGCCACGGCACGGTGGACCACACCGTCTACGACACCGGCTCGATCCTGCGCCTGATCACCCGGGTGTTCGACCTGGAGAAGCTCGACGGCCTGAAACTGCGCGACGACGCCATGCGCGCCCGCGGCCAGCAGCCCATGGGCGACCTGACCGCGGCGCTGCGTTTCACGGCGTGAGAAAGGAGGGCCCCGGCGCGTGCCGGGGTCTGGCGGGGCTCAGAAATTGACCTTCAGGCCGAGGGTGAAGGCCTGGTCGCGGTAGCCGTTGTCGCCGTGCTGGCGGGCTACCTCGCCCCATACGTTGACCCGGCTGTTGACCTTGCTGGTGGCGCCCAGCTTGACCTCGAGGATGTCGCTGGCGCCGTCCATCTCGAAGCGCGAGCTGCCCATCTTCGCGCCGAAGTCGTCCGAGTTGTGGATCCAGTTGGTTTCCAGGTAGGGCTCCACGGCGTAGCGCCTGGCGAAGCCGGCTTCGTCGTTGCTGCGCAGCGCGGCGCGGGCGCCCAGGCGGGTCATGAGGTTGCCGTCGCCTTTGCCGGTGACGCGGGTGCCGTTGGCCTCGCGGTGGCTGTCGGCCTTGACGCCCATGTAGACCACCTGCGCCTGGGGTTGCAGGTAGACGCTGGCCTTCCCGGTCTGCGCCACGCGGAAGGTCTTGCCGGTCTCGATGGAGGCGGTGATGCCGTCGGAGTCGTAGTGCTCCTTGGCCAGTTGCTCGCCGCGCACCTCGTTGTCGAAGCGGTTGTACAGCACCCAGGTGTCGACGTAGGCGCCGTTCTCGTCCTCGCGGTCCTCGTACCAGGTGCCGTAGAGGCCCAGGCTGTAGCCGTCGATCTCGCCCTTGGCGCTGAAGCCGGTGATCCGCGAGCGGCTGCTGGAGTTGCCGTTGGCGTAGCCGCCCATCACCCCGAGCACCCAGTCGCCCTTGTCATTGCTGTAGCGCAGCAGGTCGCTGCCGAGCTGCAGTACGTAGCGGTTGCTTTCGGTCTTCAACTGCCCGGTGCTGTCGTTCCAGCGGCCGGCGCCGTCGACGTTGCGCATCCACAGCATCGAGGTACGGGCCTCGCCGGTATCCGGGTCGACGTAGGTCAGGTTGCCGGTGCGGTCGTGCAGGCGGTGCAGGAACAGCGTGTTGGCCGCCGCCAGGTTGGCGGTGTAGGCGCCGCCTTCCGGCTGGCGGACACGGTCCCTGTCGCCGGACGGCGGCGGCGTTACCGGCGGTGCCGGCGGTTGTTCGGGATCGGGGTCCGGCTGCGGCTCGGGCGTCGGACCGGGGCCGGGTTCCGGCTCGGGTTCCGGTTCCGGGTCGGGATCGACGGTGGGTTTGTAGGACGTGAGGTACCAGTCCTTCTCCGAACCGCTGGAGCCGACGAAGGTCCCGCCGCGGCGCAGCACGTATTCGTAGCCACCCTCGGTGACCCGGTCGGAGCGGAACTCGCCCTCGGACAGGCCGGCGACCTCGATCATGCGGATGCCTTCCCAGGTCTCGGCGCCGACGCCGGTGGTGTTGTTCACCGTGACCTGCGTCTGCCCGGAGGTGCTGCCCTTGACCAGCAACTGGTCGGTGGCCGAACCGTCGTCGCCCAGGTGGGTGTTCATGATCAGGCGGCCGCCGCCGCTGAAGTCGCCGTCCACGGTGAGCGTCTTGTGGCTGTAGTCGGCGGCCTCGCCGGTGCGGGCGTACTCCAGGGTGGCGCCGCTGCCCAGCGCCAGGCTGCTGAGGTTGGAGTCGGCGGTCATGACCCAGCTGCTGGCGCCGTCCAGGGCCAGGTGCACCTGGCCGTCGCTGGCGGTGGCGGTGCTGCCGTTGAAGTAGGAGCCGGCGGCCATCTTCAGGTCGATGACGCCGCCCTGGTCGGCCAGCAGCGCGGCACCCAGGCGGCCGGGCTGGTCGGCCGCGGCGCTGCTGTCCAGCCGGTAGACGGCGGCGCCGTCGCTGCTGCTGATGTGCGAGCCGGCGCCGCTGGCGTAGAGGGCGCGGTTGCCGTCGGTCACCGTCACCTGGGTGTCGCCGCCCAGGTTGACCTGGCCGCCGCGCGGGCCATTGGCGTCGCTCAGGGTTTGGGCATAGATGCCGTAGGCGTTGGTCTTCTCCGTGGTGATGCGGGTGTCGCCGAGGTTGATCACGCCGCCGCGGTTGGCGTAGACGGCGTGGGCCGAGTTGCCCTTGGTGAGGATCACGCTGCCATCGCCGAGGGTGACTTCGGCGTCGCCCTTGTAGGTGGTGTTGCTCAGGTCGCGGTTCCCGGCGTAGACGGCGTAGCCGGTGCCGTCGAGCCAGTTGCCGCCGCCGCCGGCGGTGGTGATGTGCGCGTTCTTGCCGAGCACTATCTGGTTCTTGCCGCCGTTCTTCGAGGTGTTGGCACGGACGCCCATGCCGCCGCCCTCGGCGCTGATGGAGGCGTTGTCGCCGATGCTGACCGTCGAATTGACCGCGTTCTCGGTGACGTTGATGCCGTCGGCCGAGGAGCCCGTGGTGACGACGCTGAACGTCTCGATACGGATGTTGTTGGTGCCGTTGTTGGCCTGGATGGCGTCCGCCTTGCTGCCGCTGGTGGTGATCGCCACGTTGTTCAGGTTGTAGGTCGAGCCGTTGCCGTAGATGCCGAAGCCCGCCAGCGGCGAGGTGCCGCCGGTGGCGGTGGTGTTGATCACGATGTTGTCGTAACCGTTCGGGTTGCCGTAGTACAGGGGCACGTCGCAGGTCAGCGTGCTGCTGGCAGAGTCGCCACTGCAAGCGGCGCTGGCCGCCTGCGTGGACAAAGTCAGGGCCGTGGCCAGGGCGATGTGAAGCGCCAGGGCCGTCTTCTGGAAACGCATGATTCACCTCCTTGCACCGCCGTTTCGTGGAAGGGCGGGGCGTGAGCCAACGGGCGTGAGGGCACGAGGGGAAACTGCGCGGCAGACGCGGGCTGCCGATGCCGATCCGCGGTCGTTGGACGATGTGGCCTGGCCTCGCCAGGCGCTGGTGGATGCGCGGCTGGGCCGCGCCGCTCCGGTGCCTTCGCGGCATCGGGGTGCGGGGACATTCTTGGGGGCGGGAGGAGGGGAATCGCTTGATATAGGTCAGGCGGTTTTTTTGACTATTCGCCTTGATGTAGGAATTTTCGTATTTTTTTGATGGTTGTCAGATTTATGGCGTCAGAAAATATTCAGTGACAATTGCCTCCCGCAATGCCGCTTCCCACAACGCCTTCAGGGGAGGTGGCGATAAGCCATGCAGGCTGTGGCCGAGCTGAAAATCGCGATCTTGATGGTCTCCGCCACGCCGGGAGGGGCGACCGACGCTTTCTGAAACGCTCCCGGCGTCTACGCTTTCCGAGTGCATTTGACTATGGAGGGCAGTTCCGTGGCGTTCAGGATTCCGTTGTTGACCTGTGCCTTGATTTCGTTTTCGGGGACGCTGTCGGCCCAGACCATCACCTGGACCGGGGGCGCCAATGACGGGGGAAACTGGAATACCCCCGGCAACTGGGACCTCGGCGTGGTGCCGGGCGCCGCGGACGACGCGCATATCTTCGGCATCCCCGGTTCG